>Ga0070734_10001676_pt1 | contig 30640 bp, 23 predicted proteins | sample Coa_R1_8_FD_66444 | JGI IMG/M metagenome (GOLD analysis project Ga0070734, IMG submission 66444) | Surface soil microbial communities from Centralia Pennsylvania, which are recovering from an underground coalmine fire - Coalmine... | ecosystem: Environmental > Terrestrial > Soil > Unclassified ... | reverse complement strand
CTTGAAAGACAAGGATGCGAGGCAGCCAGGGAATTGGCATGCACCTTGGTTGACCGGCAGCTTCGCCTCACGGGCACGCTCACGCTGCATTCTGAAACCGCGGCCCGGAACGGCGGCGACTTCGACTTCGATCTTGTTTGTGTGGTCGAAGGCGACCGCTTTCCCCAGTTTGTTGAGGACCGCTTCAACTATAGCGAGCAGCACTCGAAACAAAAAGACAAAACTCCCAAACCGCCGAGCCCCTGGTGGAACCTTCCACAGGTTGCAATGCAGGCGCGCGGCAATCAGATCGGATCGATCACGGACCTTAAGACATCCTGTCTGGCTAAAGGACGTGAAGATCTTGCACGGCTCTTGGTCGACCAGTTGCAAAACGCGCTTGACCAACTCAAGTTCGGAACGCAGCCCGATCAGGAACTGATCAAGAAAATACGCCAGGAGGTGAACAAAGCTCCCTGGCTGGCCTTCAAACAGAAGAAACGGATCGATGAGATGCCTGTGCATCTGCCGGGTGTGGACGGTCTCGACCGCGTAGGGCAGCTCTACAACTTCCTGCGTAAGGAACTCGGCAAGCTCGTGGATGACACCGTGGCTCCTCTGAGTGATTTCAGGGGAATCATGGGTGGACATGGCTTCAACCGCCAGGTCTACGAAGAGTGCCAGACCATCAACCGTCTCTACTCGGAGGAAGTCCAGAAGATTCTCGGCCAGCGGCAGAAGCTCCAGGAAGAGTTGGAGCACGCGCAGGCTCAGGCCGACAACATAAAAAGCGACGATCCGGAAATCAAGAAACAACTTGTATTCCGGCGCAACCAGGCTTCCGCGGCGTATTTCGAATACGAAAAACGCTCGGGAGCTGAATTGAAAACCCTTATCCGGCAAGTTCGCCGATGGGGGCAATCGAAAAACGGAGACCGGTTGGCCTTCATGTCCGCATTGCACTCAATTGTCTGCAAAGACAGGCGCAATCAGCCGGAGCAAAAACGGCAGGGCACCGGGTCAATCGTCTTCTACGCCTTCCCTCAGGAGGTGGTCAATCAAATCGCAGCGCGCAGCGGAGGGCGGCCCGTAGCGGTCGAGATGCCCGACCTGTGCGATGGCGAGGTGGAGATCGATGAGGAGGGAAGAATCTTCCTCGTCCAGCGCGTGGCCGGCGACGGCCAGTTCTTTGAGGCGCTGATCTTCCTGGCACAGGTTACCCGATCCGGAGAGGTCTTCCGCGACCGGGACCGCAAGGGAACGCCGATCGTCACGCATCGCGTCCGGCCCTTTCCGATTCAGGCGGGGCGAAGCGAAATCAGAGACGGGAAGGTCGTCTTCCCGGAAACCAAACAACAACCCCAGGTTCCCGTCCGTAAGGACGACGATCCTGGAACGTCCGATGAATAACCCCGTGCACAGGTGGACCTTAACGGTTCTCCTGTGCAGGGACCGAGCGCGGATCCCATATTAAGGAGAGGAGTAATAAATGAAGTATCGAATCGTGGCCGCTTTGGTGCTGGCCGTGTTTTCAATGGATCGCTCGTATGCCCAGCATGTCGATTCATTCCATACCGGACGGAATGAAGTGCTGCGCATCCAGACCGCTCTCAACCATTTAACCGTCATCGAGGTCAGCGAGCCCGTCGTGTCAGTGGCCGCGGGCAGCCCCGCGTTTAAGGTCGAGTGGCGCGAAAGCCGAGTCTTCGTCCAGCCCACCGAACCAAATATCGCCACCAACCTATTTATTTGGACCGCCACCGAGCGGTTCAACTATGAACTCGCGCCAGCCGGCCCGGTCGAAAAGATGGACTTTGCTGTGGACCAGTCGCCGATACCGGCTCCGCATCCAGTACCAGTTGCTGTGAAGCCCGAGCCTCCGCGTCCACCTACTGAGATGCTTCTTCGCTCGACTCCGATCCGTATGGATCGAGCAAATGATAAAGGTGAAGGCATTGTCGTCAGGTTGCGCGACAGCTATGAAAGCAACGGCGTCCTCTATCTCCGCTATTCCTTGCGGAATGCGACCTCTCAGCCTTACATCCTGAATGCTCCCCAGCCCTACGCGCTCACGGGTGCCACGATGCGGCAGTCGCTTTACAACTTTATCGGCTCCCAACTGGACGATAAGCAGGTGTCGAATCTCAAGATCAAGGAGCAGATTCCTCTTCGAACGGTGCTGAGTGAGCTATCGGCCACAACGCTTTCACCGGGACAGGAAGTATTTGGGATCGTTGCGGTCGCCGCGCCTGCAACCAATGTCCCCACAGTATTGCGACTCCAGTTCGCTCCCACCGGCAGCGAGCAGGTTGCGGCCTTCATGGTGCGCTAAGGAGGCAGCGAATATCAATGGAACCAACCTCCCAAAATCGATCGATGACCGTGAAGGAGATCGAGCGCGCTCTGAGCGGGGATCTCAGCCGTCATCGCGACATCGGCCTGATCAACGTGATTCTCGACCTGCTGCTTGAGCCGCGCAATCCTTTCAATCCTAAGCTGCGCCGGCGGCCGCGCAAACTCTCCGTGCTCGTCGGCCTTGTCGTTCTCGCCTTCGCCGGATGCTTCTGGTATTTCACGTTGACCGGATAGCGTTCGCTGTTGCTTTGCCTATGATGATCGACTGATCCATAGATTCACTAATTGTGAGGCCATATGCCTCGATTTAACTAAGGAGTAGTTTTTTGATGGCGGGTAGCTCACACGCCGATCGCCCACAAGGAAAACCGATGATCGATCCCGTCGAAGGCGGTATCGCTCTGATCGTCATTCTCTCAGTCACCCTTGCCGGATGGATTGCGGTCAGCCGCTTTCACCTCACTCCCAGGCAGCTTGTCGAGGCGTCCATCTATTTGATGCTCATGTTTCTCGGTATTGGTGGAACTGCAGCCTTTCTGCTTACTGGCAAGTCGCGGCGAGAAAAGCAGTGGCCGCATCCGCCAATGGTCATCCCTGCCCGGCGTGACGAGAAATTCGTAAGGCAGGCGTATCGGCGAAATTCGATTGTTCTCGGATACGACGTCCACCGGAAGCCGTGGTTCTGGCCGGATGAGACCCGCGTCATGCAGACCATCGTTCTAGGCCAAAGTGGATCGGGAAAAACGACGCTCCTCAAGAACATCATCACCCAGGACCTATGCCGGGTGATGGGAACTCCCAATCGGCCGCGGCGTATGCCGATGTTGATCTTCGATGGCAAGGGAGATCTCGAATACTTCTACGATCTGCTTCCTCACGTGCATCGCGCCGGACGCATGCACCAGTTACGCATCCTGAATCCCGCCCGTCCCGACATCTCCGTTGGCTACAACCCGTTCTATTGCAAGGACGACAATTACATGGCCATCGTGAACATGGTGTTTGGTAGCTTTAACCTCCACGATGAGTTCTTTGCCAAGCACCAATTGAATTATCTCGCCGATATTGTTCGGGTCCTCTATTACACGGGATTTCGCTTTAACTTCCATGACGTCCTGGTTTTGGCGCTCGACGAAGAGCGTTTGAAACTGCAGGTCGAAATTGCCCGGAAACGGATTGCGAATGATGCGTCGCTGCCGGTCCAGCGCCGGCTCAACTTTGAGATGTCGGTCCGGAACCTGTTTCAGTCTTTTGCCGATCGCGACCGGGTTCCGAAGATTCAGGGCCTGCTGAACGAATGCATGACCTTCCTCGATGATGAATTGAGCGTGATTACCGGTCCCTATGAAGACCTTCTCTCGATCGAGGAGGTGATTGATCAGGATCTGATCCTCTTTGTTTCGCTCAACGTGAATAAGAACACGGAGCCGGTGAAGGCCTTGGGCAAGATGCTGTTGCAGAACCTGCAACTGGTGGTTGGAGAAAAATACGAAGACGAGCAGCATCGGCGCCAAGCCGACCGCCCAACCGTCTCCGTGATCCTCGATGAATTTGCGCCCTTTGGATATCGCAACTTTGCGCAGATCCTGCAAACCGCTCGTGGCACCAATACCGCATTTCTCTTTGCCATGCAGAGCCTGTCGCAACTGATGCAGGTTGGCAAGGGCTTTAAGGAAGAAGTGTCGAGCGCTCCGAATACGACCATCCTCATGCGCACTCGGGACGAAGAAACAGCGCGCTATTTCAGAAACGCCTCTGCCGAGCACACTGTCACTAAACGAAGCTATTCGACCGAACGGTCGAGCCTTTTTGGATTCGAGACGTTTCGTAAGACCGATCGCGCGACTGAAACCGAGACCCGCGAAACTCGCTCCCTCGACGAGCACATCAAGAACCTGCCAAAAGGACAGATGGAAATCCTCCAGACCGACGACACGCTCGGAACACTGCATCGGCTGTTGCATGTTCGGCCACCATCCAGTGTGGCCAGCTCGCTTTTTGAGCCGCGGCTTTATCCCCGATTGCTTTCGTCTCTCGAACATTCAAAAGGGGCAAACCTTCGCTTCAAGTCCAATGTTCTGCCCACCAGTCAGAAATTCGGGCGCAGGTAGAGGGAGGAATAAGAATGAAACGGATGATGTGTGCAACATTGATTGGCGTCCTAGCTTTTAGCGTTGGCGTCAACGGACAAACGAGGAGGCCGAACCGCGCGCCATCTTCGGACCACACGCCGGCGTCCGTGCCGGTCCAGGTGCAGAGGCCGGCACAACCTCCTTGGTACGAAAAGGGCCTCGCTCAAATCAACCCGCAGGATCTCGACTTCGGAACATGGCTCGAACAGAGACGTCGGACATTCGTGGAAGCGAAGATCGCCAATCCCTATTTCGAATACAGTCTCTGGATGACGGTCGCGCTGCTTGTTGCCGGTGCGATGGCAATCAAGCTGCAAACGGATAAGGGCCGGATTATTCGCGTCACGGCTGAGACCATGGTTGATCTTCGCAACCAGGAGATTCTTTCCCATAAAGTTACCGAAGAGGCAATTCGAAGGCACAACGAGCACATCGACATCTGCAATCGTGCCTTCGTGATGGAAAACTCCGGGGAGCAGCCGGTAGGCTTTTCTTCTTCGACGCTTGAAAGCGAATTGAGGCGGGTTGGCGATGAGCTGCAGCGCGCGAACGCGGAAATTGCTCGACTGACCCAGGACAATGAAGCCAAGGCCAGGACCCTCGCCGGCCTCTCTCTTCGCCTTGAAGGAATAACGGGAGATCCCGCCAAGAATCAGCCCATGGATCTCTCGACGGCCGACGGCAAGCTGATCCAGCACATCAACACGCTTCAGGAAAAGCTGCATGTTCAGGAGAAAGACAAGCGGAAGTTGAGAGGAGCATAGAAACGCATGCTTGTCGCTATTTCAGGATTTGGGAGCATCTGGCGATCGAAAATCAGGGAAGCAGGTGCCCTGAAGTCCACGGCGCAGTTCGCTTACTACAACACCACCGGCGTTCTGGTCCGCGGCGTCGTCCGCCAGCGTCCGAGAATTTCCGGCGTTGTGCGATTCAACGGCGATAGCGGCCTCGATCCAAATTATCCTTACCGTTCTCTGGAGCGCATCTTCGAATGCGCCGAGCCCTGCATTTGGCAGGGAGAAAATAAGCTGCTCTTCAAAAGAAAGGTCACTGGCAATCCGCAGCCCCAGATGTTTCTCGTTGTGCTCGGTTCCTCCCTCCACGGCCTTCTGCCTATAGGAAAGGATGACTGGAGATCCCCGGATACATGGCTCATTTCGTTCAGCGAATTCCGCAATCAACAGGAGGCTCTTGTCCTGGCCCCACCACATGCCTGGTTCAGAACAATGCTCGGATTGTGGAGGCTTCAGAGTCTCGCTTGCCCTGCGCAGTACCGTCTGCAATTGATCGAGCCTGCCTCTGCCTTGGAGGTCCGGTGAGATATTATCCAGGAACCATTGCATTAAGCGAAGCCCGCGATCTACCGCTTCTGCGGATCGTGCTGCACAGCAGGTTCATTTCCCACAAGCAGCTCTTTGAACTGGCCCGCTATGAAACCTTCGAGCCATCCAAAACCTCCCTTAGCAACCGAATGCAGCGATTGTGTAGTCACGGTTTATTGCAAGCCCACAATGTTCCCGATGCAGGACGCGTGTATTCGATTACCACGGGGGGGCTTGGTCCCCTCATCCGGAGCGGTGAGCCATACACTCTGGCAGTCAATGAAAAGGTGCCCGATCCAAAGATCCAATTGATTGCCCACTGCCTGGACATCAACGATATCCATCTCAGTCTCAGAAGATCAGGTTTGCTATCCCGGTGGATTCATGAAACTCAGGTGCGGTCGCGCAACGAACTGACCAATATTGGATATGCCAAAGATTACGATGGCGTATTTAGTTTGCGTTTCGGGAAAACCGAACTGGATTCTGCCCTCGAATATGAGAGAAGCCCTAAAGCGATCAAATATTACGATTGGATCCGCGAAAGGATGGAAGCTGAGACACAGGTCGACCTTATCCTTTATATATGCGCAAATTTTGATCTATTGAGTTATGTCTCCGCCAGGCTCAGAAACTGCAACAAACCCATCTACTTCGGACTTTTGGGAGAGTTTATTCGAGCCCCCAGATCTTCACGGCTGATTCTGGCAAGCTCACCTGCTGCGACGTCATTCGACCAAATCCTGAATGGAGGATCGCTTTAGCTGTTCGCTCTCGGGTGCACTAGACGATTCAACTTCGAGCGGGTAAGCACAAATCACGGGTTTTTCAGGCCTCTGATACCTTCAACATTCTTCCCACTGAATGAATGTCATACGCGCCGTTTCAAGTTCTCCGCTACCCTCGCCTTTGCTTTCAGACTCATAAATGAATGTTTTGTCTCTTCCGCACAATCTCTCACCCATAACACTTTGTCCTCAGATCGAACACAACAGATATCACGCAAGGGGAACCGGCCCGGCGCGTTCACAATCACATGAAACAGAATGCCTCGGACAAGAACCCCATACATCGTTACCCCAGATGTCGAGTAATCCCTGCCGACTGCCTTGGTCGGCAGAAATATCCATCCTTGCGATTCCCTATCCGTACAGACGGTCACCACGACTCCCACATCACTGGGAAGTCCTGTATGCCCGAGAAGATAATGCCGCAGTTCTTCTTGCCGCTTGTCATCCAATTCAACCGTTGTCGTTTGGCCCTCCAGCGTGCGCCACTTGTAGACCGCTGCACGCCACACGAGACTCACGGCGTAGTACGCGAGTTTGTCCGTATCAATGCCCAACCTCTGTCCCGAAAACCGCCCCAATCCTTCCGGGGTCACCAGTTTTCCCCCAAAGGGTGCCAGCTTCATCCTATCTAAAAGCCCGAACGACTCACCGTTGTACACCAACCTCCCAAGATATCTCTCACCGCCTCTGTTAAACAGGTCTTCGCATTTCTCGCAAAACATGTATTCCTTAACCTGCTCCTGTGTATGTGTTGCAAGTCGCGGAGTCATAACGACCGGATTCAACCCCTTCTCTCTTGACAGCTTATACATCGCTCGGCCTATCAAATGGCTGTATAGTAAGAGCTTTGGTTGATGACACAGTGCGCATTTTCCCCGTTTTGGCATCAACTCCTTAGCTCATTGCCCCTTTTGCTTTCTTGCGTTTTTGGGCTCTATTTTTGCACTAACGTTCGTCAATCATAGTTGGAACTCTCAAGCATTCTTGCATCCTGTATGACATCCTCCGAATATCAATCTTCGCCGCCAAGATGGGAGAGGGCCATGGTCGGCGATTAAAGATTTAGCCAGGGCAACGGTGTTAATCGAACAGCAAGGGAAACGATGCCAGATTGCCGAGTTGAGCACGTAACATCGGCAAATGACTACGGGCACCTCCTGCACGGTCTAAAGAAAAGTTGCCACCTGTAAAATGACAATACAGAGTAGCTGGATGTCCTTCATAGTGTAGATGATATTTCTTTTTTGGGGAGTAAGTGCAAATGTTATCGAATGAATTGCGCCAAGCGTCGAAAGACATTCCACAACTCACTGACGCTTATCGCCAGGCCAAGAATCGATATGTGATGACGTCGGGATTATTCGCGGTATGGACGATCTTGGGAGGAGCGTTGGATATAAGGGCAAGATGGGGCATTGAGTTCAAGGATGGCGCTCGACCAATCATGCTTTTCCCGCTGATTGCTTATTTTGCCTTTAACACAACTACAGAGTGGTTGCAGTGCGACATCGAGCGGCAGAAAAACAAATATGCAAGATGCGATTTCTTTATTTCACATATTATTGCCCTCGTTCTAACCATCGTTTCTCTCGCACCTTTAACAGCTACGCCCGTTATGGCCGGGATTTCCGTGGGAACGCTAAGCTACATGGCCTTTAGAGAATTGAGAAGCAAAATACGCAAAAGGACTGCATTTACGGTCCTTGCAGTTGCCTTTGTCGTGATGGGCTATCACGCGTTTCATCTCCACCAATTGCGATGGGTAGTGTTTGGTGCAGCTATAGGGCTAGCAATGATGCGCTTATTAGAAATTTTTGGTACACATGTGAAGCTGTCACCGGCAGGGCTTTCCGAGGATATCAAGGTCGTTCTGGAATAATAAAATCGCCTTGCGGTGCAACCAAAGCGGCTTTTCGCGACGCGGATATCATAGTTGTATTGTCCCAACTCTATTGAGGAGTATTTTGCACCATCATCAAAGACCCTCCGCAAAGTGATTCCGTAACCCTTCTTGGCCGCAGCCTCTCTTGAGCCAATTAGGATTTGAAAAAAGCCGAAATCCAAGTCCCAAAAGCTCCAGGGAAGATGCTTTGGTGGGAGTGCAAGGTAGCTAAACAACTGAGACCTCCAGCGACTCGCGAATTGCAATGTGAGGCCCGCGAGGTCGGGGCCGAACCCTCATGTATCTCTCATTCGGCTTCAAGTTGAGTATCGTGCTAGATTTCATCTGTCGCGCTATACTCCACCTTTCGTATCAAGGAACGGAATTCTTATATGGATTTATCGCCGGTGTGGGGCATACTCTCAGGCAATCCAAGGTCCGCCCTTGCTAGGGCGCGCCAAAAGCTTCAGAAAGCTGTGGATGCGAAGAACGTTTCCTTTTCTATCGGCGGGGAGGCCTGGACGTGCTACGAGAAGGCGCTGGTATTTGCGGCGAAATGCGGAGGCGATGCAGTTACCGCGCTTGTGCTCGACTTTGACTTAAAGTTCCCACCCGGAGTCGCCCCCGTGGGCTCGCCATTGCGCGAGGCGCTCACGATTCTGATGGCCAACGAGCCGGTTCCAGATCACACCCTGGATGCTGCCTACTGCCTAGCCCTTCGTCACGGCGATCCAACCCATATTAGACGAGTGGAGCATCTTAGCTGCCTCAGCCTTGCCAAGCGTGGTGAGAGCGACAGGTTGATCTCAAAGCTACTTGATCGTGGAAAGCGAGGCCTGTTGGGAAGGCAGGAAATCGAGGAGGTGACTATTGCCTATTTAAGCGTGCACCGCTTCGATCTCGCATCACCATGGGTCGGCTATTTCGAACAGATTCCGAACGACCAACTTCCGCGTACTCACGAAGTCCATGCTCTCTTGGGCCGATTCATTGAAGCAGCCGATCTCGCGGAGCAGCGTGGAGATTTTCGGACCGCATTGCGCTATCTCCTACAAAGCCCAGGAACGGCAATAGCACGCCGGGCGGTCAACCTGAACGACGATAAGGTCCACGATGCTGAGTTGTCACTCAAGGCGCATCATCGAGCGGGCGAAGCCTTCTACCAGGACGGAGACTACGCGACGGCTGCTAAGCACTTCCATAAGGCGAATGAACCGTTGCGGCTAAGTGACTGTTACTTATTAGTGGGCCGTATACCCGATGCTGTCGCGGTGCGCCCGGAAATCTCCCCGGCGTGGATCGCCACAGTTCGTGAGAAGGCGGATTGTGTGGTTCGCGAGTTACTCCAGCATGGAGCCTTGTTAGAGGCGATTCGTCTGGTCTGCGGGACTGCCAATGCATTGCGGAACAAAAATAATGAGGAGTACCTATGCAACGAAGCAGCGCGATTGGATGAGATTTTGGGTAGCTTGGTTAAAACTGCACGTGCCGCATTGATAGAAGAATCCCGGAGTGCGGCACCAGGTGCAGAGGTGTTTAGTCGCTGGAGTGCGATAGAAGAGGCGGCGGGCAACTTTTTGGAAGCAGGTATTCAAGCCGAGTTTGCGCAAGACTATGTGACTGCAACATTAATGTTCGAAAAGGCCGGAGCGTTTGGGCAGGCTCTACGGGCCTTTGACCGGTCCCCTCGAAGCGATCATCTTGAACGCCGCGCAGATCTCCTGGAACGCGGAGGCGATTTGTCCATGGCTGGTCTCGTGTACGAGCGCCTGGGCCAAACAGAAAGGGCAATCGCGATGTTTGAACAGAGCGGCGAGTTCGCCCGGGCCGCCAATTTGATTCGGAGCCAACTCGGCGACGAAAGAGCTGCGCTCGACGATCGTTATCTGAATCTGACCGTGAATGCCGGTCGTGCTCAAGACATTGCCCAGCTATGTTGGGATTCTGCAGGCAAAGCCTCGTTGCCCGCAGAACGGCTTCGCTTTCTCCGGCGGATCAAGGTCATGGTGGAATATGGCTATGTTGGTGCGTCTTGGTCCGCGCGCGTGCAAGAAGAGATTTCAGAGATAGATTCAGACGAAAAATCCTGGTTTGTAAGTCGAGCCAGAGAGTGGGCTGATAGAGCCACCAAGGAGGTTTTAGACGCGTATGTAAACGCTCTGGGAATCGACCTTGGGACCAGCAACACCGTAGTCGCGCTTTACCAGAAACGGCTCAATCAACCGGAAATTGTGGAGTTAGAAGGCCAGCAGTTGATTCCTTCAGTTTTCGCAATCGACGATGCCGGGAGGGAAGTAGTAGGCGTGCCCTTATCAGCATGGTTGGGAAAGTCACCGCAAGCTCTCATTACCGAAGCGAAGCGGGTGATGGGAAGCGGAAAGTCCTATAAAGCTGGTCGGAACATGTACAAGCCGGAGGAAGTTTCGGCCCGAATTCTCCAATACGCACAGCGGAGGGGAGCCGAATACCTGCGTCGAAAAATCAGCGAGCGAATGGCTGCACTTGCGAACGGCGAGTTTCACAAGGGAATACCCGAGGAATGGATTGCTGAATATCTGCGAGAACATCCTCCTACAACCCTGTTTTTACAGGCGGTGATCACGGTTCCGGCATATTTCAACGAAGCTCAAAAGCAGGCGACTCGAACCGCCGCGGGGATTGCGGGTATTAAATTGCTCAGGCTGATTCATGAACCAACAGCAGCCTGTTTGGCGCAGCCGCCCTGGAAAGCACAGGGCGAAGGGGTATTGGTAATTGACCTGGGCGCGGGAACGCTCGATCTCTCCTTCGTTCAGGCAACGGAAGGCATTTATGAAGTGCAGGAAATCGCCGGAGACGCAGGGTTGGGAAGTTCTGACTTAGACAGGGTTTTGCTCGATCACTTCCACAATATAGTCAAAGATTCCTGCGGACATGAGTTGGATAAATTGGGGCAGAGGCGTTTGCTCGCAGCGTGTGAAGAATTGAAGGTTGAACTGTCGCTTCGGAACTCTTGGGCACTTGAGCTGCCAGCCCTGGTTGATAATAAGCCATTTCACATGGAATTGACGCGAGAAGATCTGCAGAGGTTATCGAAGCCTTGGCTGGATCGCGTTACTGCCACCTGTCAAAAGGTGAAGTCAAAGCCGGCGAGGCTGTTACTTGTGGGCGGTGGCACTTTGATGCCCGCCGTGCGGGACCGTGTCAAGGACGTATATCAACTCAATGCCAGCCCTGGGGTAGATCCGCTTACCGCAGTCGCTCGCGGCGCTGCCATTCAGGCGGCAATTCTCACGGGTGCTGCACGCAACGTTGTTCTGTTGGATGTTACTCCGTTCAGCCTGGGCATTAAGGCGTGGGTGGGTCCGGACAAATTTGAGTTCAGCAAGCTAATTCCCAGTCATACGACAATTCCAGTGCGGCGTTCGGAAACATACACAACCGTCCGTGACAACCAAACAGTAGTCGCTATCGATGTATATCAGGGCGAATCTTCAGATCCAAGCCAGAACTTCAAGATTGGAGAGTTCCGTCTCGAGGGGTTACTCCCAGCCAAAGCCGGTGTGCCACAGATCAACGTTACGTTTGATATAGACGCAAACTGCCTTCTTACTGTGACCGCACGTGACCGTGGCACCGAACAAGAATGCGGGATCAGCATCGCGGACTCTCATCTGTTCACGCCCGCGCAAATGGGTGCGATGAAGGAGCGGCTTGAGAAAAATCAGCAGACAGAAGTAGTGGTCCGTTCATTAGAACGTATAGCGTCTTCAACTACCGAACTGCTGGAGAATCTTGAGATCGCCGCGCTGCCCAAACTCCGGTCAGAAATACGAGATAGGGTCGCGGAGCTGGAACGGCACTTCTCCCGATATGCACCCACTCCCTCGGATAACGAGGTCATCATTGACCTTTATCAACGGCGTGACGGATTGTCCGTAGATCTGCAATTGCTTCTAGATAAGTGGTCGTCACTGCAGCAGAGCGCAAAAGCTTGGATCACAGAAGCATCTCGCGTCAAGGCAGATGTCAGCGAAGGCCTCGAGACCGCTAAGCAATCAGTCGAGGCAGGGGAAGGCCTGTTACAGCGACTTCAAACAGCCATACAGACCGGCACTGAGATTACAAAACAGCTGCGACACTGGATCACTGTTTTGGTGGGCCTCCCGCTCAACCCAGGCGGCGAACCCGAAGATGTCATCGAATATCATCTTAGGCGTACAGCGTATGCCGAGGCTCTCACGGCTTTTCAGCGACTAAGCCGTCCTATGAACTTGCGCCAGGTGGAACTGGGCCTTGAAGTTTTTGCCAGGAGGCGTGATCGTGGCGGCTATAGCAATCTGCTTAGCGAGCATAGCAAATTGCTCGGAGTCGAGAAGCCGGATTTTACACGGCTAAATCAGTCTGTGCGTATATATGCCGATTCGGTTGTTCTTGTGCAATGCGAAACCGCAGATGGACGGAGCAGTGGAACCGGCTTTGCTATAGGGCAGCGTGAGATAGCGACCAATCGCCACGTGGTCTCGGCATCTGACGGTCGCTTAGCAGTTCCTGAGAAAATTTCGGTAATAGGCAGCGGAGGGCGATTCCGCGTCGGGACTGTTCGGGTTCCGCAGAGCACTCATGATGACGTGGCAATTCTGCACCTCGTGGAGGCGGAACCTGACCTGAGACCCTTGCGGTTGGGATTCTCCGACCTTGTCGAACTTGGCGAGCGTATTCTCACCATTGGCTTTCCCGCGCCCCGAGATTCGGACTATAACGAGAACCTCTACTGCAACAGCGGTCTTGTGAATCGAATCATCAGGAGCGACTTATGCAGTGAGCGGGTAATCGAAGTGAGCATCGAGCTGCATGGCGGCATTAGCGGCGCTCCAATCTTGAATGAGTTTGGGGAGGTGATTGGCTTGCTCACCTTCTCGCTGCACTGGGAAAGGGTGGCAGAAAGTGGCCATCGGGCGACAGAGCGCTCGCACTACGCAATACCTGTCGGAATTCTTCGCCGTCTTTGGAAGTCGGCTTGAGGGTTTCTTCCGCGTCTCGGAAGTGGCGAAAGAGCTTCTTCGCAGCTTTACTAACTTCAAGAAGCTTAGAAGTCCCGCTTTCTAAAGGCTACTTGGCATGTTTTCGGCATGCGATTGAGATGGATTGCCATGAAAAAGGTGGCTGTAATTGACCAATAATCAATGAGTTAGAGATTTACTACCCCCTGCAAATCTGTGTTTTGCCTTTTCTGGCAATTATTTCCGCGCAACCTTCAGCGTCCTCTTCGGAACAGTAATTCGCACCATAGCGAGTTTGAGAATGAGACTATTCCGGCTTTTGCACATTTCTTATTGCCAAGGAAAGGCGAAGTTGTACCGTCAATGAAAATCATGCGATTGTGTGGTAGCGGCTGAGATCTCAAGCTGCGCAACATGTGTCGCTCTTACGGTCACAACGTTGTCGACATTCTGAAGCTTTCCTTCGATGAGCAGATATTTGTCACGCATGATCGTGACCCGGTATTTGTCGAACATGTCTGGCATGATGACGGCGCGCGCAACGCCAGTCTCGTCTTCAAGGCTGATAAACATCAGACCCTTTGCCGTACCCGGACGCTGCTTCACAATCACGTTACCTGCGATTCGCACGACGTGTCCGTTACGCTTTCCCGCCAGATCGGCAGCAGGAGTTACGTTCATTGCATTCAATTCCTTGCGGCGGTAGCTCATGGGATGGCGTCCAGTCGTCAGGCCCACTCCCTGATAGTCGGCAACCAAACGTTCTTCGATCGTCATTGGCGCCAGTGGCGAGTTGTTCTGATGCTCTTCAATTTCCCGAAGAAGTGGTCCAACCGATCTTGCTGCCCGAGCTACCTGCCACAACGCGTCGCGCCGGTGCGTTCCCCCATTGAGGGAGTTCAATGCGCCGATGGATGCCAGCATGCTGAATTCATTTTCCTGAAGTTCAGGGACCCGCAACTTGAGTTCGTTGATGGTGCGATATTCGCGCAATCTCCTGCGTTCGACAATTGCCACAGCAGTCTGCTGCCGCAATCCCGAAACGTAATTCAAGCCCAGCCTGAGAACCACGTTGTCGGCTTCTCGTTCAATCGAACATCGGCACTCCGATTTCAGAATATCGATTGGACGGACTCTCAAGCCATGCCGCTGCGCATCCCTGACCAAGACCGCGGGTGAATAAAATCCCATCGGTTGATTGTTCAAGATGGCCGCCGTGAATGCCGCCAGGTAATTGCATTTGAAATATCCGCTCGCATAGGCAATCAGAGCAAAACTCGCGGAGTGCGACTCAGGGAAACCATAGAGCGCGAAGCTGGAGATGAACCGCACAATTTCATCTTGAGTGGTTGGAGAGATGTCGTTGGCAGTCATCCCCTCGCGAAGCTTCTGCTCAATCTCCCGCATTCGCGCCTGAGAACGTTTGCTGCCGAGTGCGCGTCTTAGCTCCTCGGCTTCGCCGCCGGAGAAATTTGCGCAGGCCATGGCCATCCGAAGGAGTTGCTCCTGAAAGAGCGGAACACCCAGCGTTCGTTTGAGGACAGGCTCAAGCGAGGGATGGGGATAGCTGACGGGCTGGCGTTTCTGCCTCCTCTCCAGATACGGATTTGTCATCTGGCCGACAATCGGGCCAGGGCGGATGAGCGCAACCTGCACGACAATGTCGTAAAAGACGCGTGGAGAATTGCGCGGCAGTGATGCTCTCTGTGCTTCGCTTTCCACTTGGAACCATCCGACCGTGTCGGCCCTGCGCAGAGCCTCATAGACCTGGCTGTCATCCTGGGGCAGATGAGCAAGATCGACCGAGTGGCCGTAGTGCTCCGGAATGAGATCGAGGCATTCTTCAAGCACGGCCATCATTCCGAGTCCCAGTAGATCGATTTTGACAATCCGAAGGGCCTCGCAGTCTGTTTTGTCCCATTGTGCGACCACTCTGCCCGGCATGCTGGCCGGTTCAAGGGGAACAACAGAATCCAATCTTCCCTGGCAAACAATCATGCCTCCTGAATGCTGACCGAGATGACGAGGAAGATCTTGAATGCGCTGGCAGAGATCGAGATACTTTGCAATGCGCGGATGCCGGAGGTTGAAGCCACCTTTCTTGAATTGGTTCTCAATCGAATCGCCGGGCCCTTTCCATTCGAATGAACCGATTAGCGACGATAGTTTGTTGAGAGCTGCTGCATCGAAACCAAGGACTTTTCCCATCTCCCTGGCTGCGGAACGGCCGCGATAGGTAATCACATTTGCGGTCATGGCAGCACCGGCCCGGCCGTATTTTTGGTAAACGTACTGAATTACTTTTTCCCGCTGATCGCCCGAGGGAAGATCAAGGTCGATGTCCGGCCACTCGCCGCGCTCTTCCGACAAAAACCTTTCGAACAGGAGATCCATACCAATTGGGTCGACAGCGGTGATAGAGAGCGAATAGCAGACCGCGCTATTGGCGGCCGACCCGCGCCCCTGGACGAGAATGTTGTTGCGGCTGCAGAACCGAATCAAGTCCCAGACAATCAGGAAATAGCCGGCAAGGTTCAATTTGGCAATTAGGTTGAGTTCACGGTCTATCTGACGCATAGCCTTCTCGTATAGCTCCGGATTGCGGGAGTATCGGTTACGAGCGCCTTCCTCGGTACGCTTGCGCAGGAATGAATTGGGAGTTTCGCCGTCGGGAATTGGAAATGCGGGAAATTCATAGCCGAGATCGGACAGAGTGAAGTTGAGACGACAGGCTGCTTCGAGGGTGTTGGCAATGGCTTCGGGTAGGTCCGCGAAGATCGCACACATCTGTTCTTGAGAACGAATGAAACGTTCGGCATTTTCTGCAAGGAGCGTGCCCGCGGTCAGCATGGTCTTCTTGTGCCGGATACAGGTGAAGGCGTCGAGGATTTCCCGATCGGCAGGCTTTGCGTATTGAACGCCATTGGTCGCCACAAGCGGCAAATGGAAACGGCGCGCCAGTTCAATTGCGGCCTGATTGCGCTCTTCTTCCGATCGGTTGAAATGCCGCTGCAACTCAACGTAGATATTGCCGCGTCCAAAGATGGCGATCAGCCGGTCGAGTTCACTGGTTGCTTCCGCCAATCCGCCGCGATCGAGTGCAGCCGCCAGCGGCCCTTCCACGCCGCCGGTAAGCAAAATCAATCCTTGACTAAAATTTGCGATTTCATCCGGGGAGGAATGGCCCTCACCTTTGTGCTTCTCCCTCAGCTTGTAAGCTGTGATTAGGCGGCATAAATTCCGGTAGCCAGTCTGTGATTCTGTGAGCAGAGCGTAGCGGATTTCCCGCGATACTCCTTTGATCCGAGGATTTGCGACGGTGACTTCCGCTCCGATCAATGCTTTGATCCGCTGCTTCATTGCCTCAAAATGAAACCGGGGACAACCGTAGACTCCATCACGGTCGAGGATGGCAATGCTTGGAAGCCCGAGCGCAGCAGCCCCAATCGCTATATCTTCAGGCGAGGACGCGCCTTCGAGAAAGCTAAAGGCCGATCTCGCGTGCAGCTCCGCGTATTGCATTAGTCATACATCCCATCGACAAACCAGCGCTTGCCGCCATCGCGGTAAATGCGGAGCATCTGAATCGATTCGTTCTCGACCGCAATATCCCACTCATCTCTCTCCCACCTCTCGGAGTCCTCTGTCCAGCCTCCCGAGGTGCGCCATGGGCCGGATGCCGCAATGATCCTGAATGTCGAAGATGGATGTGAATCGAAGCCGATGGCCTGGGGTCTGCCATTCACCGTTTTCACCTTTGCCGGCTGCGGCGGACGATAGATGCGAAGGGCAAACCGCGGCGTTGCGACCGGAGAATGCTGATTGCATTCTGGCTGGAACTTCTTCACAGCAAACGCATCGGCTGAGTGCGTGTCTAGCACAACCGGCATTCCCACGCGATCTCTTCCTTGGCGGTCGTTCTCACCTACGATACCGCGGAGGCGCGCCAGCAGGATCTCCAGTTGTTCGGGCTGAGGAGCATTCCTTTCGAATAAGCCTTGTTGTGTAAACCGGAGCGCAGAAGGGTGAGCCTCGAGCCAGGCGCTTTTCACCAGCTCGCCGGGAGGATGCTCACTGAGATCCAGGTGCAGAAGTTTGAGGAGGGTCTTGTGGTCCTGTGTCGGAAGTGGCAGTCGTATGCTTCTTTCAAACAGTTTCGTATTCGGCAGAACACGATCGTGGCGCAAGTCGCGGTCGAGCCTCAGTACGAGCTGAAGCCTGAGATCGAGAGAGTTGGTACCTAGCGAACGCTCCTGCAATTTCTGAAACAGAGATTGCAACATGCGATTGAGGACGAACAAGAGAGGTTCAAGATCTCCGATTGGGTCCTCAAACTCGTGGGTCTCGATGAATTGCGGCGACTGGGTGACAGGAACCAGTTCTCTGTGCGATCGGCCGCGGGCAATGTTCTGGAGCCGGAGTCCATCCTGACCGAAGCGTTGGACAAAAGGCGCGGATGGAAGTGCGGCGAGATCATGGAACGTATGAATCCCCATGGATTCAAGTCGAGTCAGTACAACGGCGGGAATTTTGAGAAGGCTGAGGAACAGGCTGGCAATCCATTCGGCTTCTTGCCCCGGATTGATGATGGTGATTCCGTGAAATCCAAGCGCTGCATAGAAAGCTGCGTCCGGATTCGAAGCAATGGCAATGTTCACAAGAAAACCTAGCTTGGATGCTGATGCTGCGATAGTGGCGACCAAAAATTTTGGAGGACCGAATAGCCGGTCGGCGCCGTGCGCATCAAGGACGATACTACCGGGAGACGCTGCTTCAACTTGCGATGAAAACCGGAGCGCGCAATCAACCATGGCGGCCTGTCCGGATGCCTCGAGTTCCGGAGAACGCTGCCGAAGTTCCACCTGCGGAAAAGCCTCCGCCTGAATTCTGGTCATGCCTGGAGAGATCCCACATTGACGCGCCGCCTCGTTCAGAGCGAATACACGCAAAAGCGAGAGTGGTCCATCGAGAATGGCAACGGGCTTCGAATGGATCGATAATCCGTGGGCTTCGGCTGAGGAGTGCAGAACAGCCTGCGCTGCAAAATCAGGCGCATGAATGGCGACAAACATCTCACAAGCCCCACCGGCTCTTGGCGGTAAAACGTGGCTGAACAGGCTGCGGGGGCTTGCGGTCTCCGGTTCGGACTACCACGGCCTCAAGGTCCAGTTGCCTCAAGAGGAATGAATGCGGCAGATCCTGACGCCCACGCCACACGGGAGAAGAGGGCGCCAGGCGCAGCACCAAACCCGCATAACTTCCGGCTGCAATTTCAGGAAGCAGAAATACGAGAACCATTGGTTTGTTCTCAACGGCCCGGCTGAAACGGAACCATGTGGAAAGGGGGACTTTTGCAACAAGGCCAGAAGGGACATCCGCAAGGTCGACGGCCAGCAAGCCGAAGCACCCACTCTGCATGATGAGATCGGCGGCGGCAAATGCCTGCTCAACCGGGATCAGCTCGCGCTTTACGTTTTTGATTTTCAATGCACTCCTGCTTTGACCTCCACATCGCACCCAGAGCAATTGGGCAAGATCGACGCCACTGGCTTTCGCAGATCCAGGATCAAATCGATCCATGGCGTCGACCAGCGCGCAGCATTCACCGTTTCTCGTCGCCTGAGCCAGCAATGAAATGAGGAGCGTGGTCCTCCCAGATGACGATGGCCCGCAAATTTGTGAGAGCGCGTGGCGCGGAATGCCCGCAATCTCCGAGTCCAGCGCGGTAATCCCAGTTGCCAGGGTTTCTCTCGAACGGCGCTCATAAAAACCTAAAGCGCCGGGAATCTTCTTGTTGATCTCATCGCGAACGAAGGCGGTGGATGGCATAGCGGCAACTTCTTTGCTTTCGCTTTTTATTCGTCATGCCCGCATTCTCGCCCCACTCGACGGCACATGTCAACAAGACACAACCGGTTGGGGGTGACTAAGGGTGGAAAGTACAAAACCTGGCCGCTCACTGATTTGTCCAAAAACCGGAGAGGCCGTGAACGCAGTGAACCAAAACAAAGGGGGGGGAAGGGAGAAGCGCTATGCAATGTCTATATGTGGCGCCAGTGCGGAAGAAGACCAGGCCGACACCTGGGACAGGCCACAAACCGTTCAACGAAATCGACCGCCGCGCAAAACGGGATGCGGAGCTTTACCTACATCTTGCGAAGGTGTATGCGGGCCGGGGCGACAACAGAAACGCGGCATCCTGCTGCGAGTCTGGGTTTCTTACGGTCACCAGCGTTGCACGGCCGCTGGCCGTGCGAGATCAATTGCACGATCTGGTCCAGCAACTCGAAGCTAATTTGTTGATATCTCGTTGACATCAATCAACTGAACATCCGAAGGGAGGAAACCGTGGCATCAGTGAACGGCGTGGAGCACTCGGTGTCCGCGCTTAGTGCGCCTGGAATCGATCTATCAACCGTTGAGAATAGGAACAATTTGTTAGCCAGACTGCGTGAACCGTTCGATCTGGCCGACATCAAATGGTTGGTCAAAGCTACAGCGAACGGGAAACATGGGAGGCGGGGACTGATGGTTCCTTATGCCGATCCCCGGACTTACGGCAGACGATTGAACGACGTTGTTACTGAGCTGGGATGGACGAAGGAGTATTCGCTTCAGGTGGTGGAAGGCTTCCACCGGCGACAGCGGCAAATGAAGGACGATGGAGCGGTGGCTGGCGCAAAAGTTCTCGTCATTTGCAAATTGACGATCTATGGATTAGGTACTCATTCGGGCACGGGAGAGGCATGGGCCGATGACGAAAACGTATTGACCAGCGCTGACGCCCAAGCCTTCAAGCGGGCTTGTTCAGACTTTGGTGTAGGGCGTTACCTCTATGACCTTGAGGGGCAGTGGGTTGATCTTGACGATCGTGACCAGCCCTTGACGATTCCCGCGGTTCCGCTATGGGCAGTTCCCAAGGGCAGAAAAGTTCGGAGGGAATCTCCTGCAGGCGGCACATCTGCAATGAAGCCCCAGGCAGGCAAGGATGCAGCGATTCCGGAAGACCAGAAATTGATGAACGAGATTGTGGCGCTGGCGTCGGAAGTTGGAAATCGTCTGGCATTATCCGTTGTGTATGAGGTGCGAAAGATCCATCCACCGGACCCGGCCAAGTACACCTTTAAGCCAATCGGGGAACTGCTTTCGAAAGTGAGCCTCGCCGATCTTCGCTCCGTACGCAAGCGGTTGCAGGACGTGAAGGCCGAAGTTGACCGCCTTAAATCGGCAATCGGCGCGACCGGCCGCGATGTCTATGCTCGCGTCTGCACCCAATTGAATTATCCGGGTGGCATTATCGATATTCCGAATCCACAGATATTGGCTGACTTGGTAGGTCGAATGGAGGTTCTAGCGAAGGAGGCATCTCCAACAACTTCCCATCGGGCCGAGCCTCGGGAGCGCAATACCCAGAACGGCAATGGGAAGGCAAGCGCCACGCTAACCGATCTAAAGAACAAGCTGCTTGCGCTCGCGCGCGACCTCGCTTCAACCACGGGGGAGTCGATCAACAGCCTTATCTTGTGGGCCAGTGACGGCAAGTTTCAGTTCCGCGATGTTGGCAGGCTTGCTGAGGCTAAGAGTCTTCGTCAGGCCGTCGAGAAGCTCACGGAGCGGCAGTCGCAGCGTCCTTGAACAGAAAGGGAATGATTGCGCAAAAAGCCGCCTAAATGATTGCTTTTAAGCCTAATGAAATAAGCCGCTGTTGGATCTCGTTGGCTTTGTTGATTTTATTGCTGTTTGAAGGCTGTGGGGCGTTACACAACGATCTGAGGTCAACTTAATCATGACAATGATCATCGATGCTCAGTTTCGGGTCTTGACATGCGCCTCAGCTCTCATGCTCTGTCAACCTTGTAAATGCTTTCAAAATCGTGGAGCAGCGATTATCTGCGATGCACTGAAGTGGACCTCATCAGCTTATCCGCAGGATCTGCGTCTGGAGAGCGCTGACGCTATCGTCAACTTTTTTTCGTTCGTCTACACATCCGGCATTCATGCCTTCTGAATAGAACGGATGTGCCACGATCCAGTTGGCTGCGCATGCGGAATACGCAGTGACACTCTTGCTCGCAGTTTGCCATGCCGCCGTAGCAGCGCGAGAATCGGTTGCGTAGTACACCATAGGCAGGCCTGTAACCGCCTGTCTCTTCCTCCATTCTGCGTCAGCCATGTTATAAGCTTTTCTGATATTGTTTCTCTGTATCGACGGGGCACGCTTCATCTCCCTGCTCGACAGGTTGATTACATCTTCCGCCGCTCCCACAGTTGCGAAGATGAGGTCGAAGGCCTTTCTCTCGGCGTCGAATTTTAGCTGCTCGACCTGCTGTTCCCTGGAACGGACGCGCTCTAGGTCAGCCTGGTGAGATTGGTACCGCGCTGTGATGACACCACCAAGGATGCCTCCGAAGAGCACGGTTATCAATGCAGCACAACCGGAAGATTCAATTAATATCTGCCACCTAGGTTTCTTGTCATATTTGCTTGTTCGTTCGTAAATGCTATCAATAGCTTTCAATAGAAGTTCATCATCCATCGTGCGCATTTCCCTGATGACGTTCCTTGCGGTTTATTATGGAGTTTGTGGCGGTATCTCAAACGGATCCCCCAATTTAATGCAATGAGAGCCTGTACAAGGTTTTTGTGGCTGATCACTGCAAGAGGGATCTGTACCTGGAATCCTATCGTTGATTCCGGGCGGACCAACTTGAATATTTGGGGATCCTGCTTGCGGCGCTTCGCCGAGGGCTTTTCTTTTAGCCTTGCAGGGGCTTGGGCGGCTTGGACAGGGATTTGGCTTTGATCCCAGAGGCGAATTGTTCTCTGGAATTCTATTCGGTATATCTGGTATCTGATACGGGCAAGGATCAATTTCCGGGATAGACGAGTTTTTGGGGTCGTTCTGCTGTAGGTTCTGTTGCGTGACGATGTTCGTGGAATCGAGAAACTTCTGTACGTTGAAGCCAGCGATGACGGATGCGCTGTTTGTGCCAAGAGAATTCTGTAGTGCTTCCGGTTGTTTGGGGATTGTACTCGCATTTATTGCTTCCGGAGTGGTTTCTGTGTTGTCAACGGTGACCGAGTTTGACTTGCCACTAGCGGCTGCTGCCTGCACGGCATTTGGTTGTGCTTGGGCTAAGTAAACGAAGCAGGATAGAAGCAAGAAAACTGGTAGGCGGCAATAAGTCAGCATATTGGCCTCCCCAGGTGGGATCCTATTAATCAATTAGTGATGTGATTCAGAGAAATCGTTGCCACGATTTCGTTAAAACTTATCTTGGGCCTTGTGATTTGTGTTCTTCTTGCCGCGCGCATCATGCAGCATATTCAGGTGCGCCTGGGATTCTAACCCGACACAGTCAAAATGAATTTGAATTCAATCCGATAAGCCTTGAGCCAACTCACCTTTTTAGCCTCCCTGGAAATATGGTTCACCACTTAGACTGCCTCACTTGGAACAGTTCTATCCAACCAAAAATTCGCCCCCTAAAGCTTAGAAAGGAAGAAATTTCATGTTTGGACGCATGACCATAAGTATTGCTCTTGAACTTGATGAGAGCACCAACATTAACGGCGCCGTTCAGGCCCTCCTGGCAACAACAGAAAAGGCACGGATCGAGAAGTGGATTGAGTTTCCAGCGGCCGTCCTAGTGATTCTCACCCATCCTGATGATCCAGGATCCGCGGCATTCTACGTGCTTGATCGTCGATGGAACGCCTGGCTGGCCATCGACTTTGATGACGGCCAATACGGCGGCTATACCATCGAGCAGTGCCATCAATTGATGCATGAATGCGGCTTGCTTTCGTTGATTGAAAAACCTGGACTGCTGACCAGCGGCCTGAACTGGATGCTGAATCCCGGGGAGCAGCCGGTCGCCGTTGCTGGGCAGTCCGCGGAGGACTCGGGCATCCAGGTCTGAAATCAACTCCGCGGCTTCGCATGCCAGCAAGACATGACCGAGATCGCGGTGACGCTCGATCCCTGATGCGCCTATCCGCCGCATCTTCATCGGTGATGAGAACCGATACGTACGCATGTTCGTAATTCCTTGTGTGTCTTGCCGGTTGCGATTTACACCTTCTTGGACTTAGCTTTTGCGGGCAAATCCACCTCGGATCGGTTGACCCGGAGCTGTGGACGCGGGACATCGACGGTAACGCCAGGTGCAAGCTCAATCCGGTCTGGAATCTCCCTCCAATCCTGTTCTTCGCCAAATCGACCTTCCAGCCAGCGTTTAAGGTCTGTGAAGTCGCGGAGCCTAAGGAAGTGAGCGTTACGCTGTTGCTGTGCGGTCCAGAGGGCGTCTTGGGTGAAGCTGGTATTTGTTATAAGAAGCCCGATGTGGAACCAGGAATCCTTCCACGCCAGAAAACGATCGACGGCGTCGCGGCCTGTTTTTCCTTTGTCGTCACCGTGATGCTTCATTTGTGCCGCAATAAGGAAAGATCCCGCGCTTGGGGCCTTTTGGACGGCGATCAAGTCAATTCCACCGTCCTTGCGATTCGTTTGCCCAGTTAGCGTTACGTTGTAGCCCATCCGGTCAAGCCGACTTGCTACGAACCGCTCAAATTGGTCAGGTGTGAGTGAACGCATCCTCCCAGGGTCCTCTTGGAGGAATCGGAGGAGCATCGGTGAGAGGTCGACAACCCGGACCAAAGCTGTATTTTGTTGAGCGACGATGCCGAGTGACTGACACCAACGGTACATCTCTGATCCTTTTGGTGAACTCTTGCCGCTCTCCCACAGCGCTAATAGCCTTTCAGGGGTCTTAATTGCATCCGCAATGTTGTGACGTTGAAAGCCCAACGACTCTCGAATCGTCCTCAACTGCTGTCCGAGATATTTCGGAAGGGCAAGGGCCGTTCCAAAATAAGCCATCAAGAAGGCCAATAACGTAAGGTCATCCCGATCTCGGTCGCTCGGTCCGTTAGCGAAACGGAATTCCACTTCGGCATGTCGATTCCGATCGGTAAAAGCGAATTGGAAAGGAAATCTCGGTGAAGACTCCATACCGGCATAGCCTTCCAATCTTGGGTTAGTGAAGGGAGCACTGCCCCATTGAACCTGGACCTCAATATCGGACCGGTCCGCGATCCTCCGATCGTTTAGTAAGAAGTCGTTCAGGAGTTGTTTAACGTGCTTCTTCATTGAGTCTTCCAAGCACCGCGTTAGCAAATAGCGGGATTCTGTCCTGATGATGAAGCGGTCCGGACAGATCCAATGCTTCGTCTTGTCTGGTGAGGTCTGATTCTAGCAAGGGAGGCAGATTGTCTGTTGAGGCTACACGCTCTGAACCCGCGAAGAATTGGCTGAAACGCTCTCCGGTCCTTCCAAATAGTCGAAAAATGGGCATAAACCGTATCTTCCCTTCGCCGGACCCGCTAAACATCGCTCTTTTGACACTTCTACAACTCCACTCATAGGATCGGCGCTAGCAAGCCAAGAATGGGAAGGAGGTGATGCCTCGATGAAGCCGGAAGTAGTCGCAATTCAGCCTGCAACTCTCCATGCCTACTTCCGGCTGTTCATCAATCGGAGGGCCTACACCATCCAGTCTCCTAAACCGGACCCCGATTCAAACAAGCATTACTACTATCGTCCCAGTGAGAGGCGAACGGGGAAACCACTTGAACTTGATGCCGCAACAATCGGGCGGCACCTCCAGGGCGGGATAACGATTGGTCTTTACGCGATCAATCCGGACACACAGCGGTGCAAGTGGGTAGTTATTGACGCAGATTACCCGAAATCGCTTGAGGATCTGATCAAACTGCAATACCACCTTGGCCAGGAGAAGGTCCATGCCGCACTCGAATCCAGTCGTCGCGGCGGCCATCTGTGGATCTTGTTGGACACGCCGCTGCTTGCCAGGGAATGCAGGATTTTTGTCTACAACCTCGCTCTACGACTCGATGTGCCAGTAAAGGGCTACCGCGTCAATGGAGTCGGACTTAGGGATGGAATCGAGATATTTCCCAAGCACGATTTAATTGAGCCTGGGGAATATGGAAACGCCATCCGTGGGCCGCTAGGGATTCATCGGGCGACTGGAAGGCGGTATTGGTTCTATGGAGCGGAATATTCCGCCACCGCCCAACTAGCCTATCTCGAATCTTTGCCCAAAATGACCGAGGAGCAGTTGCGAGCAGCCATCGCCGGACTGGAACTTCCTCCGGGCGCGCGGCGCGAAGAAGAGCAGGCTCCGCAGTTCTCGCCGCGGCCTACGGGCCAATCTTCAATAACTCGCTTTGAATTCCGGATCCTCGATTTCGGGTTGCAGTTGGGACGGCTCAGAAAACGGGGCAAGAACTATGTTGGCCGCTGTCCTTCCTGTGCGCAGGGAGGCCACGACCGAAGTGGGGACAACCTGGGGATTCGCATCTCCGATCCCCGGTTTTACCAGTGCTATGCAGGCTGCTCGAAGTATGACATTCGCGGGGCGCTTGGCCAGCCGATTCGCATGCGGCAATCCAGTTGAAAGGCGGAAATCAAATGACGGAACGAGCGATGACCGATAGGAAGAAGAAAAGGCCGTTTACCGGAGCACAGGGACTGAGGCTGCCGCGAAGCGGAGTCCGGGCCTTGAAGGAAGCTGGTATCTATGCAAACCCAATCTTGCAAGTCGTCCACCAGGACCTCAGAGACCGCTGGGTATTGCGCGGGCTGGAATCGGGGGGCTCGTTCGGAAATTTTGGGCGCTATATCACCTTTGCCAACGATCAGGGAGAGCCGCTTGAGTTCCTGCAGCCGGTCGAGGCATTCGGCGTCAACGGGATTCACGCCGTTGTAGTGGCGGAATCGATCGTCCGCGTCGATATGGTGCGCAACGGCCGGAGCTATGACCTGCTCATTACGCAACACTCGGCGGGTGCGGCGTTCCATGGAGCGAGGCCTCCATTGCACACACGGATTCTGTTCCACGGGCATCGCGGAAGGATAGAGCTTGATCTTGCGGGCAAGGACAAGATGAAGGCCGGCTCGGTCGAGCCCCAATTCCTGTCCCTGTCGCTCGAACCGGTTTCCTATCCGCCCCATTTTCGCTCGGTAGTCCTTTCCGTGACCAAGGCGGTGAACTGCCTCAAGTGCCTGCACTCGCACTATGTGCGAGCGCCAAAGACGCAACCGAACGAAACTCCAAAATCAAACATTGAGGTCGCTTTATGACAGTTGTTCGCCGAATAGCTTTTCTTTCGACTGCCGTGGCTTTCTTTTTTCTTGGCTGCTCTTCGAAGCCTGAGGCCGATGCCGGAAATCTCTCCGATCTGATCAATCAGAAGCTGGACAAGAGGTCCATGTGCATTGAGGTAGGGAAGCTGCCGGGCAAGGTATATGACTCAGGCGGCAAGGATCTGAACGATTTGTTAGTCACTGCCGGGCTTTTGGATAGAAGCTCCGTGAAGGAGGGATACTCACGCTACAAAGTCTACAGTTTGAGCGCGCTCGGAACCCCCTATTACCACGACAACAAGAATCTCTGTTATGCCACGCTCGAAATCACGGAGGTCAAAAGCTTCTCAGCACCGGGAACGGGCGCCGACGGTAGGTTCGTGTCGCATGTCGAATACAGCTATCACGCCAAGGACATCGCGCCCTGGGCTCTCAAGGATGAAATCAAGGGCAACTACATCCGAGTCCGCCAGGTGATCGAGAGCCGCCAGACTCCGCTGAGCGCGACCGCATCCCTTTCCCGCACTGATAAAGGTTGGCAGGTCGATGATCTCGGAATCCGTGAGGTATGGGGGAAGCCGCTGTGAAGAAGCATTTCAGGCGTCTGGGCATGATCGCGTGTTTGTTCGTTTTTCTGCTGATCGTGATCGGAGGAGGATTGAGACTCAATCCTCTTTCCGCGGTGATTGCGGCCAGCACTGGAACGCCGCTCTTTCTGGTGGTGGCCAGGTGGTGTTCTCTACTGGCGACTCCAAGAAATGCAGACGGCGAATTGGAACGAGTCGCAAGGAATTGACGTTTGGCGCAGTGACGCGCGTCGACGGGTGGAGCCGGCTCCGGTAAGGCGGCTGGCTCCGCTTCAGTTCAAGGAGCTGCAAATGGAACAGCACTGCCTCGTTTGCGCAGACGAAAAGTGCTTTTCAGAAAAGGGAAGTCAGCATGCAATCGGAACAAGGAGAAGAACGAATGAGTGCAATTAAACAAGACCTGCCTGGAGCGCTGCGCACTCCTGGATTCTTAGGTGAAGCAAACAGGGGATTACGGTTCTTCCGGTATTTTGCCCGGCCGGAAGCGGATCCATTTTCCTGTGTCGGCGAATGGGACAGGCGCACCGCTGCGATCCATAACGAGAAGGGCGAGGAGATATTCAGACAGGACAACGTCGAAGCTCCTGCGTGCTGGTCTCAAACCGCGCTCAACATCGTGGCTTCGAAGTATTTCTACGGCAAGCAGGGAACACCAGAACGCGAATCGAGCGTGCGCAAACTGATTGAGCGAGTCGCAGAAACGATCAAAGAATGGGGAGTCAGTCAGGGGTACTTTCACACCCGCCAGGATGCAGATGTCTTTCACGATGAGCTGATCTGTCTGCTGGTTACCCAGATGGCGTCCTTCAACTCGCCGGTGTGGTTTAACTGTGGTCTGTGGCAAAAGTACGGCGTAAGCGCGAAGGGAAGCGGCTGGTTTTGGAATCTTGAGACTGGAGCGATCGAACAGGAGACGGAGGCGTACCGACATCCACAATGCTCGGCGTGTTTCATCAACTCCGTCGAAGACAGCATGGAGAGCATCCTGCGGCTGGTCCAAACCGAAGGAATGCTGTTCAAGTGGGGATCGGGAACAGGCACGAACCTCTCGGCAATCCGTTCCTCCAGAGAGTCACTCAGCGGCGGAGGGACTGCCTCTGGACCGGTGTCATTCATGCGCGGATATGACGCCTTTGCCGGTGTCATCAAGTCCGGAGGAAAGACTAGGCGGGCAGCCAAGATGGTGATCCTGAATGTGGATCATCCGGACATCGTTGAATTTATCGAGTGCAAAGCGCGTGAGGAAAAGAAAGCCTGGGCGCTGATTGGCGCCGGATATGACGAGGGCGTAGACGGCGAAGCCTATAGCTCGATCGATTTCCAGAATGCCAATCATAGCGTGCGCGTGAGCGATGAGTTCATGCAGGCTGCCGTTGATGGCGGGCACTGGACTACCAGAACTGTAACCTTAGGCGAGGCCGTCGCTTCCTACAAGGCTTCCGATCTGCTGCATAGGATGGCGGAATCCGCCTGGCAGTGCGGCGACCCGGGCATGCAGTTCGATTCCGAGATCAATCGCTGGAATCCCTGCAAGTCTTCGGGCCGCATCAATGCCTCGAATCCGTGCTCCGAGTATATGTTCCTTGACGATTCGGCCTGCAACCTTGCCTCGCTCAACCTGATGAAGTTTCTTGCGGGGGATGGGAGTTTTGATGTTGCCAGTTTCCGTCACGCAGTAAGGATCATGATTGTTGCCCAGGACATTCTGGTGGATAGCTCTAGCTATCCCACCTGGAAAATTGCGGAGAACTCACACAACTTTCGCCCTCTGGGTTTGGGTTATGCAAATCTCGGCGCTTTGCTCATGGCGAGCGGGGTTCCGTATGACTCCGCCGAAGCGCGCGATTATGCGGCATCGATTACGGCGGTCATGCATGCGCAGGCTTTCATGGCCTCGGGGGAGTTGGCAAAAGAGATTGGTCCGTTTCCGCGATACGAAGAGAACCACGAGTCCCTTCTGGACATTATTCATCTTCATCGCCAGAAAGCTGATGAAATCGGCGTTAACCGTCTGAATGGAGAGCTGGTCGGCGAAGCCCGGAGACTGTGGGCCTCATGTGCAGGTCGCGTTCAGCAGCATGGAGTTCGTAATGCGCAGCTCACGGTCCTCGCTCCCACCGGGACGATCGCGTTCGTGATGGATTGCGATACCACCGGAATCGAGCCTGATCTGGCGCTCATTAAGCAGAAGAAACTTACAGGCGGCGGAGTTCTGAAGGTCGTGAACAGTACCGTCTCGATCTCACTCAGCCAACTTGGCTACTCCCAGGAGCAGACGCGAGAAATTCTCGAATACCTCGACCGGGAAGGCTCGATTGAGGGAGCGCCCCATCTTCGGCAGGAAGATCTCCCGGTGTTCGACTGCTCGCTTCGCCAGGGCACGGGCGAGCGCTTCATTCAGCCCATGGGGCATATCCGGATGATGGCAGCCGTCCAGCCGTTTCTGTCCGGAGCCATCTCGAAGACCGTGAACATGCCTGAGACGGCGACCTTGGAGGAGATTGCTTCGATCTATGTCGAGGCATGGAAACTTGGACTGAAGTCCATCGCAATTTATCGGGATCGGTCGAAGAAGGCGCAACCACTCTCTGTCGGCACAACCGTAGCAGAGGCGGAAGTTCTCGCTCCGGCATTCAGGCGGCGTCTGCCGGCGGAACGAAAAGGAGTTGTGCATCACTTCTCCGTAGGCGGCCAGGAAGGATACCTGACGGTCGGGCTCTATGAAGATGGGCGTCCAGGCGAGATCTTCTTGCGCATTGCCAAAGAGGGCTCAACCGTGTCCGGGATGATGGATGCCTTTGCGACGGCGGTCTCGCTCAATCTTCAGCACGGCGTGCCCTTAAGTGTGCTGGTGGAAAAGTTCAGCCACACGCGCTTCGATCCGAGCGGCTGGAGCGGGAATGCCGAGATCGGATATGCAAACTCGCTCACCGACTACATTTTCCGCTGGCTCGAATTGAGGTTCCTGAAAGGTGAGCAGCAATCCTTGTTTTCGATTGACGAGGTTAAGGCTATGACTTCGGGAGAGCCGCGCCAAAGTCCCGATGGACCGGCCTGTACTCAATGCGGCGCGGTGATGCGGAGGTCCGGATCATGCTTTAGCTGCGAGTGTGGCGCGACCTCCGGTTGTAGCTGAGTCAATACCGCAAATAAGGCAATGCTCGAAATCGCATGAGTTATTCAACATCGATATGCCGGAGCCGAATGGCGAGCGCAGGCTGGCCCGCCGACACTATTTGCCTGGTCATGGGCACCCATTCAGTGACCAGCTGTGTGCAGAGACCCGTTCGGCTCCGCTCCCACCGCCTCTTATGGAGTACTGAACTCATGGAAGAAGACGAGCCCTGTCCGATGTGCATCCCGTTCCAGACCTGCGTTTCGCGCCACGTCTGCCGGTGCGTCGTCGGTTTCGATTCAGGAAATGACGAAAACCGATATA
>Ga0070734_10001675_pt1 | contig 30651 bp, 23 predicted proteins | sample Coa_R1_8_FD_66444 | JGI IMG/M metagenome (GOLD analysis project Ga0070734, IMG submission 66444) | Surface soil microbial communities from Centralia Pennsylvania, which are recovering from an underground coalmine fire - Coalmine... | ecosystem: Environmental > Terrestrial > Soil > Unclassified ... | reverse complement strand
ACGGCCGGGGGATTTTATCCGGCAAAGCGTTCCGCCGAGCACAGCCAAGATTTGCCCTTTCGATTACGGCAACGAGCATAAAACGCCGCCGGAGCTGCTGGCATACCGGAACACCGGCGCGCGCGATGAACCGGGCTGGCGCGTGCGCGTGATCCCGAACAAGTTTCCGGCGCTGGGGATCGAAGGGGATTTGAACCGCCAGGGCGACGGCATGTACGACAAGATGAACGGCATTGGGGCGCATGAGGTGATCATCGAGACACCCGACCATTCGGCCACATTGAGCGACATGCCGGAGAAGCAGATTGAAGAGCTGTTCTGGGCTTTTAAGGAACGGGTGTGCGATCTCAAGCGAGACGGGCGGTTCCGCTACATCATGTTATTCCGGAACCATGGCGAACCGGCCGGCGCATCGCTGGAGCACCCGCACTCGCAACTGATCGCGCTGCCAGTGATCCCGGACGCGGTGAAAGAGGAACTGGACGGGTCGAAGCGGTTTTATGAGCTGAAAGAACGCTGCATCTACTGTGACATCATGCGGCAGGAAACGTCGGCGGGAACCAGGCTGGTGACCGAAACGGACCGGTTTACGGTGATCGAGCCCTACGCGCCGCGGTTTCCTTTCGAGACCTGGATCCTGCCCAAGCGCCACGAATCGCATTTCGAAAATGCGGACGCGCCTACGATCGCGAACCTGGCGTGGATCGTGCGCACGACGCTACGTAAAATCGACAAGGTATTGGAGCGGCCGCCTTACAACTTTATAGTGCACAGCGCCCCAGTGCAGGAGCCGTTCCTACCCTATTATCATTGGCACCTGGAGCTGATTCCGAAGCTGACCAAGGTGGCGGGTTTCGAGTGGGGGAGCGGATTTTACATCAACCCGACGCCGCCGGAAGAATCGGCGAAATTTTTGCGCGACGCGGGGCTTGGCTGAGTAAGGAAAGGGATACCCTTGCATACCAGGCGCTTGCTCTGCTATAAAACGCTAATCGCCGAAGTGGACGTAGCGGGGGCCCCGATGCCCGAGAAAAAAAAGACAACCGTTGTGAAAGCGGCCGTTTCGAAGATGCCTGAACGACGATCAACCAACGTGGAAGTATCGAAGAGCCAAAAGACTCAGGAAACGGGCCGGAGCACGACAGCGCCGGCTCGAGCCGCGGCGGATTCGCAGCCCAACGCGCAGAAACAGTTGGCGGCCTTTGAATCCGCCATGAAGCACTTTCATGCCCGGAAGTTCAAAGAGGCGCGCGACCTGTTTCTGACGGCGGCGCAGGGACCGGAGCGCGACGTCGCACATCGCGCGCAGCTGCACGTGACAATGTGCGAACGGCGGCTGGAGCAGACGATCGTCAAGCTGCAGACTGCCGAGGATTATTACAACTACGGGATCGCGCTGCTCAACACGCGCAAGATAGAAGATGCGCGGACACACCTGGAGCAGGCGCTCGCCATGACACCGGACGGCGATCATATCTTTTATGCGCTGGCTGCGGCGCAAGCCCTGTCGGGTGACGCGGCGGGGGCCCACGACCACCTGAAACGGGCCATCGAACTGGAACCGAAGAACCGCCTCATGGCTCGGCAGGATGCGGATTTCGCGTCGCTTTCAAGCCAGGCGCCGTTTCAGGCTCTGCTATATCCTGAAAAAAAGAGTTGGTAGCGGGAAAAGGCCGTCAATCAGAAACAAACCCGATCAATGGGAGACAATTCGCCACTGAAGGTGGTAGCAATTGGCGGGGGCACAGGATTATCGGCGCTGCTGGAAGGCTTGAAGCGCTATACGACACCGCAGGGCAATCCGCCGGCTCCAGAACTGGACCTCACGGCCATTGTTACGGTTACCGATGACGGAGGCAGTTCGGGGCGCCTGCGGCGCGAATTTGCGGCCCTGCCGCCCGGCGATATCCGAAACTGCATGGTGGCGCTGAGCGAGGATTCGGCGCTGCTGTCGCGGCTTTTTCAATATCGGTTTCAGTCGGGGAGAGGGCTGAAGGGCCACAGCTTCGGGAACCTGTTCCTCATGGCGCTGACGCAGATTATGGGTGATTTTCCGGAAGCGGTGAAAGCCTCTTCCGAGGTGCTGAACATAGCGGGGCGGATCTATCCGTCAACGGCGGCGAACGTGTCGCTGGAAGCAACGCTGGCCGGCGGCCGCCGGGTGGTGGGAGAGACGAAGATCAGCCGAAGCCGGGAGAAGATTCGGTCGGTGCGGTTAACTCCGCGCAAGGCGCGGCCGCTGGACGCGACTCTGGACGCGATCGAGGAGGCGGACGTGATCACGCTCGGCCCGGGCTCTCTGTTCACCAGCGTGATTCCGAATTTGTTGGTAGAGGGAATACCGGCTGCGATCCGGCGGTCGCGGGCAGTAAAGGTATATTTCGTGAACCTGATGTGGCAGCCCGGCGAGACAACAGACTTTCAGGCGAGCGATCATATCCGCGCGATTCACCAGCATGCGGGAGGCAAGCTGCTTGACTATGCAGTGGTCAATATCCGGCCGATTCCGTCGGCGGTCAGGCAGCGTTACGCGCGGCAATCAGCGCTGCCGGTGGAGAATGACATCGACAAGATTTTCAAAATGGGGTTGAAGGTGATGGCGGGGAAATTGGCGCAGCTTTCCGACAAAGTGCGGCACGAGCCGTCGGCCACCGCCGCGGTGGTGGTGAAGCTGGCGCGGGAAGGCCGACGGCGGAAGAACAGCCGGACATAATGGATCCATGGAGACGCCCCTTACCATAGTGATTCTCGCGGCAGGGCTCGGCACCCGAATGAAGTCGCGGATGGCGAAAGTGCTGCATCGCGCCGGCGGCAAGACGCTGGTCGAGCACGTAGTGGCGACGGCGCGGGAGATCGCACCCGCGGATCGTATTTTTGTGGTCATCGGACACCAGGCGGAGGAGGTTCGCAAAAACGTAGGCGGCGGGGGTATTCGCTTCGTCGAGCAACGGGAGCAGAAAGGGACGGGGCACGCGCTGCTGGTTGGCCGGGAGGCATTGTCTGGGCTGGGTGGTTACCTGGTAGTTCTGAACGGCGATGGCCCGCTGTTGCGGGCTGAGACGCTGCGAAAACTGATCGCGCAGGCGGAGACCGGGGGCGCTGCCGGAGTTCTGCTGACAGCCATAATGGACGACCCGAGCGGCTATGGCCGCGTGATCCGGGACGCGCACGGCCGCGTGGCCGCGATCGTGGAACACAAAGCCGCGACGGCCGAGCAACTTGCGGTGCGCGAAGTCAATATGGGATTTTACTGCTTCCGGGCGGACTGCTTTTGGAAGTTGAGCGGCGAGATTCGGCCGGAGAACCCGGTGCACGAATACTATCTCACCGACATGGTGGCGATCCTCAATCACGCCGGCGAATTCGTCCAAGCCATGCAGGTGGAGGACGCGCGGGAAGTGCTGGGCATCAACACCCGGGTGGAACTGGCGGAGGTGGACCGCGTCTTTCGCGAGCGCAAGGTGCGCGAATTGATGCTAAGCGGCGTAACTATCGAGAAGCCGGAGACCGTGACGGTGGATCTGGACGTGTCGGTCGGGATCGATACGGTGGTAGAGCCATTCGCGCAGTTGCTGGGGAAAACGACCGTTGGGGAAAATTGCCGGATTGGCGCATGCAGTATCGTGCGGGACTCCTGGCTGGCCGACGAGGTGGAAGTCGGGGCATTCACGATGGTAGGAGCGTCGCGAGTCGAGCGCGGGGCCAAAGTCGGACCGTTCGCGCGTTTGCGGATGGATAACCACGTCAGCGAGGGCGCGCACATCGGCAATTTTGTCGAGCTCAAGAAAGCGCAAATGGGCCGGGGAGCCAAGGCCAATCATCTGGCGTATCTGGGCGATACCGAAATTGGCGCCGGCACGAACATCGGGGCGGGCACGATCACATGCAACTATGATGGCGTGCACAAACACGCCACGAAGATCGGGGAGGGCGTGTTTGTAGGGAGCAACTCGACACTCGTGGCGCCGATTGAGATTGGCGACGGGGCTTACCTGGCAGCCGGCTCGGTGATCACCGAAGCGGTGGCCCCGGACGCACTGGCGCTCGGGCGGGCACGCCAAGTCACGAAGGCGGAATGGGCCAAGAAGCGGCGCGCCCTAGTAAAAAAGTAGACCGGGGGTAAGACCCGCGACAGGTCAAGCCCGACGACGTTACTTTGTTTATCTGCCGCCGGCGGCGGCCGAGTTGGCCTTCCGGCTCAAAAAGCATTCCCGGCAATAGACCGGGCGGCCCTGTGTGGGTTTGAACGGCACCGTAGTTTCCCGGCCGCATTGGGAACAGGTGGTCATGGTTTCGGCCTTGGCATAGCCGCCCGAAGAACCCTGACGCTTGGTTTTGCAAGGTTTACAGCGTTTGGGTTCATTTTTGAAATTCTTGTCATGGAAGAAGTGTTGTTCTCCCGCTGTGAATACGAACTCTGCTCCGCAATCAACGCACTTGAGGACGCGGTCCTGGAACTCCGGCATAACGGCTCTGCCCCGTGATCAACCTGAACTTGTTGTCGGATGAAGGCGGCGGGTTACCCCACCACCGCGTTACTCGATCTCCCGGCGTGACTTCTTCCGGTTACGCTTGCGGGCCAGCGCCTGCTTGGCCCGACGCTTCTCTCCCGGTTTCAAATAGAAAGAATGACGCTTAACTTCTTTAATGATGTCTTCTTGCTGGACCTTCCTTTTGAACCGGCGCAGGGCGTTCTCTAACGTCTCGCCCTCCTGAAGCTTCACTTCAGCCAAACCAAAAACACCTCCCAACCAACCGAAATCTCTGCAACCGGCGCCTGGCAGATGGGCGGGCGCATGGTTTCGAGGAAACCGCTCGCCCCAAAAAATCTCGGGCACTGGCACAGAAGGTACTGATATCATAGGTGGTTGCACAATAAAGTCAAGCCCAAATTGTCCGGAAAGATTCCGGATCAGCCGGTCCAGTATCGAATTTTGTTTGTTTTCATGGACTTAGACTGAAATGGAAAATTTAATCGCAATTCTACTCGCGGGCGGCGCCGGTGAGCGGCTATATCCGCTGACGAAGGACACTGCGAAGCCGGCGGTGCCGTTCGGCGGGGCCTACCGTATTATCGACTTCACTTTGTCGAACTGTATCAACTCCGATATCCGCAAGATCTTCGTTCTGACGCAGTATAAGGCTCTGGAACTAACGCGGCACATTCGCGACGGCTGGAATATCCTGTCGGCCGAGCTCGGCGAATTCATCGAAGTAATACCTCCCATGAAGCGGGTGCACGAAGATTGGTATCAGGGCACGGCCGACGCGGTATTTCAGAATTTCCAAAGCATCGAAGTCGAAAATCCGGAAGAGACTCTGATACTCTCGGGCGACCATATCTATAAGATGGACTACGCGGAGATGGTGGACTGGCACCGCAAGCACGATGCCGACATTACGATCGCCACCATTCGCATTCCGCCGGAAGAAGCCTGGCGGTTCGGAGTGGCGGAAATCGAGCCGGATTACCGCATCGTCGGATTCGAAGAAAAGCCGCAGCACGGAAACCCGCGCCGGTCGGCGTTCGATCCGGACGCAGTGAGCGCGTCAATGGGAATATACGTGTTCAGGACCGAATCGCTGCTGCGCCTATTGCACGAGGACGCGCAGAATCCTAATTCCTCACACGATTTCGGCAAAGACGTGATTCCCTGCAATCTGCACCGCTCGAAGGTAATTGCGTACGATTTTCGTGATATCAACGCCAAGCAGGTGCGCTACTGGCGCGATGTAGGAACGCTCGATGCGTACTATGAAGCCAACATGGACCTGGTGGCGGTGGTGCCGGAATTTAATCTGTATGACCGGCGGTGGCCGATTCGCACGAAAGTGACGCAGCAGCCGCCGGCCAAGTTCGTCTTCGCTCAGGAAGGGCGGCGGATGGGGGTCGCCGTGGATTCAGTCGTCAGCTCGGGCTGCATCGTCTCCGGCGGGCGCGTACTGCACAGCATTCTCTCACCGGGAGTACGCATCAATAGCTATTGCGAAGTCGAGTACTCGATCCTGATGCCGGGGGCGGAAATCGGCCGGTACAGCCGGATCCGGCGCGCCATCGTGAATACGGGCGTCAAGGTTCCGGAATCGAGCGTCATCGGGTATGACCTCGATGCCGATCACGCCAAGGGATATCACATCACGGACGCAGGGATCGTAGTGGTCGCGTAACACCCGGGAACCGCTACAAGAACAGAAGGAGCCAATCAAGTTGATCGGGATTGCGAAGGTAATTGGACGAGAAATTTTGGATTCGCGCGGGAATCCGACCGTCGAAGCGGATGTCTATCTCGCGGACGGCAGCATGGGGCGGGCGGCGGTGCCGTCGGGGGCCTCGACCGGCGAGCACGAAGCGGTGGAATTGCGCGATGGGGACGCCGGCCGTTACCTGGGCAAGGGAACGCAAAAAGCGGTGGCGCACATCAATACCGAGATCGCGAACGCCCTGCGCGGCAAGGATGCGGACCAGCAGGGGTTGGTCGACGCGACGATGCGCGAACTGGATGGGACGCCGAACAAAGGCAAGCTTGGGGCAAACGCGATCCTGGCCGTTTCGCTCGCCACGGCGCGGGCAGCCGCGCACGCGCATCGCACACCGCTCTACCGGTACCTGGGCGGCGCGGGCGCTTGCACACTGCCGGTCCCGATGATGAACATCATTAACGGGGGCGCGCACGCCGACAACTCGGTGGACCTGCAGGAATTCATGATCGCGCCGTTCGGGGCGTCGAAGTTTTCCGAAGCGCTGCGCATGGGCGTCGAGGTATTTCACACGCTGAAAAAGGTGCTGCACAAAAAAGGCTATTCGACGGCTGTCGGCGACGAAGGCGGGTTCGCGCCGAATTTGAAGTCGAACGAAGAAGCCATCGAGAGCGTCCTTGAGGCGATCACGCAAGCCGGCTATAAACCGGGCGCGCAGATCGGCGTCTGCCTCGACCCGGCGTCCAGTGAATTCTTTCAGGATGGGAAATACGTTTTCAAAAAATCGGACAAAAGCCAGCGCACGTCCGCGCAGATGGTGGAGTTCTGGTCCAACTGGGTCAAGCAGTATCCGGCGATCCTGTCCATCGAAGATGGAATGTCGGAAGAGGACTGGGCTGGGTGGAAGCTGCTGACGGACACGCTCGGCGCGAAGATCCAGCTTGTTGGCGATGATGTCTTTGTTACCAATCCGGGGATTTTCAAGAAAGGGATTGAACAAGGCATCGCCAACTCAATTCTCATCAAAGTAAACCAGATCGGAACGCTCAGCGAAACACTGGAGGCGATGGAAATGGCGGCGCGCGCGGGCTATACCTCGGTGGTGTCGCACCGGTCCGGTGAAACCGAAGACGCGTTCATCGCCGACCTGGTAGTGGCAACCGGCGCGGGCCAGATCAAGACCGGGTCGGCCAGCCGCACCGATCGCATCGCGAAATACAACGAGCTGCTGCGCATCGAAGAACTGCTCGGACCCGCCGCCCGCTTCCTGGGACGCAAAGCGTTCCGGCAATAGTAAGGACGCCACATGTACAAACTAGTGCTCGTGCGCCATGGCGAAAGCGAGTGGAACAAGGAAAACCGGTTCACCGGCTGGACCGACGTGGATCTTTCCGAAAAGGGCCGCGAGGAAGCTCGCGAAGCGGGCGCGGTGCTAAAGTCGGGCGGCTATGCGTTCGACGTGGCGTACACATCGGTGTTGAAGCGCGCTATCCGGACGCTGTGGATCGTGCTGGATGAAATGGACCTGATGTGGATTCCGGTGCACCGGTCGTGGCGGCTGAATGAGCGGCACTATGGCGCACTGCAAGGATTGAATAAGGCAGAAACGGCGGCGAAGTTCAGCGAGGCGCAGGTCAAGATCTGGCGGAGGAGCTACGATGTGCAGCCGCCGGCCTTGTCACCCGAGGATGAGCGCTATCCCGGCCGCGATCCGCGGTATCGCGAACTCGGTAAGCAGGAACTGCCGCTCACCGAGTGCCTCAAAGATACGGTGGCGCGCTTCCTCCCGCTTTGGCATTCCACGATTGCGCCGGCTGTCCAGCGGGGCGAGAAGGTACTGATCGCGGCACACGGCAACAGCCTGCGGGCGCTGGTGAAGTATCTCGACAATGTTTCCGAGCAGGACATTACAGAGCTGAACATACCGACGGGCATGCCTCTGGTCTATGAACTCGATGACCGGATGCAACCCCTGAACCGGTATTACCTGGGCGATCCCGAGAAGGTTAAAGCCGCGATGGAGGCAGTGGCGGCGCAAGGAAAAAAGAAATAGCGGCCGGCGCGATTACAGCTTCACCACAGCCGCGCTGACCGGTTTCGCGCCCACGGGAACGAGCGTAAACAAAGCAGCCGATTTGTAGCGGTGTGCCCGCTGCGGATTTTCGAGCGAGTAGAGGCGAATCACTGCGAGATCGCCTGATTTCTCGTTGAGCACCAGCGCGTATTGATTGTCGGGGGTGATGAGGATTTCACTCGGCGCCTGTCCGACCGCAACCACAGAGACCAACCGGCGGTCGTCAATATTGATCACGGTAACGGTGTTGCTGGTCGGGTTGGCGACCAGTAAATAGGATCCCGCTTCGGCGCCGGTGGTGGCCATTGCGCCGGGTGCATGGCCCGCGAGGATGGTTTCCGCGATCTCGGTTTGATAGGGATAAACAATCGCGACCGCATCCATGCCATCTCCGGTAAGAAACATCTGTCCGCCATCGGTGGTGAAACAAAAACGGCGCGGCTCGAACGGGAGGGGCAGGCGGACGACGGGTGTGCCGAGCGCGACGCCAAATATCGTGATGCTTCGGTCGGGGCCGCTGGCGGTGATGATCTGCTTCCCGTCGAACTGGAAGCAAATGCTGGTGGGTTCCGCGGAAACGGCAACGGAGCTTTCGACCACCGCGCGCTCCAAGGACACGGCAGTGAGCAAGCGGGCCGGGCGGCTGATCACGGCGGCGCGGCTCTCGATGGAAAGATCAAAATCATCGGGCGGGGCCGAAAGGCGGATGTGGCGGGCGGGCCGGAGAGAATCCAGCGGCACCTCGATGAGGGCGGCCGGTCGACGCGCCAAAATCCACAGAGCCTTGCCCGGGGAATCGAGTTTCATGGAAACGGCTTCGTCGCAGATCCGCACGCGGCGGCTCAGGGAGTAGGTGGCGGCATCGATTTCGTACACGGTGCCGGAAGCCGGTGCGAGCGCGAAGCCTTTGGGCCGCGCCGGATGCGCGCAAACGAGAGAAGGCGCGGCATCCAGGGGAATTGGCCGCAGGCGGCGGAAATTGCTCAGATCGATGAGTGCAACCGAGCGGCTCTCCTGGTTCGCCACGAGGCAGTAGCCGGCATAGGGCGTGGCTTTGGGCGGCCGCCGGCAGCCGAAGGCCGCCGCAGAAATCAGCCACGCGCGCCGCGAAAGACGGGACGGAAGCACCAATGCTCAGTGTACTAAGGTGACAGGGTCGGAGCGGGGGCGCATGGTATGCTGTGGGAGAACGTCGAAGCACCTCTATTGCAGCCCCGGGAGAGATGGCCGAGTGGTTGAAGGCGCACGCTTGGAAAGCGTGTATAGGGGAAACTCTATCGAGGGTTCGAATCCCTCTCTCTCCGCCACTCCTAACTGATTGGGTTTCATTTAGCGTTTCCTCTTGAGTGATCTATCCCTGCCGTCTCGCCGATCTTTTGGCAAAGGACGGCGTTTACGAGCAGCTAGGGGACGTATTCCCTCCTGGATAAGGGGGGCTTTGTTGCTCGGTGAGGGTGTCGGGGATGATGGCCCACACGCCTTGGTGCTTGGGTTTGAGCTTGGGCGAAGCATGATGGTCTTGCATGCCTGGATGCGGGCTTTGTTGCTGATCCGCAACGCGGGCTACAGTGCTCGCTCGGTCGCGAGCGCCGCGTGGATGAGTGGTTCCTTGTAGCGCTTCGCGGTCACGCGGCGAGGTACGCGTCGAGAGTGCGCTGCGCGAACGCGACGCTCGGTTCTTCGCCGGTGACGGTCTACTGAAGGTCCCACACGAGGTCCGCGTACCGCGCCGGCAACGCGGGTGCGGCGAGCGCCCAGGATCCACGGCGAACTACAGAAGCTTGGATTGAGGCGGTTCAGACAACAGATAGTGGGTTGAGATCTTTCGTAGACACAAATCGGAGGAAAGCTTATACTTCTTCAATGCTTAAGAGACCGGCGCTGCTTCTCCTGCTCGCGTGCATTTCGCTAGAGGCGCAGAGTAATCTGACAGCGGTCAATGGCCTGATCTGTGATTCCGGCATGAATGTGATCCCCGGGGCGCAAGTCCGAGCGAAGAGTTCGGAAACCGGCGCAGTCCGCCAGGCGGTTACTGATACCGCCGGGTGGTTTGAGATTCCCGGGCTCACGCCGGGCGAGTACACGCTGGAAGTGCAAGCAATGGGGTTTGCAACGGCCAAGCATGGCGTGCGTATTGAAGTCGGTCGCAGTGTCAGGCTCGATCTTAACCTGATGATCGGCGAAATGAACACAACCGTCGAGGTGGCGGCCCGCGCTGAGGCTCTTAAGACAGAGGATGCCAGCCTCGGAGAAGTGGTCGAGAGCCAATCGGTTCACCAACTGCCTCTGAACGGCCGCATGCTGCTGGACCTGGTTCTCACAGTTCCCGGCTCGCATACAGGCCATGGAGCCCAAACGGGGGATATGAATCCGCTATACTGGCGGCCCGGACAGGCTTCCTCGCTAACCATCGGCGGCAACCGCCCGAATGCCAATTACTTTCTGATCGACGGATCCGTAAACACAGATCCGACTTTCAACACGCAGAATCTTAGCCTGTCGCCGGATGCCGTTCGAGAGTTTCAGGTGCAGACCGGCGCATATTCGGCGGAGATGGGAGGCGCTGGGGGAGGCCAGGTGAATGTCATCACCAGGAGCGGGGGGACCCAGTTCCATGTTACGGCCTACGAGTTTCTCCGTAACGGGGCCGTGGATGCACACAGCTTCAATGAAATGCCCGGCGGAAAGTTTTTGGTGCAGAACAACTTCGGCGCGGCAGTAGGAGGGCCGTTAGCCCGCAAAGAGACGTTCTTCTTCGCAAATTATGAAGGGTTGCGGAGAGTCAAGGCCGACACCGCCGTGGACACAGTGCCAACCGCCGATGAGGCGGGAGGGAATTTCAACGGGTCAGGTGTGAACATTTATAATCCATTCAGCCAGCATGCGAATCCGAATTTCGACGCCTCAAAGCCTGTCGGCCCCTCGAATCCGGCGACTCTTCGCGATCCGTTCCAGAACAATCAAATCCCCAAATCACTGCTAGGCCAGCCGGCTCAGATCATGCTCTCGAGTTATGTCCCCGGCCCGAATACCATGAACATGAGCGCCATGACCATGGATGGCGTTCCCAGTGTTGTGGGGGCGGGCAACGATTCAAACAACTACCTTGATCAGCGAAATGAGAGGCACTTTACCGATCAAGGCACATTCCGCGTAGATCACATTCTCGATCGCGGCGACACCTTCGCAGGGCGCTTCTCGTTGGGACAGGAGGATGGGTTTATGCCCCAAGGCCTGCCCGGATTTGGGTTGAGCCATGATAACCGCTCGCAGCAAGCGAACCTTATGTGGACGCGCGTGATTGCGGCCAATCTCGTGAATACCGCCAGCGTCGCCTACTCCCGTCTCGCTCTCACTCACTTCGAAGAGAATTCCTTTAAAAACGACATCGCCGGCCAACTCGGCATTCAGGGAGTCGGGTTTGGCGGACCAAGAGCGTGGGGCGCGCCGTATTTCAACGTGCAGGGGTATTCTCCGTTTGGGGACACTTACCAGGCGACCCCGATGCAGATGTGGGATACGATCGCGGAAGGCCGCGACACCTTGTCGTGGCAGCGGGGAGCGCACGGATTGAAACTGGGAGGCAGCTATCGCAGATACATCTGGCCGATGTGGGCATATGTTCTGAGCCGAGGGTACTATCAGTTTACGAATGGATACACGACGCAGACCGCCAGCAATGACGGCACCGGCTCTGCTCTTGCCAGCTTCGAGCTAGGTCTGCCCGCGGTCCGGCAACGGCAGGTGGGTTCACCACGCATGAACCTCAGGCAATGGTACGGGGATGCCTTCGCGCAGGACACCTGGCGGGTCTCTCCGACGACTACAATGACTTTCGGCTTGCGATACGAGTACATGAGCCCGCTAGTTGACGTCTCCAATCAATGGGCCGGCCTGTTCGTCAGTCCCACAGCCCTGACCGCCTATATTGGGGGCCAACTTGGCACACCGCAAGGACTCCTTTACAGCAATAAGCTGCGCTTCGCCCCGCGATTCGGGATTGCGCACCAGATTCCAAAGGCGGGGCTGGTGGTGCGAGCCGGCTACGGCATTTTTTATACGCCGATCGACATGAATACCTGGTGTAATAACTTGCATAACGTACCGATCATTTTTCCCGAAACTAACCAGAGCGACGCTTTCACTCCATCGATTAACAGTCTGAACTTCAATCCGCCAGTGGTGGGAAGCACGGTAACCAGCTTTACAGCTTTCGATCCTAGTCAAGCTCCCCAGTACGTGCAGCAGTGGACCGCCTCGCTCGAAAAGAGTCTGGGTCATGAGACCACGTTGGAGGTTGGATACCACCGGGAGCGCGGATTTCATCTGCAGCGCTCTGACCTAATTAATAACGCGGCGCCCGGGCCGGGGTTGGTTCAGGCCCGCCGTCCGTATCGAGCCGCTACGTTCTTAGACGGCACGGTTTTTCCCGCTGGGGTCACCGTCGTCAGCAATACGATTCCCGTCAGCGCCGTAAACTGGCTCGAGAATACGGCCAAGAGTTGGTATGATTCCGGCTATGTGAACCTGCGACGCCGCTATTCCGTGGGTCTCAGTTTACTGGCCAACTATACGTTCGCGAAGAACCTGAGCGACGCGCCGGATTTCCGCTCACCCATGTTTGAGGCGGCCATACCGCAGGACAACAAGAACCTTGCCGCGGAAAAAGGCCCTGCCTGCGATGTACGTCAGCGGTTCGTTTTGAGCGCCGTTTACGATGTTTCGTCCTATAACCGATGGGGCTGGTCCAGGGCAGTCACCCGGCACTGGCAGATCTCAACGATATATCAAGCGCAAACCGGTTTCCCCTTCACGATCTCGGTGTTTGGCGACACGGCAAATGCCGGCACCATACTCGGCGAGAACCCCATCCGGGCCAATGCTACCGGCCAGCCAGTGTTCGGCCCCGGTACACGCACCGCGGAGCAATGGTTCAATCCACAGGCGTTTTCCACGCCGGCTCCCTATAACTTCGGTAATCTCGGCCGGAACACCGTCTACGGCCCTGGGATGCAGACAATGGATTTTGCGATCGGCCGTACTTTCAAGGTCAGGGAATCCACTAGTCTACAAATGCGGATGGAAGCGTTTAACGGTCTCAATAAGGTAAACCTGGGCACTCCCAACCGGTTCGTCAACACGGCACAGTTCGGCGTGATAACGGAATCGTCCACACCCGGAAGGCAGCTCCAGGTGAGCGCGCGTTTCTCCTTTTGATAGCCGCTGGGGCGAGCTGGTTAATTGCCCGAGACCGCACGCGTCTCGTCGTTCACGATGCGTGCGTCACGAATGGTGACTGTGCGGGCGCAACTGCGAGCGACTCCCTGGTCATGGGTGACCATGAGGACCGTGGCGCCAAGCCGCTGGTTGAGATCCTGAATCAGCTTCAGGATTTCAGCGCCAGTTCGCGAATCCAGATTGCCAGTGGGTTCATCCGCCAGCAAAATGGGCGGATCAAATGCGACCGCGCGGGCAATGGCAACGCGCTGGCGCTCGCCGCCCGAAAGTTCGTCGGCCAGGAAATCCGTGCGGCCGCCCAAGCCTACCAGGTTCAGTAGTTCGCCGGCGCGTTGATCGATCTTCCGGCGATTCCAACCGCGGAGATGCAGCGGTAGGGCAACGTTCTCCAGGCAGGTTAAGCTGGGCATGAGGTTAAAGAACTGAAAGATGAAACCGATTTTGTCGCGGCGAACGCGTGTGAGTTCACGATCGGAGAGCTTGCCCACGGAAACGCCATCGATCCTCAGTTCGCCCCAACTCGGCCGGTGCAGGCACCCGATGAGGTTCAGCAGTGTTGATTTGCCCGAACCTGACGGACCGACGATGGAAACCATCTCACCCTTCGCGATCTTCAGGTTGATCTGGCTGAGGGCGATAAACAGGTGCCGCCCTCCGAACTGTTTTCCTATTTCCACGCATTCAATCACGGCTTAGTCCTGGTTAAACACTGTAGCGCAACGCAAGCGTTGCGAATGAATTGCGGTTGAATTGCCCCAGAAAATCGCTCTGCGATCCGCGAATTACGGCAAATCCCACGGTGGCGCGCCAGTGCCCCTGGAAGGCCCGGGAATACTCGGCTTTAGCCAGGTAACCCCGGCCATTTTGGCGAAGGGCGGCTTCCAGCGTTAAGTCGGAGTTGGGGCCGATGATGTATCCCACGCGGCCGAGAAACGCGCGCGTCATGCCCCGTTCGTAATCAAAAGAAGGGACCGGAGTGGCCCTGGTTACGACTTGGCCAGCGTAACCACCGATGAAGGACCATTCACCGGATTGCCGTTCCAGCTGCGTCACATATAGCAGGTAGCGATCCGCCGTGGGGTCGCGCGAATCGAAATAGGCGGCCTCACTCTTGAGCGTAAACCAATGCAGGGGAAGGGCTAGGTCCGCTCCGTAGGCTCGCAGACGCGGGTAGTATCGCTGTACTGCCAGGATCGGAATGGCTCCCGGGACTACGGCGCCGCCGATGAGCGGCTGGTGATTGAAACCCTCGAAATAGGAGAGCGAAAACTCTCCGGAAGAGCCAATATGATTCCACCGGCCACCGAACTGCGTACCGCCAGGAATCCGAGATGGCAGATTGATCACCGGGTACTCCGCAACCGCACCGGACCAACGCTGGTTCAGTAAAGGCGCGCGGCTGGGAGTGAAGAGGGGAACGGCAACCAGATCGAGAGTGTTCGTCTGACCGCCATACGTCACGCGCGCTGCAGTCACAGGCAGAACCTCGCTGTGAATCACGTTCAAGAAGTCCCGCGGAGCGAAGCGATCGGTGGGGTTGAGGATATCCGCTTTGCCCCAGCGGACAATCTGCCTCCCCAGTTCCACATTCAACAGGCCCTTATGGTAAGCGGCTGTGAGACGGTGCAGCGCGAACGGCGGACGGCGCAGCCCGCGGTCAAGCGACGAGAGATGAAATACTCGTTCGGTCTGCGCATGAGTATCGGTTTGAGCCTCGACACCGGCCGCGAAACTAAAGTCGGAATCCGGACGGTAGAAAGCCTCGTAGTTCAGAACGGATTCGGCGACCGCGCGCGCGCTATCGCCCGACGCTGTCTGAGGGTAGAAATAGGACCGCATCTCCAGGTAACCGCGTCCGGTGAGAGTTTGGGCAGCCGCAGTACCGATTACCAGCAGAACGATCAGGAATCTCACTGACCGCGCTCCAGGGCGGACACCGTAAAAGAGTCTTCCGCCATGGGCAGGTTGTATTGCAGCTTCTCCAGCTTGAGGGCGGTGCGGCTTTTCCGTTTTAAATCGGACATTACCGCAAGGCGGGCGGTCCAGACGCCCTGGACGTTTTCGATCTGGGAGTAGTTGAGCCGGCGCAGTTCCTGGTCTTTGGAAAAACAAGAGATGCGGGCGGTGACGTAATTATCCTGGCGGACCCAAAGTTGAAGAGAAGAGTATTGGGATGATTTCGTTTTGCGCGGTGTGCTCTCGATGCGCCAGCATTTGGCGCCATCGATGTTGTCTTCTCCCATCATTTTATAGTCGAACTGGTCGACATCGCGCTCCTCGAGGTCCTCGAAAGTGAAGTCGGTTCCGAAGAATCGCGTGGACCGATCCTGGAGCGCGATGCGCCGCTCACGCCCGATGGCGGGCGTCCACATCCACTGATCAGCAGACCGATCCGCATGATTAAGGATGAGGATGGCGACTCCTTTCACCTCGGCGGGTGTCGTGAAACGGAGGATAGTTTTGCTTGCGCCAAATGATCCAAGGCGTTGAGAGACCCATCGTTTCTCCGTTGTTTTTCCGCCCGGATCGGTTACCTGGAGCAAACCCTCATAGGTTTGCGAGGCCGCGCGGCCGCGCTTTTGGGATTCTTCGATGATTTGTCTAGGGTCTTGGGCTACAGCCAAAACCGGCGCCACGACGGCCGCGAGAATTGAGGCAAAGATCCAACCACGCATCGCTATCATTTTTTCCCCGACGAGTCTTTCTCGACGAGCAATTATACTCCGTCTGCCATTCTGCAGAGCACCGAATATGCTGAGTTACTCGACCGCCTATTGTATGCTTGGGGTTGGTTCTGAAGGAGCATGGGGCAGAAATGCGGTGGAACCAGCTCGGCCATGGCGCATGCGGAAGGCGGCCCGATTCGTCTGCAGCCGCGAGGAGTAGACGTATGGGTAGCCGAATCCCCGCCCGAGGAGTCGATTCAGCCTCCTCCCCCGGGGAGCATCAGCAGGGACGAGGAGGACACGGCGTCCCGGTTTTATTTCGAACGGCATCGACACGCGTACCGATTTGCGCACGCGATGTTGCGGGATGTTTTGAGCCGTTATGTAGGCTGCCATCCGTCGGAGATTGAGTTCCGGCGGAATCAGTACGGGAAGCCGTACCTGGCGACTGGCGACAACGAGGACGTGAGGTTCAACATGGCCCACTCCGGCCGTGTGGTGGTCATCGGTTTGGCTCTCCGGCGCCGGATCGGTGTGGACGTAGAACTGATTCGCCCGCTGCCGGACCTGGATGCCGTATCGGACGACCACTTCACGGCCGCGGAACGCGCGGTGATGCAGGGGCTGTCCGAGCAGGATCAGCTACGGGCGTTCTTTACCTGTTGGACCCGCAAGGAAGCCTATATTAAGGCCATCGGAACCGGGTTCTCGATGCGGCTCAACACGTTTGACACCTTGATTCCAGGCGATGCTCAAGGCCGGGCGGTCGGTCCGTGCTGGCTATCAGACCTGACCGTTCCAGAGGGATATGCGGGCGCCGTGGCGGTAGAGAGCGGGTTCGAGCATCTGCGGTATTGGAGATGGAGCTTTCCTCCGGGCTGACCTGTATCGCCGCGAACGGCAGAGGCAGGGGACTCGCCGGGATGGGGCGCCGATGTACGTCTGATCACGAAATCCATTGTGGAGGGGTGGCGGGGATGATACGCTTATTTCGTAAATTCTCAGGAGGAGAGTTATGCCAATTGCCGTCGGACCCCCCGAAACCGCTCAGAATGCGCCGGTCATTATAGACTTGGGCAAGAAGAAGAAAGGCGAGATCAAGAAGCTCCGTAATGGCGAAGGCCCTCTTTTAGACGAAGTAAATGGTTGTATTGAAGAACTGAAAACCAGCGGCGCGATTGCCGGGAATGCGCAGTTGGTGGTAGTCGTGATACGGCAGAAGCCGTCGCGCAAGCCGCTATTGTGGCCGATGCAGTAATGGCTGTACAGACAACGACGGCGACGGTTCCGTCTTGCAGGGACCGCCGCCGGCAATTCTAAAGCACACGCAAATACTGGATCAGGTCTGCCTTTTCGGATGCCGTCAACCGGGTATCCAGCACGATATCGAAAAACTCCACGACGTCTTCAAGAGTAGGTAGGCGGCCGTCGTGCAAATAGGGCGGGGAGTCCTTGATGCCCCGAAGCGTGAAGGTTTTGACCGGCCCCTCGGCCCTCCCTTTATAGAAGCGCTCCACTTTCAGGTCATGCATCGTGTTGTCGGTGAACTGGTAAGCGGGAATGTGGCAGACGGAGCACTGTGCCTTGCCATTAAACAGCTTTTCACCACGCAATTCAGCGGCACTGGCAAGGGTGGGAATCAACCGATTCAAAGCATCGAGTTTCGGGGCTGGAGGCCAATCGAGAATCGCATTGAAATCCGCCATGTGATTCGTGTTGCCCTTCTGCAGATCCCGTCCGCCGAGAGCGGCCAGCATGGTGGTATCGCCGTCGAAGTATTCTTCGACTTCCGAGAAGTGGTCCATGGAGCGGATCGAGCGCTTGGATGAGAACAACAACATGGCGTAATTACCGCGCATCGAGGGCGTATCGACTCGCAGCCGGCCATAGTTGGGGCGGCTATCCGGGGCCAGCTCGATAGCGCCGTTGGTGTGTCCATTAACGTGACAACTGAAACAGGTGACCCCTTCCGAAGGATCCTTGGTAACACGGTGGTGAGTGACATTAAACCAGGTTGTCTGAAAGGGTGTGACCAGCAGGCGAAGACCATCCATCTGTTCGGGTGACAGAATGCCGTTGAATATATTGAAGTAGTTGCCGTAAGTAATTTCGACTCCTCGGGTTACGTCGCCCAGTTCGCGGTGAGTGGTCAGGTACATGGCAGGAGGGTATTCGGGTAGGTAGCAATCGGGAATATCGAACCCGACGTCGAAGCGCTCATGTTCGGGATGAACGGCGGTCCACATCTTGGGAAACAACATGTGAGCGGTAGACTGCAGCGGGTGAAAAAGAGGTGTGTAAGGGAAGGCACCGCCTTCCCGGATGCGGTCGGCGCCGAGCGCCGCGTACGCCTCCCATGAGGAAATGTCTTTCGGCAGCCGGGCAACGGGACCGACCGGCAGCGGCTTTCCGCGAGACATGGTAGCCGTGGGATCGGCAGCGCAGGTGAGGTTGTAACGCGACGCGAGGACTTGCTGGGCAGCGCGGTCGATGTCGGGCCGCTGCTTTTCCATTTTTGCCCGAAACTGCTCGAACGGCATGCCGAGATCCGGACTACCAAAGGAACTCTCGCTACCGCCACCATAGCGGTAAAGGGGACCGTCGGGATTTGGGGTTCCGGGAGGGGCTGCAGGATAAGGCCGCAGGCCACTACTTTCCTGGCCTCGGCGCCAAACGTCAATATCTTTCGGACTATTCGCGCCGCGGCTTTGCCTGAGGAAGTTATCTTCGTCGTCTTTCTGATCCGGAGACTTCTTTTGGTTTTGACCGAGGAGTTGTGAACCGGCGCCAATAACGACACCAGCAAGAATCACCAGCAGCGAAATCCTCATGAGCTTTGACATTAGAATGGACTCCGAATCCGGCGCAGCCAGTTATCCCGTAACGATCGGGATGGAAAGGGCACCGGACTCCGCGCTTGCGAAGTCGAAGCCCTCAAAGCAAAACAATTGAGGATCAAGTCTACCAGATCCTTAGCGTATCGTGAAGGGAATCTTGCGGGAATGTTGCAGTCCCCTCACCGCAGTCGCGGGCCGGGTTCGACCTCAAACGATGAAAGTTCGTTGCTTCGTCCTGCTCAATGTGATAAGAACAAGACGGGCCTCGAACCTCCAGACGAAAGAGGGAAACAACCATGGAAATGCCCAGGTTGAGTAAGTCGGTTAAAAAGGTCGTGCGGTTGGACAGGGATGCCGTTGGGGCTTATCAGCCCGTCGTGCTCTACGAGAGCACACCGGGCAAGAAGAAAAAAGGCGGCACTCCGATGCGAATTCTGGATAAGACGTTGCGGCGGTCAATCAGCGCCCAGCAGTCATTCCTGGATCGTTACATGAAACTGCACAATCGCTCGAACACTAAGCGGAGAAACGGTTGGTTGGTCGACATGGCGCCAAACGTGATGAACGCCGGGCGGAAGTTCGTCAAGACGCTGCGGGTGGACGAGATCCCGACGCCTTAATAGTCAAAGGCCCGCGTCCCGATCTTGACGCTAGCGCCGGGGTTCGACGACCCGAATCTTTTGGTCAGCGGGGATTTCCTTTAGGGTCTGGACAGTGCCGCTGGGCCAGCGAACGGTGAGTTCGTCGACTTTTGCCGCTTTGCCCAATCCGAGTAGCGGCGGCACGCTGGAAGAGGAAAGAAAGCCGCCACCGGCGCGCACTTCCCGAATGCGCGTTACGCCGCCGGAGCGATAGGTAATCCGCGCCCCGACGCCCTGCCGGTTACTTCGGGAACCCTGCAACTCCACAGCGAGCCAGTGATTATTTCTCCCATAGTTATTGTGGAGCAGGACGGCCTGCTGCCGGTGATTCACTACCAGGACATCGAGCGCGCCGTCCTGATCGTAATCGAGATAGGCAACGCCGCGGCCATCGGTATCCAGATCGATACCGGTTACGTGCGCAATGTCAATAAAGCGTTTGCCGTCGCCGTCGTTGCGCAAAAGGACGTCATGCTCGTACCCATTCCAGGAGTTGTCGCCGATGAACTCGGGTGTGTAGAATTCCCCGTTCCGCCAAGCTCGTGGGGACACAACTGCGCCCCTAAAGACGGGCGCTCAAAGGTCGGTCGCCGGCTTCTGGCTGATCCAGCCATTAACACAGTGGATGTCCAGATCGCCGTCGTTGTCGTAGTCGATGAAATCGGACGCCCAGGCCCAGCCGGTGAGGTTGACCCCTTTCTCTACTCCGACCGATCGAAATTTCCCGTTCCCCTGGTTTTCGAGCAGAGCATTGCCCTCGCCGAATTTCTTAGCCAGATGAGCGGCGCCGGTCAGTCCCAGGTCGCGGTAGATCGAGATGCCGGCAGCCACAGCGTCCAGCGTGAAACGAGGGTTAATGAAGCGCACCCAGGCAAGTTGAAAGACACTGTGGTCGAGATACCACGTGCTGCCGGAATTAACGTGACTGACGTAGAGGTCCAGGTTCCCGTCGTTGTTGTAATCACCGGGGGAGGCGCTCATGCCGAAGCCGTAGTTCATACTGCCGCTTTGGCGGCCCACCATCTGGAAATGACCGGTGCCGTCGTTGTGGTAGAGGCTGCTGGGGCCGAAATCGTTGGCTACGTAAAGGTCCTGGTTGCCGTCATTATCGTAATCGAAAAAAGTGACGGCGAGCGTCCAGCCGCTATCGTCGACGCCGGCTTCGTGGCTGATGTCGGTGAAGGTGCCGTTCCCGTTGTTCCGATAGAGTTTGTTCGGAATGCCGTGCCGGTCTCGGTATTGAGGGTCGGGAGTCGATTCGAGGACATTACCGTAAACTCCGACATAGAGGTCGAGATAGCCATCGTTATCGATATCGGCGAAAGCGGCGCTGGTGCTGTAGCTGGCAAATTCCAGGCCGGCCTCCCTCGTAACGTCGGTGAACGTTCCATCGCAATTGTTGCGGAAGAGTTTGTTGGTGACTTTGGGTGTGCGGGTCAGGAAAAGATCGAGACAGCCGTCGTTGTTGTAGTCGGCGAAAACGGCGCCTTGCGCATACCGAGTGGCTTCGGTGGACAATCCCGCTTTGGCCGTGACGTCTTCAAAGGTGCCATGGCCGGTATTCCGATATAGCTTGCTGCCCTGGGAGCCGGCGAGAACGATATCGGGAAGGCCATCATTGTCGAAATCGCCCGACGCCGCGCCTCCAGCCTGGCGGTCCGCGATGGCGAAGACGTAACGACGTTGCTTAAAAAGGTCATTGACGCCGGTGTTGAAATCGATACCGGCCCGGCGCGTGACATCAGTGAAATATTGCGAATCGATACCGGTTACGCGCGTCGCTTCCACCAGTTCCTGGCGGATGAAGAGCCACTCACCATCCTGCCGGACCAAATCCAGGTTGAACTTACCGCGGTCTTCGACAGGGTGGCCCTGGGCATCGCGGGAATATATGAGAAACCGCATGAGGATACTGGCGGAGTCGGCAGTGTAACGGTTGAGGAACATCATCGCGAACTTGGCGCCTTCCGGTTTGCCCAATTGAGCGCGATAGCTGAGCAACTGCTCGAGGAACCGGGTGCGATTGGCGGTAGTGCCCGCGGGCGCCTTCCAGTCTTCGAGAAGGATGCCGCCTTCCGTGGATACCAGTTGCCGCGCGGCAAAGCCGAATTCGGTGCCTGCAAACTGCCGGCCGTAGTAGGACTCGATCAGGGTGTTGTCCCCCTTGAGAAAGTCCGCACCGAGGTCGTCGAGGCGGCTCCGAATCCCCTCACCAACTTCCCAAACGATCGCCTCGGATCTCATTAGCAGGTAGTTCACCACGAAACCAGAGATGAGTATCGCGAGTAGCAGCGCTAGAGGAATCCAGACTATCTTTCGACGAAACAGCGGGACTTGGGGAGGGTTGATTTCGCGAAGCCGCACGTCGTGCACAATGGATGTTGATTGTAGCATAAGCAATTGCGGAGGGCGCTTAAATTGCTAGGTTGGCGAGGATCGATCCTGTGACAAGCGCACTTCTACGATGGTCCATCGGGATAGCAAGGAGAACGATGCGGTTCCCGCATCAACGCGGGCAGGGAAGAGCCATGACAGCCGAAATCATGCGGGTCTTCGGGGACGGCTGCGCGTCGGCATTACGCGGAGATCCGGTGCCGAAGTTTGAATCGGCGATGCAGTCTCTGGCATGGCATCAGCGTTCGTATTTTTGCGAAGGGCATGCTATGGGGTTAGCCGCGCTTTCAGCCATAAAAGGGCGGCCGGTGAATCCGGACACCTTTTATGCCGGAGAGTCGTATGTGGTGGCGCGGTTGATCGGTTACGGATTCTGGAACGGAATCGCGTCGAGCTATCCGGTTCCGGCGTTACGTTGCGACAGCGGGTATTGGAAGCATCTGCGGCGGTGGGAGGAATTGCGACCCTTACTCGCTAACGGCGAGAGCTACGCGAGCATGCTGGTCCGGCGCCGCTTCGACCGATCGGATCTCGCCGCGATTCGCGGCTCATCCGAGGAGCGCCTGGCGGCCCTCCACGGGGCGGGCCGCGTCCTGTGGCTCCTGTACATGTACAACTATGGGGCGCTGCGCGTGCAACTGGAGGTGTGCGGCGCTGATCGGGACGCGGTGGCGGTGGGACTGGGATTTGCCATCGGCTTCATGAATGCCCGCGAAGCAACGGAGATCCCGAAGGTGCTCGATGAGTTCGGAGAGGCCCGGCCCGCGGCGGCACGAGGTGCCGGCATTGCGCTGGCGCTTCACATGTGTAACGATGCCGAGAGTCACCGGGAGGTGTGGAGGCAATTGAGCGGTGAACTGCTGGAGATAGCGGAAGGGGCGCTACAAGCAGCCAAATCGGCGGGCTCCGGAGCGGGCTGGTACGGACGGATCTGCGCGCCGGCGCAAACGTGAAATCGTCAGTTGGAGCGGAGTTTGGATTCGAGCGCAGCCAGCGTCTGCTGATCCACGACTCCATACTTGCGCAGAACCACAGTGCCCCTCTGGTCGATCAGGACGGTCATCGGCAGCGCGAACAGGCCGTAGTCCTTCGAAACATCCCCGGAGGTGTCGAGCAGAACCGGATACTGCACTTCGTGGCGCTTACGATAACTGGTGACCATATCCTTGCGGTCCTCGACTGCAACGCCGACCACGCTCACACCTTTGCCTCCGAAATCCTGATAGACCTTGTTCAGGATAGGCACCTCGGCCTTACATAAGGAACACCAGGTCGCCCAGAAATTGACCAAAACCAGACCTTTACCTTGCAGGTCCCTAAGGGCCACACGCTGGCCAGAGATGTTCTCGAGGCGAAAGGCCGGCGCGATCGCGCCCTCCTCGATAGGATTGGCGAGTTTCTTGGTGCAGGAAACAGCGAGCGAGGCGGCAACGAGGACTGCCGCGAGCATGCAGCGATTTACCATTTCGTTTCTCCCGCAGCTTCCACAACTCGAATCTTACGGTCCGATGGAATATTCCGGAGCGTTTGAATGGCGCCGCTGGGCCATCGGATGGTCAGTTCGTCGACTTGGGTCGCGGAGCCAAGGCCGAGTACGGGCCCGATGCTGGTCGAGGAGTTGAATCCACCGCCGGCGCGGACCTCGCGAATTCGCTTCACACTGCCGATCCGGTAAGTCAAACGCGCTCCAACGCCCTGGCGGTTGCTTTTCGTTCCCTGCAGGTCGACGGCCAGCCAGTGATTCCGGCTGCCGTAGTTGTTATGCAGGATGGTGGCGGGCTGACGGTGGTTGACGACCACGACGTCGACAGCGCCGTCGCCATCATAGTCGAAATAGGCGACGCCGCGGCCATCGGTTTCCAGATCGATACCGGCGACGTGGGCGATGTCGGTAAAGCGCTTGCCGTCTCCATCGTTCCGGAAAAGGTTGTCATGCTCGTAGCCATTCCAGGAATTGTCGCCAATGAATTCGGGCTGCCAATAATAGCCCTCGGTGTAGGCTTTTGGGGACGCAACTGCGCCCCTGAAGGAGGGCGCTCAAAGATCGGTTCCTCTTGTCTGGCTGATGAAGCCGTTGACATTGTGGATGTCCAGATCGCCATCGTTGTCAAAATCGAAGAAATCCGATCCCCAGGCCCAGCCTCCCATATTCACGCGTTTTTCGATGCCGACGGACTTGAAGGTGCCGTTCCCCTGGTTCTCCAACAGCGAGTTGCCCTCACCGAACTTTCTGCCCAGCGCCAGCATCGCGCTTAAACTGTGCCCGACGTTGTCCCAAATCTCTCTTCCGGCCTTGAAATCGCGGCCCGTACCCCCGGCCCAGAACCGGCCCCAGATGAAGGGGAGGGAGGTATGGTCCAGATACCACATCGATCCGGAATAAAGGTTGCTGACGTAGAGATCCAGATATCCATCGTTGTTGTAATCACCGGGAGACGCGCACATGCCGAAGCCATAATCCAAAGCACCAGCTTCTCTCGCGACCATTTTGAAGCGGCCCTTGCCGTCATTGTGCCAGAGGGTATTGGGGCCGAAGTCATTCGCGACATAGATATCGGGGTGGCCGTCGTTATCGTAGTCCCAGAAGGTCACGCCAATGCCCCAGCCAGGGTCGCCAATGCCGGCCTGTTGGCTGATATCCGTGAAGGTCCCGTCGCCATTGTTGTGGTAAAGCCTGTCCGGTTCGCCGTCCCGGGCGTGTGACGGAACCCCGGGGGTCCGCTCCAATGCATTACCGGTAAGAGTTACATAGAGATCGAGGTAGCCGTCGTTGTCTACGTCCGCCCATGCCGCCGTAGTACTGTAGCTGGCGAGACCGACGCCGGCTTTTTCGGTTACGTCGGTGAAAGTGCCGTCGCAGTTGTTGCGGAACAGCTTGTTGCTGATATTGGGAGTTCGAGTAATGTATAGGTCGAGGCACCCGTCGTTGTTGTAATCGCCAAACGCCGCGCCCTGCGCGTAAAGGCCCGGCTCCCCGGCCAAACCGGCGCGGGCAGTAACATCCTCGAAGGAGCCGTGTCCGGTATTGCGATAGAGCTTACTGCCCTCGCCGCCGGCAAAGAAGAGATCGGGCCAGCCGTCGTTATCAAAATCACCGACAGCGACGCCTCCGGCAGAACGGTCACTGATGGCGAACTTGTAGCGCCGCTGCTTGAAGATCGGGTTAGCGCCGGTGTTGAAATCGACGCCCACTTTCTTGGTGACGTCGGTGAAGTACTGGGAGTCGATGCCCGTCACACGTGTAGCTTCAATCAGTTCTTGTTTGGCGATGCGCCATTCACCTTCCTGCCTTACTAAATCCATGTTGAATTGGCCGCGATCCTCGGTGGGGTGACCTTTTGCGTCATGGGCAAAGACTTGGAACTGCAGCAGGATGTTGGCAGTATATTCGCTGTAATCGTTCAGGAAAACCATCTTGAACTTGGTCGCCTCGGGGTCGTAGAGCTGGCCCCGGTACGCAGCCAGCTGTTGGCGAAACTCCTGGCTATGAATGGTTACCTTAGGGCGGGCGGCCCACTGTTCGAGGAGGATTCCGCCTTCATCAGAGACCTTCGTCCGATCGGCAAATCCGAAATCGGTCCCACTGAAATTCTCCGCATAATAAGAATCTATTATGCCCGCGTCCCCCTTGAGGTACTCGCTGCTGAAATCATCCAAGCGGCTGCGGATGCCTTCACCGACTTCCCAAACGAGCGCTTCCTGCTTCCAGACGTGCCGGTTTATGGAAAACAGCGCGATGCTGGTGAGCAGCACAACAGCGAGGGGTATCCAGACGGTTTTACGGCGAAGGATCCAAAATCCAGAAGCGCGCGGCGTCACGCCGATATCTTCGCTGTTAGACGTCGAGCTACCGCGCATTCGTTTGTAATTCCTGCCGGTCCCAGTACGTCCCGCTGAACGGAATCGCGGATGGTAACACAGGCCGGGCCTTATGATAGCGCCAAGGCTCTCATAAGACAAGAGCTGATCGCCATGATATTCGAATGCGCAGTGTTGTTACTGGTGCGGAATGGTGTTTACAGGGTAGGAGCAGCAGGCGTATACTAACGCGATACTCGAAATTTGTCGGCCGATCGGACACCTCGGGGGTCGGCGCCAGGGTGACTCCACGCGGTAAGTGGCGGATGAACTGAGAGAACCGGAACCGCAGGGCGGGTTTCACGGTGCAGCCCGGGAGGGTGCATGGAGTGGGGGCAGCAGCTATATGAATGGTTGGCGGCTGAAATCGTCGTCCGGACTGGCATCCCGCGCCAACAGATCGATCCGGATGAGCGACTAAGCCGTTACGGCCTGGACTCCATCGGGGCGGCGCGCCTCATCTCGGATTTAGGAACCCAACTGGGGCAAAGGCTTTCGCCAACACTGTTCTGGCATTATCCGACAATCAATGCGCTGGCCGGACATCTTTCCACGGACCGCGCTGCCGAACCGCCTTCTCCGGGCGGACCAGAGACGGAGCGACTGGAGCCGATCGCGATCGTCGGCATGGCATGCCGCTTTCCGGGGGGAAGCGATGTCGGGGAGTTTTGGAAACTACTGATCGATGGCAAGGAAGCCATCGGTAAGGTTCCGGCAGACCGCTGGGACGCGGCAAGTTACTTCAGCCGGGATCCGCAGGCGCCGGGGAAAATGATCACAGACCGCGGCGGTTTTTTGCGCGAAGTGGATCAGTTTGACGCTGCTTGTTTTTCGATGTCGCCGCGCGAGGCGGCGGAGGTGGACCCGCAACAAAGGCTGACTCTGGAGGTGTGTTGGGAAGGGTTGGAGGACGCCGGTGTGCCGATCGATGCTCTCCGGGGCAGCGCCACCGGTGTTTTTATAGGCGCCATTTGGCATGATTACGCCGATCTGCATCGGCAGGCAGATGCGGCGATCACGGCGCATACGGGTTTAGGGCAGGCGCTCGACATCATCGCCAACCGGGTTTCGTACACACTGGGACTGCAAGGGCCGAGCATGACGATCGATACCGCCTGTTCGTCTTCTCTGGTGGCAATTCACCTGGCGTGTCAGAGCCTGCGCAACCGGGAATCGACGCTTGCACTGGCCGGTGGCGTCAGCTTGATGCTATCCCCGGACACGATGGTGGCGTTGTCCAAGTTCGGCGGACTCTCGCCGGATGGCCGTTCGATGGCCTTTGACAAGCGGGCCAACGGCTTCGCCAGGGGCGAAGGCGCGGGTGTAGTGGTTCTGAAGCGGCTTTCAGAGGCGCTAGCCGCGGGCGATCGGATCTACTGCTGGATTCGCGGCAGCGCGGTAAACAACGACGGCTTCAGCAACGGACTGTCGGCGCCGAATCCGGCGGCACAGGAGAGCGTGTTGCGGGAAGCCTACCGCCGGTCAGGGGTAGCCCCTTCGGCGGTTCACTACGTCGAGGCACACGGCACGGGGACTCCCCTGGGCGACCCTATTGAAGCGCACGCGCTGGGCGCAGTTTTGGGCGCCGGACGAAGCGCGGAGCGGCCACTCACGATCGGTTCGGTGAAGACTAATATCGGGCATCTGGAAGGCGCGTCGGGAATCGCCGGAGTAATCAAGACCGCACTAGCGGTTCACCATCGAACGATTCCAGCAAGCTTGCACTTCGAGCAGCCGAACCCCGAAATCCCGTTCACGCAATTGCGCGTACAGGTACAAAGGGCATGCGGCCCATGGCCGGACGAAGGTGCGGCGATAGCAGGTGTCAGCTCGTTCGGCTGGGGCGGTACGAACAGCCACGTAGTCCTGGAAGGATATGCCAGTCTCGAGCCGATGGCAAGCAGTCGGGTCGAGCCGCTCCAGCCGGTCGTTGGCGGTTTGGTTTTTCTGTGTTCGCCGTATGGTTCGCAGTGGCCAGGTATGGGACGCGAGTTAATGGCGAGAGAGCCGGCGTTCCGGGCGAAACTCGAAGAGTGCGACCGCGCATTGCGACCCTTGACCGGGTGGTCCCTGGTTGAAGAATTGGGTTCGTTCCAGGCGGGTGAGCGTTGGAGAGACGTCTCGGTAGTACAGCCGCTGCTGTTCGCATTTCAGGTTGCGCTGGCGGCGCAGTGGCGCGCGTTGGGTATCGTGCCCGACGCGGTAGTGGGTCACAGCCTGGGAGAGATTTCCGCCGCGCACATCGCCGGCGCGCTGGACCTACAGGACGCGGCCCTGATCATACACCACTACAGCCGGCTGCAGGCGCAACAGGCCGGCGGGGGAATGGCAATCGTTGGCCTGGCGGCCGGAGACCTGGAAAAAGATCTGGCGCGATTTAACGGACAGGCTGTAATAGCGGCGCATAACAGCCCGCGAACTACCGTTCTCTCGGGCGACCCTGCCGCGCTCCAGAGAATCCTCGCCGACTTAGGTTCGCGGGGGGTCTATTGTTCCGCAATCGACATCAACGTAGCGGCGCACAGCCCACAGATCGAGCCGATCATGGAGGAATTGCGCCAGCGGCTGGCGGGCATCGTGCCGCGGGTCCCGTCGATGCCGATTGTCTCGACTCTGTCGGGTGCTCCTGTCAACGGCGAGGCGTTGGATGCCGATTACTGGGCTCGCAATCTGCGGAATCCGGTGTTGCTGGCGGAGGCAATGGCCTGGCTGTTGGAACATGGATATACGACTTTCGTGGAACTATCACCACACCAGGTGATGGGGCACGCGATGGAAGAGAGCATTACGGCAGCGAGACGTGAGGCAATCGTGCTTCCGTCGTGCCGGCGCGGGGAAGGGGAAAGCAGCATTCTGTTGAGAAGCCGGCGCGCGCTGTCCGGGAGGAACACTCCGGCCGAGCCGGATCGACCCGTCCATGTGCTGACGCTGTCGGCGAAAACGGCCGAAGCTCTGCGCGAACTGGCGAGACGCCATGCAGCGATCTTAACGGATGAATCGTGGAAGGATGTGTGCTACAGCGCGAATACGGGCAGGGCGCTATGGAACCAGCGTGCCGCGGTATGGGCCCGTTCCGCGGCAGAGATGCGGGAACGGCTGCTGTCATTCGCGGCGGGCTCGCGTGCCGATGGCTTATTCAGCGGAGAGACCCGTAAAGGGTCTAGGCCGCGTGTGACTTTTCTGGCTGCGGCGGAAGGCGATTGGGAAAAGGCTCTTCCGCGGCTCCTCCGAGACCACCCACGCATTCGCGGGTTGGTGGAGCACGCGAGCGGGGACGTCGCCGGGACTTGCCGGGCGGCGCTGGCAGATCTGTGGCGGTCCTGGGGCGTGATTCCGGAAGCGTTCGTGGCGGAACGGCGCGATGCCGCGGGAGAAGTAGTGGAACTAATTCCCCCCGGCGCCGAGTGGGAGCGGCTGGCTGAGGCGCTCTGCCGGTTGTGGACAGGCGGGGTAAAAGTGGACTGGCGTGGATTCGACCGGGATTATCCGCGACGACGTGTCGCGCTGCCCAGCTATCCATTTCAGCGCACGCGCTGTTGGTTCATGCCAGGCGAACGGGCGCAATCCACAGCCCCAGTCGGAGCGAATCGGCTATTGGGCCGGCGAGTGCGGTCGGCGCTGAAGCCGGTTCAGTTCGAAGGGCAACTGAGTTCACGAGAGCCGGGGTTTCTGGGCGACCATCGTTTTGGCGGCAGGGTATTAGTGCCTACTGCCGCGTACTTGGACATGGGTTTGACGGCGGCGGCCGATGCACTGGGACAGGGGGAGTGGCAGATCGAAGGCATGACGCTGCAGGAACCCTTATATCTTTCGCTCAATCCGGCACACAGGCTTAGTGTGATCCTGGAACCGGACCGCGCCGGAATGCACCGGTTTCGCGTGTTCAGCCAAACGAATGGCAGCGACGAGTGGAGTCTGCACGTCGATGGAACGATCGGAAGCCGACTGGCCACGTCAAGCGCCGCCACGAGACTGAGCGAAGCGCAAACCCGCTGCCGCGACGCTGTCGACGTAGACGAGTGGTATCGGGAGTTAGAGCGCGCCGGACTGCACTACGGGCCAGAGTTCCGCAAGGTCCGGCAGTTGTGGCGGGGCGGCAGAGAGGCACTCGGACGGATTGAGGCGCAGGCCGAATCGTGCGAAATGACGACGATCCTGGACGGGGCGTTTCAGGTGGTGTTCGCCGCGCTGAGAGACCGGCCTGATGACGGTCAACCGTGCGCTTATTTGCCCGTCAGCCTGGAGAGGTTCTATTGGCGCGAGCCGCGTTCGAGCCTTTGGAGTTTTGCGACTGTACGACCGCAGGATAGGACTTCGTTAGAGAGTTTTACATCAGATGTAACACTGTTCGACGAAGCCGGCGGGCTAGTGGCCGAGTTGAGAGGTTTGCATCTCAGGCGGACGGAGGGGAGCGCCGACTCGCAGTCCTGGACCGAGTGGTTGTATCGAGTGGAGTGGCGAGCAGAGGGCCCACTTAAAAGCGGTGGCGAAAGCGGGATGGAGAAATATGGTGAGCTTGCGCCGCGATTGAATGAATTGGCCGGAGCATATGTTGTAAACACACTGCGGGAGGTGGGTCTCGAGTTCAGGCTGGGGACGCGGTTCGCTGCCTCCGCGCTATCACGGGTCATGGCTGCTCACCAGCGATTGCTGGGAGCGATGTTGGACATGCTTGAGGAAGAGGGATTCCTGCGACGGGATGGCGATGACTGGCGTGTCGCGTCGGAGCCTCCCGAGTACGACAC
>Ga0070734_10001674_pt1 | contig 30664 bp, 28 predicted proteins | sample Coa_R1_8_FD_66444 | JGI IMG/M metagenome (GOLD analysis project Ga0070734, IMG submission 66444) | Surface soil microbial communities from Centralia Pennsylvania, which are recovering from an underground coalmine fire - Coalmine... | ecosystem: Environmental > Terrestrial > Soil > Unclassified ... | reverse complement strand
GCATCACCGCGCCGGCAGGCAAGCCAGTGCGCGCTGCGATCCAGCCGGTGTAGTGGAGACTTTCGGGGAGCAGGCATTGATTTTATTCGCTTTTTCTCCCCAATTGGCTAAGTTGGGCTAAAGCCAGCCGCCAGAGCAGCCCTGACATGCTTCACGGCAACCACGGCACGTGCACTGCACGCATCCCGGGAAAGACCCAGCGAACGCCGAAATTGTAGATCGTCACGAATATGGGAAGTGAAATGGTGAACCCGATCAGAAAACCCACGACCAGGTTCACGACATCGGTCCAGGTCCAGGCATATCTGGCCGGCAAAAGCTTGAACGCACTACGCACGTGCACCACCTTGCTGAACGCTGTTCGATCCGCGACTCTCCGATTAAATGCCGCCGACACGGCTGCTACAAGCGCGGCTGCGCATCAACCGCCTTATTCCCACAGCTAACCTTACTCCTGCCCGAACGCGTGTAGCCGCTGGCGCTCGCGTAGATTGCCCTATTGGTATTCTATTAACCTTGATAGAGCCTCCACTGGGCGCCGATTGGCCGAAACCTATCGTGACCGTGTCGGCGGCAGCACATTCGGTTGCGTTGGAACACGGGCGCGGGCATCGACACCGTCGCGTTGCCGCGACTAACCGAAGTAGCTGGGCCTCCCACCTGTGGTACGGAGTTAACTTGGAGGGGCGCTGATTTCGTCCACTACGGCGCGACTTCCACTGCGACAAACCCCACTTTCCTTGCCGCAGTGCCCAGAGGGTCGTCGAGCGTGACCACCTCCAAAGATGCCGGCCGCCCCTCGGCAGCCGGGAAAGCCGCTGCTGTCATTGGCTCGGCCATCAGCCGTGGCACAATCGCAGAGGCATCCCAGAGCTTCACCTTCCGTTCCGCCGCTCTTCAATCAATGCCTCAACGGCCGACGCTTGGTGCTTGGTGCGTGGGGGCTGTGCGGCGAATAAAGCCCGTGACATGGGAGAGCGGCTTGGCCGAACAGGACCGAACAGTGCCGTCGCGGATAAGCCGCCATAAGCGTCCCTTGTGGTCCGGTTCGGGAATTCCTCGCATGTCGTGGAGGCAGCGGCGTTAAATTACGCCGCCGCCGCCTTCCCCTTCGGCTGGACCTCGGCCGTGTAGTCGTCCATCAACTGCTTCGTGATGGCGCCCGGCGTAAAGCGCCAATGGGCGATCTCGGACACGGCCGTGACTTCCGCCGCCGTGCCGGTGATGAAGCACTCCGAAAAGCTGGAAAGCTCGTTCGGGAGGATGCGACGCTCGATCACCTCGATGCCGCGGCGTTTGGCGAGGTCGATCGCGGTCGCTCGCGTGATGCCGGCAAGGAAGCAATCGGCGATCGGCGTGTGGATCTTGCCATCGCGGATGAAGAAAATATTGGCGCCGGTGCACTCGGCGACGCGCTCCTCCCAGTCCAGCATCATCGCATCCGCGTAGCCGCGCCGCTCCGCACGATGCTTGGAGATGGTGCAGATCATATAGAGCCCGGCGGCCTTCGCGAGACAGGGGGATGTTCGCGGGTCGGGCCGGCGATATTCCGCCAGATCGAGCCGGATGCCTTTAAAGCGCTGCGCCGGATCGAAGTAGCTTGGCCATTCCCAGGTCGCAATGGCGAGGTGGATAGTGTTGTTCTGAGCCGAGACACCGAGTTGCTCGGAACCGCGCCAGGCGATCGGGCGCACGTAGGCGTCAGGTTGGCCGTTTTTTTCCACCACCAGCCGCTTCGCGGCGTCGATCTCGGCGACCGAATAGGGGATCTCGAAATCCATTATGGTGGCGGAATGCTTCAGGCGCTCGGAATGTTCTCTGCTCTTGAAAATTACCCCCCCGTACGCGCGCTCGCCCTCGAACACGGTGCTGGCATAATGCAGCCCATGGGTGAGGACGTGAATCTTCGCCTCCGGGTTCGGGATAAGCTTCCCATCGAACCAGACCACCCCGGGCATTTGGTCGAACGGCACCGCCATGTCGCTTCTCCGTGCTGTAAAGGTTCCTTAATTCATGGACGAGGCAGATGGCACTCCCTCGCCTGATGGTTGCAGCCGCTTTTGCTTCGAGGCTCAAGTCCCGATATGGTTATAGGTCGATGAGAGCGGTATTGAACCCCAGAGAAACGGTCCGTGCGATCCAATTGGGCACGCACGATCGTTTCGCATAGCATCTTGTTCCCGTAACAAAAAACCAAAAATATGTCAACATGGCTGACATAAATCTCAACGCCTTGATCCATCACGCGGTCGGCGGCGGCGCGGCCCGAAAGCAGGGCGAGGCAGCGTTCGACCTGATCGAACTCCTGTTTTTCGCCTATCGGGACTTCGTCGGCGATGCGGATGAGATTTTGGCGAATTTCGGCTTCGGACGCGCTCATCACCGGGTGCTGCACTTCATTAATCGCAATCCTGGAATGAAAGTTGCAGAACTGCTCGACATCCTGAAGATCACCAAACAGTCGCTGGGCCGGGTCCTCAAGCAACTCCTCGATGAAGAATATGTGCAGCAGAGGGAAGGCGCAAAAGATCGCAGGCAGCGACTGCTCTTCGTGACCGGCAAAGGCGAGGCGTTGGCTTTGCGGCTCGCTGCACTGCAAACCGCGCGCATCGACCGTGCGCTCGCTGAGATTGGGCTGACCGAACGCGACACGGTGCGACGTTTCCTGATCGCAATGCTGGATTCCGATCAGCGTGGCGACGTGTTGCGGATTATCGAAGGGGCTGACCGCGCGCGCCACCGCCGGAGCTGACGAGATCGCCGATTTTTGGGGAGGGTCAAGCGATGCAAACCTCGGCTACACAGTTGCCCGACGATGCCGCTCACCTGCTCCTGGTTGATGACGACCGTCGCATCCGCGACCTGCTGTCGCGCTACCTTCAGCGCGAAGGCTATCGAGTCACCACGGCAAGAAACGCGACCGAGGCACGCGCCAAGCTCGACGGCCTCACCTTTGATCTTTTGATTCTCGACGTGATGATGCCGGGGGAAACCGGCTTCGAACTCGCCAAGGCGGTGCGCAAGAACTCCGAAGTGCCGATCCTGATGCTCACGGCGCGCGCAGAAACCGAGAGCCGGATCAATGGCCTTGAGATCGGCGCCGACGACTACATGGCGAAACCCTTCGAAGCGCGTGAATTGTCGCTGCGCATTGCCAACATCCTCAAGCGCGCACAACCGACGCCGGCGCCGCCACCCGAATCCGTGCGTTTTGGCCCGTTTGTATTCCACATTTCGCGCGGCGAATTGCGCCGCGGCGACGAGCTCATCCACCTGACCGATCGCGAGAAGGATATTTTGCGACTGCTCGCCGCGAGCCCGGGCGAAACCGTGCCGCGCCTCAGCCTCGCGGGAAATGGAGCAGCCGCGGGCGAGCGCGCCGTCGACGTGCAGGTGAACCGGCTGCGTCGCAAGATCGAGAGCGATCCCGCCAATCCGCTGTTTCTGCAGGCGGTGCGCGGTATCGGGTACCGACTGCTGGTCCTGACATGACGACCCTTGATATCGGCATCACTCGGTTACGGACGGCGGCAGGACGCCTGTTCGACGGCTACGCGCGCATCGATCGCTTTTTCAAGGGCCTTCTGCCGAAGGGGCTTTATGCACGCGCGCTCTTCATCATCATCGCCCCGATGGTGATCCTGCAGTCGGTGGTCGCGTTCGTGTTCATGGAGCGGCACTGGAACATGGTGACGCGCCGGCTTTCGGCGGCCGTCGTTCAGGACATCGCCGCCGTTATCGACTTGCGCAAGGGCTTTTCCCAGGATCGGGACTATGCGGAGCTGCGCCGTATCGCCCACGACCGGCTCGGCCTTGTGGTCGATTTCCTGCCCGTCACCGAACTGCCCCCGATCGGTCCGAAGCCGTTCTTTTCCCTTCTCGACCAGGCGCTTTCCGAGGAACTGCGCAAGCAGATCAGCCGGCCGTTCTGGATCGATACGGTTGGCCGCTCGAACCTGGTCGAAATCAGGATCCGGCTCGAGGACTCGGTGATGCGGACATTTGCGCGCCGCAACGCCGCCTATGCGTCGAACTCGGAAATCTTCCTGTTGTGGATGCTCGGCACATCGCTGGTGCTGATTACGGTCGCGATCCTGTTTCTGCGCAATCAGATTCGACCGATTCTGCGATTGACCGAGGCTGTCGAGAGCTTCGGCAAGGGTCGTGACGTGCCCAACCTGCGGGCCCGGGGCGCGCAGGAGGTACGCCGCGCCGCCGCGGCATTCCTGGAAATGAAGGCGCGCCTCGAGCGCGCGATCGAGCAGCGCACCACGATGCTGGCTGGCGTGTCCCACGATCTGCGCACGGTCCTGACGCGATTCAAGCTCGAGCTGGCGCTGCTCGACGACGGGCCCGAAACCGAGGCGATGAAGAAGGATGTCGACGAGATGAGCCGCATGCTCGAAGGCTATCTGGCCTTTGCGCGCGGCGATGCGGGCGAACGTTCTGAGCCGACCGATATGGCGGCCTTTCTGGATGAGCTCAAGACCTTTGCGGAGCGTCGCGGACGCCCGACGACCGTTGCATTCCACGGCTACCCGGTGGCCACCGTGCGGCCTCACGCGTTCATGCGGTGCCTTGCCAACCTGGTTTCCAATGCGGCTCGTTTTGGTGACGCAGTCACCATCACGGGCCATCGCGATCACCGCTACATGACCATCACGGTCGACGACGATGGCCCCGGCATACCGCCGAACCGGCGCGATGACGTATTCAAGCCGTTTCTGCGCCTCGACGACGCCCGCAACCAGGACGAGGCGGGAAGCGGCCTGGGTCTCGCCATTGCCCGCGACATCGCCCGGTCCCATGGCGGCGACGTCATGCTCGGCGACAGTCCGCTGGGAGGATTGCGTGCCTCGGTGCGAATTCCCGTGTAAAAGGCGGGCGCCAAAGCCGAAAGAGTGAGAAAGCCTAAATGGATATTCTGATGCCGCAGCTCGGCGAGACCGTTGCGGAAGGCAAGATCACGACTTGGTTCAAATCGGTCGGAGATGCCGTCAAGCCCGGCGATAATCTGTTCGAGATCGAGACCGACAAAGTATCCATGGAGGTGCCGGCGACTTCGGCGGGTGTGCTTGAGCAAATCCGCGTCGCGGCCGGGGAGGTGGCCCCGGTCGGCGCCGTGGTCGCCGTCCTCGGCGGCGCAGGGTTGGCATCGGGGGCGCCAGGCACGAAGTTACCGGGAGCCGTGTCGTTTGTGCCCCCCGCCATTCCCAAAGTGGCGGCGTCGCCCGCGCTGACACCGCCGCCAGCATTGTCGGCGCGCCCCGTTGTGCTGGACCCGTTCCGCGAAGTCCGCACGCCGGAGCGCAACTACGGTCCGGCGCGACTTTCGACCGGGGCCGTCGTCACGCCCCTCGCCCGGCGGCTCGCCGGCGAGGCCGGCATCGACCTCACCACCATCGTGCCGTCCGGTCCCAATGGACGCATCGTGGCGCGCGACGTCGAAGTCGCAATCACGACGGGTGTGGGCATGCGCGCCCGCGGTCCTGCAGCGCGCTCGGCGGATGCCGTCAAGGCTCTCTACGAGCCTGGCAGCTACGAGGAGGTCCCGCTCGACGGCATGCGACGCAGCATTGCGGTGCGGCTGATGGAAGCCAAGCAGACGATTCCGCACTTCTATCTATCGACCGATGTCGTCATGGAGCGGCTTCATGCGGTGCGCGACGAGGCGAATGCCGCCATGGCGCCGCACGATGCCGGCAAACCCGCCGGGCGGCTTTCGATCAACGATTTCATCGTCAAGGCGCTGGCGCTCGCACTGCAACGTGTGCCGACTGCCAACGCCGTATGGGCGAATGATCGCATTCTGCGGTTCCAGCGCTCCGATATCGGCGTTGCGGTTGCGGTCGAGGGTGGTCTCGTAACGCCCGTTCTTCGCGGCGCGGACAGGAAATCTCTGCTCGACATCTCAGCCGAGATGAAGGATCTCGCCGCGCGTGCCCGCTTGCGCAAGCTCAAGCCCGCTGAAATCCAGGGTGGCGTTACGGCGATCTCAAATCTCGGCATGCATGGCATCCGGGAATTCTCCGCCATCATCAATCCGCCGCACGCGACAATTCTCGCGGTCGGAGCCGCGGCGCGACGGCCGGTGGAGACCGCGGATGGCGGTATCCGCTTCGTGAGCCAGATGACGGTGACGCTGTCATGTGATCACCGGGTGGTCGACGGCGCCGTGGGTGCCGCGCTGCTTGAGGCGTTCCGGCATTTCATCGAGCATCCGGTCGGCCTGATGATCTGATGCGCTTTGAGGAATTTCGTGCAACGATTCTCACACGCAATTCCACGAAGGCGGGAAGCCCGCGTCCAGCAGCACCGCGGAAGCCCACATTCCAAAACCCGGAAGCGGCTTCGTTCCGCTGCATGAATTTTGCTTATCCGCAGATACATTCGTCGCACATGATGAGGAGAGCGTTATGGCTGATAGCAAGCCAGATGTTTTACTGGTTGGACCGTCGAAGCCGCTCCTGGCAAAGGGCCTCGAGCCGGCGTTCACGGTCCACAGACTGATCGAGGCGAGGGACCGCGAGGCCTTTCTCAACGGTATCGCCGACCGCGTGCGGGCGTTTGCCGTCACCTATTCTAATCAGAAAATCGACGCGGATTTTATGCAGCGGTTTCCCAGGCTCGAAATCGTGTCGAGCTTCGGCGTCGGCTATGACCATGTGGACGCCAAATGGGCGGGCGCGCATGGCATCCTGGTGACCAACACACCGGATGTGCTCAACGAGGAGGTTGCCGATACGGCGCTCGGGCTTTTGTTATGCACCGTGCGGGAATTCCCCCAGGCGGAGCGCTATCTGCGCGCCGGCAAATGGGAGCATGGGCCGTATCCGCTCACAGCCGCCACCTTGCGCGATCGCACCGTCGGCATGGTCGGCATGGGGCGGATCGGGCAGGCGATCGCGCGGCGGCTCGAGGCCTTCAGAGTACCGGTGGTTTATCATGCGCGCCGGCCCCAGGCGGGCGTCCTCTACCGGCACTATCCACGCCTCGTCGACATGGCGCGCGACGTCGACGTGCTGATCGTTATCGTGCCGGGCGGCGCCGAAACCCGCAACCTCATCAATGCGGAGGTGCTGGAAGCACTCGGCCCGAACGGCATCCTCATCAACGTTGCCCGTGGCTCAGTGGTCGACGAGCCGGCGCTGATCGCCGCCCTGCGCGAGAAGAAGATCTTCTCTGCCGGGCTCGATGTGTTCGTCAACGAACCGAGAGTTCCGAAAGAGCTGATGGAAATGGAAAACGTGGTGCTGTTTCCGCATCTCGGTTCAGCCTCGGTCTACACGCGCGCCGCGATGGATCAACTTGTTGTGGATAATCTGCTTTCCTGGGTTTCCGGCAAAGGCCCGCTGACCCCGGTTCCGGAAACGCCGCCGAAAAAATAACGCAATTGCGAAATTTTCGTGAGGCGATTGGAGTTGCGCGAGCCGAGCGGTATAAAGCCGCCGCGGCGGATTGCATGGAGATATTTCGAAATGCCAGGTCGCCAAAGGACGCTTTACACGCTGCTCGCCATCGCGGCTGTTGTTGCGGCATCGCAAGCTTCCGCCCAGCGCGCGATAACATCGAACGAAACATTCAAGACCGTGATCGGCAAGTGGGAGATATCCAATGCCGATCGCGATCGCACCTGCATGCTCACGTTCAAGGCCGATCCAAGCGGCATATTATTCAAGCTTGATCTCGACAAGGCCTGCGCGGCGCAGATGCCAGAGCTGAAGGACGTCATCGGCTGGACCATCGGCGGCCTCGATCTCGTCAAGCTGATGGACAGTAAAGGCAAGGCTGTGTTCGAATTCTCCGAGGTCGAAAGCGGCATCTTCGAAGCGCAACGGCCCGGCGAAGGCATCTTCTTCATGCAGAATGCCGCGGCCGCCGCAGCAGCGAATGTGTCGCTCGATCAGATGGCGGGAGATTGGAGCGTGGTGCGCGGCTCAGGCAAAACCGTGTGCACCATCACGCTCACCAACACGGCTGCCGGCGACGACGCCTTCGCGCTCAAGCTCAAGCCTGGTTGCGAGCCTTTCGTCACGGGCTTCGGGCCTGCCACCTGGTACATGGACCGCGGCGAGTTGGTGTTGAAATCGAAGGCCGGGCGCTTCTGGCGCTTCGAGGCAAACGATCCAACCAACTGGCAACGCATCCCAGAGGGGCGGGAGCCCATCAACCTGGTGCGGCAATAGGCTGGTAAATCCGGATCGAGCGTCGGCCTCGGGGGTGGATTGGCGTCAGCGCAATCCGGCATTTGCGGCGTGGAGCGGTGGAGTTTCGCCTCGGCGAACAGCCTCAACGCCTATGTCATCCGCTGAAAACTGCTCACAGCCGTCCAGCACGGTATCGACGGAATGTTTCACGGGTACCTACACCCGTGCGGCCTGGATCAGTTGAACAACGCGTCGATGTCGTCTTGCGAGACGTGGCCCACGTCATGGTCGAGCCTGGGGCCATTGAGGAGCTTGGCGTCACCGCTCCGCCCATCGATCTCCGGCGTGAACTCCTTCAGAGCTTCGATACCGCCCCAAATGTCTATCATCTTGACGATATGGGTTTCGATGAATTTGAGGGTGGCCACGACCTTGCTGATGCGTTGTCCGGTCAGGTCCTGGAAATTGCAGGATTCGAAAATCTGGACGATCCGCTCCCGGATGCCCCGGGCAAGGTCCTTCTCCTGCTGGGTCTTCGCCAGAGCCGACAGCGTGTTGGCGTCATCGTCGATCTCCTCGGCCATGTTGAGAATACTCTGGGTCGCGGTCTCGGTGCCGTCCACGATCGCGTCCAGCTCGTCGGTGACGCGCCGCATCTCGGCGCCTTGAAAGCCCCTGACATGCAGCGTGGCAATTTGCTGTTTGGTGTCGTTGATGGCCGAACGGATGAGGTCGAGTTCCTGCTTCAGCTTCTCGATTTCGCCTATCTGGGCCTGGTAGGTTTCGATGATCCTGTGCGTATCATACTCGCGCGGTTCAATCGCGGAGCGCAGGGACCGAATTTCGAGAATCAATTCGTGGTGGCGCTGGAGAGCCTCGCCATTGCCATCGGGCGCAACAGACGGCGCGGTCACGCGACGCAGTTGATCCGCTCGATACCGATCCACGCGAAACCGCTTGTGCTGCATGAGCCCACCCGATCCACCAATCCGCCGGGAGGGTACGCGGCGAAATTTAAGACGCGGTTTATTCCGCCGGCCATGCAATCACGAAAATTTCAGCAGCAACCGGGGGTTAACCACGCGGCGGCGCTCATTCAGGTTTCAGGCCGCTACGACGAATGACCTCGGCCCATTTCGGCAGACCGGTGCGAATGATCTCGACCACCGCATCCGGCCCCTCGCCGCGAGGTTCGAAACCGATCGCGGCCATGCGGTTTCTGACCTCGGGCGTTTTGATCACCTCCGTCACGGCGTGGCCGATCTTCTCGACGATCGGCTTTGGAGTTCCTGTCGGCGCGAACAGGCCCTGCCAGTTGTCGACGCGGAAATCCGGAATGCCGGATTCCTCAACGGTCGGAATTCCCGGCAGGTTCGGATCGCGCGCGGCGGACGTAACTGCAATTCCCAACAGCTTGCCGGACCTCAGATGGGGCACGGCAGGCGCCGGCATCACCCACATGGCATCAACATGGGCGCCGAGCAGTGCCGTCAAGGCCGGTGCCGCGCCCTTGAAGGGAATATGCGTGGTGGCGATGCCGCTGCGCTGCTCAAGCAGCACCTCGGTAAGATGGCTCAGCGTCGCGGTTCCGGCAGACGCCATGTTAACGTCGGTGCCTTTGCGCCTCGCAAAGTCGAGAAACTGATTGAAATCGGTGACGCCGAGGTCGGGTCGCACCACGAGAAGCTGTGTCGCGGTTGCGATGAGGGCGATCGGCTCGAAGCTCTTCAGAGGATCCGGATTGACGTTGGGATAGAGACTCGGATTGACGGTGATCGAATCCGGCATCACCAGCAGGGTGTAGCCGTCCGGCGGCGCCGCGGCCACGAACGCGGCGCCCGTTGAGGTGCCGGCACCGGCGCGGTTCTCGATCACGACCGGCACCGGCCACAGGGCCTTGAAGGCGTCCCCCAGAATGCGCGCTACAGCATCGATCGGCCCGCCGGGTGCGGCCGGAACCACCAGCTTGACGGTGTGTGACGGAAATTCGTGAGCCTCTTCCGCTTGCGCCGCAACGAGCACAAAAGGCAGTGCCAGCGCGGCGACCATACATCCAAGCCTCGTCACCTGAGTGCTCCCGCGATGATCACAACATAATCCAGGTTAGCACGGCGCAGGGGCGTGAGACCATTGGGCGGGCAGCGAACAAAAAATAGCGCCTCGCGGATGTCCGAAATTTCCCGTTAGCAATTCCGAAAGCCGTTAGGGTTATCAAGGCATGTCTTCGCATCCGAGTCGAGCGAGCACGAACGATGCCGGAAAATACCTCGCCCCTCCCCAACAACGATCCCTGGGCGTCTGCCTTTCTGCTTGCCATGGCGCTTGCAGCCGCGGTCGTAGCCGGCGCGTCGCTCAGCGGGGTTGCGAGCGGCGCCGTCCAGGAGTTGCTGCGGAGCGTTGGAATCGGGCGCGATAGCGAGATCATGGCGGAACAGCGTCGCCAGGCGGTGGCGCTTGAGAAGATCGAACTTTCCATCGGCCGTGCGCACGCCGACATCGCGCTGCTGAATGCACGTGTCGACGATGCCGAAAAGCCGCGCCAGGACGTCGTCCAGCTGGCTCCAAGCATCGACAATGAATTCGACCTCGGTGCGCTGCGGACTTCGCTCGACGAACAGGCAGAACGCACCCGCAACGAATTCAGCGCCGTCAACAAGCGCATCGATTGGCTTGAAAAGCTGGTTTACAGCCAGGACGCGACTGGCTCCGTCCCGCCGCCGGCGCCTGGGCGGCGCCAAGGCGCGCAAGCCGGGTCCGGTTGGTTCGTTCTGCATGCCGAAAAGGGCGTCGCCGTCATCGCCAGCAAGGGCGGCGCGATCGATGTGACACCCGGATTCGTGGTCCCGGACCTCGGCCGAGTCGCCGCCATTCGTCAGGAGGGCGGGCGCTGGGTGGTGGTCATGGACAAAGGCATCACCATCCGGGAGCGATGAGAGGCCATTACCTCGGCACGTTCCCTTCCTGGCACGTGCTAGTTGCGGCGAGTTCTCCTCGGACTATGCGCACAATGGGCACTCGTCCACCTGGTCTCGGGCACGCCGTAACAAGTCTTGATCCGCTTTGTCGAGTGTGGGCAGATCACCATCCTTGAAGTATCCGATGGCGCGCAGCACTTGGGATGGTTCTCCTTTGAACATCTGCCGGAACGCCGCGAGACCAGCAGACAGCGACACGCCCGCCGAGATCATCTGTGCGATGTCGCGATAGTCTTTTGCTTCCGCACGATCCAATATCGCCATCAATTTAGTTGCCATCAAATCATCGAGTGAAGCAACGAGTAGCGTCCCATCACGAGTCTGAAGCGGCGCATTTACGCGGCCGAATCCAATACTGCCAAAAAACGAGACTTTCACGGAGCCAGATGGCATCTGGGCGAGCGCTATCAGCGTATCGGGGGTGTCCTGAAGCACAGGGGCGTTCTCAAGAAACGAGAATGCCTCGCGGATTTCCTGCTTGTTAAGCGGATCGGCTCGAAAAAAATCGAAATCTTCGGATTGGCGGTGGCCTAGCTGAAGGACGATCGCGGTCCCGCCGTAAAGCACAAACGAAAGCCGGGGGGCCGCTGACAGATTTGCCCAGATCTCTTTCTGAGCGTCCGGAAGCACGTCGAGCCGTGGGTCAAAGCACTTCGGCACGGAATGACCTCCGAGGAGGTTCCTCTGGCATCGCCCGTTCCAAGATGCGCGATAGGCGTCCGCGCCAGAATTCCCAGGAACGATCGCCGATCCATCCAGGTTCGGCTTGCTGCATCACATCGGCAAGCCGCTCGGGTCCGAGCGTCTTCTCCAATCGACGGATGTCGTCAAAAGTGCCGAAATTCATTGCTTGGGCGATAATGCGACATTCCGCGTGAGGTTCTTCGCCCACCGGCTCCCACCAGAGGTATTTGCGCTTAAGTTCTGCAATGAGCCGCCTCGCTGCATCGCCGCTTCGGGCTACGGACGCGTTTGAGGCTTGCATGGCGCCTTCCGTACGCTCAATCATTTGCGAGGCAAGCCGTTCGCCGTTGGCACGCCTCCTCACACATCGACGCTGGCCGCGAGCGCGTTCTCCTGGATGAATTCGCGGCGCGGTTCGACCACATCGCCCATCAGCTTGGTGAAGATGTCGTCGGCGTCGTCCGCCTCCTTGATCTTCACCTGCAGGAGCGAGCGCGCGTTGGCGTCGAGGGTAGTTTCCCATAGCTGGCCCGGATTCATTTCGCCCAGGCCTTTGTAACGCTGCAGCACGATGTTCTTGCGGCCCATGGCGGTAACCGCCTCGAACAGACCGACCGGGCCGTGAATCGGGATTTCCTCGCCCTTACGGCGCAGCACGCCGGTGCGTGGGTAATTCTCCTGAAGCGACGGTGCAAATTCGTCGAGCTTGCGGGCGTCCGTCGAACCCAGCAACGCGTGATCGATAACCGCTACGTCCTTGACTCCGCGCACGGTGCGCTCGAACCGGAACCCCTCGCCTTCCAGGAACGTGCCCGCCCAGCCGCGCTCGGTCTCCTCGGACAGCGCATCGAGCCGCCGGGCGATATAGGGCGCGGCGGCGGTCGCTTTTTCGGAGTCGCCGAAAATGCTGGCGTTGAGGACGCCGAGAATGGCGGCCTGCTCGATAACTTTCCGGTTGTAACGACTGTGAAGCCCGGCCAGCACATTGCGGATGACCCGCCCCTCCTCGACCAATCGGCGCAGGTCTTCGCCAGCGCGGTCCGCACCGCTCGCCGAGCGCAGCACCGCTTCTTCAAGACCACCGGCGATCAGGTAATCCTCCAAGGCCCGCTCGTCCTTGAGGTATTGCTCGGACCTGCCGCGCGACACCTTGTAGAGCGGCGGTTGGGCGATGAAGAGATGGCCGCGGTCGATGACCTCGCGCATCTGGCGGTAGAAGAAGGTGAGCAGAAGCGTGCGGATGTGGGCGCCGTCCACATCGGCGTCGGTCATGATGATGATCTTGTGATAGCGCAGCTTGTCGGCATTGAAGTCGTCGCTGATTCCGGCGCCGAGCGCCGTGATCAGCGTGCCGATTTCCTGGCTCGAGAGCATCTTATCCATGCGAACGCGCTCGACGTTCAGGATCTTGCCGCGCAGCGGCAGCACGGCCTGGAACTCGCGATTGCGACCCTGTTTGGCGCTGCCGCCCGCGCTGTCGCCCTCGACGATGAACAATTCCGATTTGGCCGGATCGCGCTCCTGGCAATCCGCGAGCTTGCCCGGCAGCGCCGCAACGCCCAGCGCGGACTTGCGCGTCATTTCGCGCGCCTTGCGGGCCGCCTCGCGGGCCGCCGCGGCCTGGATCACCTTGCCGACGATGATCTTGGCCTCGCTCGGATGCTCTTCGAACCAAGCGGCCAGCGCTTCATTAAGAACGCCTTCGACGACCGGGCGCACCTCGGAAGAGACGAGCTTGTCCTTGGTCTGAGACGAAAACTTCGGATCCGGTACTTTGACGGACAACACCGCCGTGAGGCCTTCCCGGCAATCATCGCCGGTGAGCGCCACCTTCTCCTTTTTGGCGACGCCGCCCTGCTCCGCATAGCTTGTCACCTGGCGGGTCAACGCGCCGCGGAAGCCCGCCAGATGGGTGCCGCCGTCCCGTTGTGGGATGTTGTTGGTGAAGCAAAGCACCGCTTCGTGATAGCCGTCGTTCCACCACAGGGCGCACTCCACCGTGATACCGTCGCGCTCGGCCTTCACCATGATCGGCTTTGAGACCAGCGGCGTCTTGTTACGGTCAAGATACCGCACGAAGGCCTCAAGGCCGCCCTCGTAGAGAATCTCCTCGCGTTTTTCGACGGCATGGCGTCGGTCCGACAACACGATCCGGACGCCGGAGTTGAGGAACGCCAGTTCTCGCAGGCGATGCTCCAGCGTCGCCCAATCGAACTCCGTCATTGAAAAGGTTCGGCTCGACGGCAGAAACGTTACCTCGGTGCCGCGCCGATCGAAAGCCGGGCCGGTCTCCGCCAACGGCGCGACCGCATCGCCGTCGCGGAACTCCATGAAGTGTTCCATGCCGTTACGCCAGATCCTCAGCTTGAGCCAGCTCGACAATGCATTGACGACTGAGACGCCGACGCCGTGCAGGCCGCCCGAAACCTTGTATGAGTTCTGGTCGAATTTGCCGCCAGCATGAAGCTGGGTCATGATCACTTCGGCTGCCGACACGCCTTCGCTGTGAATGTCGGTCGGGATGCCGCGGCCGTCGTCGCGCACCGTGCACGAGCCGTCCGGATTGAGTGTGACGATGACTTCTTTGGCGTAGCCGGCGAGCGCCTCGTCGATCGCGTTGTCGACGACTTCATAGACCATATGATGCAGGCCAGAGCCATCGTCTGTGTCACCGATGTACATGCCCGGCCGCTTGCGGACGGCGTCAAGGCCCTTGAGGACCTTGATCGATTCTGCGCCATAGTCGGAAAACTCGGGTTTGCGGGCGGGTTCTGCCATGAAAGAATTTTCGTATCGGTCCTGGAATGTAACGCTTCCTCGAACCTTCGTGTGACACGAATCCGGAAAGGCGTACAGTCCAAAGTGATAGTGCTTAAGTGGTTGTGCATTAAGGAAATTTCAAGGGCGCCATCAGGCTTTTGTCGCCCGCTCGTCGCATCGCGAAACCGCCGCCGGAATCAACCTGATCCGATCATGAGAGTCCGCCTGATCCGACCATGAAGTCCGCTGCTTAGGCGGCGTCGCTGAGCTTTTTTTCATTGCTCACCTGCTGACGCCACAACAGCATCATACCGCACGAGAACGTACAATTCGTGCCCATGAACAAGGTCGAACCTGTCGGCTGTCCTGCGCCGACTTCTGTTGGATACGATTTTGAAGAACCATCCCCATTCCGGTGGCATGCCGTATCAACTACGTCGCCAATTTCTGCGTCGGACCCTTGGTCGCCTGAATGGATCGTTTTGTTTTGCCTGATGCGACAACCGCTGCTGAACGCAGGCAGACAAGTTGGATCGCATCAGAGCGCGTTTCGATGAGATGGAATCACTCTGTGGCGTTATGCCCCGCGCTTGTCGCGGGCATCCACCTTCTAGCAGATCTTCAGCAAGACGTGAAGGCGGGGACAAGCCCAGCCATGACCCAGGATAACTGGTTCGATATGATCGGAATCCGCTTTGGCGGGTCAAATCGCGAGCATGCGCTCGACAGCCCGGCGGGCGCGTGTTGCGATCACCGGATCGATCGTTACCTCGTGCGTCAGCGTCTCTAGCGCCTGCCTGATGTTTGCGAGCGTGATCCGCTTCATGTGCGGGCACAGATTGCAAGGCCGCACAAATTCGATGTCGGGGTGGTCGATCGCGACATTGTCGCTCATCGAGCATTCCGTCACCATGACGACGCGGGCCGGCTTCTGGTTTCCGACATATTCGATCATGGCGGCGGTCGACCCAGCGAAGTCCGCCTCGGCTACCACTTCCGGGGGACATTCCGGATGCGCAAGCACGGTGACGCCGGGATGCTGCTCGCGAAGCAGCCGTATCTCGGCGGCGGTAAATCGCTCATGCACTTCGCAATGTCCGGCCCACGCAATGATCTCGACCCCGGTTTCAGCAGCGACATTCTTTGCGAGATACTCGTCGGGAAGCATGATCACCCGATCGACGCCGAGCGATTCGATCACCTTTTTGGCGTTGCCGGACGTGCAGCAGACGTCAGACTCCGCCTTCACGGCGGCCGAGGTATTGACGTAAGTCACGATCGGGACACCCGGGTAGCGTTGGCGGAGCAGCCGCACGTCGGCCGCGGTGATCGAGGCGGCAAGCGAGCAGCCCGCCTTGGTGTCCGGGATCAATACGATCTTGGCCGGATTGAGCAATTTCGCGGTCTCGGCCATGAAGTGCACGCCCGCCAGAACGATGACGTCGGCATCAACGCGCATCGCCTGGCGAGCTAGCGCCAAGCTGTCGCCGACGAGGTCCGCGACGCAGTGGAAAATCTCCGGCGTCTGGTAGTTATGCGCGAGAATGACCGCATTGCGCGCGCGCTTGAGCGCAAGAATGGCGTCAATGTCGCCCGCAAAGACCGGCCATTCGATCGGTGGAATGGCCGCCTTCACGCGCTCATAAAGCGGCGCCGTGCGCGCGACCGGGTCGGGCATGGAAGTTTCAAGCACCATGATGCACCTTTTGTGCTCATCTAGAGCATTACCGTGACGCGACCGCGCACCCCCTTTACCGTCTTATGCTAAGTGCGAGCAGAACTCCGCAATGTCAAGCCCGATCTCCGCCACACGGCCTGAGCTGAGCGGAACACGGCTGAACGTCGCCAACCGGTCTCCCCGAATCAGCTCAAGGCGATGCCCATTTGTCTGAATTGCGATGCCGAATCGCGTGCGCCCCAGCGCCGATGAATCTTCCCGTCCCTCATCTCGAACCACTCCATGGCGACCATCTCGTAGCTCTTGCCGGTGACCGGCAGTCCACGAAACGACTTGGTGGAAGTACCGCGTTCGGTGTAGCGCACGGCCACGATGTCTCCCTCGGCAATGATCGAGTCCACCTGCAACTTGAGCTGGAAACACTCGTGAAGTTCACGCCAAATCGCCACCACCTTGTCGATCTCGCCCCAGCCGAGGACCCCGTGAACCACGGCATCGGGAGTGTAGATTTCGCGCAGCCGGTCGAAGTCAGCGCGGTTGAACGCATCGACGTAGGCGAGCACGGCCTCTTTATTTCGCTGTGACATGAGTTCTTCCGCTCATTGGTTCTGTACGGTGCAGTAACTTGTGAAGTGCGGGCCAGGAACCCGTCCGGCAGCGGCGGTGCGCTGCTCGCTTGCGGCGCGCAGCAGTGTAAGTGGAATGCACCGATGTCAAGCCGTTCGCCGGCTCCGACGTGCCGCCGCTCACGCCGGGCGGGACAGCGGAAGCTTGGTCCCGACGACCGCCCGCTCAAGCAGCACCTCGCGACGGAACCGGACCAACTTGGCCGGGCGTCCGCCGGTCTGGGTCGCGATTTGGCCGGTATCCTCGACCAGTCCCTGCTGGTCGATCAGGCGGCGGAAATTCTGCTTGTGCAGCCGCTGTCCTGCCAGCGCCTCGACGGTGCGCTGGAGCGCCAGCAGCGTGAAGCTCGCCGGCATCAGTTCGAAAACCACCGGGCGGTACTTGATCTTGGCGCGCAGCCGCGCAACGCCGGTCGCCAGAATGCGACGGTGGTCATGCATCATCGCCGCGCCCGGCGACGGATCGGCGACCGGTCCGCGCCGCTTCGCCTCTGGCACCAGACCGGCCTCATAGAGAAGTTCGTAGCGCTGCAACGCCAGCTCTTCGTTCCATGGTCGCCCGGACAGGCCGAAGGCGATGTCGACCCGGCTCCGGCGCTCGCGCCGCGTCGCCGCATTCTCGGCGCCTTTCGCCCATGCACGCAGGCGCGGCGTGATGACCTGCGCGACGAGGGTCGGCGGGCCCGAGCGGTGATCTTCCCACGGCAAGAAGCGGTACCAATTGTGCCAGCGCGGATCGCTTTCCCCGGTCGGGTGTCCCTCCTGGGTCAGCCCGAGATAGCCGATTGAAACCAAACGTTCGCCGTCGCGAGTGCGGTCGCGATCCGCGAAGGTGTAAAGTTGCTCGACATAGCCGAGCGGATGATGGGTCTGGCGCTCCACCCACGACCGCACGCCGATCTGGAGGGTCCGGTGGCCCGACTCGAACGGTCCTGTGGGCAACGCATCGAAGCCATGCTGATTGTCCTGAACGGTGAGGACGCGCGGCTCCTCCCCGGTAACGGCGACGATGACCGCGGTCAGCTCAACCGCGACGGCGTTAGGACGGGCTTTGGTGCGCGGCTCCGATTCAGGCGTCACAACAATGGCCATGAGGCGTTCGAGGCAGAGACGCACGCATTATGGCATGCATCTCTGCTTCCCGCCCCTGGAGATCATTTTGATGTCGCGCCTGCCGAGTCCGGCGGCAAGCGCCTCGCTCATCACCGCAAGAAGGTTGTCCAGCAGTGAGGACAACCCTGCCGCAATCAACGCAACGATCCTGCGGCTGGCGACGCTTTGTTAAAACTGATACCGAACGCCGAGCTTGCCGGTCGCACCGAACAGATCCTGTCCGCCGCGGAATTCCGCCTGAACAAACGACGACAGGCCGAGACCGAGGTCGAAATTCACGGCGAGGATACCCTGGGCGCGGAGCTTTCCTTCGTCCGAAGGTAGCAATGTCGGGGTGAAGAAAGTGTCCTGCAGGACCAGCCCTTGGATATCGAGGTCGCTGTAAAGCAGGCCCGTGACGGTTGGTGTCACGCGGATCGAGTTCCAGAGGAACGACGTACCGAAGCGCGCTCCACCCTGCACCCGGTAGAAATGCCCATCCGTCAGGCCGAGGAGTTGGGCATCATTGGAGTATGACACAGTCGTATAGCGAAATCCGACCGTCGGCTCGATCCAGTAGTCGTTGAAGAAGAACTTGTAGTTGATATTGGCGGCCGTGATCAGATTGGTCGATTGGACGACGGCGCTTCCATTCACGGTGGCGGTTAGGGTCGTGCCATTATTCACGCTCGGAGGAAAGACCTCGGAGAAGTCTTCATTCAAATGGAAAAAGTCAGCTTTGAATGAAGCGTCCGTGGAGAAACCGCCATTGAAATAGGTCGCATATACGCCCGCCGATGGACCCTCAAGTTGAGCTTTCACATTGGTGTTGGGAGTGCCTCCGAACTGAATTTCCGACGTCGTATAGCCGCCCATTACGCCCAGGACCAAAGCGTCCGCAGACGAGGTCAGGCCACGGAACGTGAGATCCGTTCCTCCCAACACGCCGGCCGACAGCGTCCGGCTTGTAAGGTTCACGGTGTTTCCAAAATTGTCCTGAGCTTGTGGGGACAAATTGGTCCGCCGTTCATAGTCGCCGAAGGTATGAAACCAGACTGCCGGCGATATTGGTGAAATCGCCAACGGCTCAGCGGGAGGCGCCTTGACGACCGCAATGTTCTGGCGCGGGGCCGGGCGTGGTTCGGCTCGCCTCACGCGCACGCATTCGCCGTTTTCCCGCACAAAGCCCACAGGGCAACGCTCGGTTTCCTGTATGCGACGCTCGCGAACGGCCTCCAATGTTTGCGTTGTGGTGGTCTGAGAAATGTCGCTGATGGCCTGACTGCTCAGTGCCGCGACCGAAAAGCCGCTCGCCGTTCCGAAGGTGTTGTTGTTATAGACACAGTTGTTGCGGCCCGTGGCCGGATCTAATCCGGCGAAAACACCCTGACTCATTGCTGCATTAGACGAGCAAAAGAACTGGGCAGCCGCTGGTTGCAAGCCGAAGGCGCCTGCCGCCCCACCGACTGCTGCAAAAAGGACAACGTTTCGGCAGGAAATGCCTTTCACCATTGAACCGCCCCCGCAGTGTGCGCTACAAATGCCTATGAATCATGCTGGTTAGCAATGTGACCTTACCGACATTGCCACATTTGGTCTATGGCAAAGCGGCAACACATTGAAGAAATTTTGCCAACTGGCGGGGAAGGCAATCTGCAACGACTTCATCGGCAGCAATTTGTAGTGGTTCGAAGAGATGCGCTGCATCGTTAAAGCCGCGTTGATTTTCATGGCCGGAACTTTCGCGGCCCTGGCGGACGATTTCCAGCAATGCGACAAGGTCGCCGCCGATCCTGACGAGGGCATACCGGCCTGCACCAGGCTGGTCGAATCAGCCGCGAAAGGCACGAATCTCGCGGCGGTCTACAACAATCGGGGCACCGGATGGTTCTTGAAGGGGCTCTATGACAATGCCATCGGGGATTTCACCGAGGCGATACAGCGTAATCCGCGATTCACACTTGCGTTCCAGAACCGCGGACGCTCGTGGTACAAGAAGCAGGATTTTGATCGGTCCGTCCGCGATCTGACGGAAGCAATACGTCTCGAACCGAAGAATCCGCGGATTTACACTGATCGCGGATCCAGCCTGCATAACAAGGGCGAGTTTGATCTCGCAATTAGCGATTTCAATCAGGCGATACGCCTTGATTCGAAATACGCGCCCGCCTACCTCGGACGCGCCGACAGTTGGAACGCGAAAAGGAATTCCGACAAGGCCCTATCCGACCTCAATCAGGTCATCGCCCTCGTCCCTAATCAACCGGCCGGTTACAACAACCGCGCCGCCGTGTGGATGGATAAGGGCTCTTTTGATCAGGCGATTGCAGACTTAGACCGGGCGATCGCTCTGGATCCGAAAAACTGGCGCTCCTACAGCAGTCGTGGCGAAGCGTGGCGCCTGAAGGGCGATATCGATCACGCCTTGAAGGATCACGATCAGGCCATAGAGCTAAATCCTGATTCGGCCGACGCGTATAACAATCGCGCTCTCGCGTGGCGGGACAAGGGGGACCTCGATAGTGCGATTGCAGACTACAGTCAGGCCCTTCTCCTCAATCCGCGATACTCCCGCGCCTATGGGAACAGGGGCGAAATCTGGCGGCTCAAAGGTGATCTGGACCGCTCGCTGTCCGACCTCGACAGGGCCATCAGCATCACGCCGAACGGACCGGTTTTCTACAGCTTGCGCGGCGATACCTGGCGCTACAAAGATCAACTCGACCGCGCGATCGCCGATTTTAATGAAGCGCTGAAAATTTCTCCAGACGACGTTGCGGCGCTGACCGGGCGCGGGCTCACGTATGAGAAAAAAAATGACGTCGCGCACGCGCGGGCAGACTTTCGCAGGGCGATCGAGCTGCCGGCGAAATTCGATCCGGCGCGCGCAATACCGGCGCAGGAGACGGCGCGATCGCACTTGACTGCTCTGGAAGCAGCTGAAGCCGAGCGCGCCCGCCTGGCCGAGGCCGAACGGAAGAAGCAGCAGGAGCAGGAGCAGGAGCAGCAAAATATCAAGGCCGGAAAGCCCTCCGTCGTGGCGGGGGCCGGCCCCGGTGCGCTGCCTGGGTTGAGCAATTTGCCGCCGCCGCCGGGTAAGCGCTTGGCTCTCGTGATTGGGAATGCGGAATACCGCAACGTGCAATCGCTGCGTAATTCGGGCCATGACGCGGAAGCGGTGGCCGATGCGTTTCGCAAGGTTGGATTCCAATCCGTGGCGTTGGTCAAAAATCTTACGCGGGAGCAGATGGTCAACGAACTGCGAAATTTCTCCGCTCAAGCTGAATCTGCTGATTGGGCCGTGGTCTATTACGCCGGCCATGGCATCGAGGTTGGCGGCATCAACTATCTTGTCCCCTCTGATGCGGCGCTCACGACCGATCGCGACGTGCAGTTTGAAGCAATCCCCCTGGAGCAGGTTCTCACGGCAGTGGAGCCGGCCCGTAAATTGAAGCTCGTCATCCTGGATTCCTGTCGCGAAAATCCGTTTCTGACCAAGATGCGGGTTAGCAATGCTTCACGCTCGATAGGTCGGGGTTTGGGGCGCATAGAACCGAGTGGCGCCACCTTGGTGGTTTATGCTGCCAAACATGGGCAGCTCGCCATGGACGGCGACGGAGCCAACAGTCCGTTTGTTTCGGCGTTTCTGCAGCGCGTGGTGACGCCAGGCATCGAGATCAACAAGCTGTTCCGTCTCGTTCGAGACGATGTCCTGGATGCCACCCACGGCAAGCAGGAACCGTTCACTTACGGCTCGCTTCCCGGCCGAGAAGACTTCTACTTCGTCGGCGGCCAGTGACCCTATTCCCCCATAACGGTTGCCGGTCGGGTTGATCGGGATGAGGTCCCTCGATTGTGATTCAAGTTCGTCGGAACGCGTTCCGGCCAGTCCCGAGATATCACAGAATCTCGTGCACGCGCTCCGCCGGCCGGCACAAACGCGTGCCCTTGGGTGACTGCACGACCGGGCGTTCGATCAGGATCGGATGCGCGTGCATGGCCTCGATCAGCGCTGCATCCGACAGCGTCTCGTCGCCGAGACCGAGTTCCTCAAAAGGCGTGCCGCGGCGCCGCAGGAGATCGCGCGGCTTCATTCCCATCGCCTTGAGGGCCGCCTTGATGGCGGCAACGCTGGGCGGCGCGCGCACGTAGTCAACAATCGTCGGCTCGACGCCGCTCGCGCGGATGAGACCCAGCACCTTGCGCGACGTGGAGCAGTTCGGATTGTGCCAGATCGTCACGGTCATTGCGAAACCGATACGGACTTCGGCTTTTTGGCGCGGGCCGTGCGAGTCGCTCCCTCGGCGCCGCATCGCACCAGCACCATGGTACCGTAGCGGCCCGCAACTTCCGGATCGACCCATTTCAAGATCATGACCCGCCCGTCGAAGCTGACAATCTCGCGGTCATCCATTCCGGCCGGATCGCCTCCCGGGCCCACATAGGTCTTGCCCTCGACGCTGCCCTTGAGGGCCATGTCCTGGATCTGCGGACTGTCGTGGCCCAGCATCATGACGCCGCCGGATGCCGAACGTTCGATCGTATAGGGCTGTGTGCACTGGCTTTTCGCCGCAGCTTCGGTGCGAGGGCGATCCTGCTCGCGATGGTACGATGCAAGGCCCCAACGACCGACAATCTCCTCGGCATGAACGCTCGGCGGAACGATCGGCGCCGCAGCCGGTGGCGGCGCGGCCGCCGATGTCGAGGATGCAAACGGATTGCTGATGCTGCCGAAGGAACTGCACGCAACGAGCATCGGCAGGCCGGTCAACAGGGCGACCACGGACAACACGGGGCTGCACGTTTGGGCCATCGGGATGGTCTCCTTGCAAGTTTCGCAGTCACATTACGTAGCCTTCGCGGTGAGCGCGGGCGCCACCACAATCGCACGGGCACCGGCTAGCACACTGTGCCCCAGCAAACCACCAGCAAAGTGGTCCCAACATGGCAGGCGGCGTCATGGGAATACCGGGTCATGGAACCGCCCTGCGCACGTCATCGTGTTGCTTATTTAATATTTATGGCGCGAATGACGTCAGGATCGGTGAAGTCCGAGCAGGTCTTGTGGCCGGCCGCGTGAATGCCGGCTATTGCGCAGATATCGTCCATCTCGCCGGCATCGCCCGTCACGCCTATCGCCCCGATGACCTCCCCGGCCGTATCTCGGATGAGCTGGCCGCCCGCCTCAAGGAACATCGGCCCGTCGGCCAGGTCGATCAGATTTTCCATGAACACCGGTTTCTCGCGCTGCTTCTGCAGTACGAGACGGGACGCCCGCCCCATCGACAGCGACGCATAGGCCTTGCCGTAAGCGATCTCGAACCGCAGCATGGCGCAGCCGTCCTGCTTGAGCGCCGCCTTGAGCCGGCCGCCCGCGTCGAGAACCACGGCCGTCAGCGGCCGCAAGCTGCGCGACTTGGCGGCAGCGAAGCAGCCGTTGATGATCGTCATGGCTTCATCGAGCGTGATTGCGCGCATCCGGTTCCCCTCCCGTCTCGACGAGGTGCTATTCTGGTTGCGCAATGAATGCGCGAAATGCGGAGGTGTCAAATGTCGGTGCCGGCGAGGTTGAGAACGATCACCAATGACGCAATCGCGGCGCTGTCGGAACGGATCGGCCGCGCACTGATAAAGGCGTCAGAGTCCGCTGCGGTTGCGGCGATGGCGGTCGCCGCATTACTCGTTGCAGTTGCGGCCGCAGGCTCACCCGGCGCGACGGCCGAACTCACGAAGATCCGAGTCAACACCTTTCCGAATGCCAAGGCCTTGCCAGTTCATGTGGGGCTCGCCAAAGGCCTGTTTGCCAAATACGGGCTCGCAGTCGAGCTGGAGAATACCGAAAGCTCGCAGAGCCAGCGCGACGGTCTCGCGGCCGGCCGCTTCCAGATCGCGCACGCCGCCCTCGACAATGCGGTCGCCATGATTGAGGTAGCCAAACGCGACGTCGTCATTGTGTCGGGCGGCGATAGCGGCATGAACGAGTTTTTCGTGCAGCCCGAAATTTCGTCCTTCGCGGATCTGCGCGGCAAGACCGTCGTGGTCGATGCGCCCGACACCGCCTACGCACTGCAAGCCAAGAAGCTGCTGCTGCAGCATGGACTGCGCGAGGGAACCGATTACAACGTCAAGCAGGTCGGCGCCGTGGTGTTTCGCTACAGAGCGATGATCGCGGACAAGTCCAATGCGGCCGGCATCCTCAATCTCCCGTTCACCGTCGAGGCCGCCGAACACGGCCTCAAAAGCTTAGGCGGTCTCGTCGACCTGCTCGGCCCCTATCAGGCGGCCGGCGCCTTTGTGATGCGCGCATGGGCGCAGAACAATGCCGAGGCGCTGGAGCATTACCTTGCCGCCTATGTGCAGTCCGTGCGCTGGATTCGGGACCGCAACAATCGAAATGCGGCGGTCGATCTGCTGGTCGAAAAGCTCAAGCTTGACCGCAAGATCGCCGAACGCACCTACGATCTGCTGGTGGTTCCGTCGTCGGGCTTCACGCCGGACGCCAGCTTCGATGTTGAGGGCTTCCGGAACATGCTGGCGCTGCGCGCCGAGATCGAGCGCAAGCCCGGTACCGAGGCTGCGCCGCCGGAGCGCTATGTCGACCTGCGCTATTATGAGGGGGCGATGAAGCTGGTTGGGCAGTGAGACCGTGCGCCGATTAAACTTGATTGTAAGGAGATTTTGCCTTACATAGTACTCGACGTGAGGCAATGTCATGAGCACGCTCACTATCACTACCAAAGGGCAAGTCACCTTACGAAAGGATCTCTTGAAGCATCTCGGCGTACATCCGGGCGAGAAAATTACCGTGGACAAACTCCCCGATGGTCGGATCGAGATTAAGGCCATGCGGCCTACCGGCAAGATCTCGGATGTCTTCGGCTTTTTGAAGAGGAAGGACGGTCCGTCGCTGTCGATTGAGGAGATCAACGAAATCGCAGCACGGGGCTGGGCCGGCAAACGATGAAAATCACGGCCGACACCAACGTTCTTGTTCGGGCCCTTACAAGTGATGACGCGCGGCAAAGCAAAATCGCCCAGGCCCAATTGGCCAACGCCGATGTCGTCGCGCTGACACTACCGGCTCTCTGTGAACTAGTCTGGGTATTGTCGCAAGGCTACAAAATCCCTTCAGCCGCAATAGCGGAAGCGATCCGACGCTTGGTGAACAGTGGGAATGTTGCGGTGAACAGGCCTGCGGTGGAGTGCGGATTGGCTCTGCTGGATGCGGGCGGGGATTTTGCCGATGGAATTATCGCTTATGAAGGAAACTGGCTTGGCGGCGAAATCTTCACCTCTTTTGACAAGAAGGCCGTAAAGCTAATGGCGGCGCGAGGCGAGTCCGTCTGCCTGCTGTCACAGGGGGCGCCGACCTAACATCGTTGGTTTGACGGCCGCACCTCCGCTTGACAGTTTCCATCCAACGCCATATTTCCGCACAGCTTTGGCACTCGATCGCGATGAGTGCTAACAGCCCGCCCTTTCGACTATTCCCATTGCCCGCTTTTGAGCGGCGACGAGGTCACCATGGCGAAAACCAAGTTCCGCCCCTTGCACGACCGTGTGGTTGTCAAGCGCATCGATGCCGAGGAGAAGACCGCCGGCGGCATCATCATTCCGGATACCGCGCGCGAGAAGCCGCAGCAGGGTCAAGTGATTGCGGCCGGGCCCGGCGGCCGCGACGAAGCCGGCAAGCTGATCCCCATCGATGTCAAAATCGGCGACAAGGTGCTGTTCGGCAAATGGTCCGGCACCGAGGTCAAGCTCGACGGCGAGGAACTCCTGATCATGAAGGAATCCGACATCATGGGCGTGCTCGCCTGAACAGAGGACAGAAGACGGAGGTCAGATGTCAGACATCAGATCGCGCTGCGGCAACTTCGCGGGCCCGGCGCCAACTTCCATCTGACCTCTGACATCTGACCTCTGATATCTGAAAGGACCCAGGATATGGCTGCCAAAATTGTGAAGTTCTCCACTGACGCACGTGAAAAGATGCTGCACGGCGTCGATATCCTCGCCAACGCCGTGAGAGTGACGCTCGGCCCCAAGGGCCGCAATGTCGTGCTCGATAAATCGTTCGGGGCCCCGCGCATCACCAAAGACGGCGTGACGGTCGCCAAGGAGATCGAACTCGACGACAAGTTCGAGAACATGGGCGCCCAGATGGTGCGCGAAGTCGCCCAGAAAACCAATGATATGGCGGGTGACGGCACGACCACGGCGACGGTGCTGGCGCAGGCGATTATCCGCGAAGGTGCCAAATCGGTTGCGGCCGGCATGAACCCGATGGATCTCAAACGCGGCATCGACATTGCTGTCGCCGCCGTGGTCAAGGACCTTGAGAAGCGCGCCAAGAAGGTCGGGTCATCATCCGAGGTCGCCCAGGTCGGCACGATTTCCTCCAACGGCGACACCAAGATCGGCAAGATGATCGCCCAGGCCATGCAAAAGGTCGGCAATGAAGGGGTCATCACGGTCGAAGAGGCAAAGTCGCTCGAGACCGAGGTCGAGATCGTCGAGGGAATGCAGTTCGACCGCGGCTACTTGTCTCCCTACTTCATTACCAACGCCGAAAAGATGGTCGCCGAGTTGGACGACGCCTACATCCTGCTGCATGAGAAAAAGCTGTCGGCCTTGCAGGCCTTGCTGCCGTTGCTGGAAGCGGTCGTGCAGTCCAGCAGACCGCTGCTGATCATTTCCGAGGACGTGGAAGGCGAGGCGCTCGCCACGCTCGTGGTCAATAAGCTGCGCGGCGGCCTCAAGGTCGCGGCCGTGAAGGCGCCCGGTTTCGGCGATCGCCGCAAGGCCATGCTGGAGGACATCGCGATCCTCACCGGCGGCCAGCTCATCTCCGAGGACCTCGGCATCAAGCTGGAGAATGTCACCACCGCCATGCTGGGCCGCGCCAAGAAGGTCGTCATCGAGAAGGAGAAGACCACCATTGTGGACGGCGCTGGCAAGAAGAAGGACATTGAGGCGCGGGTCAGTCAGATCAAGCAGCAGATCGAGGAGACCACCTCGGACTATGACCGCGAGAAGCTTCAGGAGCGGCTCGCCAAGCTCGCCGGCGGCGTCGCGGTGATCCGTGTCGGCGGCGCCACCGAAGTCGAGGTCAAAGAGAAGAAGGACCGCGTCGAGGACGCGCTCAACGCTACCCGCGCCGCGGTCGAAGAGGGGATCGTGCCGGGCGGTGGCGTCGCGCTGCTGCGCGCCAAGAAGGCGGTCGGCAAGATCAGCAACGATAATCAGGACGTTCAGGCGGGCATCAACATCGTGCTCAAGGCCCTGGAAAGTCCGCTACGCCAGATCGCCGAGAACTCCGGTGTCGAAGGCTCGATCGTGGTCGGCAAAATCATGGAGAACAAATCCGAGACCTTCGGCTTCGATGCCCAGACGGAAGAATACGTTGACATGGTGGACAAGGGTATCATCGACCCCGCCAAGGTGGTGCGGGCCGCGCTTCAGGATGCGGCCTCGATCGCGGGACTGCTGGTGACGACCGAAGCGATGGTCGCCGAAGCACCCAAAGAAAAGCCCGCCGTGCCGCCGATGCCGGGCGGCGGTGGCATGGGGGGCATGGACTTCTAAGAAAGTTCGCTCGGTACGTGTCGATCGATGCCCAGCGAGGGGGCGGCCTGAAGGCCGCCCCTTTTTCTTGGAGCCGTTAGAACGGCATCCAAAAGGCAACACAAAACGCCCGATTCGTGCGGCCGACACCACGACCGTCCGCACATTCTGATGATTTGGTTTTCAATCGAGGCGCGGGAGTCCGCCGGCGGCCATTCTGCTCTGCAGCGTCCCGGGCATTCAGAAATTGACTTTGGCGCGATTATCCTGTTCCGCCACAAAAAATGCAGTCCACGCGCGCAAAAGACACACAAATTGCGGCGCCGACGCATATTGCACAATGTATTCGGCCATCGTGTCTTCTTGCTCAAATTATGAACTGTGCACAATCAGCCTTGGCAACTGATTGTGGAATTTAGCGAGCCGTTTTTCAGCGTCATTCTAAATACGGCGAAAACTGACGTGCAATTGTGAGAAAAGATCACATTCCCGTCAAATAAACGCGCGACCGTTTTTCGAATCATACAATTTAGAAGTGCGGTCCTGGGGACTCGCGCCGGTTATGTTGTTTGACGCGGTTCATCGTCCGCCATTCGATTGAATGCACAGGTAAGGAGAGCGGCCGCAAGAGGAGCGAGCACGTAGCGTAGCGCGGAGGGGATCATGAATGCGCCGGTGCGAGAATCCGACGATAGTGGGCCGCAAACAGACGGGCCGTCGAAAGCTGAGCCCCCAAACGATGGGGCTGACGATGGCGCTCCGAACTGGAGTCGCGGTCCGCGGCAGGAAGTGAAGGATGCAAGCCCGCATGGGGCATCAGCGGTTGACGCCGGGCGGCCGCGCGGGATGGCGACACCCCCCGAGCCGCCTTGGAGGCGAAGGGCCCAATCCGGGGTTTTTGCAGGCGACGTTGCGGCCGTAGCGCTGCGCTCCCAGCTGGCGCTTGCGCCCGACCGGCTACCGGAGCCGCCTGCTCCGGCTTCGAGGCCGGCGATATTTGGCACTGTGGGTCGGCTCGCGGGTTTCGTTGCAATATTGGCGGCGGCCATCATTGGCTACCTGTGGGGAGCTACATTCCCTTCCAAACCGCCGCATCCCACGCTCGCTTCAGATCAGACCGATTCCATTCCCGACCCCGCAGGCGCGAATCCAAAGAACTCACAGCTTGCCATCAGGCGGGTGCAGGCCGCGAACGGCGCGGTTGGCATCGCCGAACTCGGAGCGTCAAGCGATGCGACTTCGCCCGGCGGAGCGGGAACACCACGTGTCGTTCCGATGCCGCCGCCGTCTGGCGCCCAAAGTTCGCGTCAGCCCGCTGCCTCGGCGGCAGCGCGGCGGCTCACGCTCAATGCGATCGGCTTGCGGCACGCCGACGAGCCCGCCCATTTGACCATCTCGGCCGCCGATGCCGGTACCAATGCCGCCGTAGTGCTTGGTGGGCTTGCGCCCGGATCGATGCTGTCCGCCGGTCAGCCGACGGGTCCGAATACGTGGCGACTGTCGGCCGAGGATTTCAACAATACCGTGACCATCACGCCTCCCCGCGGCTTCCTCGGCACGATGGACCTCACTCTGGAATTGCGCCTTTCCGACAACACGCTCGCCGACCGCAAAGGCCTGCAGCTCGAATGGTCAAGGAAAGGCGAAACGCAGCCACCGTCGCGGCGTCTTGATCCATCCGAAATTGCCGTGATGACCAAGAACGGCATGGAGCTGATGGCGAGCGGAGATATCGCCGCAGCCCGAATGGTATTCCAGCGCGCGGCCGAAGCCGGCGACGCGCGGGCCGCATTTGCTCTCGCGGAAACTTACGATCCCATGGTGCTCAAGAAGTTGGGTGCAAGGGGCGCCATCGCGCCCGACGTCGCGCTGGCCCAACGGTGGTATGAGAAGGCGAGAGATCTCGGTTCGACGGCGGCCCCGGAGCGTATCATCAGGCTCACGCGACTCCCCGAGTAAAATGCCGGGCTTGAAAGTCCGTCAAACTATCTCCCTGACGACCAGATGAAACAATCTCAGACCTCATCCTGGGAGCCGTGCGAAGCACGGCGTCTCGAAGGAGGGTAGCGGGCGCCGCCGAGCAAGCGGCCATCCGCCGAGACGCGTCGACACGCGATGTCTCTCAGGATGGGGTTGATTTCCTCTCAGGCGCTAACGAGGCGGTGGCGGACTCGTGCGCGGCACGAGTGGTAAGAAAAGCGTGCAATGCCGTGCCGCGAAGTCGCGGAGCCGTCATAATGGCTTGCACTTCCATGCGGAAACCATCAACGGCCACAGCGCCGAATAGTACCGCCCGCTGCGTGCGGCCTGCTGAATGTCGCTAAAAACTTTGCGCATTTGCCCGTCGGTCGTGATGCCCAACTCGATTGCCTTCGGCAGCAGACTGCGGCAGACGGCCTGGAACATCGATATGAACGGCTCAAATGACGTCAACGGGAGATTGACATCGGTCCCATCGGGCGCACCGATGCCAGCCTCGACAAAATAGGCCGGAAGCTTGAAAGCGAATTCCATATCCTGGCCGCACCGTTCGCAGGTTTCGAAAATGACGCGCATCAGGTCCGAATACGCGTCGAGCTTCGGGTGAAGATTGATCGTGCGGACGTGATAATCTTGAACGACGATATATCCGCCGGGCTTTGTCCAACGATACATTTTGCGAAGCACGGCTACGGGATCACGCGTGAACAGGAGCACGAGCCGTGCAAAAGTCATGTCAAATAGCGGAACGCCGATCTCCTCGACGCTCTCGATATCCGCTTCGATGAAGCGATATCGACTCGTTCCCGACGCCCTAAGCCTTTTGATCGCTACGTGTCCGGCTCTTCCATCCTGGTCTAACCCCGTCACCTCACCTGACGGCCCGACGATCTCGCCCATGAGTGCCATGCTTTCGCCCGGTCCGCATCCCACGTCCAGGCAGCGCCATCCGGGTCCGAGCCCAATCGACTGAAAGACGCGTCTCGTCGCCGGCTCAAGTATCTGAGCTTGACGGCGAAGCCGCTCATATTCATCGACCGAGTGCCCGAGCACATAGTCGTCGCGCAGCGCTGTCATCGGCTGTTGGCAACCCGCAAAGAAGGGTACGCGTAATCGCGCGCTCAGGGCTTGCGCTGTTGCTGGTGCCATTGCAGG
>Ga0070734_10001673_pt1 | contig 30684 bp, 23 predicted proteins | sample Coa_R1_8_FD_66444 | JGI IMG/M metagenome (GOLD analysis project Ga0070734, IMG submission 66444) | Surface soil microbial communities from Centralia Pennsylvania, which are recovering from an underground coalmine fire - Coalmine... | ecosystem: Environmental > Terrestrial > Soil > Unclassified ... | reverse complement strand
CTTTTTCCGGCGGTCCCCTAGACGCGCGCCAGTTCTTCTTCCAATAGCTGCTTATTGTACAGGCCGGTGTAGTAACCGTTGATGGCCAAAAGCTCGTCGTGCGTTCCGAGTTCCACGATGCGCCCTTCATGCAGGACGGCGATCTTATCGGCATTGCGCACGGTGGAGACACGGTGAGAGATGAAGATGGTGGTGCGGCCTTCCATCATGCGACGCAGGTGATTCAGTATCTTTTCCTCGGTGTAGGTATCCACACTGGAAAGGGCGTCATCGAGCACCAGGATACGCGGATTGCGAATCAGGGCGCGGGCAATGGCGGTACGCTGCTTCTGCCCGCCGGAGAGCGTAATGCCGCGTTCACCCACCACTGTTTCATATTGTTCGGGAAAGCCTTCGATGTCCTTGGCGATGTTGGCGGCTTCTGCAGAAGAACGCACTTCACCATCGGTGGCCGTGGGAACGCCAAAAGCAATATTTTCACGAATGGTATCGCTGAACAAAAACGTCTCCTGCGGCACAAAACCGATGCTTCGGCGCAGGACTTCGAGCGGGATTTCCTGGATGGGCCTTCCGTCGATCAGCAAGGAGCCAACCGGAGCGTCGTAGATGCGAGGAAGAAGGTCGACCAGAGTGGTCTTTCCCGAACCGGTTGGACCAACGATTGCGAGGCTGCTTCCGGAGGGAATCTCCAGATCGATGTTATGCAGCACCCGCGTGCCGTTGTAGCTGAAGCTAAGATCGCGAAACTCAATTGAGCCGAGTATGCCGTCGACCGCTTGCCCGGCTGATGCTTGTCCGACGGGTACTTTTCCGACAGGTACCAGGGCATCGGTAATGTCGGACTTGGAAGTGAGGATCTCGTTGATGCGGCCCATGGAGGCTATGCCGCGCTGAAAGACATTGATCACCCAGCCGAGCGCAATGATCGGCCAGGTAAGCTGCACCATATATGTATTGAACGCTACAAAGCCGCCGAGTTTGATGTGTCCTAACAATACTTCTCGCCCACCGAGCCAAAGCACCATGACGACGGCGAGGCCGAGCATGGTTTCAAGGGTCGGCCAAAGCATGGCGGTCAAGCGCGCAAGGGGCAGGCTCCGGGTCAGATACTCGAGGTTCGATTGTTCAAAAAGCCGGGTCGCCGAACGCTCCTGAACATAAGCCCGCACCACGCGAACACCGGAGAAGTTCTCCTGGGCCAGGGCGGAGATATCGGAAAATTGAGCCTGGATCTTTTCGAAACGGTCGTGAATCTTCCGGCCCATGTATTGAATGAGAACGCTGGCGATCGGCAGGGGCACGAACGCATAGAGCGTGAGAGTGTGGCTCACGCTCCACATCTTAATGAGGGCCGCCACGGTAAAAACAACGGTGTTGGCCGAATACATGATCGCCGGGCCAAGCAGCATACGCACGGCGTTCAGGTCGTTGGTGGCCCGCGCCATGATGTCGCCGGTGCGCGTCTTCTGATAATAGGAATATGGGAGCAATTCCAGGTGACGGAAGAGATCGTTGCGAAGGTCGTATTCGATATCGCGGGAGACCCCAATCAGCAACCAGCGGGTAAGAAACTGGAAGATGCCCTTGCCGAAGGCAATAGCAAGCAGGAAAAGCGAGTAATTCAAAACCTTTTGCCGCGTCAGTCCGGCATTCAAGTCGTCGACGGTGCGCTGGATCACCAGCGGAAACTGCACCCAGATGATGTTTGTAAGCAGAACCGTGACCGCCCCAATGAGTAGGGCACGCCGGTACTTCCGGAGATATGGGTAAAGCGGCCGCAGATTTTTCAGCATTGGGAACTCATCAACGACTCATGATTTTATCAAGCCCTCGTTCTTATTTAGGACGGACAAAAGCCTTTCCGCAGAGTTATCTAGGTTTCGATGAGTGAAGGTCTGAGCCGGTTGCGGAAAATTCATGAGAGGTGCCAGGCTGGTTGAATCCGCTCCACGGCGCTGCAGCCAGAGAGGATTCCATGCGCTGGCTATTCCAACATTACGATCAAAGGGTGGTCGCCTTTCATCAAGTACATGGCGATGAAATGGAGCGGCTGCTCGGAAGAAGCGTTATCAAATCTCAGAATTTTGGTATCCGCCGGCTCATAGAATGCCTGGCCTATCTCCAAACGTTGTTCGGGCTGGCCTTCCACCTGGAGAATGGCGGAGCCTTCGGCGATATAGCCAATCACCGGACAGGGATGTGAATGGACTCCCGTTTCCTGGCCTGGAGCGAAACGTATGCTCCGCACCTCGACTCCCTTGGCCTTCCAATCCGATAGAACAACACTCAGAAGGCTTTTCCGTTCAATCGTGCCGATTGGGGTCATTGAATCTCCTCTGGCGGTAGGCTCTCAGTCGTCGAGTCGTTGATCCGTCGATCCGTCGATCCGTCGATCCGTGCCGTGGGAAAATCCCACGGCGCGGGTTGTTTGAAATAGCCATCAAGCAGCCTGCTTTGTGGGCGACGTTCCCTGCGAAGGCCCAGAAAAAGAGGCGGTCATCTTTTCCAACACCTGATCGATGGTGAAGGAGGCAGATTTCTGCCGCGGCGGAAATTCCTGAAATGTCTCCAGGAACTTCGTTACGAGGGGTGTCGCCGCAAGGACAATGAAATCGTGATCGAAAAACCAGTCGTAGTAGGTATTGGAGGTAATATCGGCCCGTTCGTAAGGATCGGTGCGCAAGTTGTAAAGCTTGGGCACTCGAAGCGGGACAAAAGGCTCCGCCCAAATGCGCAACGTTCCAGGGCAGCGCTGCTCCATAAATACGACCTTCCAGTTATCAAAGCGGATCGCCACCAAGTTGCCATCATCGTCAAAGTAGATGAGGCCCTGGCGCGGACTCTTCTTTTCCTTACCCGTGAGAAGAGGTAGGAGGTTGTAGCCATCGATGTGGACCCGGAAGTTCTTGTCGCCGGCCTTGTGGCCTTTCTTCAGCTTCTCCACAATATCGGGATCGCCCGCCATGGCAAGGAACGTCGGCAGCCAGTCATGGTGCTGGATAATCTCGTTGGAGACCACACCCGCCGGAATCTTTCCCGGCCAGCGCACCAACTCCGGAACACGAAAGGCTCCTTCCCAATTCGTATCTTTCTCACTGCGGAACGGAGTCATGGCGCCATCGGGCCAGGTATTCATGTGCGGGCCATTGTCGGTGCTATACACGACAAACGTATTTTCAGCGATGCCGAGATCATCGAGCAGATCCAGCACCTCTCCAACGTTTTTGTCGTGGTCGATCATGGTGTCATGGTAGGGAGACTGCCACCTCCCGGACTGGCCGAGGCTGGAAGGCTTCGTGTGGGTGCGCAGGTGCATGTGGGTGGTATTGAGCCAGCAGAACCAGGGCTTGCCTTCTTTGTCTTGGCGCGTGATCCAGTCTTTGGCTGCGGCGACAAATTCATCATCGCAGGTTTCCATGCGCTTCTTCGTCAGCGGGCCGGTATCCTCGATTTTTTGTTTACCAACACGGCCCCAGCGCGGGTGTTCTGTTGGATCGTCGGTATCGGTGGCCCAACAATGCAAGACGCCCCGCGGACCATATGTCTCGTTGAACTTCGGAAAATCTTTCTTAGAGGGCCAGTCAGGCAATTCCGGCTCTTCCTCGGCATTGAGGTGGTAGAGGTTGCCAAAGAACTCGTCGAACCCGTGGACGGTCGGAAGGTACTCGTTGCGGTCTCCGAGGTGGTTCTTTCCAAACTGGCCGGTGGCGTAGCCGAGGGGCTTGAGCAACTCGGCAATGGTTGCATCCTCGGCTTTCAGTCCGATAGGGGATCCCGGAAAACCCACTTTCGTGAGACCGGTGCGAAAGCCGCTTTGGCCAGTGATGAACGATGCACGGCCGGCCGTACAACTCTGCTCACCATAGGAATCGGTGAACATCATGCCTTCTTTCGCAAGCCGATCGATGTTGGGCGTGCGATAGCCCATGACTCCATTGCTGTAGCAACTGAGGTTGGTAATGCCGATATCATCACCCCAAATCACGAGGATGTTGGGCTTCTCCGAACCTGAAGATTTCGGTTTCGTCGAAGATGTCGAGGGCGCTGATTTTGCCATTTTTCATACTCCTTAAAAACGAATGTAGTTCTCCAAGGTCGTTCTGTATTGAGGGTCTTGAAAACTTACCTGCAAGAGAGAAAGCAAAAAACGAGAGGAGCAAGCCGCGACGACAGTCTTGCCTACTCAAGCATGGTCTGCAGTCACCTCCCGATGCGAAGAAATCGCAAAGAATTGAGATCTTTAAATCCGTTCGGTACGATCAGCGACGGCGGAAGCCCCCACGCCCTCCCAACCCTTGAAATCCCTGAAATCGCTGCGTCTGCAATTGACCACGCTGCCGCGCCTGGGCCGAGTTGTTGAGCCCTTGCATGGTGCTGGGAGAGATATTCTGACCGGAGGCTGCCCGCTGCTGCCTCGCATTCTGCAGTGCCTGCTGATCGCTCTGAGGGAGCTGCTGGCCTTGCTGCCGGGCAGTTTGAACGTTTTGTTGAGCCGTCTCAACGTTCTGCTGGCGTGTCTGCACATTCTGTTGGCGGGTTTGAACATCCTGTTGCGCCTGCTGCCGCGCCTTTTCCTGAGCTTGCTGCTGTTGCTGCTGGCTTACCTGATTCCAACTTCCATTGTTGTATTGGCTCCAGCCGCCATTTGAATTCTTTCGATACACGTTGCCATCGTTGCCGGCATAGACGCCATTAGTAGTCCTGGCAACAGCGCCGTTCGCGCCACGGTAACCTACTCCAGCACCGGCCGAAGAGCGATACCCTGAGACCGTGCCGCCTGCCGTGGTCACGTGCCCGGATTGCGCCCACTGATTGCCGCGTACGGCAGCCGAGCTTCCCCACTGAGCGTAGGGACTATGTCCCTGCCGAGTTGCGGCGGCTGTACCTGTCCAGGGGTTATAGGTGCGGCCGACCGATCTTCCTCCATACCAGCCTTGCGCCGTCGCCCCACGCCCGTACCTTCCGGTGGCCGGGTTGTACCAAGCGCTGGACCCCACGCCGCCATACGGTCCATACGACGCGCGGCCCACCTTGTAACCGCCCGTCCACGGGTTGTAGACTGCGCCCACACCATAGGTGCCGGGCCAAGGCCGGTAAATCGGAACAGCACCTCCCCAATAGACATAGGGCGGATAGTAGTAACCGGTCCCATAGGCGAGCACAGCTCCAACGGTCATTCCAATCACGAACATCCCAAGATACCCATCGGTCTGGCTGCATTCCACGGTGGTTGCAGTCGGGTTGGTTTGCGTGACATAGGTGACGTTGTAGACAGGCGAGCTGGGCGGAATGGTGTAAATCTCTTGCGGCACGGAGTCGGCTGTCTTCCAAGGACCATTGGCATCCTTCGACATGAACCACACGCCCTGGAAGCACAGGTAATAGAGGTCGCCAACCTTGATTACCTTGTCCTGGGTGTTGGCGGCATATTGCAGCGAGGTACTCTCAATCGGCTTGAACTGAGGAGCGCCGTCATAAGCTACTTTGACCTTCGCTTCGGCTTCCGCCTTGTTGATCACTGCCGAGGTAGGAATCTGTGCGAGCATTACAGCGTCCGAAGCTTCAATCGTTCCAGGGACCGACGCCAAGACCCTCCCCTTGGGGGAATTGGGTGGAATCTTCGCGAAATCGGCAGGAAGATCAGCGGCATAGCTCCAGGGGCCTCCGAGGGCAGCGGAGTGGAACCAGCGTCCGGAGAGCAGCACATAAAACTGTTTGGTTGCGCTATTCAAAAAGACATCGTTGTCGGTGTTCGCTGCGTAGAGCAATTGCGTTCCAGGAATCTTGGTGTAGACCGGAGCACTCTTGAAAACGATCAGCTCCGCGGGGCCGCTGCTGAAGAATACCTGCGGGACAACACCGGAGGGCGGCGGTGGAGGAATGAGTTTTTTCACCGCCGCCCACGTCTGGTCTGCCGGCAGCTTCGACATATCTTTGGGCAGCTTCTGCGTCGGGGTCCACGGACCTTTTACAAGGTCTTGTGCAGAGAGCCAGCCATTCTCATAGGCCAGATAGTAGGTTTTGCTCGACTTGTCGAAAACTACGTTCCAGTTGGCGTTGACTACGAATTGAAGATCGGTCTTTTCAATGGGCGCGAGCACCGGCTTATCTTCCACCATGAGCAGGATCGCCGGTTTGGCGCTATAGAAAATCTGGGGCGGATCGGTCTTGGCGGCGATGGGCTTGCTTTCCGTCTTGGTGTGCTGCAAGTCGGCCATCAAACGGTCGACAGAGATCGGCTCGCCACCTTTAGGAACAAGTTCCTTGAACAGGTTTTCCATGGACGCGGCGGCCTGCGGCTCCAGCGATGGAAAACGGACACTGGTAACTTTGACGTCGCGGATATAGGCAGTTCGAGACGCCTTGTCGACAATGGTTCCGGCCTGCATGGAGGCAACGCCCAAAACCTGCTTACCTCCGGAGGGCGTAAGAGAGAATGCCACCCGGGCCGACAGTTCTTTGTAGTCCTTCCATTCATCGACTTGAGGCTGGTAATAAACCAAGGTAGCGCCATCTTTTACTACCTGCCGAGGCCAGCCGGGATCTTGAGCCCCGCCTGCGGCATTCTGGGACTGGGGTTGCCCAGCCGCAAAACCGGTCTGTTGCATTGGTATGAGAACGATCAGAAGGGAGGCTACAAATAATCGAACAGCGCCCGCAAAAACACGCATGTCCCACCTTTTTCGATTGAAAGCTTGTGCCGCTTAATACGAGGCTAGTGCCGAGTATGGGCCGTGGGCACCGGAAGATTTACCCTTTTGCTTTGACCGAAGATTTTCGGGAAGTAATTGCTCTATCAACCCAACCACCGACCAGCCCAACCACCGACGGGACCGCAGTGAGTCTTCCTGGTTCGGAAAAAGTGTCCCGGCTGGGAAAAAGGATGGAAGAAAGACGAGTAGCCGCAGGCACGGCACAGTTATTTTCACCAGAATCCGCACGCAAATTCGGGTCTCACACCACTTAAGAAAAGAAGGCCAACTCCAATTTTTGCCTTTCAATATCTAGTCTTCATCTGCCTGTTATTACAGGCCCGTTTTTATTGGTTATGGTGGCTCAGCTATGCTCAGAATGCGGGTTTGGGGCTGGACGCCCGGTTGGCAACCGATCTGCATCATCCATTTCTCATTGATTTTTTGGCCATTTTGAAACATGCAAATTAATGAAGTGTAATGACGGATTACCAGGTGGTTTTAAGCGGTGATCCAAGGGCACTTTTTCAAATACCAGCCGGGCACTTTTTCCGCACGAGGAATGCTCAGAACGCTCGCTCTGTGACTAGAAGGTGGAAGCCAGGTGGCGCATGGTACGGACGTTAACGGTATCCCATCAGGCTTCGCATTTGAGATATTGCCTGCCGGTATTTGAGGTCGGCTTGCAGCATCTCCATTTCGATTTTGGCCCGCGTTATGGCGGCATCGGACCCTTCTTCTTTGGCACTCACGTTTAGTGCTTGCGTAGCTGAAGCCATGCGCCGCGTCAGATCGCTTAGCTGGCGCGCCCCTTGCAGTTCAAAATAACTCGTCTTGACGCCCGCAGCAACCTTCGCTTTGGTCAACTGTAATGCGGTTTCCGCCATGCCCACCTGAGCCTTGCGCTCCTTGATGCCGTGTTCCCTTTTGCCAAAATCGAACAGCGTGTAAGAACCAAGCAGGCCTATGTACGTGAAATCTCTGGGCAAAAGCGGGAGTGCATTTCCGTTGTATGCGTAGCCGCCGGTCACAACAACGTCGGGAACATACTCAAGCTTCGACAACGCCGACGCGGCCCGCGCTTTGGCCGCATTCTGCTCTGCCTCTGCGACTTCGACGCTCGCCGCCATCGCCTTGTCGGTTGCTTCCTGCAGGGAGATATCTTCCAGTGGAGCGGCCGGCGTCTCCAGTTCCAATTTCGTACCTGCCGGCCAGCCTAGAAGACCATTGAGATCCACAGTGAGTTCCTCGACCCGGTTGGCTGCGATCGCAAGAGCCTTGCTCATTTCCAGCAACTCTTCCTCATGCCCGGCCAGATTGGGAGCCGCATTACTTGCCACCAGCCATCGATCTTCTACTTTCTTTGAGTTGATTTTGGCCAGCGCAAGCTGTTTTTGAGCCACGAGCAATTCATAGTAGTTCTTCTCTACCAGGCTTGCCGAGGAAACTGGCATGCCCGCCTTGGCCATGGCAATGCGCTCATCGGCGCGCGCAATGTTATAGACCTGGCGAAGCTTGAAAAGAGGAGTAATCGGCTGCGCAGCATTGGCCGCAATGAAAGTTTGATCTTTTCCAGCCAGGGGTAGACTGACCGTTGAGGTTGTCCCCAGCGCCGGCCGGGCTACCTGCAGCAGTTGGCCCATAAACTTGTTAAAGTGCGTATTCAGCAAGGTCGCCCCGATCTTCGGGAAAAAATCGGATTCTGTTCCGAGGCGATGCTGTTTTGCGGCTTCAATCTGCAGCTGGGCCAGTCGTGCAAGAAGAGGATTCTTGCCGGCATCCGCCTGCTGTTCGGCTTCCTCTAGTGTTATATGCCGAGTGGCGCCAAGAGGAGCGGGCCGGGAATCGGTACTCGCAGTTCCTTCGTAGCGGACGAGCGCCGCTTGCGCCAGTGCAATTGTGGAAAATATCAGGCAAGCACTGAAGAGAGCGACGCAATGCCATTTCGAGGATAACAAGATTCGTTTGGACGCAGCCATCACTCCCCCCAAGCCCTCCTTGCATACCAGCGTGCACGATCCAACGTGACGTTGAAGGAGACGGCGAACTCATCCTGAGTTCCTGCCGTTGGCAATTTAGAACTCGTTGAGAGAAGCAGGGTTGGCTTCAACAAAAATGGCACCGAAATGAATCGGTCCGCAGCTAGAAAGGCTCTCGCTCGCCCCAATCCAGGCGAATATAGGCAAGACTTTTCCGTTGAAGAAAAGGTAGCGCCTAGCTCTCGGTAGATCGGCGGCGTATTCAGGCCGCTGGTCTGTCCTGATCCTGTTCCTGTTGAGGGCCGGTTTGGGCCAAACGCCTTTTTGTCCATAGGTTGTAAGGCACAAGAGCAATCGTTCGAACCAGCACATACAGAACGATCGCCGCGCCAATCAGTCTCTTTTGTTGAGAGAAATTGGCGGAAGCAATTGCCATGGCCAAGCCAGGATGACGGGAAGCGGTGGCCAAGGAAAGGGTCGTTCGCTCCGAAGGCTCTGGCCCTCCGAGCCAGTACCCAACTACAACGCCCACCACTGAAAATGCGATGATGGCGATGACCGCGCCACTTCCAATCAGACTTATCATGGGCCGCCAGGTCACAAAGAGGAGTGGCAGGGCCGCCACCAGCACAACCGCCATGGCAATGCGGGCCAGAGGGCCGCTCATGCGTTCCGCCCAGACCGGCATGATGGCACGAACCAGAATGCCGAGCGCCAGCGGCGCAAGAACCGTCATGAGCACGACCTTGGCGACAGCCCCCACATTCATGTTCAGATTGAGGGAGAACACACGGCCCACCACGTTGACGGTTAGCGGAACCAGCACAATTGCCAGCAGCGCTTCCGTCGCCAGCAATCCAAAGACATAGGAGGATCCGCCGAGCTTTAGCTGCTGACGGGGGAGGAACGGCGGCACCGGAGAGACCGAGAGCAGTACCAAAGCGGCTGCCACGGCCGGATGCAGATGGAATGCGGCAACCATGGCCACCGCGAAGATAGGCATGACAACATTCATGGACAGCAGCGAGCGAAACAAGAGCGATGGCCGCTTCCAGAGATACGACACATCGCGTGTTGTCGCCTGCAAACCAAGACTGAAGACCAAAGTAAAAATGCTGGCCTGGAGCGCGATGAGTACGATTCGCAGATAGACCATAAATCGCCTGATCCCAATGCACCCGCTTGACCTGGGAAGCCGCGACCGCTCGCTTTCCGAATCGCGGCACCCAGAAAAAGCACTATCGAAGAAGGCAGTTCTAGTGGAACGCCTAACCGATCGGACGTAACAGCTACGGACCTACTGCTGTTTCTTCTCCGTTGACGTGGCCGCCGTCAAGGTATCGAGTAACGGCTTGGCTTCGTCGGGCGACGTAACACCCTGACCGCTCACGATCTGCTCGGCATTGACTTTCTCGCCGTAAAGATTGTGGTTGGCATCGCCGTCGGGGCGAAGCGTGGAACCAGACAACGCGACGCCGCCAAATATTCCACGCGAGCGGGAATAGGAAAGCATTTGCGCCTTCATTGCCGCATTCGTGGCAGCCTCAGCCGTTCTTCCCACCGGGCCCGCGGCGATACTTGCATCCGCGCCCAGCTTGAGCTTGTTGTGCATCATGGCGCGCGCGCCTGAATCGTTCAAAACGAGGATCACATAGTCGGTCGCCTGACCGCCAATTTGAAAGCCTACGTTACCGCCGGACGAAGCCATCATCACCGGTGCGCTCCACGGACCTTTAAAATCCGCTCCGGTACGGCACGTCATGACGCCGCGTCCGTAGGTAGCTCCAATACCGAACGCGAGCTTCTTTACCGCCGGAAGTACGATGACGCACTTGGTGCCATCGAGGACGCTGCCGGGAATACCCTTATCGGGAGCGTCCATGATTTCCTTTATCACGTTGGCCGATTCCTTGACCCTGTTTCTTTCAGTATCGCCAGTGGCCGCAAAGGCAGAGCCAACATAGCTAAGACAGACGACGAGTGCTGCCACGAGAAACTTCATTTGGTAAACCTCCGTAGTGAACATGGCTTGACGGCAATCGCTCCTTTGCGCCGAGGGGCGAAAGGGTATAGTCGTTTCTACTTTGAGTTCTTACCTAGGATGGATGCCGCAGACTCCAGCCGATTTGCATCCAAACAGAGCTATTCGAGAGTTCCTGCTTATTTTGCGGCTTCGTTCCCAGGTCCGCCGGTACTTTTCTTGGGCAACCGTTTGCGCAACCTCTACTTCTTGTTTAATTTCTTCAATCCAATTTCTTCGATCCTTCCGTCGTTTATTTGCGTCCTCTTCCTTTGGGGCAACCCTCGCAGGCGCGGAGGTTCTAAATTTTCAGAGCTGTTGAAGTGGCAAACCGCCCAAATCGGGGAAGCGCCGCATGAATCAAGCAAGCATGAAGGGAAAACTGCGCCATCGCATCCTCTGCGTCACGTTCTTCGCGTTCTTATGCACCGCCTCTGCCGCCTTCGGGCAACAACCGGGGGCCAACTCCTCCGGGCCAGCAAACGGCGCGGCGGACGGGGACTTGCAGAAGGCAACGCAAAACCCTGTCTCCAGTCTGATCAGCGTGCCCATTCAGAACAACACCAACTTTGGAATCGGACCTTTCGATCGCAATCAAAACGTATTGAACATCCAGCCGGTGATTCCGGTGCAAGCGAGCGAGAACTGGAACGTCATCATTCGCTGGATCGCGCCCATCGTGTGGCAACCGGCACCAGGAACGGCAAATCTGGAATTGTTCGGCATCAATGAAGACACTCCCGCATTCCTGGCCGCGCAAGAAGCACAGAAAAACGCAGGAGTGTTTGGTTTTGGGGACATGAATCCTACGTTCTTCCTCTCGCCTGCCAAGGCGCACAAGCTCACATGGGGTGTGGGCCCTGTTTTCGTGCTGCCGACGGCGACCAGCAGGGCGCTGGGACAAGGAAAGTTCAGCCTGGGGCCTTCGGTTGTCGCGCTGGTGCAGCCTGGGCCTTGGACGATCGGCATTCTGGCCAATAACGCATGGTCGGTGGCGGGCCATTCGGACCGCAGTTCGGTGAACCAGATGACCTTTCAGTATTTCATCAACTACAACCTGAAGAAGGGGTGGTATCTTTCCTCGGCGCCAATCCTCACAGCGAACTGGCGCGCCTCCAGTGGAAATGTATGGACTGTGCCCGCCGGCGGCGGCATCGGCCGGGTGTTCGCTTTGGGACTTCAGCCGGTAAATATTTCCGCGCAGTTCTATGGAAACGCCGCTCATCCTGCCAGTGGTTCGCCCTGGGGAATGCGGCTCTCGATGGCTTTCCTCTTTCCCAAAGTGCCGAATAAGGGCACGGCACCTGCGAAAAACGCTGCTTCCAATCCATAACTTCCTTTTGAGAACTATCAAGTCTCTTTCTGTGAGGGTAAGGTTAGAGACAAGTCTGGGTGGAAAAGCCGAGTGCGAAAATTCAATTCCTGGATACCCTGCGTCGAAAGCGAGGTCAAGGCCCCTCTTCCACAATTGCGCCAGCATTATTCACAACCGTCAGAAAGACATATCTTTGGCTTTGGATTCCCGAGCTTTCGGAGGAGATTTCTGCGGCGTGCCTCGAGAACCCACCCTTTTGCTCCGAGCGCAAAGACCAAGAGCGCGCTCTCCACAAAGGATGGGGCACCCACTTTCCTGTGAGACCTAAACTTTCGTGTTGCAGGTTGCGACCGCCGCAGTCCCCTGAGCGCAACCTGTTGTGGTCGCTACAAGCGATTTCAGGGTTCTCACATAGACTCTGAAGAGCCCTCTTCCACGGTTGCACCGGCATCTTCTTCAGCCTGACTATCGAGAAACCGAAAGAGCACACGAGCCGTGAGACAAATTTTCGACACGGCACGAACGGTCAACATTTCTTTCATGCGATTGCCCTGCCTGGAGAGCACAAAACCCATTTCCCGGGAAAATTCTCTTTTAAAGGTCAGTCCTTTTCGGCGGTTTTCACAAACTTGTATTTGGCGCTGAATTGAATGCGGGGGGCATTGCCGCTTGTGCCGTTCTTCAGCACTTGCCATCCATAAAGAAATTCCGGCCCAAGGTAAAGAGACCCAATCGGGTTCCAGATCAGATTGGCCGACGCGTATCCGCTGCGGTGAAATGTCGTCGCCTGTTGCTCACTTGAGTTCACGACCTGAACGAATCCATAAACGGCGCTGGAGCGAAGCCTCTCCAGCCAGTAGTGCTGAAAGGCGGCCTCCAAAGCAGTTTCAGGGGTTGCCCGCAAGTGCATGCGGCTTCCGCCGGCGATCTGAGCATCGATCCCTAGCGGAGCGGTGTCCTGTACATAGCGAGAGATGCCTTCTCCGTAGGTTCCCTGCCAGACAAAGGTGTCTTTCGCAAATGGACGGAAGGCTCCGGCAGCACTTACGCCCCAGCCCAATACGGAGTTGGTCGTTCCCGACGGAAAAAAGCCGGAGATGGAACGAAATAAAGCAGCCACCTGAACATGCCCTCTTTCAAATTCCTGGCGAAAACGGATCGTCCCGTCGGGACTGGGAGAGTTAGGTTGCGCTTTAAATTCGGCGGTCGTTGAAGGAATGTCGGAGCTGGGCTCCTCCACCGAGATGCTTAAGCTTCCGTTCTTGCCGGTTGCAAAGGTATAGCGAAACTGCGGGTTACGGAGCTTGACCAAGCCGTTGGGACCCTCCGGATCCAAAGTATCGGGAACCGCATCAGGATCCATAAAGTTGGTAAACGTCTGCCCAATGAGCAAATTGTCCGCCTGAGCGTAAGCATGGCGCAGGTGCGGTGTGGTTGCGTCATCTCCGAGGAAGTCGGATTCGATGTAGAAGCGCACCGGACCAAAATGGGTGGTAGGTATCAGGAAGTCGAGATTCACCCGCGTCGGCCGAACAGACACGTTCGAGTTGAAGACGCCGCTCGGCGATGGAACTGGAATCGTTGAAGGGATGAACTCGAAGGTGTTGCCCGCGGGCCTTACGTCATGAATAAAGTCGGTCTTGAAGAAGCCGCCGATCTTTAAAAGAGTGCTCGTCCCAGGCAGACGAAAGTACTGGCGATATTGAGGATCGATGGGAGCGTTGTCCAAACGCGGGGCCGCAATCGGCTCTTCAGAGAATATTTGATAGGCAGCGGTCTCTCCCGCCACTCGCCCGCGCGAAACAACCGGAGCAGGCTCCGAGGCACTCGAAGCAGAGGGACGATCGCCAGTCGCCAGACGATCCAACTCAGTTTGGATCTTGTCCATTTGGGAGCGCAATTCTTGTAGCTGCTTACGAAGCTCCTCAACATTCCGACTCTGCGAAGAATTTTCCTGGCTTACCGATGGGAGCGGCAGCAAGACAAACCAAATGAAAAGGATAACGGAAAAGGTCTTCATACTCTGAGCCAGTGCTCATTGGCTCAGAATGGTTCTCTGGAACGGTGGGTTGGCCTTACGACCACTCAAATATGAGGCGGAGCAATTTTCGGCAAGGCGCGGCAAGCTGAAAATAGCGATATGCGCTGTCTCATTCCCCAAAGCAAGACGCCGCAAGCATCCCAGAAACGTGCGGCGTTTCCTTGAGCCCGCAAGTGCTTGCAGTCAGGACTCAAACCAAGACCTTTACCACTGAGGACACAGCAGAAGCTCAAAGGACCTAGAGGAAGCAATCCGGTTCTTTTTTAGCCTTAGGCGCTTCACCAAGCGCCAAAGAAACCATCGCCTCGGTCAGCGACTGACAAAAATTCATTGAATGCTTTTAATAAAGGTTCTTGATAAGATTTGCTGCGGCTTGGCCTCCACTCTCCCGATCATGGGAAACGACCTCTTCCAGCGGTCAATGTGGATGGTCTACTACCGAAGAAAAGGACACTAAACGATGAGCGTTTCCATCAAGGCATTTCGACCATTTCTCGCAGGGCTGTTTTTCTTCTTTGGGATCGCGGCGGCACCGGGTTTTGCACAATGCGTCTCGGCAAACGTCTCCGTGAGCTCCAACCATGTACATCTCGGGCAAACCGTAACCATATCGGGCTCAGCCCGCTTTTTCGGCGTTTTGGGCGCAGAGACTCCAGGTACCGCAACCTTTAGTTTTGTCGCCACTTTCCCGAACGGAACAAGCGTGAACCTAGGCTCGTTCAATGTTTCTGCCGGTTCAGAAGCGTTTTCAGGCAGCGTGAGCTACTCGCAGTTCCCGCTCGGAACCTCAACCATCGAACTCATCGGAGGTGGACCCGGCGCCGGCGGGTGTCCGATGAATCCCCAAGCGGTCACCGTTACCCGGTAACCTGCCAACGAGCTGTCTTATTCCAGAAAGCAAAAACGCCGCAGGCATCCCAAGAGCTTGCGGCGTTTCTTTTCAGCCAGGACTCAAACCAAAACCTTTACCACTGAGGACACAGAGGAAAGGCACAGAGGGCACAGAGGGCACAGAGGAAGAAATCAGATTCTTTCTTCAACGCCCCTCTTGCGGATACGAAGGATCGCCGTTCCAGACTAGATCAAAATCCTTGTGGGCAGGGCTCAAACCAAAACCTTTACCACTGAGGACACAGAGGAGAGGCCCAGAGGACACAGAGGAAGAAATCAGATTCTATCTTCACAGCCCCTCTTGCGGATACGAAGGAATGGCCGTTCGGGGCTTAGATCAAAATCCTTGCGGGCAGTCAGGTTGTGAAAAGGATTTGCACCGCGTGGCTCTCAAGAATGCGTGGCTCTCAAACGCGCTGGGCATAACAAAAACCGGGGCCTATGCGGCCCCGGTGCAAGAAATTCAGACCTGAATTTTTACTGTACGGTCAGGCTTGTGTCGTCGAGTACGAAAGACGTTTGCAAGCTGTTATTTTCGGTTCCGGTGAAGCGGATCTGCACCGTCTGCCCCTTGAAGTTGATCATGCTGAAGGAGTGCTGCTGATATCCGGTTGCATGGTTCAAGTTGGAGAACGATCCCAGCGTGGCCAGAACGGTTCCCGAAGAATTGAGCACCTGCACCTGCAACACATCATTGGCGGCGGTGGTGGTGGTTTCGGCGGTATCGATGTGCAAGAAGAAGCTCAAGGTGGCGGTGGTGATATTGGCTGGAATCGTGACCGTCTGTGTAGCCGAATCGGTATGCGTGCTACCAAAACCATCGAGCCACGCATCCCATTGGCCGCTATGTGGAGGTTCCTGGCTGGAGTTGTTGATCACCTGAGGGGTCAAGGTCCACGGCGCGGTCTTGGTGCCGTTTTCAAACCCAGGGTTGCCGAGGAGTTGCTGTGCCCCAGCCGCGCTGATCGTGAGACTGATCGTGGTGGTCTGGGTCAAACTTCCCGAAGTTCCGGTGATGGTTACGGTGGCGGCTCCAGTGGTCGCCGTGCTGCTCGCGCTGAGCGTGAGCGTGCTGGTTCCCGTGGTGCTCGCGGGATTGAAGCTAGCGGTGACACCAGTAGGAAGGCCCGAGGCCGCGAGGCTTACGCTTCCGTTAAACCCGTTCGCAGGGTTGACGGTAATCGTGCTCGTTCCGCTGTTGCCTTGCACGACTGTCAGGGTTGCCGGTGATGCCGAGAGCGTAAAGCTTGGAGCGGCCGCCTGAGTCACCGTGAGCTTAACTGTAGTGGTATGGCTCAGGGCGCCCGACGTTCCCGTGATGGTAACGGTTGCGGTTCCGGTAGTCGCGGTGCTGCTCGCGCTGAAGGTGAGTGTGCTGGTTCCCGTGGCGCTCGCGGGATTGAAGCTGGCGGTTACTCCGGCAGGCAAGCCAGAAGCGGCAAGGCTCACGGAACCGCTGAATCCGTTGAGTTTATTCACAGTGATGGTGCTGGTTCCGCTGCCGCCTTGTGCCACTGAGACGCTGGTGGGTGAAGCCGAAAGCGAGAAGTCCGCAACCGCCGCAGCATTCACGGTCAATGCGATGGTGGTTGTGTGGGTGATGCCGCCGCCGCTGGCGGTAACCGTTACAGTCGCAGTGCCGGTAGTCGCAGTGCCACTCGCCGCAAATGTAAGCGTCGAGCTTCCGCTTCCAGGGGCCGCGATGCTGGCTGGATTGAATGAGGCAGTTACGCCTGAAGGCAGACCGGAGACGCTCAGCGACACAGCCGAGTTGAAGCCTCCACCTACCGTTGTAGAGATGCTGCTGGAGACTGAGCTACCTTGTGCAACACTGGCAGACGACGGCGAAGCAGCCAGGGTGAATTCCGGAGTCACAGCTTGCCACACGTCGGTGATGGGCGTGGCGTTGACGGAGCCCGCAACATGCGTGAGACCATACAGGTCTTCCAGCGTGCGGAGCACGTTGAAGTGATTGATCGTCTCTGTGAACTGCCCCGTCTTTACCATCGGTCCTACGAAGATCGTCGGGATCTGGTTGTTCATGGAATTGTCGTCTTCGTCCCAAGTGATGATGAGAAGACTATTGTTCGTCTTGGCAAACTGAATGTAGTTGTTCAGGTGTTGCTGCAGCCAGGTATCGCCCGCGGCAACGGTGCCGTCATGCATGTCGTCGTTGAGATTGGGAATCACGAAAGAGATCGTGGGCAGTGTGGTGAAATTGGTAGGAAAGGCGGAAAAAGGCTGATTGGCGCTGGTTGCGATGTTGGTGAAGTTGGTCCAGGGAACGTGCTTGCGGGCATACGCGCCGGATGTGCAGGTGGTAGAACCAGCAGAAGGCAGATCTTCCGCAAAGCCTGTGAAGGTGTGGCCGGCAGCCACTAATTCCGAAGCCAGGTTCTCGACCGAGAACGTGTGCGGGCAGGAATCATCCGTCACACCCTGGTTCGTTCCAGAAAACAGGTCAAGGTAATTCGGTTCGCTGGGATGCTCAATGGCAAAGGACTGGGTGAACGAAGCGCCCTGCTGGGCGAGGCTGTTGATGAAAGGCGCTGAAGAGGAACCGATGATATCGGCGAACGAATGGTTCTCTTCGATCACAACGACGATGTGATCTGGCGGAGTCACGCCGGGAATCTGGGCCATTGCGTTCAGGCAGGCCAAGACCACGAGTAGGGGAACAACAGACCAAATCTTCTTCTGCATACTTACTATCATCCTCATGTGTTGTGTTTGGGGTTTGGGTGGACGTCTACTTGCATCGAGCCAGGACTTCGTCACCAGGACTTGTCGTTTGCTCGCACTGGCTGTTTGTGACTGGGGTTGGCCGTCGCCAACGAATCTCAACGATTCATTTGGCAACCGCTAGAAAACGTAACACGCAAGGAGCAGTGCAACCTGAAGCCAATATTAATTTCTGTTCATGTTTCACTTGCACAGCAATAGCATTCGTCATCGGCGATAAACCGGCGATAGAATGTTCGCCAGTCGAGACAGCCATGAGAATTCTCCTGGTGGAAGATCAGCGTAAGGTGGCGAATTTTGTGGCCCGCGCGTTGCGGGAAAACGCTTATGCTGTCGACCTTGCGGAGTCGGGCGAAGCAGCGCTTCAGATGATGCAGGACGCCACGTATGACGTAATGCTGCTTGACGTTCGCCTGCCTGGCATGAGCGGCATCGAGGTTTGCCAGAAGCTGCGGCAGTGGGGCAATGAGACACACATCCTGATGCTCACGGCCCGAGGCCTGCTTGAACATCGCGTGGAAGGATTGGATGCCGGCGCAGACGACTACCTGACGAAGCCCTTTGAAATTGAAGAACTACTGGCGCGGGTCAGAGCCTTGATTCGCCGCGCCTCCCATAGCCGCGGCAACCTGACCTTTGCCGACCTGGTCATCGACCGGCGCCGACGGCGCGTCCTACGCGCGGGACATCAGGTTGCGCTCACGCTCAGGGAGCTTTCCCTGCTGGAGCTGCTTTTATCGCGATCTCCGGAGACGGTACCGCGAACCGAAATCATTGGGCGAGTATGGGATTGCAATTTTGACAGCGAGACGAACCTCCTGGAGGTCTATATCAATCGCTTGCGACAGAAGGTGGATTTGCCGGGGCGGACCAAGCTCATCCATACCGTGCGCGGCCTTGGCTACCGGCTAGGATTGCCGGAATGAGGCGCGACGTTGCGCTCAGGAAGCGTATGACGTTCCTATTCTGTTCGGTCGTGGGCCTTCTGTTTGTGATTTCCTATCTGGTGCTCTACCTGGCTGTAGAACGCATCATCCGCAGTGAATTCGACCGGCGCCTTCTTGAAACAGCATCCACGCTTTCGGACGATCTGGCCAAGTACAAGGCCAGCGCCGACGATCTTGCCGAGGTAGGAATCCCAGGTGAAATTTTTGAACTCTTCGACGATCAAGGAAAGCCGGTCTCGCTTTCCGCCAGCCTGCATAACCGGCCGCTCCAGATTCAATTGCAGGGCGGGGACGGCATGTCGCAGCCTATGACCGTTACGGTTCCAGAGCAGGGCAAAACACGAGTCGTCTCAGTCCCTGTGCGCTCCGCAAAGCTCACACATCTTGATCATTGGGGCGCGCTGGTGACCACCAGCAGCGGCACGTTGACCCTGTGCCATTTTCAAGTTGAACCGGGCACCGCCGCCGCATCCTCGACCAGCCCCGTTCAGGACCGCCCGCTCCCCGATTGCACCAACGTTGCTGATGGCGGCTGGCTCAACATGGCCATGCCGGTAAGCCGCGCAGGGGCTTTCTCCGTGACCTTTGACGCTACACCATCCCTTCTTCTGGACGGCCAGGTCGGGTTCTCTCAAGGCGAGTCGACGCATTCCGCGGGTTTCCCAGCGGTGGTGCGGATAACTGCAGAGGGACTGATTCAGGGACGCAATGACGGCACAGGAGCAGGAGTCAGATACCAAAAGGGCCAGACCTACCATTTTCGCTGGGCTATTGACGTTGGGTCGCGCACCTACTCTGTTTTTGTTACGCCGCCGAAGGAAGCAGAGCAGACGGTGACCTCGAATGCCACATTCCGCAAAGGCCGCAATTGGACCCTGGTGGTGGCCAGATCGATGCAAGAACCGGATGCGGCGCTGTTTCGCCTGCGGCGGCTCATCGCCTTCCTCCTGGGCTTCAATCTGATCCTTGTGATTGTAGTTGCCGTGACCTACGTTCGCGGGAGCCTACGCCCGTTGGCCGAGTTGACGTCAAACGTGACTTTGCTGGCACAGCGGTTCAGCATTCCTTCATCCTTCGGCAGCATTCCGGTGCAACCGCTGGAGGTGCCGCACTTGAACGATGAGCCTGGGAGGCTGGCCGAAGCATTCAACCAACTTACAGCCACTCTGAACAACACCCTCCGACAGATGCGGCGATTTGTGTCGGACGCTTCCCACGAACTGCGTACCCCGCTCGCCATTCTTCGCGGCGAGGCCGATCTCCTGCTCCGGAAACCGCGGAGTGTCGAAGAGTACCGGCAGGCAGTCACTGTGATGCACGCCGAACTCAAGCATCTGGGCGACATTGTTGAAGGACTCTTTACATTGTCGATGGCGGATGCCGGCCAACTTCGAATCGCCAACGAACCGGTCTATCTGAACGAGCTATTAGACGAAGTGTGCGCACGCATGTCGCAGCGAGCCCATCTCAAATCGATCGCGATCAAACGGGATTACTCCGAAGAAGTTCTGGCATTTGGAGACGAGGGGCTCTTGCGAGGACTTTTTTCCGTGTTTCTCGACAATGCCCTCAAGTACTCGCCCCCGAACACCGTGGTTCGTGTCTATGTGCGCGTTACGGCCGATCTTGCGGCGGTAAGCTTTGAGGACCAAGGCATTGGAATTTCCGAGACGCACATGCCGCACATCTTCGAGCGCTTTTATCGCGTACCCGCCATCAACGCTGAGGAAACCGAGGGAGGAGGTCTAGGATTGGCCATTGCCAAGGCCATCGCCGAAGCTCACGGCGGGACCATTCAGTGCTCGAGCACGCGCGGGCAGGGGTCGGTCTTTACCGTGCGGCTTTCTCGCAATCTTCTGCGCACGAATACTCTCGACGCGCCGGAACTGGAGCCCTCTACTTCTCGTGAATCCCCCGAGACCGCGTAACTTTCAAGGCCGTTTTGCGGGAAGCGGAGTTGCCCGGTCGAATCGCGCCAAATCGAACGTTTCCTATCTCACAGGAAAGCAATCGAGATCATTGGCAAATACGATCGACCCCGAATATCTTTTCACGATTTCCGCCTGAGTCTGTGTCTCCTTACCCAGCGTCCGCAGCATGCGATGCGACAAAACGAGATGCTTCACGTGAGCATTCGCGGCGGTTTGTCCAATGACCGATGGCGGCATGTGCAATCTTCTCTCAACTCCAGTCGCTCCCTCGGGAACGGCGTTGTGCGCAACGAACAGGTCAGCATCCTTTGCTATTCGGACAAGGGAGTCACCGTCGCCGTTCGTATCTCCACTGAATGCGATCACCTTGCCTCCAATTTCGATGCGCCATGCCAGAGCAGGCACCCCACCATGAATTACGCGCACCGCCAGAGCGGTAAGGCCACCGTTACGAAACACAACTACGGGCTCCTGCCCCGCAGCAACGTTGTGAGGCTGCAGCTTGTAGCTGCCTTCTTGCCCCGTTACCAAAAGTTCACTGAGATACCGGTAAGCGCCACGCTTATCACCAAAAAAATCGGAAACAAATTCCGTGGTTGTGGGCATGAAGCCGTTCCCCGGCGGGCCATAGACCGGCAAAGGGCGCTTGCGATCTTCAAACCAGGACGACTTAATGAGAGCGGCGAAATCTGCACTGTGGTCTACATGGAAGTGGGTAAACAAGATTGCATCGAGTTGAGCCACCTGCGCGCCACTCTCGCCGAAACGCAGAGCGCTACCGCCGCCTGCATCAATCAGCACCCGCGCCTGCCCGTTCTCCCATAGCAGATAGCTGCTTGACGCGCGCTTATCCTGCAACTCCGGCCCTCCGGAGCCCAGCACCTGGATGGCGACGCCTTGCGATCCACAGGATTGCGCCGAAAGCGTGCGAGTCAACAGGACACCCGCTCCAAGAAGCAGAAACGCGGAGACCGCAACGGTTCTAAAACGATGACGAAGATTCATGAATGCATTGGATGATGTAGCAAACTCTCGCTGACTATTCAGCACCGCATCTTTCCTATCATCTTTCTAGAATATCTTTGTAGACGTTCAAAGCAACCTTTTTCGGCTGCGAAGGCAGCAAGATATCGGCGCTACGGGTGGAGTTGCCGACAATTCCCATCTGGCCGATGCGTCCCATGCCTTTGCCAAAGTCGGCAAAAACAGGGACCAGCATCGCAAAGTGTTCATCCACTTCGCTTTGAGTAACGGTGATATGCAGTTTGACTTTGCCACCTTCCGCGGGCGAGGTCTGATACTCAAAATGATATCTGGGCACATCGGTGCCATAGACCCATTCATTGAAGAACCAATCGAGCTTTCCGTTGCCTGCAAGATCCATCACTTTGGACATGTGCCTCTCGACGACCGCCTTAAACGATTCCGTGGATGCGGGCCGGTCGCGATGCGTCTCCACGAAGTCGTGCATCATGTCCATAAAGGGTTTGTCCTGATCCTGCAGGCTATACATGATGGAACGCAGCATCTGCAACACATAAGCACCCTTCGCATAGGTGACTTGCTGATAGGCGTTCGCTGAACGTGGAGAGATCAATCGCGTTCCCAGCCACAATGGCCCCGCGTCGTTGGGCGCGATGCCAAAGTTGTTCTTGTCCAAGACACGCCTTTGAAGACGCTCCCAAAACTCAATGTAATCGTGCCGCCAATCTCCCGCCATGGCCCGCTGCAGAAAGAGCCCAGCGGAAAATTCAGCAAACCCCTCAGAGAGCCACTGATCGTGATACGAGGCCCAGCCTACGGCGTGTCCCCACCACTGATGAGCAACCTCGTGGGGCGTTACCTCCTGCACAAAGCCCGTAAATTTGCTATCGACGTGTCCGAACATCAGCCACCGCTGGGTGGAATCGGTATAGGCCGATATCGGGAGGTAGACCAGATTGGGCCAGGACTGCCCAAAATTAAAATCGGGCTGTTCCGTAATGTAGATCTCATCGAAGGGGCTCTTCCCAAAGTAAGAGGTGCAGAGCTGCAACTGGGCGCGGGTCTGCTGCAGGACATAGCGAGTCATGCTATGGGGCGCCAGAGTCTGAAGAACCGGGAAACGGCGCAAATTATCGGGAAGCTCCGTGAGATAGTAGCCGGAAATCTTAAAGCCTGTGATGTCGTCGGCCAGTTCTTCCTTTTTGTATTCGCCATAATTGAAGCCGGCCACGGCCACCGGTTTGGGAGTGACCCAGTGGCTCACCGCAAAATTCTGCTCGACGCTCTCTTCCAGAAGCTTGCCGACGCTGATGACCTTGTACTTGCGGGGAACTTTATAAGTCAGGTCGTAGTTCACGCTTTCGCCAAAGCCATTCAGGTTGGGATACCAGGAGGTGCGCGCGCGAACATAGAAGCTTCCATCTCCGGCCTGGGAGAGCACTTTATCTCCCTCATACTGCACGGTCATGGAGTACTCTTTGCCGAGTTCCGGAGCCTTGGGAAGAATGGTGTAAAACGAACCATCATCTTTCCGGCTCTCCTGCACGTAGTAGAGATCCTGCCCTTGGCTATCTGCAACCCGCGTCACGCGAAGGTTCGGCAATAATCCAAACTTTACAACCCGCTCACCGGCCACGAGGGGCTGGAAAGTAATGACGGCGGTACTAAATAGATGGTCGTTTTTGGAAATGACCGTCTCAATCTTGTAGTTATGAGTAGCAAACAGGCGACGGTCTTCCTGCGAATTTGCGGTATGGTTCAGATATTCAGTCCGCAAATGGTCGAGATACCAGACACCGTCGTCCATCGACTCAGGGTCGTAATTGATCAAAGCAACTTCTTCGGGAGAATCAAGTTGAGGCACCGCGCCCACCCGCGTGCGGACCAGGAAGCGCAAATCTTTGTGTTTTTTCCCTCGAATATAGGCGTCGAAGAACGCCGGATGGCCAGGATTGTAAATGGCGGCCAGAACATCGGCATCCACGTTGTCCATGGTATCGCCGTGCAACACAGCCTCGGTAAAACCTAGAGGCTGTTCGCGACGCCTCCGCATCCGCTCCTTCCAGCGCTCCAGTACAGCGACCGCCTCCGCTGGAGGCTCGATCCGCTCCCCTAGCCCAGGCGAAAACTTCGGGCGCTCCTTCCCGGTAAAGCGAAACACCACTTCGGTGAAGTCTTCGTCAAATTCTGAGGAACCGGCGCGACGCTTCAATTCCTGCCCGTCCAGCAAGGTTGCCGGCTTTAAGTTGAAGTGCCCATCCCCGATAAAGATGGCACCGGTTACGATTCCATTTACGGCGGCCAGGAACGACAAGGTACCTTTCTGAAATTGGAAGGTTCCCGCATCCAGCGGAAGAGTGAAATTCTCGATGCGAAACGTCTCGCCAATCCCGACGCCGCGCAGAGCCCGATAGACTGGGTCGGAGTTGGCATAGGCCAGACTCTTGCCGGCGACCGTGATCTCCACACGCTGTTGGGCCACGGCCAGCTTCAGTTCAAGATTGACATCGCCATGCAGCTCCACGGTCTTTACCAAAGGGTCAAAACCGTCTCGCGTTATCCGCAGCGAATAGGCGCCGGGTTTCAAATCGGGAGATGAAAAGTGTCCGGCTCCATCCGACGAGAATACAACCGGCTGGGCCAAATCTCCGCCAGTGACCTCGATACGCGCTCCGGGAACCAGAGCGCCGGATTGGTCCACGACCGTACCGGAAACCGTATCGGCACGCAAACATGATGGAGCAGCCAGGCAACATAACAATGCCAAAAGCTTCCAGGTCAAAGGCAAGAGAGGATGGCGCGCTGCCTTGGAGTGGTTACGGTCTTTGCGATCTTTGCGGTCTTTGGAATTGGAATCATTGGAATCGTTCGATTCTTTCGATTCTTTGAAATCTCTAGAATCCATGGTTTCAGGAAAGATATAGGATGACATTTTCGGTCTCGTAAAACTCTGTTGAATCTATGCAATCGAGAGCCACTCTCAGCATTCGTCCGGTGCGCGTCCAACATCCATGCCGGCGAGGCGACTCCAAGATCCGTCGTAGCGCACGGGTAAAGGCTGAATATTCTCTAACAGGTTGAAGTGAAAGAATCGTTGGTAACGTTACACAGCAATTCAAGAATTTGCGCAAAAATCTCTTCTGGCATTCGGGCGTTGCGATCCCGTTGGGTCGCCACACTACTGCCAGCCAGCATTCCACTCGAAAGAAAGCCGTCTCAATCGTTTCCAACGCTCGTATCGCCAGATTTTTTAAAAGAGTACTGTGGAATCGATGAATTTGCCAGTCTTATTGAATCAACCCCGTTGACCCAATACCCGAAGGCTGCCGTTTAGGGCCTCCGATCTGCGCTTAGGAGCAAGCCCTGAAACTCCGCCATTGTTTCGGCCGAAGCGGAGGCCTCGACAAATTGATGACCGTCCAATTCCGGAGCCTCAGGAAAGAAACGCCGGTAAAGTTCGAGCTTTTGGCGCTGACTTGCCTTGCCCAGATAAAGCCTGTAGTCGATCCGGCCCGGACGCAAGAGAGCCGCATCCAGTTTCTCAACATGATTCGTCGTCATCACGAACAGAACTCCAGTCGGAGCATAGAAGCCATCCAGCACGTTCAGCAGCCCGGAAAGCGTGACTCCCGATTGCGTGGACAGATTCTCCTTCGCGGCAACCGTGGCGCCCAAGTTCTGCCGATCGGCGGTTCCTAAGTTCTGGCTATCGCCTGAGGGAGCCTCCGGCCGAGCTCCACTGGCCTTCATGCAATCGATATCTTCGAACAGAAGAACGGAATTCGACGGTACGCGATTGACCGCCTCCATCAAACTCCGGTCGCTGAAATCCGTTAGATTGACCATGTAGATCGACATTCCGAAATGAGCAGCCAGAGCGGACACGAGCGATGTCTTCCCCGTCCCCGGCGGACCGTAGAAGAGATAGCCACGATGGTACGGCACTCCGATTCTCCGGTAGCGCTGTTTCGAATTACGAAAGAGCGCGATATCTTCCAGCAGGTGCTCTTTCTCGCCCGGCTCCAAAACCACCGATTCCATCATTCGCGGCGAATAGCCTTCAATGTAATCCCATCCCTCGTTGTATGTGTATAGGTATGAATAGAGGCCCTGCCTCTTTGCATGGCACTGCACAATGTCGTCGACGAGAAACTGTAAGACAGTACGATTCCTGCCCAAAGTCCGGAATGTAAATGATTCGAGCCTCCTGCCGGTTCTCTCGTGCGCGCTCTCGGTGCGGGAGAACCATACCTCAAAGGGCCGTCCGCGATACCAGAACCGGTGCTTTCCGGGCGCCGGAATCATCGCGATGCGTTCATTGCGGAGTGTTGTATCCAGATCGACATGGCGTATTCGCTTGAGGAACTTCTGTTCCAGAAACCACTCTTTGGTCCACTCAAAAGCTATATCGTCATCTTTGACCGTGACGACCATTGTGGTTTGGCTGACGATCCACCACCATAGCCTCTCCGGGACGGCACGCAGGTACACGGATATTCCGCCGATGAGCATGAGCAGCAGCCCGCCGGAAGCGAAATCGTTGTGTCCTGTGAGCATGTTTTTCAAGATCTCTAACATGATTGCCTTCTATCGTGTGAATGCGTTGTTCTCGTTGTTTGCGCCGATCCCATCCATTGCCGGAGTCAGTACATTGGCCCGGACCTCGTGCAGCATCTCAGCGAGCGGCAGGAGCGGCTCTTGCCCGGAAAGCTGCCTCGAAATTAGCCGATGCGCCAGCACAACATTTACGGCATCGACGCCCCCAGGCCCGCCCGGGCAGGGCAAGTCTTTCCCTGCTGAGCTAAGCTGTGCGAGCGAATTGACAGGCCAATTGCCCGTACCGTGGAATCAAGATGTATGAAGAAACGGAGAAGTTCCAGCGTCAGACAGAGGCGGACACCAGCATAACCCGAATTTCCAACATTTTGATTACGGGTGGTTTATGCCTTATTTTGGCTCTAAATCTTTAGTTTCTTATTTGCAGAAGCGCGCCGGAACCGGCTCGTTATGATCCGAACGACGCCCAACGGCAACTCGGCACAGTAGGCCGGAGCTGCTTGGCTAGCGGGTTTGTGAAGGTTGCCACTTTTGAGCGTCCTTTCCTTAGTTACTGATAGAAGATGCCATACTTGCGCGCATTTTTCAAGCAGGAAATGTAGCGCAATCGTATGAAAACCCTTAAAGGCAAGCCCGTTTGGAAGACGCCGAGTGGGATGCCTTGGAGTACATACAAATGAGAACAAAAGTTCTCATTTGTGTGTACTCCAAGGCATGAAATTTATTGCGCGCGCTCAACGTGGCCCTGAAAGGGCCACTCTTCCACAGTTGCGCCAGCTTCATCGCCAGCCTGATTGTCGAGGAGCCAAGGGAACACGCGAGCCATGAGACAGATTTCGAGACGGTACAGCGGTCAGCATTTCTTTCATGCGATTGCCATGAGCAGGAAATGTTTAGCTTAACGCCTCATTTCGGGCGAGATTTGAAGGTGGCGGCACCTGTTCCCTCATCTTCGGAACTCGGAGCGCGACGTTTCCGCGCCTAACGACCCAGGGCTTCGCCGATCGGCGAAGCCCTGGAGGATACTTCTCGTGCGCTTGTCTGCTTATCGTCGCTTGTCTAGTGCTTGTCTAATTCCATTCTTACAAGAAATCTTGCCATTCTTCATAGGAGGACAGCGTTTAAGACGCTGTGCTTGAACCACCCTCGCGGGCGATACGGTCTGCTTCCATTGCATCCCGCAGGCTCTTGGGGCGCATGTCCGTCCAGGTTTTTTCGATCCAGTCGAGGCATTCTTTGCGCTTCCCTTTCGGGCCAACGGCGTTCCATCCGGCAGGAATATCACGGAAGGAGGGCCAGAGCGAATATTGTTCTTCGTGGTTGATCAACACAAGGTATTCAGCGTTTTCATCTTCAAATGGATTCGTCATAACATTTCTCGTGGTCAGGAAGATTCCCTCATTATAGGCTACGCGTCGGTGGATCGGCAGGCGCGCGATCGGGGAAAGCGCGATAAGGAAATTCGGAATTTGAAGTCCTTTTCGGGGATGTCACGTCTAAAATAACGTCTGTTTTCGATGGAAGCGAGCGGCATTCAGCTTGAAAGGCCAGATTGGAATCGGTGAGAGATCTGTGCTGGAAGCACGGTCTCTTGGAGACAGTCCAAGCGTCCCGGCGCTATGGCTCTCGTTTTCCCTCCATCTGGCCTGTTTTGCAGTATTCTTTGCCGTAAGGCACGAACCACATCCGCGGATTGTTCCAGAAACCTACCAAAACGCCGAGCTGCTGCGCGGGGCGAAGCGTTTATTTCTTCATCCGAATTATCCCAACCCCGACCAGAGCCATGTCGATTTCGCCAAACGGCCTCCACGCCGGGCACGAACTGCAAAGCAGGAACCTACGGATGGGGGTGAGGGTGGCCAAAGCCTGCGGCAGCGGGCCGAACGGGAGACGGCCGCCATGATGACGAGCTTTAAACTCCGCGCCACCTATGGCTTCGCACCCGGTCATCAATATCAGACCGCATCCCGCATCTCCGGACAGACTCCTTCCATTTCGGCAGAGCAGCTTCCCCTGCATTTTGAGCAATACCTGGTGATAGAACTCACCATCGACACTGAAGGGCACGTAGCCGAAGCGCACATCGTTACGGGCTCCGTGGAGTCCACGATTGAACAGACGCTGCTCTCGGCCGTACGTGAGTTCAAGTATGCTCCGGCAAAGCGCGACGGCATCCCGATCCCCTCGCAATTGGACATCGTGATCCATATACCGACTTAATTCCATGGCCGGCTTCTTAAGAAACGAATGCCAAACAAAAATGCATTCGGGCCATGTGGGTGGTTGACCTACTATTATCTTTAGCAACTTTATGTGCGGACGCTACAGGTTATCGAAAACCGGCAAGCAGATTGTGGAAGATCTCGCCATAGGAGACGCGGTGGAATGGTCTCCGCGCTATAACATTGCGCCGACGGACTACGTTCCCGTGATTCGGCAAGATCGCCAGAATCCCTCGCGCACGGCAAGATTGATGCGATGGGGGCTCATCCCATCCTGGGCGGAGAACCCGGCTATTGGGGCCAGAATGATTCAGGGAATGGCGGAAACCGCGGCGCAAAAACCGGCATTCCGAGATGCCATGCGGACGAGAAGGTGCCTTATTCCCGCAGACGGCTTTTACGAATGGGCTGACGCCGGAGCCAAGAAAAAACAGCCGTATCACTTCGGTTTGGAAGCAGACTCACTGTTCGCCTTCGCGGGCTTATGGGACCGCTGGAAAGACAAAAGCGGCGAGGAAATTCTTTCTTGCGCAATTTTGACCACCAGAGCCAACTCCCTGGTAGCACAGGTAAACGACCGGATGCCTGTAATCCTGCGCCGGGAAGACTACGATCTTTGGCTCGATCCCGGCATCTCCGATCCGGCAAGAACCGCCGATCTGCTCTCGCCCTTCGATAGCAGGAAAATGAAGAGCTATCCAGTAAGCACGCGCGTGAACTCCGTACACAACGACGACCCGGAGTGCGCGCAGGAAATTTTGCTGCCGCCGCCCATCGTTCAAGCTGGGCTCTTCTCTTCAGATCATGACTTCAGATCATGAGATCATAAGTTCAGATCATGAGATCATGACTTCAGATCATGACTGGCAGGTGATCTAAGCGGTCAACGTCTCCATGATGGATCGGGCCGCCTTGATTTCGTCGCTATTGATGGTGTGCGGCATTCCCGGATATCCACGCAGGGTTACATCGGCTCCTAGCGAAGAAAGAATCGTTGCGGACTCCTTAACGCGCGCCCAGGGAACATGAGGATCGGGATCGCTGGAACCTAAAAATGCCTTCATGCCGTTCAAGGTTCCCTTGTACTGAAATTGAGTGCCCAGCGGACCAATCAAACCGCCGGTAAAAGCGATCAGCCCACCGTAACGCTGCGGCCAGCGAGCGACGAACTCGGTAGCCAGGCAGGCTCCCTGCGAGAACCCGGCCAGCACAATCTTTTCAAGAGATACACCAGCCGAAACGGCACGCTCCACAAGCTCATTTACTTTCTTCAATGCAGAAGAGAGCCAAGGCTCGTTCTCGTCAATCGGAGCCAGGAACGACTTGGGATACCAGGCGTGGCTCGCCGCTTCCGGAGCAAGATAGGCAAAGGAAGGATCATAGATCTCATTGGCAAGCGTAAGTATGTCGTCGGCCGAGGCGCCGCGGCCGTGCAGCAGGATGACAGCTCCCGTTGCTTCCTTAAGCGGCGCGCCTGCTTCAAGCACCGGTTGGCTGTGATGAGGATCACTTGTCATCGTCACAATTGCTCTTTCTTTGTAGCTGCCTTTGTAGCTGCCGAGGGCTTGTGAATCTCAATGGACGGCAAGATGCCTTCTATACGGCTCCGTCTGGGTTCCAACCAGGGCGGCAGCTTCAGCTTCTCGCCAAGAGCCTCAACTGGCTCATCCTTAGCGAAGCCCGGCGGATCGGTGGCGATTTCAAACAAGACGCCTCCAGGCTCAAGAAAATAAATCGATTGAAAATACTGGCGGTCGCGCACTGGAGTTACGTCCACATCTTTCTCAATCAGCAACTTTCTCCAGGCTAGCTGTCCAGCATCGTTGGCCACTCGAAACGCGACATGATGAACGCTGCCCGCACCCATGTTTCCATGAGGCGCTTCCGATACGCAGAGCACATCGACGCGGGCGCCCTCGCCACCACCCCCAACATCGAAGCGGAAACGGTTCCCACTCTCGCCGACCTTGCGGAAACCCATCACCGAGAGCAGTTCGGCCGTCTTCTCATAGCCCCGCTCCGAAAGCGTCACCGAATAAAAGCGGCGGATGGAGTGTTCCAGCGCGACATCGGCGTCATGCCAAGGATGCGGTTCGCCAGCATTGGCGTGCCCGACGATTTCCAGCCTCATGCCATCCGGATCAACGAAGGAAAGGACCTCTTCGTCGAATTGCCCGCCTTCACGCTCCGCAGGCACACCAAACTTTCGCAGGCGGTCCTCCCAATAGCCCAGAGAGTTTTCCGGAACACTAAAAGCCGTAGCCGTTACCATACCTGCACCTGGACGCCCACGATGAACGAATGCCCATGGAAAGAATGTGAGGATAGTTCCAGGAGAACCAGTCTCATCCCCAAAATAAAGA
>Ga0070734_10001671_pt1 | contig 30746 bp, 26 predicted proteins | sample Coa_R1_8_FD_66444 | JGI IMG/M metagenome (GOLD analysis project Ga0070734, IMG submission 66444) | Surface soil microbial communities from Centralia Pennsylvania, which are recovering from an underground coalmine fire - Coalmine... | ecosystem: Environmental > Terrestrial > Soil > Unclassified ... | reverse complement strand
CTTCGATCTGCTCGGTGTCCAGCCAATGCTGGGCCGCGGCTTTCGGAAGGGCGAAGATCTAGCCGATGCGACTCCGGTCACAATCCTCACTTACGGGTTTTGGAAGCGCCGCTTTGGCGGCGATCGCGCGATTGTCGGCACGGCGATCACGCTGGATGCGTATCGATACTTGATCGTCGGCGTTCTTCCGCCAGGCGCCTTAGCCGCTTCTGAGCAGCTCTATGTTCCGCTGGTTCTGCCGCCGGGTCACGAGGACGATCGTTATGCGCATTGGATGCGGGTGATTGGCCGGTTGAAACCTGCCTACCAGCTGACGCAGGCACAATCGGAAATGGATGTTCTGGCTCAGCGCCTGGCCAAGGATCACCCTGAGACAAACACGGGATGGGGCATCCGCCTGGTTCGTTTGCATGACCAGCTTGCCGCGCCATCGCGCCCGGCGCTTTTTTTGCTGTTCGGAGCCGTAGCGCTGGTGCTTCTCATTGCATGTGCAAATGTCGCGAACCTGCTTCTGGCCCGTTCCGTTCCGCGCCAGCGTGAGATGGCCGTTCGGGCGGCTCTGGGCGCAGGCCACTGGAGGTTGATGGCACAGCTTCTGACGGAAACTCTGCTCCTCTGCGTCGCCGCTGCTGCTTTGGGTCTCGCGGCGGCGCACGCTGGCTTGTCGGTAATCACCGCAGCCATGCCCAACGAAATCCTGAACCGATTTCCTTATTTGAAATCGATTTCGATCGATTCCAATGTGCTAGGTTTCACCATTCTGATCTGTGTGTTGTCGATGATCGTGTGCAGCCTCGTGCCTGCGCTGTACGCGGCACGGCGCGATCCGCAAACCGCGCTGCAATCCGGTAGGCGCGGGAGCACTATGGGCCGCTCCGGCGGCCGGTTGCGCGCCGTCCTGGTGATTGCCGAAGTGGCGCTCTCCACCGTTCTTCTGATCGGCTCGGGGCTTGCCCTCCGCAGCCTGCGGCACGTGTTGGATGTCCGTCCCGGATTCAATCCGCAAAATCTTTTGACCCTGCACCTGGCGCTCGCTCCCGTCAATCACAAGGACTCGCATCAAGTGATTGCCTTTCACGATGAACTGCACCGCAAGCTAAGCGCCATCCCGGGCGTGCGGGACGCGAGCACCGTATCGGTGCTTCCTCTAAGCGGACGCAGCTATCCAACGACGTTCACCATCGTGGATCGCAACATGCCTGGCTGGAGGATGCCCACCACCAACTGCCTCGCTATCGGAAAAGAATACTTCACAACCATGGGAGTGCCGCTCTTGCGCGGCAGGGTATTTGGCGAATCGGACAATGAGCGGAGCCCAAAAGTCGTCATCATTAGCGAAACGATCGCGAATACTTTTTTTGCCGGCCAGAATCCGATCGGGCAAAAACTCACCGTGTGGCGTGAATCCAACGATCCGCGCGAGATCGTAGGCGTGGCGGCGGACGTCCGCAACTCCGGGCTGGATTTGCCGTCCGCTCCGGATGTGTACGTTCCGTTTGCGCAGGATCCGCAACTCGAAATGAGCGTCGTGGTGCGCACGGCGGTGGCACCAACGCGCTTGATCGCCGGCGTGGTCGCGGTGGTTCGGCAACTTGATTCGGAAACACCGGTGGAGGATGTAATGACCATGGACGCGGTGATATCGAAATCGCCCACGCTGGTATGGCGCCGCGTCCCGTCCATCTTGATTGCCGTGCTCGCCATCACCGCGCTGATTCTCGCGTCAGTGGGAATCGGAGGCGTGATCTCATCCACGGTGGGACAGCGAACCCAGGAAATAGGCATTCGCATGGCGCTCGGCGCGGATCTGCGCGACGTGCTGAGGATCGTGCTCGGTCAAAGCATGTGGCTTCTTACTCTCGGATTAGGAATTGGATTACCCATCTCGTTCGCCCTAGCGCGTCTGCTGGCTGGATGGCTGTTCGGGGTAGCTTCGCTCGACGCGGTTACGTACGCGTGTGTAGCATTCTTGTTGGTGCTGGTTGCGTTGGCAGCCAGTTATGCCCCAGCGCGCCGGGCCGCGAAGGTGGATCCAACCACGGCATTACGTTATGAGTAGCGCACGCATTCGTGCGTGCCGCGTTCCCACTCATGGGAACGCCATGAATCGTGTTCTTCCTAATCTTGTGTTCGCAAGAGTGCGTGCGCTACCGGGCGCTCAAGAAGTTCGCGAAAATTCGATATGCGCCCGGAACGCCGGCGGGCAACTGCCGGAACCAAGAGAACGCGGTGAAAATATAAACGCCCTTTCCATAACGTGCGTACAGCGTGCCGCCGCGTAGCGGCTTCTCGCCCGGATCGTGCGTTTCAAACAGCGCCTGATACCTCGGATCCCACTCCGATGCGAAATATAAACCGCGTTCCTGCACCCAGCCTGTATAATCCGCGGAAGTAATCTCATTCGGCTTGTGCAGCACCGGATTATCCACCAGAGCCTCTACAGGCGCTTCTTCGACAGTCACGCGATCGCGACCGATTTTGATCGGATACGGGCCGATATCCGCGACACTGGACGGATCGCCCCCGACAAATCCGCCTTCGAGCACGTTGTACTGCACCACCATGGTCCCGCCGTTTGAGACATAGTCGAGCAACCGGCGCTGGTTGGCGCGAAGATCCGGGCGCGTATTATAAGCACGAACTCCGGTGACGATTGCATCGAAGCGTGCCAAGTCGCCGCGCGCCAGATCGTCCGCGCTCAACAGAACTACGTCGGCGCCCAACTGGCGGAGCGCTTCCGGAACTTCGTCGCCCGCGCCCATCACATAGCCGATGGTTTTAGCCAACAATCGCACGTCGGTCCGTACTAAGCCGTTGTCAGCCGCCGGAAACAAAACTTGCGGCGGGATATGCGGATAATTGATTAACTCCATACCGACTGCAATTTTGTTCTCCCCAACATTCGCGGTAGCTTGTAGCGTGCCTTTCGAATCGTGCGCCGGAGGCGTGATGCGGAAAGACACCGGCGTTTCCTGTCCGACGGCCGCTAGCTTAAAGTCCGTCTCGCTCGGTTCCACGGACCAACCGTTCGGAACCTGAATCCGCACGCGTCCGGACGCATCCGGTTCGTTCGCTTCCACCTGTAGGTGAATACTTCTGGCGTCGCCATTCGGAAATACGCGCGCACCTTCAGAAAGCTGTAGCGCAACAGCCGGTTCCACGATCACCGGCCGAGTGCGTTCGCCTTCCGACCGCGCGATGTAGCGATAGATCACCGGGCGAACAATTTCGATCTGCTCGCCATCCACGCGCAAATGAAAATGCGCGCGCAGCAGCGGCGGATTTTCGGCCCTCCCGATGTCCAGTTGGTTGGGCACGGTGTAAGTCTCGCCCTGCTTGGGTTCGCGCAGCCAATAGGGCTGCGAGACCGGCTCATTCTTCGGAACAGTTACTGTCAGCGTGGAAACATGCGGCTCGTTAAACGCGAGCGGACTTCCGTGCGCTGCATCGGCGGCGGCTTTCGCCATGCCGTCTACGTCTACCGAATCCACGTCTACCGGAAGATTCTCCCGATTCAGCGCAGTCGCACTGATTTTTAGCGATCCGCCGGGCACTCCGGCGAATTTGTCCGCCGTTGCGTCCAGCCACAATCCGGAACAGGAAACGATGGCTTCGTCCAGCTCATGCCGCTTCAAATCCACCAGCGGGTGGTGCAAATTCGCCAGCGCCTGCCGCGCTTCGAGCAACACCGGAACGGTTTTGTCCGGATGCTCCAGGTCAAAATCGCTCGCGGCTTCCGAAAGAATCCGTCCAATCGCCTCGCCGCCGGGAATTCGATTCCAGGTGGTGTCGATCCCATCGAACAGATCTTTTGCGGCAGGTTCTCCAGCTACTAGTACCAGGAAATTCTTGGAGGAGCCCTTGCGCTCCGGCGCGCCCATACCCTGGCTGCGATGCATGCTGCGCGACATGCCCGCGATTTCCGCGTAAGAATGGCCCAGTACCGGGTCGTAACTACCGAGATCCACCGGAATCTGATTGGGTAGTTTGGCCGCTTCCTCTTCCTGCTGGCGCGTGAAAGCGAAGGTGTTCCACATCAGCCGCTTCGCCTGCCACGGTTCCACCCATTGCAACTGTTCCGGAAACCGATGCGGATTGGCAGCGGCCGAAAATGCCTCTTTTCCCAGCAGCGCCGAAACCTGATGCTGGCCGTGTCCATCGCGATCCGTTCCGGTAAAACGCAGGATGATGACGTCCGGCCGGAATCGGCGGATCACCCACACCACGTCGCTCAAGATCTTATCGTGGCCCCATTTTTCGAATGTCTCTTTAGTCGTTTTGGTGAAGCCGAAGTCGATGGCGCGCGTAAAGAACTGCTCGGCGCCATCGATCCGGCGCGCGGCCAGGAGTTCCTGTGTGCGGATTACGCCGAGCGCATCGCCCTGCTCAGGGCCGATCAGGTTCTGCCCGCCCTCGCCGCGTGTCAGCGACAGATATCCCGTGCGGACTTTTCTTCCGCGCGCCAGATACGCCAACAGCGCCGTGTTTTCGTCATCCGGATGGGCTGCGATCATCAGAGCGCTGCCTACGACGTTTAGCCGGTCCAGGTCGAGCTTGGTTTCTGCAACTCCGGATAATTCCCGCTGCCCGAATACTGGTGTAATGTAAATTACACTTACTAAGAGCAGAGAGCAGACTACTCTGGAAGCCGAAATGCATCTAAGCAGTAGGGGCACGTATAGAGAACATTCTACGCGACCCAGGGAGGCAATGACGTGAGCGCCGTCGAAATAAAACCGGCGTTGGGGTGGTGGCAAGCGACCGCGCAATGGCTCCGAAGCGGGTTGCCAGTGAAATCGAAAACCCCGCGGATTGGTTTGGCGCTAGGCGGTGGCTTCGCGCGTGGCATCGCTCACATCGGTGTTCTGCGAGCGCTCGAGAAAAACAACATCCCGATCCATGCCGTGGCGGGCGTGAGTGCCGGCGCCATGGTGGCTGCGTCCTTCGCCAGCGGAGCCAGCGCCGATGAGATTCAGCAAGTCGCCTTGTCCATGAAGTTCCGTGATGTCGCCCGTTGGACCGTGAATTTACTCGGCCTCGCCGGCAACGATCGGATGATCACGTTTCTCGCGCGCTTGCTCAAAGTGAATCGCTTCGAGAATATGAAAATCCCGCTCGCGATCGTCGCCACGGATTTGGCCAAGGGCAAGTCCGTGACGTTCCATACGCAGGGCGACGTGATAGCGCCCATCCGGGCGAGTTGCTCTTATCCGGGCCTGTTTCTCCCGATGCGCTATCAAGGCCGTATTCTCGTGGACGGCTTTGTGAGCATGGAAGTGCCCGCAGCGCCGCTTTTGCAGATGGGAGCGGACCGTGTGATTTCGGTCTCCATTCCGAATCAGGAAGGCGCCGAAGATTTTGGAAACATGCTTTCCGTAGTGAGCCGCTGCTTCCAGTTGATGAGCGCGCGCACGGAGAATAGCTGGCGGCGGTATTCCAACATCGTGATCAGTCCGCCGGTGGCGGACATGTCGTGGGATTCTTTCGCGGGCGCAAGCCGGATGATCAAACTCGGCGAAGAGGCAGCCATGGCGGCCATGCCGGAGATCAAACGCTGGCTTGCTCTGCCAAGCCCCACTGCGCCGGATCCAAAAACTCGAGTCCTAACTTCGCCGATTCAATCCACCTAATTAAGCGACTCGTGTTCTCACGGCCGCCGGAATCGATCTGCCCCGCCAAGCACTCGAGGCGTTTGCAGTCGAGGCCTACCGGCACGACAGCCTTTCCAAGGCCGAACTGCAACAGCTTTTAGGAATCGAGACCAGTTTCCAGCTCGACGGTTTTCTCAAGGCTCATGGTGTCTGGATTGAGTACACGTTGGACGACGCGGAACGCGAGCGAAAAAGCCTGGAACGACTGGGTTTTTGAATGCGTCTGGTTGTCGCCGACACCAGCCCTATCTTTTATTTGCTGGCGATCGGACAAATAGCGCTTTTACCGCGGTTGTTTGGGACGGTCTTCCTGCCGGTTTTTGTGTGCTGAAGGAGCTTTGCCACGCTGCGGGTCCGGCTTTCACTCCACGCGTATCCCGTGCTTAATCGATAAACACAAACGACTGAGGTTGCGGCTTTGAGCGGGACTCGACGTGACTAGAACGCTGGGGGTTTCTTGGTTTGGCTGCAAGGGGAACAGCTTTTCGCCCGAGCGCTGTCGGCTGGTTGGCTGAGCGGTTAAGATTGTAATGATGGCTAACGCTACCTCCGCCCCGCAGACCCGTGTCCTGATCGCTGACGACGAAGAAAATCAACGCGCCGGACTAGCCAAAATGATCCAATCGTGGGGCTATGCCGTGGAGACGGCGGCGGATGGGCAGGAAGCTCTGGAAAAATTGGCCCAGGCGCCGGTTCACGTGCTGGTTACCGATCTGATGATGCCACGCGTGGACGGATTCGAGCTCTTGAAGCGTCTGCAAGCGCAGGGCGATGCGCCGCCCTCGATCGTTTTGACCGCGTTCGGAAATATTGAAACTGCCGTTCAAACCGTGCACGATCTCGGAGCGTTTTGGTTCTTCGAAAAACCGATTCAGGCCAGTGCTCTCAAAGTCCTGCTGGAGCGCGCGGCCAATCAAAGCCGTTTGGAAGAAGAAACAGAGCGCCTGCAGCGGCAACTTTCCTACAAAGGCGTTCTGGTGGATTTGGTCGGCAGTTGTCCCGCTATGCAGCAAGTGTTTTCGCTGATCCGTCAGATTGCGCCATCGAAAGCCGCGGTATTGATCGGCGGCGAAAGCGGAACGGGCAAGGAATTGGTCGCGCGCGCGATCCATCATCTGAGCACGCGCAGCAGCGGTCCCTTCGTCGCTATCAACTGCGCCGCATTGCCCGAGACTCTCATGGAGAGCGAGTTGTTCGGCCACGAAAAAGGCGCATTCACCGGCGCCGTGGAACGCCGCGCGGGCTGCTTTGAGCTCGCGCAGCACGGCACGCTGTTGCTCGACGAGTTGGGAGAAATGCCGGTCGGAACGCAAGCGAAGCTTCTGCGCGTCTTGGAAGATTCCTGCGTGCGGCGCTTGGGCGGAAAAACGGAAATCGCGGTGGATGTGCGAGTGATCGCTTCCACCAACAAAGTCATCGAAGAGGCAGTGCGCAAAGGCGAACTGCGCGAAGACTTGTATTATCGGTTGAATGTCTTTCAAATCATGCTGCCGCCGCTGCGCCAGCGGGAGGGCGACCTGCCGTTGCTCACCGAAGCGCTGATCGAATCCATGAATCGTAAGCATGACACCCGCGTGGTGGATGTGTCCCCGGACGTGATGGAGCAGTTCACCCGCTACTCCTGGCCCGGAAACGTGCGCGAGTTGCGCAACGTGCTGGAACGCGCCGTAATCCTGCAGGGCGAAGGCACCATCACCCAGCACGTCCTGCCGCGCGATTTCGGTGTACCAGCCGGTTCGCGGCCTGCGGCGCCGATTTCCGAACCCGACGCCGTACGGCTTCCCGTGGGAACCACGGTGAGCGAGGCGGAAAAACTGTTGATCCAGATCACGCTGCAGCACACGCGCAACAACAAAACCCGCGCCGCCGAAATCCTCGGGATCAGTCTGAAGACTCTGTTCAACAAGCTGAAGGAGTATGGAGCAGCCGAGGCGGAGGCCGGCACCGCAGCCCCCTAGAAGGTCGCGAAGAATCGAATATCTCACCTAGATGTCAATCAAAGCCCGGCTCAGGATCGCGATCGTTGCGCTCGTCGCGCTGGTCGTGATTGCCATGTCGGCCCTTTATCTCTACGATTTCACCACCATGACGTTCACCGGCGCGTCCGAGCGGGCCGACTCCATCGCGAAGGATGTCAAGGGAAATCTCGCCGATCACCTGCAGCACGAGACCGAAGCTCGCGGCCTAAAGCCGGTAACGCTCGACGAATGGAAGCACGCCTGGACCGAGATCATCCGGAGCGACCCCAGCGTCACCGCGATGCTGAAGCGCACTCTAGGCGACTCCAAACTGGTGGCGGACATCATCCTGACTGATGACCAAGGCCAAGTGTTGGCTTCCTCGGGCCCAGCGCTCCCCGGACTAAAACTCTCGCCCGTCCACGATTTCCGCGCCCTGGATGGCCGTAGCTGGATGGAAAATCTGCGCGACCTCATGACTCGCCGCGAGGATTATTCCACCACATTACCGGTGGGAATCTCGGCCAACAATCAGCAGGTCGTTCTTTTCAATATCACGGTCCTGATCCAATCCGTCTTCCTGAAACACGACGTCTATCCCACTTTCAAGATTCTCGGGCTGACGTTTGCATCCGCGCTTTTCATCGCCATCTTTCTGGGGTCCGTATTGCCCAACGTCATGCTCGACCCTCTGGAGCGGCTCACGCGCAGCATCGACATGATTCGCGCCGGACAGTTCGATAAAGCTGTCCTTCCGCTGCAGCGGGAGTCGAGCGAATTCGCTGTGGTTCATTCGAAGCTGAGCCTTTTGGGGGAACAGTTTCGCGGCGCAAGGCAAGACGCGCTCGATCTGCGCAGTAACGTAGAGCAATTGCTGGAAAAACTCGAAGAGGCCGTGTTGTTTTTCGACAACACCGGCCGATTGGCGATGGCGGGCGAAGCCGCCGAACGTATTCTTGGAAGAAGTCACGAGCAGTTAATCGGCAAATCGATCGAGGACGTCTTTCCGCGCACCACTCTTCTGGGCGGCGTGATCGCGCAAGCCGTGGAAACCCGCGAGTCCGTGCAAGCGCAGCCGGTCACGATCGCGCGTGATGGCGCCGGCTCCAACGGATCGGGGAACGTCCGTCTGTTGGTCAGCGTAGAGGTTTTGCGCAAAGGTCCGCGCCAGGATCAAATGGGAACGCTGGTGAAATTGCGCGACGTGGATAGTCGCCGGCAATTGGAACGTCAGCTCGACGTCTCATCCCGCCTCGCTGCGATTAGCAGGCTCACCGGCGGCGTCGCGCATGAGATCAAGAATCCGCTGAATGCCATTGCGTTACATCTGGAGGTGCTGCGGTCACGCCTCGAAACAGAACAACCCGAAGTGGACGTGATCGCGCGCGAAATCAAACGGTTGGACAATGTGGTCAAAACATTCCTTACTTTCAACAAGCCGATTGAACTCCAAGCCGTGCCCGTGGATCTAGACCAGTTAGTGAAGCAGGTGGTCGCGCTGGTTTCCGTACATGCCGAAGCCAAGAATGTTCAGATTGAAACCAAGCTAACGGGCAGACTTTGGTTGAATGGGGATCCGGATCTTTTGAAACAAGCGGTTTTGAACGTGGTCAATAACGGGTTGGAAGCGATGCCCCAGGGTGGAAAACTGCTCATTCAGACCGAGTGGGTTGGCGACGATTGCCAGGTTCGTATCGCCGACGGCGGCGTAGGCATTCCCGCCGACGTTCAGGATCGCATCTTCAATTTGTACTTCACCACCAAACCCCAGGGATCTGGAATCGGGTTGGCAACAACTTTCCGGGTGGTTCAACTTCACAGTGGTACAATCGATTTTGTCAGTGAGCCTGGGAGAGGCACGACTTTCCGGCTGCGTTTTCCGGGGATGACGGATTATCACGGTGAAGCGCGCACTTCAGCCACAACCTCTTCGTGACTTTGTCGGTCGGATATTCATTGCCGCTCTACTGGTATTTACAGCATCCTGCCATAAAAAAGCTGCTGCCGTGCCTGTTCCCTCTCAGCCAGTGACGCAGCCCGCTGTAGAACCCGCTCCACCGCCGGCCGCGCCCAGCGAGCCGCTTACTACTCCGGCGGCACCACCGGTTGCCGCGCCCGCCCCCATTCAAACGCAACCGGCGAAGGATGAATCCAAGTATCAAAAGAATAAACCGGCCGACCAGCCCGCGCCGCCAAAACACGCAGCACCGCGCCCTTCGGTTCCCGTAACTACAACCCCAGCGCCGACACCTACGCCTGCGCCGGTGGAACCACCCCGCTTGGGCGATATCCTTACGCCGGATCAGCAGCAGCAACTGAAATCGGCCATTGATCTCCGGTTGGCCCATGCGCAAGCGAGTTTGGATTACATTGCTACCCGGCAGCTCACCAAGGAACAGGAGGCTACTGTAGTGCAGATCCAGAATTTTATGGCGCAAGCGCAGGAAAAAAGGAAGGATGATCTGGCGGCAGCGAATAGCTTAGCGGAACGGGCTGAAGTTCTCTCGCATGATTTAGTGGCGAGCTTGCGGAAGTAACGGAGGGAGCAGGGGCGATCCCTACGGAGAACCGCCCCCGAATCAAACCAACTTACTGACCGGACGACGGTTTTGCCGTATTCATGGAGGACTCGCCGGTCGCGGTGCCGGTGACGTCCAAGGCGTAAATCTTCACATCCACCCGGCGATTTTCCTTGCGTGCCGCGCGAGTCTTGTTGTCGGCGTTCGGAAAGTCCGATCCGACGCCCAGCTCACGAATCGAACGCAGCGGGATGTTCTTCTCCACGGCGAGGTAGTGGACAACGGCATCTGCCCGTTTCCGGCTCAGCTCGCGATTGTACGCGCTGGGGCCGCTGCGGTCAGCAAAGCCTTCCACTTCCACCAGGTACATCTTCATATTGCTCATCTTTTGGACCGCCTCATCCAGCTTCGCTTGCTCGTCTTTGGTCAGAGTGGTGCGGTTCAGGCCAAAGTAAACCGGCTGTGTGGAAACGAGCTTATAGTTATCCAGATTCTGTAGAGACGTATCGAGCTTGGACTGTGTCTGTTGAACCGCAGTATTGGCAGCATCGGCACGCTGAGCGGCTTCCGCTGCAGCGGCGTTGGCTTTCGCAGCCGCATCAGCGGCTTCGGCAGCCTTCTTACCTGCATCGACTGCTTTTTCATCAGCAGTTGCTACCTGACGATCCAGGTCACCGATGGACTGTTTGTTCTCATCGGTTTGCTTTTGCAAAGTGCTAACCTGACTTTGCGTCTTGTTGGCTTGATCCTGAACCGGTGCAATCGCTTCGCGGACATTCTTCTTCGTCGCGCAGCCCACTCCTGCCAGAGACAGGATCATGACGCCACCCAGGAACGCACGTGTGTTGCGAAGTGTCATTGGACGATCTCCTCTCCGTTGCTTTTGCAACCATCCTTCCAAAGGATTACCTCATGTTACACAATGTATTTACTTCAGGTCCAATGGGCTGAAAAGGTAAAAGTTGCTTAGCTGACGCAGTTTTTGCCGGGTTTTCTAACGTTTCTGTCACGTCTCTAGGGAATTAATTAAATTCCTATAATGTTCAAAACCGGGCACATTCAGGCCCGGGACCTTCGCGGTGTCGTCCCAACGCCGTAGCAGAACAGCCCCAGCGAAGTACGGATTCTCTTCCATCTCCCTCACTTGGTCCGAATTCGCCGGACCTCCTTGCAGCGCCAAACTCTGGAGGGACGAGGGCGAAAGTGTCGCTTGGTACGCCGGGTCGGTGGCGCAAAGATAGCGCTTGGCGTCCACATGCAAGCGGATTGGTTCAGTGACTTCCGGGCCGAAATGGGCGCTTAGCCATTTGGCGCCGGCTGTTTCATGGAAGCCGTCGATCCCCTGGTCGGCGATGTTTTCCGGCAGCCCGTGGATCAAATGCCCGATATCATGCAATAATGCTGCGACGATCAGCGCGGGACGCGCTTTCGCACCTTCGGCCAGATGAGCCGCTTGCAGCGCGTGCTCCTGTTGCGAGACGTCTTCGCCGAAGTAGGCATCGTGTCCGCGAGCTTCGAAGAGAGAGAAGATTTGATCGGTGATGTTCATGAATGTTGTTCACTTGGGCGTCTTTGGTGGAAAAAGTAAAGCGCCGCGGCAATGCTCCCAACCCACGTGACGCCCGCCAGCACCGCGAATGCGCCTTTCCAGCCCCAGGTTACCGCGATGTTCGCCATGCTGTTTCCGGCCAAAACGCCTCCCAGATAGCCGATGCCATCGATCAGGCCGGACGCCGTTCCACTGCCCTGCTTTCCCCCGAAATCGAGTGCGATGGCGCCAGCGAGATACGCGTAAGGGCCGATGATCAAGAAGGCGACGGTAGACACCAGCGCCACGGGCCAGGTCGGCGTGTTCTTAAAATCGGCCAAACCCAGAGCCAGCAGGGCTGCTCCCGCGAGGATCATTCCGCAGAGAATAATGGCCGCTCGGCCGCTCCGGCCCAGTCGATCGCTGAGGAATCCAGAAAGCAGCACCGAGATCCCGCCGAAAAATGGAAAGAGCGCGCTTTTTTGCGCGGCATCGGCAGTGGTCAAGCCAACGGCTTGCGTGAAATAGGTGGGAGTCCAAAGGTTGAACGTTTCGCGAACCAGTGTCATTCCTAATGACAAGATACAGATCAGCCAAAACACGCGGCTTGCGCCGAACGTTCGCAGCAGCTTTCCGACCGTATTCGGCCGATGCTTCTCGCCCTCTTCGCGAAAAAGATTGTCCGGATTCACAGCCGGTTCTGGGAGATCTCGCTCACGTGGCGATTCCCTCAGCACGAGCAAGTTAACCAGAAGCAAGACCGTGAGGACGCCGCCGGCGCAATAGAACACCTCTCGCCAACCGAAGCCCTGCGCGATTAACGCGCTCATGAATTGGCGCGAGAGCGCGTCTCCGAAAAGAAAACTCAGGCTAATGACTCCCATCACCGTGCCATAAGTCGAAAAGGAAAACCACTTGGAAGCGATTTTCACCACGCCCGCCCATCCCAGCGATTGGACCGCGCGATTACCGATCCACGCCAGCGTAAACAGCGGGATTCCTCCGGCTATGGCAAAAAGAAAAGTGAAGAGCACCGAGCCGGCCATCCCAAAAAGATAATTGCGCCGCCCGCCCAGAAAATCGGCCAGTCCGCCGCTGGGGAATTTTCCGATCGCGTAAGCCAGCACGCCGAAAGATGCGATGGTTCCAAGACGCGTGGTGGCCAGGTCGCGCGGAATACCATGCTCGGTCATCTCCTGAATCAGAAGAGGCAAGCAAACCGACAGATTCGAGCGGCACAAGTAGTAGCCGGCATAGCCGGACATCAGCAGCGCGATGGTGACCGCTTGCCAGAACCGCATTCAAACAGTCTAGAGGACGAAGGTATCAACTTCGTGAATATCGTCCATACCGAACCGCGACCGCGCGGGAGCGCAACCCCGAAGATTAGGGCAGCGCTCGCTTGCGGTCGCGGTTGGGTTAGGGTTCTGATGTGCGCGCCTCGATTTCATTGAGAACGCTGTCGCACTCAGCAATGCTCGACGCTATATAGTGAGCGCCGGCGGCGCGCAAACGACGTTCGGCGGTACGCAGCAGGTCCGTTTGCTCGCTTTCGGACAGAGCGGTCCACTCTTTCTCGGTCAGCCCAACCTCATTGCCAGTGCGCGTGATGCCGATAGTCCACATCCCGGCATTGCGTCCTTCTTCCATGTCGGCCGGCGTGTCGCCAATCTTCACCATCGCCGACATCGGATAAACATCCAGCTTGATGGCCGCGAGATAACACATCCAGGGCATGGGACGTCCGGCTCCTGCGTCCGCGGGACACAGCGCGCAGTCCGGAACAAAGCCCTGCGCGGCGGCGCGCTCCAATAAGTAATCCAACATCGCGCGATTGTAGCCGGTGGTCGTTCCGACCTTGAGACCTCGGGAACGCATTCTGGCCACTGCGTCCGCCGCGCCGGGAAGCAAATCCGAAAAGTGGGCCAGCACTCGAAGTTGGTTGGGGACGAAAGCCGCGTAGAGTTTGTCGATATCCTGTTCGGCCGGGATGTTGCCATACTTCGCAGCCCAGGCTGCCGAAACCCGCGCAAGCTGGAGGATCGCCCGGATATGCGCCTTCTTGTCCAGGCCCATCGGTTCGCGGGCTTCAGCCACGGTAACCGGAACATCCGCTTCGGCGAATTCCGATTGCAGCGCGGCTACTGGAGCGCGGCTGCCGAAATCCACCAGCGTCCCGGCCCAATCGAGAATGGCCGCGCGCAGCTTCACAGATCCAAGCCCGCGATGGTGCGCTCCGCTAATCCGAACGAAAGAGTCATCCCGGACCCGCTTAACGCCGTCACGATGTGGATGCCTGCCGCCGGTTCCGCCTCGAAAAAAGGCTTATCCGGATGCACGCTATACACCCCATGCCAACGCTGCGCGATGCGGAAATCGGGGAGCCGCAAGAATGTTTCAGCCTCTCTCAGGATCAAATCGTCGATCTCCGGCTTATCGAAAATGTCGATGCACGCCCCGTACTCATGGGAATCGCCCAAAGTGATCGCGCCGTCCGCGGTTTGAGAGGCCAGAATATGAATCAGATATTTCTCGTACTCCGGTTGCTCCCGGGCGACGCGCTCTTTCAATTTCGCCAGGCTTGCGCACACTTGGAACGCCTTGTAAAAGCGCAGCGTTAATCCGGCGGCGAGCGCTGGACCCAATTGCCAATCCGCCGGCTGCGGTGCGGTACGCATCATCTGCAGTTTGCAGCGCGTCACGCCACTCGCACGAAAAGCATCCGCGTATAGAGTCTCGAAATCGTCGCCCGAACACACGATGATCACATCGGCTTCGTGCGATCCCGCGCCCGTTTCAATCCACGGCGGATCGATATGCGTTACAGCGTTGGAGAAATGCACCGACACTCCCAACTCGCGCAGATACTCCGGCAGCCGCGTAACGACTAACCGAGGATCCACCGTGAACTCCGTGCCGCTCCATAGTCCGCCACGCAGACCGTTTGGTTGAACGGCTGCACTGCGTTCGAGAACTTCGGACGCTTCCAGCCAATGGCATGCATATCCGGAGCTCGGCGCGACATCCGCGAATTCGCGCAACACATCCGCCTCATCTTCGCGATACGCCAAGTGGAGTGAGCCGGTGGGACGATAAGGCAGACGGGCGGCATGCAGAACATTCAGCCAGATCTCGCGGCTGCGCAGCGCCATTTGGTGCATCTCGCCCGCCGGTTGACCGATCGGCCAGATCATCCCGAAATTTCGAATGGATGCCCCCGTTGCCGAGCGGCCACGTTCGCACAGAATCACTTGATGACCTCGCCGCGCGGCGACATACGCATGCGCCAGCCCGAGAATTCCGCCGCCGATCACCGCTACTTTGGTTCGCCGTGGCACCTCTTAACAATAGGACGGTTTTGTGAAGAGTGGATGACAGTCCGGATTGGAGTACTCGCCCCGCAGCGCTGCCATCGGATCAAGTTCGGCAGCGTCGCGTCAAGGAAGATAGCACGCAACGAGCGCCGTCAGCAGAAGGACAAATGCGACACCGGCGAGCGCGGAAAAATCCAGCGCGCCAACGCCGAATAATCCGTCTTGCAGTGCCCGGCTCACAATGTACGCATCCATCAGACCGAGCGCAGATCCGATACGGCGAGCGCCGCACCTTCTTTCTCCACCACCGCTGGGAAGGCTACAGGTGGCAGGAAGCGCCGCAGAATCCCTGTAAAGCTTTGATTTAGAAAGGCCGATGGTAACTATTCAGATCGCTGATCGAAATGTCATGAAGTCAGAAGCGTGGACTACTCCCAGGATCACGGCCGCGGTTTGCGGCATTCTTTCCATTCTTCTGGGCTTCGCCGTGCTCACCGGCTGGATTACCCACTCGCTGGTTCTGGTGCAGGTTGCGCCTGGCTTAGCTCCCATGCAGCGAAACACCGCCGCCAGCTTCATCCTGGCCGGAATCGCGCTGCTCGGCGTGGTGCTAAACAAGAGGCGGTTAACACTGGTTTGCTCCATCATTACCGCTCCCTTGGCCGCTGCCACTTTTTTCGAATTCCTCCTTCATGCAAATTTCGGGATCGATGAACTTCTGGGAGCGACCTACATCACCACCAAATCCGCCGGCCGGATGGCTCCGACTACCGCGCTCTGTTTCATTCTTCTCGCGGGATGCCTGATCCTGGCCCAGATACGCCGGCTCACGAATCGCGCGCCGTTGCTCGGTGCGGCAGGATCGGGAATTGCCGCCGTGGGCGCAGCCTGCACCATCAGCGTAGTCTGGGGAAATGGTGACGCGTTCGCATGGGCCGGACTTGCGCGTGTCGCGGTTCTCACCGGTCTCGGATTTTTGATCCTCGGAATTGGTGTCGCAGCCCTGGCTTGGGACTTTACCACCCGCGGCCTCCGTGAATCCGCCTGGGTACCCATTTCGGCGGCGATTTTTCTGGTTACCGTTCGCGTGGGACTGTGGCAGGCGTTTGCCGCCAAGAATCATCTCCGGCTGGACTGGCTGGCCGTTGTCACTTTGCTGGGAGCCATCGGCGGCGCGGTAGTCTTCGGCGTGTTCGTTCACTTGGCTCTAAAAGCGCACTGGCAACGCGAAGCCCTGCGCGAGGTAAATGGACGCCTGGAAGAAGAAATGGTAGAACGCCGCCGCGCAGAGGAATCCGCACATAGTGCAAATCGTGCCAAGAGCGAGTTTCTCGCGAATATGAGTCACGAACTTCGAACTCCCATGACCGGCGTGCTCGGAATGCTCGATCTCACCCTCGCCACCAATCTTTCTCGAGAGCAGAAAGAATACCTGGGTATGGCGAAGTCCTCGGCGGATTCTCTTCTGACTTTGCTGAATGACATCCTGGATCTTTCGAAGATCGAAGCCAACAAACTGGACCTCGCGCCTGTGGTTTTTTCCATATCCGAGTGCATCGGCGCGGCGGTGCGGATGTTTGAAGTACCGGCGAAAGCCAAAGGACTGCGGCTCAACGCCGCGATTGCTCCCAATATTCAGGACGCAGCCATCGGAGATCCGTTGCGGCTGCGCCAGGTGCTGGTGAACCTGATCGGGAACGCAATCAAGTTTACGGATTCCGGTTCCGTTTCCATCAAAGCGAGGACCGAGACCTGCTCCGGCTCCGAAATGGTTCTTCGTGTCGAAGTGACGGATACCGGCATTGGAATCCCGGCAGAGATGCGCCAGTTGATTTTCCACCCGTTCCGTCAGGCGGACGGATCGCCGACGCGGCGGTACTGTGGCACCGGACTAGGCCTGACTATCTCCGCGCGTCTCGTGGATTTGATGGGCGGAGAGATTGGAGTAGACAGCGAGGTCGCGAAAGGAAGCACCTTTCATTTCACCGTACGGCTCAACGCCGCGCCCGCTCAGACGCCCGTTGCCCCGGAGTACTCGATGGAAGTGGGTGCACTGGCTGCGGCGGTTGGATCGCATTTTGCAGCGCGGCCCTTGCGGATTCTGGTGGCGGAAGACAACATCGTGAATCAAAGGCTCGCGTCGGAACTTCTGCGCCGCGATGGGCATAGCATCGTCGTGGTGGGCGACGGAAATCAAGCAGTAGCTGCCGCGAGCGGCCAACATTTCGATCTGATATTGATGGACGTTCAAATGCCGGTTCTGGATGGGCTGCAGGCCACGGCCCAGATTCGGGCCGCGGGAAATCACGTACCGATTGTCGCCATGACCGCAAGCGCCATGAACGGCGATGAGGCGCGTTGCCTGCAATTCGGGATGGACGGATATCTCACGAAGCCGATCAATGTCGCGGCGCTGCGGGAGACGCTGGCGCGTTTTGGTTCCGGCCAAGTAGCACGCGCGGTTTAGTACCCCAAAGCTATCGGCAAGCCGGAGGCTTGCCCTACGGTTGTGGTGAGATGATAAGTCACACTTCCGAATGCTTCGGCCACCACGCCTCAACCTCAGCAGCCTGCAAAGCGGTTTGGGACTTCTGATCATCGTTCTTCTGGCGATCCTCACGAGCCCTCGCACCGGAGCTGGTGACCGGATCTTTCTCCAGGCCGGGAACCTCACCGACATTCTGCGCCAGGTCTCCGAAATCGGAATCATGGCAGTGGGGATGACGCTCGTGATTCTCACGGCAGGCATCGATCTGAGCGTGGGCAGTACGCTCGCGCTCTCTACCTCGCTTGCCGGACTTTGCCTAACCTCGTCCGGTAAAATTTGGCTCGCCATTGTGTGTGCGCTGGCCGGATCGGCGCTGGTCGGCGCGCTCAACGGATTAGTGATCGCGAACCTGCGCATCCAACCATTTATCGTTACTCTCGCTTCCATGATTGGAGTTCGCGGCCTGGCACGGCGCCTCACCAACAACACCAACATCGATTTCGGATTCGGGTCCGACGCGGGCTCTGTTTTCGCTCGACTGGGTTCGGACAAAACCACCGTGATCATCATGTTTGCGATCGTGTTCGCGGTCTTTTCCGTGCTTCTCTCGCTAACCGTTTTCGGCAGGCGCGTCCGAGCCATCGGCGACAATCAAACGGCAGCGCTCTACGCTGGCTTGCCTATCAAGCGGACCAAGATCTACGTCTATACATGGTGCGGATTTTTAGCCGGGCTGGCTGGAATCATCTACGCGGCGCAAAATCATCAAGCCAATCCGAACGCCGGGATATCCTATGAGCTCGAAGCCATCGCCGCTGTGGTGATCGGCGGAACGAGTTTGGCCGGTGGAAAAGGATCCATGACCGGCACGCTGATCGGAACTTTGATCATGGGCATTCTCACCAACATGCTGCGTCTCAACAATGTGGATAGCAATACAGAGATGATGCTCAAAGCCGTCATTATTATCGCCGCGGTTTGGATTCAACAATTCAACGCCGCTGGATTCAGGAAGAGAGAATCGACATAATGCGAAACTATTTGGCCCTCGCCGGCTTAGTCTGCCTACTCGCCGGATGTTCCAAGCCTTCCGCGCCCGCCGCGAAGACGTATTTCGTCGCGTTCAGTCAATGCAACAACGCCGAGCCGTACCGCTCCGCGCAGAACGAACTGCTCACCCGCATTTGCGCCAAGAAGCCGGATATTAAGCTCACCATCACCGACGGCCAGCAGGACAACAGCAAACAGATCGCGCAGATCGAAACGCTGATTCTGCAGAAACCGGATCTGCTGATTGTGGCGCCGAATGAGCGCGCACCGCTCACCGCCGTGATGGGCAAAGCGGTAGCCGCGGGAATTCCGACCATCTGCCTCGAGCGCGATATCGCCGAGCCGAACTACACAACATATATCGCTTGCGATAACCGGGCGATCGGAAAAATGGCCGGTCAATTCATCGTGGATCAGCTTTCGAAGAAAAACGGCAAGCCAAAAGGCAAGATCGTCGAAATTCGCGGGCTGCTCGGCGTGGAAGGCGAAATCAACCGGTATGGAGGCGCACACGAGGTTTTCGCGCAATATCCAGATGTGAAGGTGGTGCACGAAGCCGTGGCGGATTGGCTGCAAGCGAAAGGCCGCGAGCGCATGCTCGAGATCCTTCGCGCTCAGCCGGAGATTGATGCCGTGTATGGCCACAACGATCCGATGGCCGTGGGCGCTTATCTGGCGGCGCAGGAGTTGGGTCGAGAAAAATCGATGTTCTTTGTCGGCGTGGACGGACTCGGCGGCCCGGCAGGCGGCATCAAGAAGGTGATGGACGGCGTGCTAGCGGCGACGTTTTACTATCCGCTCGCGGTCGACATGGCGATGGAAATTGGCGACAAAATCCTGCGCGACCCGAATTTCAAGCCGCTCAAGAAGTACATGCTGCCGACGGAGATCATTACTCCGGACAACGCGCAAAAGATGTATGACCGGCTCACGTTCCAATAGCCAATGAACGAACTGCTGCGGCTGGAGCGCATCAGCAAACACTTCGACGGTACGCAAGCGCTCGCCGAAGTGAGCCTGAGTGTGCTCGCGGGCGAGGTTCATGCATTGTGTGGAGAAAACGGCGCGGGCAAAAGCACGCTCGGTAAAGTGATCGCGGGAGTTGTTCGTCCCGATTCGGGCGAGGTGTATCTCGGCGGATCGCCGGTTGCTCTCAGGAGTCCGCTGGACGCGCAACGCCGCGGCATCGGGATTATTTTTCAGGAGCTGGATCTTTTCCCGCATCTTACCGTCGCGGAGAACATCGTCATCGGCAATGTGCATGCCGAGCGCGGCGTATTGGTGCCGCAGGACGCAATGGATCGTTTTTGTGCGCCGCTGCTCGAAAAGGTGGGATTAACGCACTGTGCGCCGCGCCGTCTGGTGCGCGATCTCTCGATCGCACAGATGCAACTGGTGGCCATTGCTCGAGCGCTCGGCATGAATGCGCGAATGATCGTCATGGATGAACCGACCAGTTCGCTTTCCGACGACGGCGCCAGCACGCTGTTTGAACTGATCCGCTCGCTCAAACAATCGGGCGTTTCGACTATTTACGTCTCGCACAAGATGGAAGAGATTTTTCGCATCGCCGATCGCATCACGGTTCTGCGCGACGGCCGCCGGATCAGCACGCGCGCCGCCGCGGCTTGTAGCGTGGCCGAGGTTATTCGCGATATGGTGGGGCGCGAACTGCAGGAAACCATGCGTCCGGTGGTCTCTCCATCGGCGTCACCGTTGCTGAAAGTGCGGTCGCTCTCCACTACGAAACTGAATCACGTCAGCTTTGAATTGCACGAAGGCGAAGTGCTCGGCGTCGCGGGCCTGGTAGGCTCCGGGCGCAGTTCGCTGGGCGCCGCGCTGTTCGGGCTCGATCCAATTGTCGATGGTTCGGTGGAATTCAATGGCGTGCCCTTCGCGCCCCGCTCCCCCTCGGATGCTTTAAAACAAGGCCTCGGCTTGGTGCCGGGCGACCGGAAACTCGAAGGCCTGATGCCGCAAATGTCCGTGATGGAAAATTCTTCGCTCACGGTGCTGGAGCGCCTGCAGGTTCTTCGTTTCGTTAAGCGAGACGCGGAACGCCGTCAAACCGGCGAAGTCCATAAGACGCTGCGCTTGAAGACAGGATCGGCCGATGTGCCGGTAAGCACGTTGAGCGGCGGCAATCAGCAAAAAGTTCTGCTGTCCCGCTGGCTGCTGGCCGATCCGGACGTTCTGTTCCTGGACGATCCAGCGCGCGGCATCGATATCGGGGCGAAACAAGATATCTACGAAGTTTTGGATAAGCTCGCGGCCGCTGGAAAGGGAATTATTCTAGTGAGCTCGGAGCTGCCGGAGCTGCTGCGCTGCTCGGATCGAATTCTGGTGTTGCGCGACGGCGGTGTGGCCGGAATTCTCAGCCGTGAAGAAGCGACACAGGAGCGCATTATGTCGCTCGCCACTGCCTAACTGAACCGCGCGCGCAAGCGAGCGCAACCACTATGTTGAATCAACCGCACAGGTGAGCAACCGGCGCTCCAGATCTCTGCGACGGCGTTTGTTCCAATTCATCGACTTAGACGGCGGTTTCCAAAATGCATCTCTCGCAACATGCCCACGGCGAAATCGCAAACGCTTTCCGTTGGCCTGCATCTGGCAGCGGTGATCCTTCTCGTTCTGCTCACGTCGCATTCTTTCGCGCCGCCTCCCGCGCCGGATGTCCCGAAGCGGGAGTTCATCCCGCTGGCGCCGTTGCCGCGCGTGTATCTGAATCAAGGCGAACAACACCAGGGCGGCAGCAATCAAACGGAACTCCCCGCCCGCCATGGAGCGCCGCCACCACGCGCCCGGAACACGTTCATCCCGCCAACAACGACGCACGATCCGAAACTTCCCATGGCGATTTCCGTCGCCTTCGACTCCCCCACCGTTCAGATCGATCCAAGCAAGATCGGCGATCCATTGAGCAGCCTCCCGGTCGGCGCGCTCGGCATGCATGGCCGCGATGGAATCGGCGATAGATGCTGCGGTCCCGGAATCGGAAACGGTCCGAACGGAACTCCGGGCATCACACGGGGGTCTACTCATCGCGTCACTGCGCCGCAATTGATCTACAAAGTGGAGCCCGAATTTTCCGAAGACGCGCGCAAAGCCAAGTTTTCCGGAATGGTAGTTCTGGCAATTGAAGTGGACGCGTCCGGACACCCGCGCGCGTTTCGCGTTGTTCAGAGCCCGGGCCTCGGCCTGGAGGAAAAAGCCATTGATGCTGTGAAGCAATGGCGCTTCAAACCGGGTTATCAGGATGGAAAACCGGTGGTCACCAGCGCCACGGTGGAAGTTAACTTTCGGCTGCTGTGAAACTTACCGTTTTTCGGTCCTTTACCGGCTCGGAATGCGGTCTGACGGTAAACCGTGCCAAAGCGATTTGCGGGCACGCTAAATCCTCGATAGACGGCTTGGCACGCTTCGGGACATTCTAGAGACACGTAATGGTGGCGGTGCATCCCCAGATCCGCAGATAGCCCGGTTCACGCTCCCGGACACCTGCGGCTTGCACCGCCGCCGTACAATCCAGCCGATTTAGACCACTAATTTCCAGGGTTTTCGATATTCCCGGATCAGGTGCTTGCGCGCCTCACTCTGCTGTGTCGTCCACTTTTGCGCATCCCAATCCAAACGCAGTTTGCTTCGATACGAGACATTGCCTAGTAAACAAGTGGTGGTGGAACGCTGGCAAATCTCGATATCGCTGGTGGGTTTCTCGCGCGTCTTGACGCACTGCAGAAAATTTTCCCAGTGCTTTCCATTGCCCGAGTCCGTGGATTTTTCTTCCGCCGGTTGAATCACATTCGCTTCCGGGCCGGCCGTCTCGGGAATGATCTTGTATCCGCCGCGATCCAGAAACATGGTTCCCCGATTACCGCAGAATAGGATGCCGCCGGTTTTGTTGAACATGGAATTTCCGTTGCCGGCGCGCCGTTCGTAGCTCGCGATAAATCCGCTCGGATATTTGTAAGTCACCTGCATCGTGTCGGGCGTCTCGGTGTTGTCCTTCAACCAGTACCGGCCGCCGAGCGCGGTAATTTCGCTCGGAACTTCTTCTTTAAACGCCATCTGGACGATGTCCAGCCAGTGCACGCCCCAATCCGTCATCATGCCGCCGGCGTAATCCCAGAAGTAGCGGAATGTCGAAAAGTATTTGTCCGCCGGATCCACGCCGAAGCGATTTGCGTTGAACGGAACCTTCGGCGCAGGGCCGAGCCACATATCCCAATCGAGCGTGGCGGGCGGCTCGGCATCCGGCGGATTTCCGTAGCCTGCCGGATCGTCGTTCCCGTAGTTCCACGTGCGCACGTACGAGATCTTGCCCAGCTCCCCGGAGCGAATGATGTCGGTGGCTTTCTTGAAGTGCGCGGCCGACCGTTGCATGGTGCCGGCTTGTACTACACGCTTGTACTTTCGCGCGGCTTCCACCATCTTCACGCCTTCGTCCACCGATACGCAGATCGGTTTTTCGACGTAGACATCTTTGCCGGCTTTGCAGGCTTCCACGGTCATGTAGGCGTGCCAGTGGTCGGGTGTTGAGATGCAAACGACGTCGATGGATTTGTCCGCCAGGATCTCACGAAAATCCTTCACGGGCTTGGCCTGGTTCTTGCTGTCGCGCACGGCCCAGTCGAGATTGCGCTGGAACACGTCGCACACCGCCACTGGGACCAGGTTCTCCTGGTACATGGCGAAATGCAGATTGGCGCGGCCCATCTTGCCCATACCGATGAATGCCGCAGCGATCTTGTCGTTCGCGCCGCGCACCTTGCCGGTGAAGAGCGACGTGGTAAGCGCCGCGGCTCCGGCGGATTTCAGAAAATCGCGTCGATCGGGTGTGTTCATTTCGCCTCCTACTTCACAACAATGTTCACCAATTTGTCCGGAACCACAATCACCTTCACCACTTGCTTGCCGTCGAGCAGCGGCAGGATCTTCACGTCGCCAAGGGCCTGTTTCTCGAGCGTTTCTTTCGCGGTGCCGAATGCCACGAACACACGTCCGCGCACTTTGCCATTGATCTGGATCACGATCTCGGCTTCATCTTCCTTCGCGAGCGCCGGATCGTATTCCGGCCAGGCATGATGAAACAGCGGAGCGGGCTTGCCCTGCTCTTCCCAAAGCTCTTCGGCGAGATACGGCGCGAACGGTTCCAGCATCAGCGTCAACTTCTCCAGAACTTCGGCCATCACGGGCTTCGAAATCTGTTTCTCGTTTTCGATGAGCACGTTCATCAGCTCCATCAATCCAGCGATCGATGTGTTGAAGTGCCAGCGGCTCTCAAAGTCGTCAGTGATGCGCTGCAGCGTCTGGTGCAACTTGCGCAGGACTTGGCGATCGCTTTCACCAGCCTCGCTGAGTCCGCCGCCGACGTTGCGCGTGACGAAGCGATAGACGCGGCCGAGGAAGCTATATGCTCCATTCGCGCCCGCATCGGTCCAATCCATCTCTTTTTCAGGAGGCGCTGCGAACAGCTCGAACACACGGCCCGTGTCGGCGCCGAAGCGATCCATCATCTGATCGGCGCTCACCACGTTGCCCTTGGATTTCGACATCTTCGCGCCATCCTTGATCACCATGCCTTGCGTGAAGAGGCGGGCTACGGGCTCATCGTTCTTGACCAGCCCGATGTCGCGCATCATCTTGGTCCAGAAGCGCGAGTAGATGAGATGCAGGATGGCATGCTCCACTCCGCCGATGTACTGGTCGATCGGAAACCAGTACGCGATCTTTGCCGAATCGAACGGCGCGCTCGAATTGTGCGGATCGCAGTAGCGATAGAAATACCAGGACGAATCGATGAACGTGTCCATGGTGTCGCTCTCGCGCCGGGCATTTTCGCCGCACTTCGGACACTTCACGTTCATGAACTCAGGAACATTTTCGAGCGGCGATTTGCCTTTGCCCGTGATCGGAATCCCGAGCGGCAGCACGACGGGCAGATCTTTTTCGGGAACCGGCACGATGTCGCACGTCGGGCAATAGATCACCGGAATCGGAGTGCCCCAATAACGCTGCCGCGAGATGCCCCAGTCCTTGATGCGATACGTGATCGCGCCTTTGCCGAAGCCACCCGCTTCCGCCTTCGCGGTCATCTTGCGGCGCGCTTCTTCGCTTGCGAGACCCGAGTACTCGCCCGAATCTTTAGCGCGGCCGTCCTCTAAGAACGGCAGCTTCTGTTCGGACCCATCCGCCGGTTCGATCACGGCGTGAAATGGAATGCCGTACTTCTCGCAGAATTCGAAATCGCGCTCGTCATGCGCGGGCACAGCCATAATTGCGCCGGTCCCGTAACCCATCAGCACAAAATTCCCGATCCAAATCGGAATCTTCTCGCCGTTAAAAGGATTGACGGCGAACTTGCCGGTGGGCAAGCCTTCCTTCTCCACGTCGCCCGGACCTTTGGCCGCGCGCGAATCGATCATCTTCTTGACCTGGGCCGCGAGTTCGCTCGACGCCAGCTCCGCGACCACTGGATGCTCGGGCGCGAGAATCAAACAAGCGGCTCCGAAAATCGTGTCGATGCGCGTGGTGAACACGCGGATCGGCTGACCACTCTCCGCCAGCTTGAAATCCACTTCCGCGCCTTCGGACCGGCCGATCCAGTTGCTCTGCATCAGCAGCACGCGTTCCGGCCAGCCATTCCGCAGCTCGGCGATTTCGTTCAGCAATTCGTCCGCGTACTTCGTGATCCGGAGGAACCACTGCGCGATGGCGCGCTGCTCCACTGGCGTGCCTTCGTGCCGCCAGCAGCAGCCATCCACCACTTGCTCGTTCGCGAGCACCGTGCCGCACTCGTTGCACCAATTGACCAGCGCCTTCTTGCGATACGCCAGGCCGCTCTCCAGCATCTTGAGGAAGAACCACTGATTCCAGCGATAATATTCAGGATCGCAGGTGGTGACTTCACGCGACCAATCGTAACTGAAGCCCATGCGGCGATGCTGCCGCTTCATGTTTTCGATGTTGAACTGGGTCCACTCGTAGGGATCGCGCTTGTTCGCGATGGCAGCATTCTCAGCCGGAAGTCCGAACGCATCCCAACCCATCGGATGCAGCACGTTGAACCCGCGCATCCGCTTGTAGCGCGCCAGCGCGTCGCCGATGGTGTAGTTGCGAATGTGGCCGATGTGCAGCGTGCCGCTGGGATACGGAAGCATCTCGAGCACATAATACTTGGGCCTCGACGAATTCTCTTCCGCGCGGAAAAGATCCGATTCCCGCCAACGCGCTTGCCACTTCTCTTCTATCTGTTTAAAGTCGTACTGCTTTTCCGGCATAACCTTTTCAGTGTCTCGATGTTCCTCGCGTCATCGCCTTCTTTCTCGACGGGCGTTTCGAGAATGAAAGCTTTGTTGCGAAGCTTCGGATGGTTCAGGATCCTGCGAAACCCTTCTTCTCCAATATAGCCGTGTCCGATCTGTTCGTGCCGGTCGACGCGCGAACCGAACGGCGTTTTGGAATCGTTGGCGTGGATCACTCGGACATTTTCGATGCCGAGCGCGCGGTCGATTTCCGCGACTGTCCTTCGGAGTCCGGCCGCCGTCGCGACGTCGTATCCGGAAGCATGGCAATGGCAAGTGTCGATGCAAAATCCGATTGCGAGATCCGTCAACTCGCCAGCGAACTTGCGCATGAGGTCGAGTTCTTCGAGTTTGCTGCCCAGCGCCGCGCCCGATCCGGCCGTGTTTTCGAGTAGAACCGTCAGCTTTCGTGTATCCAAACCCCGCGCCGCTTCGGCCAGCGACCGAGACACGCTCTCGATGCCTTGCTCCACCGAATGGCCTTTGCAATTTCCCGGATGCGCCACCAGATACTCCGCGCCGATGGCGAGCGCACGCTCCATTTCGCCTCGAAAGGCCGCCACCGATTGCGCCCGAAGAGCCTCGCTGCACGACGCGAGATTGATCAGGTAATTGTCGTGAATGACCAATGGATAAAGATCGTGCCGCTCGCGTGCCTTGTGCAACAGCTTCACTTCGCTCTCGGTCCGGATTGAAGCTTTCCACATCCGCGGGCTCGAAGAGAAAATCTGGAACGTGTTGCCGCCAACTTTCGCGGCAGTGAGCGCCGCATGCTCGAGCGACTTGCCGATGGATGTGTGCAGGCCGATGCGCTGTCGTGAACTACCGGAAGCCAATATCGTCCTTCACCTTTTCCATCCAGTTGTAGACGATGGGGCAGTAAGTGGTCCGGTCCACAAACTCCCACATCCGGCTGGCGATCGATCCCTCGCCGCGCACCAGATGCGGAAAATTTTGACAATTGTGCGGACGGCCTTCGTACACGCTGCAGAGGTTGCCCTTCAGGAACACGCAGCCGTTCGAGTCGCGCTTCAGGATCAGTTCGCCGTCGCTCGCCTGCATCGTGTAGTCGCGCATGAACTCGTTGTGCGAGACGCCGATAAATTTCGAAAGCTTCGCGATGTCGCGCTCGGTGATTCCGGTCTCGGTAACCCGGCAACAGTTGGCGCACTCCGTGCAATCAATCTGGGCTTGGATTTCTTCGCCGAACACGCGCAAGCGCCGATCCGAGTGCCGGTGCTTGCTGAAGTAGGCGCGAAACCGCTTATTCTCGTCCCGCTTTTGACGGCCGATGCGCTCGATCTGAACCAAATCGGTGAGCATGCTCTCTTACAATAGAGTATGCCTTCGACTAAGGACGAATACTACCGCATCCAGAAACTGCCTCCTTACGTTTTCGCCATCGTGAACGAGATGAAAGCGAAAATGCGCGCGGCGCAGTTGGATGTCGTGGATCTCGGGATGGGCAATCCGGACGGCGCGACGCCTGAGCCCGTGGTGAAAAAGCTGATCGAAGCCTCGAAGAATCCGCGCAATCATCGTTATTCCATGTCGCGCGGGATTCCGCATCTGCGGCTGGAAATCGTGAAGCACTACAAGTCGCGCTACAACGTCGATCTCGATCCGGAATCCGAAGCCATTGTCACCATCGGCGCCAAGGACGCGCTCGCGCATTTGCTCTTTGCGACCATTGGTCCGGACGATGCCGTAGTGTCGCCCAATCCGGCCTATCCGATTCATCAATACGGCGTGATTATGGCGGAAGGCCACGCCTGCATGCTTCCGATGCCCGATCCGGCGACGTTTCTGAACGGACTGGAACAGCTCTATCAAAAATCGTCGCGCAAGCCGAAGATGATTCTGATTTCGTTTCCCCACAATCCGACCACGCAAACGGTGGAGTTGCAGTTTTTCAAGGACATTGTGCAGATGGCCGCGCGGCACGGCACCGTGATCGTGCATGATTTCGCCTACGCCGACATTTGTTTCGACGGCTACAAAGCGCCTAGCATTCTGGAAGTTGAAGGCGCCAAGGAAGTGGCGGTGGAGATCTATTCGCTTTCGAAAAGTTTTAACATGGCCGGCTGGCGCGTCGGATTCTGCTTGGGAAATCGCAAGCTAATCGGCGCATTGGCGCGCATCAAGAGCTATCTCGACTACGGCATCTTCCAGCCGATTCAAATCGCGTCGATCATCGCGCTGCGCGAGTGCGGCGGCGCAACCAAAAAGATCTGCGCCACTTATCAGGAACGCCGCGATCTTTTGATCAAGGGCTTGAAGCGCGCCGGATGGCCGGTGGAACCGCCCCGCGGATCGATGTTCGTGTGGGCGCCGATCCCCGAACAATACCGGGCGCAGGGTTCGCTCGAATTCGCAAAACTGCTGATGGAAAAAGCGTTGGTCGGCGTGTCACCCGGCATCGGCTTCGGGCCGCTGGGCGAAGGCCACGTCCGGTTCGCGCTGGTGGAAAACGAGCATCGCATCAAGCAGGCGACCAAATCGATCCAGCAGTTCTTGAAGAAGTAAGTCCGCACGCGGTTGGGGCATTTCACCCGGTCCGATAAAGTCTAAACAGGCGTACTTCACCAGTTCTTCGATACTTGGCAATCGGTTTACGAATTGCATTGTGGCTTTGGACATGCGTCATACGCCACAAAGCGGGGCGATGTTGGTTCCACGCGAGCATGGTGCCACGGCGATGATGCTCACGCCGTTCTTGTGCGCGGCTTTGCTGCTCCGGCATGTGTATTGGCAGGAGGCGGTCACGCTGGTCGCGATTTTGGTGGCGCTCGTGATCAAGGATCCACTGGTTGTTCTGGCGCGCCAGCGTTGGGTATGGAAGCAGGAGCATCCGGAAACACGAGGCGCGATGCGGCTTGCCGCGATCGAACTGCTTGTTCTGACCGCCTGCGGGGTAACGCTGCTTTGGACACGCGATCCGGCGGCCTTCGGCTTGTTGTTCGTGGGTTCCGCCGCTTTCACGGCGCTCGCTGTGATGGTGAACGTTCGAAACCGGCAGCGAGCTGTCTGGTTTCAAGTAGTGAGCGCGGCGGCGTTGTCGGCCACTTGCGTTGCAGCCTGTTTGTCGGGTCCCGGAAAGGTGCCCGGATGGTGCTGGTTGCTCTGGCTTCTGTGCACAGTGCAAGCTACAGCGGGAATTTTTGTCGTTCACGCACGGCTTGACGCGCGCAACAGCAAAGGAAAGCCAGTGAACGTCGCCAATCGACGCCTCGCATTTCTGCTTCAGATGATTTTGTTAGCGAGCGCAATGTGGTTCGCCCTACGTGGGCAATTCTGGATCGCCACAGCGCTCGCTTTGGCCGCGATCGGATACTTGCTGGAACTTCGGCGGCAGCAAAATCAAGCCGCGCTCAAAATGTCGCTGAAGCGAGTGGGACAACAAACTCTCGCGCTCGCCGTTGCCTTCGCTTTGCTGGTTTGCCCCAACTGGTCCAACTCGGGGAAACTTTGAACAGTTGGTCAGCGGAAATCGCTGCCATGTGGAGGTTCACTCGCAACAACGGAATTACCGAGGGTTTCCACAACAAGATGGAACTGATCAATCGCCAAGCGTACGGGTTTCGCAACTTCGAAAACTACAGAATGCGAGTCCAGGTATTATGTGCTTAATCAGTCAGAGTCCGGGATTGCCCCCGTTTTTGGCGTAGAGCCTTCGTTAGGAAAGTGGCGTCCCCAAGGGGATTCGAACCCCTGTTATCGCCGTGAAAGGGCGGTGTCCTAGGCCGGGCTAGACGATGGGGACGTGTCGGAGGGCCTACAAACACTAATGTAGCATGCCCGTCGCGCGGTCCGATTTAGAGCGTCTTCAAATAAGCGATGACGTTGGCCTTCTCAGCTTCCGAGAGCAGGTCGGCATACGCAGGCATTCCGTTGCCGCCGGCGTTGATCATGGCTTTGACGTTTTCGTCGGTGACCTTTTTGCCGTTCTTCAGCTTGTCGTGTTTGTAGAGTCCTTTGAGCGACGGGCCGATCTTCTTTTCATCGGTGTCCGTGTTGTGGCAGACGCCGCACTGCTCGAAGACTTCTTTGCCCTTCGCAGAATCGCCTTTGGTATCGGCGGCGGTAAGCAATCCGGCAAGCAATAATGCACCGGCGCCCAAGCTCAAGAACGTATTTCGCATTCGCAAGACTCCTCCAAGTGAACTAAAAATTCAGTGTAGCGTGTTTGGCGGCGCTCGGGCCGCCGGGGCTTGTGGCTAGCGAGTGCAGGCTCTGGACCCGCCGCGGGCCTGAATTTGGGCTGCGACATCCGGATAGCCGTTGTCCAGCGCAGCTTGGAATGCGCTCTTGCGGTTCGCTCCGCAGAGATTTGGATCTGCTCCGCGATCGAGGAGCAGTTTTACCACTTCGGCTTTCCCGAACGATGCGGCAGCATAGAGGGCGGTTGTTCCGGAGCCGGCATTCAGTTGATTTACATTCGCTCCGTGGTCGAGCAGCAGGCTGCTTACCGCCGGATATCCTTTGAGCGCCGCATCTTCGAGCGGAGTGGTGCCCGTTTTGCCGCTCAGGTTGGCATCAGCGCCGTTTTCCAAGAGGACTTGCACGACTTTTGCCGATCCCGCGGATGCGGCCAGGTCGAGCGGAGTTAATCCGGACGGGAGTGGCTCGTTGGCCGCCGCGCCTTTGTGAAGGAGAGCCGCTACGAAGATCGATTCTCCTTTGCGGATGGCGGGCTCCAGGAACTTCGCGGGTTCGGCGTTCGGTTCAGCTTCGAGCAGCAACACGGCGGATTCTTCTTTTCCGGATCGGATGGCGTTTTCGAGCGGACGATAGCCGCGTTTGTCGGGAGTGGCGAGGTCCGGATGGAATTGGATCAAATATCGAACGACATTCGTTTGACCAACGAAGGCGGCCTCGTTGATGGGCGTGGCGCCCGTTTGCGGCTCGATTTCATTAAGCGGCGCGCCATG
>Ga0070734_10001670_pt1 | contig 30749 bp, 22 predicted proteins | sample Coa_R1_8_FD_66444 | JGI IMG/M metagenome (GOLD analysis project Ga0070734, IMG submission 66444) | Surface soil microbial communities from Centralia Pennsylvania, which are recovering from an underground coalmine fire - Coalmine... | ecosystem: Environmental > Terrestrial > Soil > Unclassified ... | reverse complement strand
CATCTCCGTAAAAATTTCGACAGCATCGATACTGTTTTAGTGAAAACCATTCAGCGCATTGAGGACCTTCGCCACAAAAATGAAGATATAACCGGCGTTCCATCAGGTTTCCCTTCTCTTGACCATATTACTTATGGATGGCAGCCGACGGACTTAATAATTCTTGCAGCTCGTCCTTCTGTTGGTAAAACAGCTTTTGCGCTGAACCTTGCAAGGAGTGCAGCTTTGCACCCGACTAAGCCGACACCGATTGCATTTTTCAGTTTGGAAATGAGCGCCAGCCAATTGGTGCAGCGTATTCTTGCTGCTGAAAGCGAAATATGGCTGGAAAAAATTGCACGTGGCAAATTGGAAGAACATGAGATGAAGCAATTGTATGCAAAAGGAATTCAGCGTTTGGCACAGGCACCGATTTTTATTGATGATACAGCAGCACTGAATATTTTCGAATTCCGTGCAAAATGCCGTCGCTTAAAAAACAAGCATAATGTTGGATTAATAATCATTGATTATTTGCAATTGATGAGCGGAACGGGAGAGAACCGAAACAGCAATCGCGAGCAGGAAATCAGTCGTATATCGAGAGATTTGAAAAGCCTTGCGAAAGAATTAGGCGTTCCGATTATTGCGCTTTCTCAGTTAAGCCGCGATGTTGAAAAAAGAAAGGAAGGAAATAAGATGCCGCAATTAAGTGACCTGCGTGAATCCGGTGCAATTGAACAGGATGCTGACATGGTGATGTTTTTGTACCGACCGGAATATTACGATATCACTGCGAATGAAATGGGAGAAAGCAACAGAGGAGAAACGCATGTACGTATTGCAAAGCACCGTAACGGTTCGCTGGAGACGATTAAGCTGCGTGCCCTTTTACATATTCAAAAATTTATTGAAGAATCGGGAAATGATTTTGGAAGCATCGGATTGCCCGCCGGCAACTGGAAGCCTGTTCCGGATGAAGATGGAGGAGCTAAGCTTTTTATACAGGCAGGAAGCAAAATGAACGATTTGCCATCGGGCGATTATGACGATGAGACACCTTTTTAGATTGGACGGTTATTATGTACAATGGAGAATGATTTTCATTCTCCTTTTTTATTTGAGAACTTTTCACGCAACGAGGCAACGGATACAACGGGCGCAAAATATACGTGATGCATTTTTTGATTATTGTCGGTATTAATTTTTTATGTTATGAATTTCATAGAAAACTAAAAGAGTAATTCGTTGTTTCGTCGTATTCGTTGCCTCGTTGCGTGAAAAAATATTTTTATGCTGCACTTAAATTTTGAATTCAAAGCGAAAGCTGATAATATAAAAGAGCTGGAAAATAAATTGCTTCAGCTTCATCCTGTTTTCATTGGTGAAGACCACCAGATTGATACTTATTTCAATGTCCCAAATGGAAGATTGAAATTGCGCGTAGGAAATATTGAGAACTCTTTGATTTATTATGAAAGAAAAAACACGGCAGGCGCAAAACAATCAGATATTATTTTGTATAAGCATAAACCTGATAAGAATTTAAAAGAAATTTTGATAAAAGTTCATGGAATAAAAGCTGTGGTTGACAAGCTCCGCAAAATATATTTCATTGGGAATGTAAAATTCCATTTCGATAAAGTGAAAGGCATGGGAGAATTTGTTGAAGTAGAAGCAATCGATAAAGACGAATCCATCGGGCTGGAAAAATTGCAAGAGCAATGTGATTATTATGCTTCTTTTTTTGAAATAAAGACTTCGGATTATATTGCCATTTCTTATAGCGATATGATTTTGGAAAAAACATCAGGCGAATGAGATTATATTTCACGCAACGAGCGCAAAGAATGCAACGAAACAACGGATTATTCTTTGAGGTCTTCGCTTCCGTTGCGCCCTTTGCGTGAGATATAAGATTTTCCATCAGATGCCTAACTTCACCATTCACAATTGACCATTCACCATGCAAGCTCCATTTTTTTTCATTGAAGAAATAAAAAACGATGCAGGTTTCATCACATTGAATGAGGAAACATCCAAGCATGTGGTTCAGGTTCTGCGAATGAAAAACGGAGAACAAATTTTATTGACTGATGGAAAAGGAAATTTGCTGAATTGTGAAATCAATGATAATCACAAAAAGAAATGCATCGTTAAGATTCAGGAAAGAAGTTTTAAGGAACAAGGAACAAGAAAAATTTCCATCACCATTTCATTATTAAAAAATGCAAACCGCTTTGAATGGTTTTTAGAAAAAGTTACAGAATTAGGAATCACAGAAATTGCCCCTACGATTTGTGAGCGAACAGAAAGGCAGCATTTCCGTTCAGAAAGGATGAAGAATATTTTGGTAAGCGCCATGCTTCAATCACAACAGGTTTGGCTTCCCATTTTGCATGAACCAGTTTCATTAAAAGAAATCATTTCTCAATCACATCAATCACAAAAATTCATTGCGCACTGCATGGACGATGCAAAAGTTTCTTTGTCAGATGCGATGAATGCCTTCACTTCTTCACAGATTATTTTAATCGGCCCTGAGGGGGATTTCACAAAAGATGAAATCAATTTTGCATTGCAAAATCATTTCGTTCCGGTTACATTAGGAGAAACAAGATTAAGGACAGAAACGGCTGGAATTGTTGCTGCTGCTATATTGGCGACTCAGTAAAATTCTGTATTTATCTGTGTAATCTGTGGCTAAAATAAAATCTGGCACAATTTTTCTGTATAAATGCAGTTATATAATTTCAACCCAAACCCTGAAAATTATTGAACCCAACTTTACGCTGAACAATTTTCTGTACTTCTGAAAATCATCATCTATGAAACGGTTCATCGTAATGTTGCTCCTTCTGAGCGCTATTAAATTACAAGCGCAATTTTCCGAATCTTCCGGTGCAATAAAAGCTGGCGCAGGTTACACTCATGACTTTCCCGGTATGAATGGATATACTGTTGTTGCAGAATATTCTTTCCCGTTAATCGCTCATTTGCAAGGCGGCATTGGCATCAAACATGCAAACATGCAAGGTTATCCGCGCAGCAATCAGGCTTTCGAATATACCCGCGCTACTACTCTTGATTTCAATTTTTATTATGCGCCGCTGCTTACCGAAACACAATTGTTCAGGATTGGTCTTGGCTATTCATTTTCGTTGTATAATATACAAAGGTCTTACCCGCTTGTGGTGGATTATGCAAATGGTAAAACAACCACATGGCCTATTCAGCAAACAAAAGGAAGAACAAGCGGTATTAGTGTTATCGCAGAATATGAAGTGAGAATTCCGAACACAAATATTTCAGTAGGAATTCGCGGAGCTTTATACAAAGCTTATGATGGCACTTATTTCATCGGCCCGATGATTGGCTATCAATTGTAATCTTAAGTTTTATTATGTCCTTAGCATAGTGCTACTATTATATCCGCCGCGGCGGATTCTGTCACTCACTTGTGCTGTAGTAATTCTATTCAGCAAAGTGCAACAACAAAATCAAACTTATCATTCAGTAATTATAAACCCGAAAGAATTTTCCTGACTATTGACGGGCCTTCATAAATAAATCCTGTCCAAACCTGAATCAATGAAGCACCTGCATCGATTTTTTCTTTTGCATCATCTGCATTAAAAATCCCGCCTGAAGCAATGATGGGAATAGAACCATTTGTTTTCTCATGAATATATTTCACCACTTCAGTTGATTTTTCTTTTAATGGCTTTCCGCTTAATCCTCCTGCTCCGATATTTTTAACTTGCTCGCTGTTCGTAGCCAAAAGCTCGCGGCTTATCGTAGTGTTCGTCGCAACTAACCCATCCAATTTTATTTCTTCAGCAAGGCTAATCACATCATCAATTTGTGAAAGGGTCAAATCAGGTGCAATTTTGAGTAATAAAGGCTTTGGAGATTTTTGTTCTTTATTGATGTTTTGAAGATGGGATAATATTTTTCTCAGCGCATCTTTTTCCTGCAGTTCGCGCAAGCCCGGAGTGTTTGGCGAGCTTACATTCACCACAAAATAATCCACGCAGTCAAATAATTCCCTGAAACAGATTTCATAATCTTTCCACGCATCTTCGTTCGGCGTGATTTTATTCTTCCCAATATTTCCCCCGACAATTAATCGTGAATGGTGAATAGTGAATGGTGAATGAAGGTTTCCCGATTGACTATTGACCATTGACCATTGGCGCAATCTTTCCGCAATCACCTTCAGGCCATCGTTATTAAATCCCATTCTGTTGATTAGCGCTTTATCTTTTGGTAACCGAAATAATCTTGGTTTTTCATTTCCTGATTGTGGCAAAGGAGTTACCGTTCCGATTTCAACAAACCCAAAACCTAGTGTTTCAAGTTCAGATAGATACAATGCATTTTTATCAAAGCCGGCACCGAGACCAACTATATTTTTGAAGTGAAGTCCGAATAAATCTTTAGTGAATGGTGAATGGTGAATGGTGAATTGTGATGCTATTATTTTACGGATGAAACCAATTCTGCAAAAGAACTTTAATGCATTCATCGAAAAATAATGAATGCTTTCGGTCGGGAACAAAAACAAAATATTTCTAATCAGTTTATACATAAGCGCCGCGAAGATACTGCACATTAACACATTGTTTTTTGCGATACTGAATTGAAAATTTTATATTTGAGGAACAAACAAGTTGCATAAACAACTTTTTCCTTCGATTGTTATTTAAACAAAATCATTTTATGCAGGAAGCATATATCGTAGCAGGTTTCAGAACTGCGGTTGGAAAATCAAAACGAGGCGGATTCAGGTTTTATCGCCCCGATGATTTAGCCGTGACTGTGATAAAAGGTTTGCTCGCATCCGTTCCTCAACTCGATACAAAAAGAGTAGATGATGTGATTGTCGGCAATGCAGTTCCCGAAGCAGAGCAGGGTCTGCAGGTCGGAAGAATTATTGCAGCAAGAGCTGTTGGTATTCATGCGCCTGGAATGACAGTGAACCGTTATTGTGCAAGCGGTCTTGAAACCATTGCAATTGCTACTGCAAAAATCAGAAGCGGAATGGCTGAATGCATCATTGCAGGCGGAACAGAAAGCATGACGATGGTGCCGACTGCAGGATGGAAACCGGTTCCGGCTTTTTCAATTGCAAGCGAAGAACCTGATTATTATCTGAGCATGGGATTGACTGCTGAAGCTGTTGCCAAAGAATATAATGTGAACCGTGAAGACCAGGACCAGTTTTCTTACAACTCTCACATAAAGGCATTGAATGCTATCAAGAATGGCTATTTTAAGAGTGGAATCATGCCGATTAATGTGGATGAAGTATATGTCGATGCAAAAGGAAAAAAACAGACCAGAAGTTTTGTTGTGGACACAGATGAAGGCCCGCGTGCAGACACATCTCTCGCTGCGCTTAACAAATTAAAACCTGTATTTGCAGCAGGCGGCTCTGTCACTGCAGGCAATTCTTCACAAACCAGCGATGGCGCAGCTTTCGTGATTGTGATGGGAGAAAAAATGGTGAACGAATTGGGGTTGAAGCCAATTGCAAGATTAGTTGCATGTGCAAGTGCAGGTGTTCATCCGCGCATCATGGGCATCGGTCCCGTGGAAGCTGTTCCAAGAGTTTTGAAACAGGCAAATATGAACCAGTCTCAAATTGATTTGGTGGAATTGAATGAGGCATTTGCTTCTCAGGCGCTTGCTGTTATCAGAAAATTAGAATTGAATCCTGAGATTGTAAATATCAATGGTGGCGCGATTGCGCTCGGGCATCCTTTGGGTTGCACTGGCTGCAAGCTCACCATTCAGATAACGAATGATATGAAGCGATTGAATAAGAAATATGGCATTGTTACCGCTTGCGTAGGCGGCGGGCAGGGCATTGCAGGGATTATTGAAAATCTTAATTAAATTGCTTTTTGCAGAAAACAGTATTTGATTTTTTTGAAATAGATTTGTACTGCTAACAGTCCAGATAAAATAACGTTATTAATAGTTTGCAAACCTTATTCGCAAACCTAATCCTGATAGTAGATGATTAAAGTATTCGTTACTGACGACCATGAAATGTACCTTGAAGGGCTGGCTCTTCTGCTTAATAAGCAAACTGGTATAAGTGTAATTGGAACAGCGCTCAGCGGCACCGAGCTGCTTGAAAAGCTTCCCAAAACAGATGCTGACATTCTGTTGCTGGATGTATATCTTCCTGATATGGAAGAAGAGGATCTTCTAAAAAAAATCCGCGAAGTCAAGCCTGATCAAAAAATAGTCTATCTCACTTTGTTGCGTGGAACGAGATATGTCCATAAGCTCACCAAGCATGGCATACAAGGTTATATCCTGAAAAATTCTTCCATTGCCGAGCTCAGCACTGCTTTACAAAAAGTGTATGAAGGCGAGCAATATTTCAGCAAAGAAATAAATATTGGCGATGCAGAAAGCGACTTCAGAAGCACTATTACCATTGCTGATAAAGACATTCACGAAATTTTATCCAAACGTGAACAGGAAGTTTTGAAACTCATTTGCAAAGAATTTAACAACGCTGAAATTGCAGAAAGGCTTTTTCTCAGCGTGAGCACAGTAGAAACTCACCGCAAAAACCTAATCGCGAAATTAGGAGTGAACAACACGGTTGGTCTCGTCAAATTCGCCGTTAAACATCATCTTGTAGATTAACTCCCAGCAAAAACTTATCAGCCTGTCAACAACAGTTATCATAATTGTATTGCTTGTTATTGCAGTGATTGCGATGGCAGCTTTTATTATTAAGCAAAGGGAACTAAAACAAGAAAAGGAAAATAATCAGCTCATTCATCTGCAGAATAAAAAATTATCAGAGCTTAATAATAAAAAGAAAAAAATTATCGGCATCGCTTCACATGACTTAAGCACGCCGCTTGCCAGCATCGATATGTGGAGCCAACTATTGAAAAGCAATAACGGCAATTTAAACGAAGAACAAAAAAAATCGGCTGATATGATCCAGGAAGCTGTTCATTATGGACAAAAATTGCTAAAAAAAATCGTTGACCTTGAAAATGTAATCCCTGATAAAATTTCCATCGACAGATTTGATTTCGGGACTTACGTAACTGCAATCGTCGAGAACCAAAAAGCAGAAACAAAAAAAAGTTTCAAATGGAATTCAGATATTTCTGCGCCCGTTTATTTATTAAGCGACAGAACTTTGATTAAAAAAATGTGCGAAGCTGTATTGTCAAAAGTGATTAACAACACAAAAGAAAACGGCGAAATAATGGTGATGCTTCGCGATGAAAAAGAAGAAATTATTTTTCAGGTTAAAAATGACGCGATAGATATTTCAAAAAACAGACTCTCGGGTTTGTATTCTGATTATAAAGAAATTTCTGATGATAAGAATGGGAATAGAGAAATCTCCAAGCTCGCTATTGCACAAAGAATAGCTGAAGAGCTGAATGCAGCTATCTTCTGCGAGAATAATGCAAATGAACTTCCTTCTATTACAATTAAGTTCAGAAAATAAAACCTGATTTCCTTTCTGATGTTGTTATTATATTAAAAGTTGGCTTAATCTCCGCCATTTATATAATCTCTAAGAATCATTTCATCTAAAATGCAGTAATTTGCAACCTCGTAGCAAATTATCGTGCGCAATCATCATATCATACGAAAATTACTCGGGGCATTAATGCTGATGGTATTCGCATTCAGCGTTACGCCGAAAATATTGCTGCACAATCTTGTCGCTGACCATAGAGACACGCCACGTTCACATAATAATTCAAAAGAGCAACAGCTTTCCAAAACAGGGTTTAATTGTAATTGTGATAACCTTGTTGTTGAGTCCCCTTTTGTTAATGATTATGTTGAGATTGATTTATCAGTCACGCAAAACTTTTCAGGACAAAAAATTGCTTACGAAAATAATTTCTATTCACTTCATTATTTCTACTTCGAGCTTCGAGGGCCGCCTTCTTTTATGCTGAGTAACCTTTTCTAAAACGCTTTTTAATTTTTGCAGATAATATTTTATTACTGCGATAGTGTTCAACAGCATAAAAATTATTACATGAATTATTATTTAAGCCGAGGCTTATTTTTCTCCCTATTTATTTCAGCATTTCATTCTTTTGTTTTTTCAGAAAAAAATTATGCTGATAGAAATATTATCAAACATATTATTGACAAAGGTTCGCTGTCCGGAAAAATTACTGAAAAAGGAAAAGAGGTTTCATTGGCTGGCGCATCAATATATATTCCTGATTTGAAATTGGGAGTGATTTCAGATTCTTCAGGAAATTATCTTTTCAAAGTTTTGCCGAAGGGGACTTATCTGGTGGAAGTAAATTATATCGGGTTTAAAACGCTGACAAAAACAGTGCATGTCACAGATTCAACGATTGCAAATTTTGAATTGGCAGATGAATACATGGAACAGAGCCCTGTTGTTGTAACAGGATTATCAAAAGCAACACAGATAAAAAGAAGCCCAGTGCCAATTGTTTCGGTGAATCACGAATATTTAACTACAAATCTCAGCACAAATATTATTGATGCCATTGCAAAAGTGCCGGGCGTGAATTCATTGAGCACCGGACCAAATGTTTCAAAACCAATTATTCGCGGGCTCGGTTACAACAGAATTTTGACTTTGTATGATGGTGTTCGGCAGGAAGGACAACAATGGGGAGACGAGCATGGCATCGAAGCGGACCAATATGGTATAGACAGAGTGGAAGTGATAAAAGGGCCGGCAAGTCTTACTTACGGTTCTGATGCATTGGCAGGCGTTGTGAATTTAATTCCTACTCCACCTGCGCCAGAAGGAAAAATGATTGGCGATATAACTACCGAATATGAAACGAATAACAGAATGTTTGGTGGCTCTGCCATGCTTGGTGCAACTAAAAATGGTTTTGAATGGATGGGAAGAATTTCGCACAAGCAGGCTATCGATTACGAAAATAGAATCGATGGGCGTGTTTATAATACGGCGTTCAAAGAAACGGATGCGAGCCTCGCATTAGGCACACATACGAAATGGGGCTATTCGCATCTTAGCTTGTCGCTGTTTGATGACTTGCAGGAAATTCCTGATGGCAGCAGAGATTCATTGGGAAAATTCACTTATCAGAATACAGAAGCTGATACATTGCCGCGCCCGCTTGTTCCGAAATCATGGTTCACTTCTTATGCAATGACGCCGCTTCATCAGCATGTGCAGCATTACAGAGTTTTTTCTTCCAACAATTTCACCATTGGCAAAGGCAGGCTGGCTGTGAATCTTGGCTTTCAGCGAAGCGTGCGCCGTGAGTTCAGCCATCCTGAAGTTCCTTATCAGGATGTTGCAGGTTTGTATCTTCAGCTCAATACTTATTCTTATGATTTCAAATATTATGTTCCTGAATTCAACGGATGGAATTTAATAATCGGAGTGAATGGAATGTATCAGACAAATGATGTCACGAGCGGGACTGAATTTGTAATCCCGTCTTATCATCAGTTTGATGTTGGCCCGTTTGCGATGATTAAAAAAACATTTGATAAGCTTGATATTTCAGGCGGTCTTCGTTTTGATAATCGCTCATTCAAAAATTTTGAATTATATACAAAGCCAGATGCGATTACAAAATTTGATATGCCGGTTTATGGTGCTGACACTGTTGGCGCTGATAAACCATTTTCCCATTACAGCCATAACTTTTCAGGTTTCTCGGGGAGCATTGGAGCGACATATAATTTCACGGATAAATTTTCTGTGAAGGCAAATATTTCACGCGGTTATCGTGCTCCGAATATTTCAGAAATTTCTTCCAATGGTGTTCATCCGGGAACAAATATTTATCAGATAGGAAATCCTGATTTCAAACCTGAATTCAGTTTGCAGGAGGATTTGGGTTTTACTTATTCATCAAAATATGCAGTTATTAATCTGAGCATTTTCAATAATAATCTTTCCAATTATATTTTTAATCAGCGATTGGAAAGCGTGTTTGGCGGTGATTCAACTTTGGTTGCAGGAAATCAAACCTATAAATTTCAGCAAGGCAAAGCGGAATTATACGGCGGAGAATTGAGCATCGATATTCATCCATTAAAGCATCTGCATTTTGAAAACAGTTTGTCTGCTGTGTATGCCTTGAACAAAGGCATTGACGCAAAACAGCAAACAGACAGCAATAAATATCTTCCATTTGTTCCGCCATTTCATGGAACATCAGAATTGCGTTTTGATTTTGAGATGAAGCAAAGCCATATCAAAAATGGTTTTATAAAAGTAGAACTTGCTTATTATGCAGCGCAAAATCGTGTTTATCTGACTGACAATACTGAAACACCAACAGCGGGTTACACATTGTTCAATGCAGGAATCGGCGGCGGCATCACTAATAAAAAAGGAAATACCATTGTGAATATTTATTTGATGGGAAATAATTTATTCAACGTCGCATACTTCGATCATTTAAGCAGGCTGAAATATTTTTATTATGGATCTGATGATACCAATCCCGCGCATGGCATTCATAATATGGGAAGAAATATTTCTTTCAAGTTAGATTTTCCGCTTGCATTTAATCTGAAACATGAAAGCAATGAGAATTGATAATGTGTGATAAGATAATGATGATTGAATCTAATAGTAAGTTGTAGAATTTAAGTACTGTCGACGGAAGACCGTTGACTGAGGACTGAATACTGAATACTCACAACATACTACAATTTATTTTTTTCCGTTATTAATGTACTAACCTGCATTATATGCAACAAAAAAGAGTTCCGCAAATTTGTGGAACTCTTTTGTTTTAGAAACTATTGAACCAATTTTATTATTTCGTTTCTGAATCTTTGATGTAATAATCTCCCGTCTCGTAATCGAAAGTTTTCACTTTTGTGTTTTTGTAATTTTCATCGTAGCGAACGAAGAAATATAAATAAACAACCCTGCTTAATCGCATAATCCACGGTTGCAAAAGCACCATCAACACAGAGCTACCGATAAGCCAATAAACAAATCTGTTATCAGTAGTTGACATGCCAATGATGAACCACCACAAAACAAAACTTATAACATATAATAAGACAGTTAGTGCATAGCTGACATAACCTGTGCCATACCAAAAGCCGACTTCAAGTTCATAAGGCTGTCCGCATTCAGGACATTTTTCCGGCATCTTCAATGTCTTCTTTAAATTCCACGGATTATTATTCGCGAACATATTTCCTTTGCGGCATCGCGGGCATTTCATGGTGAAAAGGCTCCACCAATAATTCGGTTTGTTATTCGACATGCTTTGAATTTATTAAGACGCCAAAGGTAAGAATAGTTGGCAGTTAACAGTTTTCAGTCGATAGTCATCAACTTGCAATCAAAATTAAAATTAGTAAACTGCTGACTACGCAGTAAGTTTCGCTGTAGCCATCGTTTTGCGCTCACCAATTTGCTGGCGCCACATCGCGTAATACAAACCTTTTTCCATTAATAAACTTCCATGCGAACCTGTTTCAACTACTTCACCTTTTTCAAGAACATAAATTCTATCGGCATGCATGATGGTCGACAAACGATGTGCAATCAAAACTGTTATCTGATTTCCTTTTGAAGAAACTTCGCGGATAGTTTCTGTGATTTCTTCTTCGGTAATAGAATCGAGCGCAGAAGTAGCTTCATCAAAAATGAGAAGATACGGATTGCGCAATAATGCGCGAGCAATTGCAATACGTTGTTTTTCGCCACCGCTCAATTTCAATCCACCTTCACCAATCACTGTTTCAATTCCTTTTTCTGCGCGTTGCAATAAACTAGTACAGCTTGCTTTTTGCAAAGCATTTTGCAGATCTGCTTCTGTCGCTTTTGGATTAACGAACATCAGGTTCTCTTTAATCGTGCCGGCGAAAAGCTGAGTATCTTGTGTTACAAAACCAATCTGGCCTCGCAGCTCATCAAAGTCAATTTCATTTCCATCAATTCCATCATAAAATATTTTTCCCTGTTGCGGGCGATATAATCCAACCAACAACTTTACAAGCGTGCTTTTGCCTGAGCCACTTGGGCCAACGAAGGCAATGGTTTCTCCCTTTTTTACATCGAATGAAATATTATCAAGCGCTTTGAATTGAGCTGTATTATGTTTAAAAGAAACATTTTCAAATTCAAGTTCCTCGATGATGCCGATATGTTTTGGTTGTGCAGGTTTCGGCTCAATATCTTTTTGCATCACACCATGAAAATTATTGAGCGATGCTTCAGCTTCGCGATAAGATATAATGATGTTGCCGATTTCCTGCATCGGTCCAAAAATAAAAAAGCCGTAAATCATTAAAGACCAAAATTGCCCTGGAGTAATAATTGATTCATAGTGTCCTGCTGAAACGAGCTGCCCGTAAATAAGCCATAATAAAGTAAAAGTAATTACTTGTTGTAGAAAATTCACCATTGTGCCTTGTATGAAACTTAATGCACGAATGCTTTTTACTTTTCGCAATTCCAGTCCGAGAATTTTAAATGTGTTATTGTTTAATCTCGTTACCTCCTGGTCAGTAAGTCCAAGACTTTTTACTATTTCAATATTGCGCAAGCTTTCGGTAGTAGATCCGGCAAGGGCTGTTGTCTCTTTTGTGATGTTCTTTTGTATGACCTTGATTTTTCTGCTAAGTAGGCTGGTTACAGCGCCTATCAAAAATATCCCAACTGCATAAGCTGGCATAATGACCCAGTGTATTTTGAATGCGTACACAGAAACAAAAACAATACTGACAATAATGATAAAAAAAACATTTATAAAATTGGTTATAAATTTTTCAGTATCCGCTCTAACTTTAGTTAGGATAGATAAAGTCTCGCCGCTACGTTGGTCTTCGAAATCCTGGTAGGGCAGTCGCATTGAATGTTTTAGACCATCAGTGAAAATAGTTGCGCCAAATTTTTGGATAATGACGTTTACAAAATAATCCTGAAATGCTTTGGCAATGCGGCTTACCATTGCTGTGCCGATTAAAAGCATTAAAAAAAATATCACGCCGTGATAGCCGTCTTTACCAAAAAAATAATCGCCTTGTGTTCTTGGGAGTTCAAGCTTTTTATCAAAATGATGAGGGTGTGTTGCAAACAAATCAAGCAATCTGCCACTAATCATTGGAGCAAACAAAGAGAAAACCTGATTGATAGCTGCGAGACCCAAAGCGAGCGCTACCAGCCATCGATAAGGTTTCATGTAATGAAGCAAAATTTTCATATCAGTATTTTACAAAGAATTGAATAAAATGTTTAACCATCAAGTCGGCAAATTTCGGAAAAAGTTTGGAGTCGGGAGTTAAGAGTTCGGAGTTGTTTAGGTTTTCAAATCCCGGCTATGAACTAATAACTGTGAACTTGCATCTCAACCAGCCCATCCCTCTCTGTCGAGGCTTCTATATTGAATGGCTTCAGCCAAATGTTCGGGTTTAATATTTTCACTGTTGGCAAGATCAGCAATCGTTCGGGAAACTTTTAAGATGCGGTCATATGCGCGGGCAGACAAATTCAGTTTTTCCATAGCAGCTTTCAATAAATTTTCTCCCACTTTGTCAATTACGCAAATTTCTTTGAGGATTTTGCTGCTCATTTGTGAATTGGAATAAATGCCCGGATTTTCTTTGAACCGCTCCGTCTGTTTTTCTCTTGCACGAATCACACGGTCACGTATATGCGTAGAATTCTCTCCATTTTTTTGTGATGACAATTCGGAAAAAGGAACAGGCGTTACTTCCACATGCAGATCAATCCTATCTAATAATGGCCCGGAAATTTTGTTCAGGTATTTCTGCACAGCTCCCGGCGGACAAGTGCACTCTTTTTCAGGATGATTATAAAACCCGCAAGGGCACGGATTCATAGAAGCAATGAGCATGAAGCTTGCTGGAAAATCAACAGCCACTTTTGCTCTGCTTATGGTAACCCTTCTTTCTTCCATTGGTTGGCGCATCACTTCAAGAACAGTTCTTTTGAATTCAGGCAACTCGTCTAAAAACAAAACGCCATTATGTGCTAAAGAAATTTCTCCGGGTTGAGGAATGCCGCCACCACCAACCAATGCAACATCGGAAATAGTATGATGCGGCGAACGGAATGGCCGTTTGGATATTAATGTTGTATTCTCCGGAAGTTTGCCTGCAACGCTGTGAATTTTGGTTGTCTCCAATGCTTCATGCAAACTAAGTGGTGGAAGTATGGTAGGCAAACGTTTTGCCAACATCGTTTTGCCAGCACCAGGCGGACCGATTAATATAGCATTATGTCCGCCCGCTGCAGAAATTTCCAAAGCACGCTTAATATTCTCCTGACCTTTCACGTCCAGAAAATCCAGATCAAATTCATATTGATTGGAGAAAAATTCATCTCTCGTGTTTACGGTTATGGGTTGCAGTGAATTTTCATCTTTAAAAAAATCAATCACTTCATTCATATGCGAAACGCCGTATACTTTCAGATTGTTCACCATTGCCGCTTCACGTGCATTTTGTTTGGGAACAATCAATCCTTTGAAATTTTCTTTGCGTGCCTGAATAGCGATTGGCAAAGCACCTTTGATGGACTGAATGCTTCCATCCAGACTCAATTCGCCCATGATAACATATTTACTTAACTCCTCAGGATTTTCAATTTGTTCTGTTGCGCCAAGGACGCCCATGGCAATAGGAAGGTCAAATGAAGAACCAGATTTTTTGATATCGGCAGGAGCGAGATTGACAACAAGTTTTGTTCTCGGCATATAATAGCCATTGTCTTTAATGGCGCTATCGACTCTTTGGATGCTTTCTTTCACCGCATTGTCAGGAAGCCCGACGACATAAGTATTCGCACCGCTGCTTACATTCACTTCGATGGTAATCGTGATTGCTTCCACTCCATAAACAGCACTACCAAATGTTTTAACAAGCATAGGAAAGGTTGAAGGAGTAATTTACGAAATACGAATTGAGAATTACTATTTCTTTAGTGAGAATTATTCATTAGAAAATCACCGAGCAGGGTTGTAGTAGAAAAATCATCATTCTTCCAGCAAATCCGGTCTCCTTTCTTTTGTCCTTATTAAGGATTGTTCATTTCTCCATTCATCTACTTTTTTTGGGTCACCACTTAATAATATATCGGGCACTTTCAAGTCCCTGAAATCAGCCGGGCGGGTATAAACAGGAGGCGCTAACAAATTATCCTGAAAAGAATCGAATAGCGCAGAAGTTTCATCATTTAAAACACCCGGCAGCAATCTGCCAATTGCATCCACAACAATTGCTGCGGGCAATTCTCCTCCGCTCAATACATAATCGCCGATAGAAATTTCTTTGGTGACAAAATTTTCACGGATCCTTTCATCAATGCCTTTATAATGTCCGCAAATGATCAGTAAATTTTCTTTCATCGAAAGCTGGTTCGCCATTTTTTGATTGAGCTTCTCTCCATCAGGCGTCATGTAAATAATCTCATCAAACTTTTTTTCTTTGGAAAGAGATTCGATAGCATTTGCCAAAGGCTCGCACATCATCACCATTCCTGCGCCACCGCCATATTGATAATCGTCTACTTGTCCATATTCATTCACAGCCCATTTGCGTAGATTATGAACATTCACTTCGAGCAAATTTTTTTCTCTCGCTCTTTTTAAAATAGAATGAGCAAATGGGCTTTCCAATAATTCAGGCAATACTGTGAGAATATCAATTTTCATTTCACAAAGCTAATGGTGAAGAAAGAGATAGCCGCAGATTCGCAGATTTTTCTTCTCTGCTTTAATCTGTGAATCTGTGGCTATCATCAAAACGATGGGTATGCCGTAACTTTATCAGAAATCTGATTTTAATGCCAACAATGCTTATAACAGGTGGAACAGGATTAATCGGAAAGGCTCTCACAGAATTGCTTCTTCAGAAAAATTATGAAGTCATTATTTTAAGCAGATCAGCAGATGCCAGTCAGCGGTCAGCAGTCAGCGGTCTTCGTTATGCACAATGGGATATTGAAAACCAAACCATCGATGCCTCTGCTATTCAAAAAGCAGATTACATTGTTCATCTCGCAGGTGCTGGCGTTGCAGATAAACGTTGGACTAAGAAAAGAAAGAAAGAAATTGTTGATAGCCGCACAAAGAGCAGCGAGCTGATTATAAAATCATTAAAAGAAAATGCGCATAAAGTCAAAGCTATTATCAGCGCTTCTGCAATTGGTTGGTATGGCCCCGATATTTCATCAACAAATATTTTTAAAGAAACGTATAAAGCGAGCGATGATTTTTTAGGTGAGACTTGCAGGCTTTGGGAAGAAAGTATTGAACCAATAACATCAATGAATATACGCTTAGTAAAATTGCGAACAGGGATTGTGCTGAGCAAAAAAGGAGGCGCATTAAAAGAATTTATGAAGCCATTACGGTCAGGCATAACCGCAATTCTGGGAAATGGAAAACAGATAATAAGCTGGGTTCATATTGATGATGTTTGCAGAATGTATATGGAAGCAATAGAAAATGAAAATCTGAATGGAGCTTATAATGCAGTTGCACCAAAACCGGTCAGCAATAAAACTTTGATGTTCGCACTGGCAAAGCACATGAAAGGCAAATTTCATATCCCGATTTATGTTCCTTCATTTATTTTAAAATTAATTCTGGGCGAAATGAGCGTTGAAGTGCTGAAAAGCGCAACAGTGAGTGCAGATAAAATCAGGAGCACAGGTTTTCAGTTTTTGTATCCCACACTGGAAAGTGCGCTAAATGATTTGATAGAAAAATGACTTGCTAATGTGATGTTGCAAATTCTGAACTTATAACTGCTGACTCTGAACTATTCACAAACCCTTCACTTTAGCTTCTTATAGCCTTTTCATTTTTATGTTACTTTTGCTGCGCTTAAAACAAGCAACCGGAATTATTAATCAATGAAAATCCTCGACTGGTATATCATCCGAAAATTTTTCTCCACGTTCATTTTCACGATGCTCGTCATCACGGTGATTGCGGTGGTGATTGATACCAGCGAAAAGGCAGACGATTTTGTGAAGTCGGGATTGAACACAAAAGAAATCATCAAACAATATTATATCGGTTTTGTGCCGTTCATTATGTCGATGATTTTTCCGCTGATGGTTTTTATTGCGGTGATTTATTTCACTTCAAAAATGGCGAGCCGAACGGAGTTTGTGGCAATCATGACAGGCGGCGTTCGATATAACAGGATGCTGCGCCCTTATTTGATTGGCTCTGTATTTTTAAGCGCCATCTTTTGGGTAGCAAGCCAGACATGGATTCCGAAAGCCAATGTGATCCGAACCGATTTTCAGACGAACTATGTTGACAAGAACAGCTCTTATGTCGAAGATCCCACAAAGGGAAGCAGCTATTATTTGCGCGTCGATTCAGTTACTTATGTCGGCATGCGATATTATGATACCGCCAATAAATCTGCAAGCAATTTCTTTCTGCAAAAAATAAAACAAAATCAGGCATATTATAATCTTCGTGCGGACAGAATAAAATGGGACACCGTAAAAAAGAAATGGAAAGTGACTGAAGCGATTGAGCGAAAAATAAATGGGCTGACAGAAGCTGTGCGAAAAGTTCCTGATACAAATCTTAACCTGAACGTGAAACCGGCAGAGCTAAAACGGGATCAATATCTGAAAGATAAATTCACAACTGCTGAGCTGAAACAATTCATCCACATGGAAGAAGTGCGGGGTGTGGAAGGACTGAATATTTATAAAGTAGAATTGTTTCATCGGGATGCAACGCCTTTTTCTGTTATTATACTTACTATGATCGGTGCCATCATCGCATCCAAGAAGATCCGCGGTGGGAGCGGATTTCATCTTGCATTGGGTATTGTGATGGCTTCTGTTTTTGTGATCATGGATAAATTTGCAGTCACATTTTCAACAAAAGGACATTTGTCGCCTGCTATTGCAGCATGGCTTCCAAATCTTATTTTCATTGCCGTTGCTTTATGGCTTTATAAGCGCACACCCAAATGATTTGGTATAACAGCCAAACGTTTGCACGATATTTTTCAGGTAACAAAATTTTCATTCAAATCATTTGCTCCACAAGCTTCCTTGACATAACTTTAGCGGGTTAATTGTTAACCATCCTTATCGTATCATTTCAAAAAAGCTTCGTCATGGGAATCATCAAAGATCGGTTTAAAGCAAAATCAGATGCAGTGGGCGCAGATATAAAAAATCTGCTGAAAGATCATGGAAATAAAAAAATAGGAGAGGTCACGCTTTCGCAGATCTATCAGGGCATGCGCGGCATGACAGGGTTGGTGAGTGAAACTTCTTTACTCGATTCAAAAGAAGGTATCCGTTTCCGTGGTTATTCCATTCCCGAACTACAACAAAAACTTCCCAAAGCCCCTGATGGCTCCGAGCCTTTGCCGGAAGGATTATTTTATCTGATGCTTGTTGGTGAATTGCCTTCTGAAGATGATGTTCATCATGTTACTTCTGTTTTGCAACGCCGCAGCCATGTTCCCACACATGTATTCAACACCATTGAAGCATTGCCGTTAAATTCACATCCGATGACACAATTTGTTACCGGTGTGATGGCTTTGCAAACAGAAAGCCAGTTTGCAAAAAAATACGCAGCAGGCATGAACAAAAAAGATTATTGGGAAGCTGTGTTTGATGATGCAATGGATTTGATTGCAAGATTACCACGAATTGCCGCTTATATCTATCGTCGTAAATATAAATTCGGAGAACATATTCAACCGAATGGATTATTAGATTGGGCAGGAAATTTTGCACACATGCTCGGCTTTGAAGATGAAAGTTTCAAAGAACTGATGCGATTGTATATGACAATCCATGCTGATCATGAAGGTGGTAATGTAAGTGCTCATACAACTCATCTTGTTGGTTCGGCATTAAGCGATCCTTATCTGAGTTTTGCTGCAGGTATGAATGGCCTCGCAGGTCCTTTGCATGGACTGGCAAATCAGGAAGTGATTAAATGGATTTTTGAATTGCGCGAAGAACTGAAAACGGATTTGCCATCGAGCGAACAGATTGCAGAATATGTGAAGAAAACATTGAGCGAAGGGAAAGTAGTTCCCGGTTATGGCCATGCGGTGCTTCGCAAAACTGACCCGCGTTTTACTGCACAAATGGAATTTGGAAAGAAACATATGCCTGATGACCCGCTCGTTCAAACAGTCTGGAATATTTATGAAACAGTTCCTCCGATTTTGCAAACGATAGGAAAAATAAAAAATCCCTGGCCAAATGTAGATGCGCATAGCGGCGCATTGCTGGTTCATTATGGTCTCGTTGAGTATGAATTTTATACAGTGCTTTTTGGTGTAAGCCGTGCGCTTGGTGTGCTTGCAAGTTTATGTTGGGACAGAGCTTTAGGCTTCCCGCTTGAAAGACCAAAATCAGTTACTACTGAATTGGTAAAAGGATGGCTTGATGGGAAAGATGAGATTTGGGGAGAATAATTTTCGAGGAGTATTATTTTTGGATACTCATCTACGTTGAAATCCTGATTTTTTTGTCAGCTTCTGGTATTGCAGCTAATAACAATCTTTTGTTCTACCGGCAATATTCTTATTCTATAATTTGAATTATTTTTTGGCTTAATGAAGCTGCATTGCTCACAATTTATTTTGTATTTAAAGCCATCTTTTTTTGCTTCAATTTGATTAGAATTAACAGATGTAAAAGGGAGAACGACATCATGCGCAGTATTTAGCTCCAATGCCCAATTAAAATTTTTATCGGAATTCATACACTCCACTTCAAACCTGTCTTCAAAAAAGTGTGTGCTGAATTTTTCGCCGCCTGGTAATTGCCATGTTATCAATAATTGGTTGCCTGCTATTTCTTGAATCGAAAAATCTTTGCTAATAATTTCTTTTTGCTCACCGTTTGATAAAATCTGTACCAATTTTAATCCTGCACGTTCAGTTGGAGTGCTCCATTCATGTCCGTCAACAAAGGGCAATGTTTCATAAACGCATCGGTCTGATGTTCCGGGTTTTGAAAAATATTTCGATGGCAGCCTTTCATCGAACAAATGAATATCCCTGATTTTTATTGAATCGTTTTTCCAGAGTATGTTCGCCCGAAAAAAACGGCTGTTATACCAAACAGTTTTCTTTCCTTCATTCTTATAATCTTCTGTTGCAGTTACAGCAGTGGCTGGAGTAACTGGAAAATTTTCTTTGAACCATTTACCCGAAGCCGACATTGTTTCGACATTTATTTTGCCTGCATTGCGCAACGAATCAAAAATGGGCGCTTGCATCTCCAAGCCTTTTTGCATTTCTTTCCATGTAAATGAATTTTCCTGACCGGCTTGTGTGTATGCAAACGCAAGACAAGGTTCATTTGTAAGAGATTTCAAAAACCAATTCACCCATTCGAGATTAGAACCCGCAGCGCCATACACAGGCTCAAGCGTTATTACTCCTTGCCCGTTTGAGCCCAAGCCACTTTCATATTGATAAATCGGGTCACTGCCTAGCATCCTGAAAACAGGAACATCTATTTGCCCAATTTTCGTTTGTGCGGGCATGTATGCATTCATTCTGCTAGGATAATATGCCTGATTCCAATAGCCGCCCCACAAAGTATAGCCATCAGTACCAATCTGGTCTTTGCAGTTCGCAGAAGCAACGATGTGATATTTGTCGGACATATAAGCTAATGAATGTTCATCAATAAACCATGACGCTACCGTTGATGGGTATCTGCCAAAAACTTCTTTGAATTTTTTCATATACTCATCAACCAGCAATTCTCTTTCCTTTGGAGTGTAGCCGGTTGAAAAACCAACATTTGCATGCCAGTCCCAGGGATATCTTCCGCGCCATTTCAATCCGACAGCTTCAACATGTGGCTGCGTAATTTCCCACCACGCACCGACTTCATCGTTATCCGACAATTTTGTTTTTAAAAGCTGTTGATAGCGCGGATTAATCAATGCATCATATTGAAGCAAATAAGTTGCAGGCAAATGATATCGTGAGAAAAGGTTGATTTGCGAGACGACTGTTTCATACAGCACATCTTCTGTAATTTCTTTATCGCGTGGCTCAAGCAGCCTGATGAAATTGACAATGTTTACTATTCGTTTCGGCTTCACCTGCGAATATCCTTTTGAAAAAAGTGAAGCAATAATCAAAACGGAAAAAAGTAAATGACGAAACATGCAACTTGTTTTAGTGAGTAAAGAAACGGATTAGTTTCTATACTTAAATCATGATGCATGAAGTTTGGAAATGAAACAGGCGACACCTATTTAGGAAAGGTGTCACCTGTTTCATTTTAGCTCCGAGGTTAATGCTAAAAGTTCACAGCTTCTCTAAAGAAGCACTCCTAAACCAAACTGGAAAACCTGATTTTTATATGAAGGTGTGGAAGATGTTCCATCACCGTTGTTGTTCTTAAAATCTATTGTATAGCGACCGTACAAAAATAAATTGTGATTGAGGTTAATGTCAGCACCAATCACTCCACCGAAAATATTTTTAGTGATATTGCTGTTATCATTATTCACATCTTCCTGATAACTTACTCCGCCTGATTTGAATGATGTATGCGTTGATAACAGATAAGAATATTGCGGACCGACAACTAATCCAAATTCTTTTGCCAGATTAATGCGAAGCAATAATGGAATGTCTAAAAAATTTAAATAACGGCGATAATCGTAATCACCGCCAATATTTGAACCGCTGGCATGATAACCTTTTTGTGAAAATAATACTTCAGGTTGAATGGCTATATACTTTCCAAGCGGCAATTGCAGAACTGCGCCGCCATTAAAACCAAGCAAAGCTTGTGAAGAAATATCAGGATTGTCTGACTTAATAATAGTCGCTATACTGAGCCCGCCTTTAATACCGATGCGAGGCGCAAAATCATTTCTGCTTTCCTGCGAAAAAGCAGCGATCGAGAAAAAAATTAAAGAACAAAATGGTAAGCATTTTTTTAGGAGCATAAAATCAATTTTTAGTTTTTGAATGTTGATTCTTATACTCTAAAATGATTCCAGAAATTAGCGATTAGCTAATGTGTTCGTTGCGAAAAAATTATGTCGATTGCAATAAACGGAAGTAGGTCTTTATGCGGATTAATTTCCACATAACGAGGATTGTTTGCTTGATTTTTTCGAAGAGAAAATTTTATTAAGCTCTTTCCATTTATAGCTTCTTCAGAGTCTGCAAAATATCATTCAGAATATCATCTCTGTGTTCAAGCCCGACTGAAATACGTATAAGCCCCGGCGTTATATTCACAGCGAGTCGCTCTTCTTCGGTGAGCTTTGCATGTGTTGTGCTTGCAGGATGTGATGCAATGCTTCTCGTATCACCGAGGTTAGCAGTCAGTGAAAACATTTTTAAGTTGTCGAGAAATTTCCTGCCGCTTTCTAATCCGCCTTTTAGTTCGAAACAAATAATGCCTCCGCCATTTTTCATTTGTTTAATGGCGATACTATGTTGTGGATGGCTTGCCAAATAAGGATATTTTAAGAAAGAAATTTTAGGATGTTGCTCCAATTTCTCCGCAATGTATAATGCGTTTGATGCATGGCGCTCCATGCGCACATCCAATGTTTCCAAACTTTTGCTAAGAACCCATGCATTGAATGGAGATAATGCTGGACCTGTGCTTCGGCAGAATAAATAAATTTCATGAATCAACTCTTTCTTTCCGACAACAACACCGCCAAGAACGCGTCCTTGCCCGTCAATCCATTTGGTGGCGGAATGCAAAACAATGTCAGCGCCGAATTGAATCGGCGTTTGATTCACCGGAGTGGCAAAGCAATTGTCAACATTCAATATGATATTATTTTCACGGGCAAGTCTACCTGCAAATTCAAGGTCAATGATTTCGAGACCGGGATTTGTCGGCGTTTCGATATAAATCATTTTGGTGTTCGGCTTGATAGCAGCTTTCCATGCTTCCGGTTTATTGGCAGGAACATAAGTGTATTCAATGCCATATTTTGGAAGATATTTTGTGATGATGGTATGCGTGCTCCCGAAAATTGCATTGCATGAAATCAGGTGGTCGCCTTTTTTTAAGAAAGTCATGAACGATGCAAACACGGCGCTCATGCCGGAAGCAGTCGCATAGCCAGCTTCAGCGCCTTCGAGAGCGCACATGCGGTCAACAAATTCCTGTACGCTTGGATTACTGAAACGGCTGTAAATGTTATCATCATTCTCATCTGCAAATGCAGCACGCATTTCTTCTGCATTATCAAAAACAAAACTGCTCGTCAAAAACAATGGAGAAGAATGTTCCATTTCATTTGTCCGTTCTGTCTGAATTCTTATCGCGTCTGTTATCGGGTGCATGTTTATTTTAGTTTGCAGTTTATAGTTTTCAGTTGGCAGTTGATGAAGATAAATTTAATCAGGTTTTTGCACAATGCTGAATAGAATTACTTCAGTACAAGAGTGCGACGCAAGGATGTTCAATAGTAGTAATGACGTTGGTTACATAATAAATATTCAAGTCTCAAGTCTATTGCTATTCAATATTCACCATTCTCTATTGACCATTCACCACAACTTCCCATTTTATATCACATCCTGCTGCTTTTAAAGTTGCGGCAACAGAACAATATTTTTCGATAGAAAGCTCACAGGCTCTTCTTGCTTTTTCTGGGTCGATATCGCCTTTCAGTTCAATAACAATAGAAATATTTTTCCAGAGCGATGGGTCCACGCCTTGTTCTCTTGCACCATCAATATGCATCCTGAATGAATCAACCGTTTGCCTTTGCTTTTTTAAGATAGAAAGAATATCGATGCCGCTGCACCCGCCGAGGCCCATCAGCAACATCTGCATTGGGCGCACGCCGAAATTATCGCCGCCGGTTTCAGGGCTGGTGTCGAGGCGCACGGTATGCCCGGTCGAATCTGTTGCTTCGAAGCCATAATCGCCATGAACGCGGTTCACTTCAATATGAATCATTTTAAATAATTTTTGCAAATGTAATTCATACAAGCCCTTATTTTGCATCCTCAATACTGAATTTGCAGAATGGACTATTTTGAATATAAACAGCCTTTTGAGCTGGAGTGCGGCGAGACTTTGCCGGGCATCACCATTGCGTACAACACTTATGGCAGGATGAATGTTGCGAAGGATAATGTGGTGTGGGTCTGCCATGCGCTTACTGCGAATTCAGATGTAGCTGATTGGTGGAAAGGTTTGATTGGTGAAGGCTGGTTGATTAATCCTGAAAAATATTTTATTGTTTGTGCAAATATTCTCGGTTCATGTTACGGAACCACTGGTCCGTTAAGTATTGATGAAAGAACAGGAAAGCCTTATTACAGCAGATTCCCCATCATCACTATTCGCGATATGGTAAAAGCGCATATCCATCTCCGTGAATTTTTAAATATTGATAAAATCCATTTGCTGATGGGCGGGAGCATGGGCGGTTATCAGGTGATGGAATGGGCGATTATGGAAAATGATAAAGTTGAAAATCTTTTTCTCACAGCCACATCGGCTACTGAAAGTGCATGGGGAATTGCGATTCACACGGCACAGCGATTAGCGATTGAAGCGGATGCAACGTGGAAAGATGATTCTGCAGATGCGGGAAAAAATGGATTAAAAGCGGCGCGTGCAGTTGGTATCCTTTCTTATCGCAACTATGGCATTCTTGTAAAAAAACAAACGGAAGAAGATGTTCATAAGATTGATAATTACAAAGCATCTTCTTATGTGGATTATCAGGGTGATAAATTAGCAAGACGATTTAATGCATATAGCTATTGGCTGCTGACAAAATCGATGGACAGCCATCACATTGCAAGAGGGCGGAAAAAAAATGTAGAACAAATTCTTCAAAGCATCCATCAGCGAACTTTAATCATCGGCATCAACAGCGATATTCTCTGCCCGATGGAAGAGCTGCATTTTCTGGCAAAAAATATTCCTGACTCAACCATGATTGAAATTGATTCTGCTTATGGGCATGATGGATTTTTAGTAGAAGTGGAAAAAATTTCGAAAGCTCTTGATCAATGGATGAAAGAGAAGTTAGGCGATGAATAAATCAAAATTCAAATTTAATCATCATCTTTCTTTTCATTTGTTTTGACGAAGGCACTTCGTTTTGGCGAAGGCATTTTACTGTTTTCTCCTTTCACGGATTTCCAAATCACTTCATTCAACTCTAAGTCCGGGGAATTGTCTGCTTTTGCAAAATTGAATTTGAAAGATTGAATGTTGCTTTGCGTGTAAGATTTATTGCGTGCATTCAAATCAACTAAAGCCGGTTTATAATTATAGGTTTCCAAATCAGGCGTATTCTGAAAGCAGCCCCACATGGGCGTTGCAGCCGCATCATATTGGCTCATAGGCGGGAGCCCGAGCAATAATTCCATCGTGCGAAGCATGGATGATGTTGAATATAATGTGTGATTGACAGCATGCTTTTTGATATAAGGGCTAATCACATAAGCAACAGAACGATGTGCATCAATATGGTCGGAGCCATCCTGGGCATCATCTTCCAACACAAAAATGGCAGACTGATTCCAAATCTTACTGTGCGAAATATGATCAACCAATTTTCCGAGAGCAAGGTCATTATCTGCAACATAGGCAACAGGAGTAAGGCTGTCTTTGCTCACTCCGTGCGTATGGTCATTCGGAAGATAGACTGTATTAAAATTCCTCACCTGATTAATTGCGAGCAAGGAATCAAAATCGTGCTCAAAAATTTCTTCCCGATAACCATCGCGGATTCCCAAATTCCACCCTGGATATTGAAAGCAATAATTGGAAGTTTTTTTAAGCACAGGTATAGTCGGATAGCCATTGTCCATGAACTCGCCATAATTGCGAAATGAAACTCCAGCCCGTTCACAATAATCCCAGATGAATCCTTTTGTCGGATTGGCGATTGCACGGCTTCCATCGAAATCATAATTACCGCCTCTGCCACTATAATTCGAGGGCCAGTTCTTCTCAACAAAATCAGTGGCATAAGCCGCCATTGACCAGTTGTGACCATCTGCGCTGACTTCTGCATCCACATAAAAATTATCGAGCAGCACAAATTGTTCAGATAACGCATGTGCATTTGGCGTTACATTTCTTCCAAAAATACAAATGCTGCTATCGCCATTTCCCTGAGGCAAATCACCAAGCACCTGGTCATACGTTCTGTTTTCTTTCAGCACATAAAAAACATATTTGATAGGTGAGCTATCTCCTTTTTTCATAGGTATCACATTGCCGAGTTCCCCCTTAGCAACTGTTTCTTCTTCTTTATTGAACGGCGTATTTTTATAAACCTGCATCGAATAATGCAGGAGCAGATTTTCATTTGGCATTTCAATAACAGATAATGTGCCTCGGAACATGCTGCCGGTGTATAACACATCAGGCTCGCCATTGCTCTTTTGATGTCCGGCAACATGTTTGATTTCTGTAGGCACAGGCCCGTTTACGTTGGACATTGATGACATCCCTTTTCCATTCAATACTAAAATTTTTGAACCGACAACTTTCACGCTTGTAGGGTACCATCCTGTTGGAATAAAACCTTTTGATTTGCTATGCCCCGGATTCGATACATCGAACACGGCAAGGCAATTATTATCTGCATTGGCTATGTATAATGTTTTATCATCTGCTGACAATGCAACACTGTTCGTAGTTGAACCAATGAGCGATGTCGGATATAAAGCCGCATTCAATGTTTCTGAAACTTTTCTCTCAACAGTATTTATTACAGATACTGAATTGGAACTTGCATTGGCGACATAGAGCCACTTCCCATTTTTGCTTATTGATAAATCAGTCGGATGGTCTTCTGTATCGATTGAATCAGTTAATTTTTTTTCCGTTGTATTATACACCCAAACCTTGCTGCCGCCCCATGCAGAAATATAAAGCTCATTGCGTTTAGGATTTAAGAGACAAGTATATGCTTCGGCAGAAAGTTGAATTCTTATTAAGGGTTTCATGGTAAGTATATCGCACACATACAATGAATTGTTTTCTTTCGTGACTACATACAGCAATTTTTTTTCTTCATCAATACAAAGACCGGTCGGGCTTATTTTTTCGATGGGCCATGGGGCACCAAGCTTCAATGTGTCTTTATTAAAAAGTTTCCCATTTCTTAATGCGTAACGAATGATGAAGTCCTTATTTCCACAAGAAGCATATAGAAATGAATGCTTTTTTTCAAAACACAAACCAAGCCACAAAGAGCCCACATTAAGCTGCTGCACTAATTTTTTTTCTTTCAGGTTGATCAAATCTATAGTTTGTTTTCCATTGCCATTATTAGTTACAGCAACATAATTATTATCAGAAGAAACTGACATATTGAGAGGAAGGTCGCTACTGAGTGCTATTGATGATCCTGCAGGGCTGAGAGACCATCCATTGGGCAGTTGGATTTTTTTTGATAATTTTTTTTGAGCAATTGTTTGTTGCGTAGTAAATAGAAATACTATGCTTGCGCAAATAAAGAAAAAAAATTTCATGATACAGCAATTTTAAAATGCGATTTGAAGATAGCTAAAATAAAAAAGAATGATTCAATAGTTGATTCATTACATCAATAAATTCCAAAGCCCCTGGAAAAATTCCAGAGGCTTTGAATAATTATAAAAACCATAATTATTATTATTTCAGCAACCAAATTGTGCCGTTAATATCATCAGTAGTAAAACCCTGTGCTTGCAATGCAGCTTGCCAGTTTGTTTGGTTGTAAGTTTGCTCACCTGTCGGATAAGATAAGCGCAAAGGTATTTTGCCATTATTGCCAATCCCAACACCACTTTGAAATGCAGGTACGCCAGTTCTACGATAATTGAAATAGGCTTCCCACCCTGAGTTTTGGAAGAAGGCCAGATATTTTTGAAGAAGAATCTGGTTAAGCCCGGTTGCACCACTTGCATATTTTACTGCTGCCTGATTATAATAAGCATTAAAATCGAATGTGAAAGGATAGCTTGTGTAATTGCCAAGGCCATTGCCGGGTTGAAGGAAATAAGCAGTAAAACTTGTTTGTGCAGGATTAAGCCCGTAAAATTTCATGGATTCCTGAATACCTGTTTTGTACCATGTTTCCACATCACCGGAAACCCAGCCTCTGTTTATCGCTTCAGCAATATTAAAACACATTTCTTTATATCCTACAATGACATTAGGCTCGCCAACATACCCGTCATAATAACGTTTCCAGTTAGGAAAAGAAAGATAACCGCCTGCTGACAGAGTGCGGATGGTTCCTTCTGCAATACCGGTATTCCCTCCTGCGAACACTCGATAATCTGTAGGAGCAACATTTAATGAATCAACGATAGCCCAGGCAGGGTCACAGGTCATAAATACACGGGCGTCTTTTAATGTAGTAAGATTTTGTACATAAGTTTGTGCCATGTTTTGGTTCTTCCCATCAGAATATTGACCAGGGTTCAAAGGATATGGGTTCAAGTTTGACGATATATATTTGAATTGAAGGTCATCATCGCTGCTTTCGAATATCGGATATTTGGAATGGTCGTTAAGAATGGCAGCAAATTGCTGAGGTGCATTTAAATCAGCATCAGTTGATTGGCTACTCAATTGAATCAGCACCCTGAGCTTAAATGTATTTATCAACTTCTGCCAATTGGAAAGATCATTAGAATAATAAATATCTCCGTATGCAAGCTCAGAATTCCCTGCACTGATCATAGAAGCCATTTCTGTGTTAGCAGTATCTAAAATATTGAGCACATATTTGAACACATCTTTTTGTGATGTATAGGTAGGCGTTGGGTTAGATGCACCTTGTAATGCGTCTGTCAAAGGAATATCGCCTGCCATCATCGTCATTTCATAATAATAATAAGCTTTCAAAAATCTACCGATGGCTTCATATGGATTTACAGTTTCTGCGCCTCCCTTTTTTGCTTCTGCTTCCATTTGCACAACGTTTTTGAGGGCATTTGTATAGGGATCAAATGTACCTCTGCCTGAAAATCCATATTCGTTACTTCCATAATAGGCATAATTCTTACACCAGTATTGATTATAAAGCATTACAATGTCCCATGGCCCATTGCCAACAAGGTCATCCGACATATTGGTGAGCAATGCTTCTAAAATAAGACCTGCCGGCACTGTGGTCGGATGATTGGGGTTCACAAAAGTGTTCTCAATGGTTTTTTTACACGAAGAGATTATAAAAAGACCAGATAACACTATGATATATTTTAATCGTTTCATAATTTTTTTTTATTTAGAGATAATTAGAAAGTGAGGTTCAGGTTTATTCCGAAGCTTCGTGTTGTAGGAGTTTGCAGATTGGTCCCGGTAGCAGTCTGCGTAAGGCCGTCCACATCAAGATCCTTATATCTGCTTGGGAAAAAATATAAAAGATTGCGTCCGACAACAGAAACAGATGCCTGTTGGAAAAACGCTTTATCACCACCAAACAATTTTTTAGGAATAACATAAGAAAGTGTCACTTCCCTCAATTTGGCGAACGTTTTATTAATCACCATTTGTCCGTTTATTGAAGAATATCTGTAAACATAATCCTGCACATAAGCCTTTGTTGCATTTGGGCTTTCTGTAAGATCTTTCATATTAGTTATCTGGCCAGAATGAGGATCTAACTTAATATCAGCACCGGTTAAATTCACACCATCTCCAACAAAAGAACCACCTTGTCCCAGTTCATCATCTGGTCTTGCAGCTCCATATTTTCCCTGAACAGTTTCAATATGTGTGCCTCCCTGAAGGCTTTTCTGGCGAACATAATCTAATGCTTGCCCACCAACCATGCCGTCAAACTGAAAATGCAGAGAAAGGTTTTTGTAGATTAAAGTGTTCCCAACTCCCCAGGTCCAATCAGGATTCCAATGGTGCAATGAATAAGTTGAGCTATATCCAAGTGTTGAATATTTCGTGAGGAGCCCATTCCCCGGGTCGATTACAAATTTCCCATCAGGTGTTTTCACAAAATCACTTGTTTCGTATAGGTCATATCTTGATCCGCTATGTATATATTGGTCAGGGCTCGATTCGTAGTTGATCCATTTCTGATAATAAGTAAACCAGTTTATATTCACTTTCCAGGAAAGGCCTTTAGGGTTTTTGATCACATCTCCGGTAACAGAAACTTCCCATCCGTCGTTGGAATAAGTATCACCATTCACTTCAACACTGCTATAACCTGAAGCGCCGGACATGTTCTTGTTGATAATGTATGGCCCATTTTTATAGTGATAGCGTGTGATATCAAAAATCAACCTATTATGAAGAAGGCGTATGTCGGCACCTAATTCATAGGCCTTTCTATCGGCAGTGTATATATTATTGCTTATTTGTGTGTTTGTGTAAACAGCACCAACCTGGTTATTATAATATGTGCTAGTGTAATAAGTTGGTGTAAAATAATAACCCGGACCACCATAAGGAGATGTCCACGTAAATCCGGAGCCACCGCCTGGCAGAACGTTAGCTGGCGTAAAGTTATCATCTGTTCCCCCAGCTTTGCTTTGAGCATAAGATGCTCTTAATTTAAAGAAAGAAATTACATCAGGCAGTTTTATGTATTCTGAAACTACAGTAGCGAGGTTGATAGATGGATAGAAGTAGCCATTATGAATTAGCGGGAGAACAGAAGATTTATCAAATCTTCCTGTGATGCTCGCAGTGATGTAGGATTTATAGCCAAGATCCAGAGATCCATAGGCACTTAACACTTTCATATTCGCATTCCAGTTTGCAGCCTGCACAGGATTTTCAGAATTATTGAAATTGAAAA
>Ga0070734_10001669_pt1 | contig 30777 bp, 21 predicted proteins | sample Coa_R1_8_FD_66444 | JGI IMG/M metagenome (GOLD analysis project Ga0070734, IMG submission 66444) | Surface soil microbial communities from Centralia Pennsylvania, which are recovering from an underground coalmine fire - Coalmine... | ecosystem: Environmental > Terrestrial > Soil > Unclassified ... | reverse complement strand
TCGACGCCGCGGCCCGCGCCACCGCGCACTCGCCATCGGGATGGTAGAAGCGCGATGCGCCGGTCGGTGAGCACATCATCGGCCAGGCAATCTCCTGCCCGAGGATGCGCACCCGGGTGCTCACGGTGCGCACATCGACCAAGCCCCTGGGGATGAGCCGCTGCTCATCGAACGCCGCCGTGTTGCGCCGCGCGGTGATCTCAGTCTCGGCGGCTCCGTCCAGATAGTCGAACAGCGCCGCAGGCAATCGCCGCCGTGCAAGCTGCCGCAGGTCCTCGATGTTGAGGCACTGCCCGAGCTGCTTTGGCCGATGTGGCATGGGCTCGCCTACACCCGCCGCCCAATGCGTGCAATGAAGGCCTCAATGGCCGCATTGACCGCCTGCGGCTGGTCGAACTGCGGAAAGTGTCCCGCGTTCTGTATGAGGTGCGCTTCGACCGTTGGTGCGCAGCGCTTCACGAACCTCACCCAGTCGCTGTCCTCCAAGGACTGCAGAGGCCCGCGACGCCCTGACGCATTGACCCCCGTGCTCTGCAATATGAGGAGCGGGACCTCGAGCGAGCGCAGGGTCTCCGACATGTGCACTCCGTCCCATGCGATCGCGCTCAAGATAACGCTTTCAATAAAGGGCGCGGAAAGGCTCTCCAGGCGCTCAAGGCAGTAAGCCACCCGAGCGGACTCGGTCTGCGGCAGGAACATGTCGGGATAATGCAGGGCGAGGAGCGTCTTGCCACCGATGCGGCGCACGTTCGCGATGAGCGCATCGCGTGCATCGGGGTCCTCGGGGAACCGCGCGCACTCGATCAGGACGATCGCCGCGACCCTCGAAGGATCCTGGCGATAAGCCTCGAGCGCCACCCAGCAGCCCATGCTGTGCCCAACCAGCACGTTGGCCGGGCCACCACGGCGGCTGATGAGTTCGAGGAGCGCGGCTGCAAAATAATGGATTGCATCGGCAGGCAATACCGGCGTGCTCGAGGCCCCATGACCCGGAAAGTCGCAGGCGATCACGCGGAATGCGCTCTGAAAGTGCTGTAGCTGCGCCGCCCAGTCGCTGCGGCTTGCGCCGCCCCCATGGAGAAAGATGAGCACCGGACAACCCTCACCCGCCACATCTACCGCAAGCCGGCACCCGAGAATATCCTCGAACATACTGTTGCCAAGGTTTACCGTCATGCGCGTGTGCCTTGCGCCAGCTCGCTCTTGATCTGGTCCGCCATCTTTTCCGCCACCATTAGCACGGGCAGGTGGGTGTTTCCCCGAACGATGCTCGGAAAAATTGCGGCATCCACGACGCGCAGCCCTTTTACATCGCGCACGCGACATGCGTTGTCGACGACCGCCTCGGGGTCCCCAGCACCGCCCATCCTGCAGGTCCCGCAGGCGTGATGCGAGACGCCTGCGCGCTTCTCGACGATGGCACGCAATGCCGCCTCATCGTGCACGAGTTCCTCGACGGGCAGCGTAGTTCTGCGCAAGAGCGCCCGACGCAGCGGCGGTACATCGAGCGCAGCCGCGATACCGGCCCCTTCCACATAGGCCCGGAAGCGCTTTCGAGCAAGACGTGTGACGGCCCGAGCCTCGGGAATGAATACTTCGTTTCGAGCGGCTGCGACCTCAGGGTCGGCGAGCAGCTCGCAGGCGAGACGCAGCCCGGCGGTGAGGCGCTTGAGATCGCGCGGGTCAGAGAGCGCGTTGAAGTGCACACGCGGGGGCGTCGCCGGATCGGTGCTCGCAAGCTCGACTCTACCGGTGGAGTAAGGCTTGTAGAGCGCAATGCCGAGCGCGCCCAGGCGTCTTCCCAACGGATGCCATGCGGCGCGGTTGATGATGACGATACCCAAATCGTGCGCGTCGCAATCCTCGAGATTGGAGGAATACCGCAGGCAGTTCTGACCGAAGCCTCGTTGCCCGCGGGGCTGCACGCTGCGCAGTGGCAGATGGAACGCGAGCTCAATCTTGGGGTGATTCTGGAGATTGCTGCCGACGCCCTTAAGGTCACGAACCACATCGAGCCCGTGCGCACGCAGCTGCACTGCGGGGCCTATTCCAGAGCGCATGAGGAGCGCCGGACTGAAAAGGGCGCCGCAGGAGACGATGGTGTTGCGGGCGAGGACCACTTCGGGTCCCGAAGCCGTGCGCAGCCGTACCCCGCGCACGCGCCCCTCCTCGATGACTAGCCGCTCGGCGAGGACTCGGGGGCGGACCGTGAGATTCAACCGGCGACGTACCGGCTTCGAAAGATACGCCATCGAGGCCGACACGCGCTGAGCGGGCCGGTTGGCCATAGGCAAAGGGCTCACGCCATCGGTGAAGTCGGCATTGCAATCTTCTATGAGCGGGAAACCCTTGCGACGAAGTGCCTGCGCAGCGGCATGCGCGAGCGGCGCCCATTCGATCGGGCGGATCCTGCGAACGGGGATGGGGCCATCCGCCCCGTGCAGTGGACCTGTGAAGTCGAGGTCGCTCTCGAGCTTGCGGAAGTAAGGCAGGACGCTGCGCCACTCCCAGCCGACCGCGCCCCGGTCGTGCCACGCATCGTAATCGGCAGGCTGCCCACGAAAGGCGATCATCCCCTGGATATTGGAGCTGCCGCCGATGCCGTAGCCCTGCAGAAACGGTCGCGGCGCGGAGGCCGCAGCGCCGGGTGATGCGGTGACTTCGGCCATCACTCGCGGCCAACTGTAACCCGGGTTGCCGAGTGCGAGGGGATAGGGGTCACGGAGGTCGCGCGGCTCACCGCCCGGCGGGGTATCAGGCCCCGCTTCGATCAGCAGGATGCGCAACTGCGGAAGCTCGGAGAGGCGCGCGGCCAGTACACAACCCGCAGTGCCACCACCGACGATCACAATGTCGAAGTGAGCATCGTCCGGCCCATTCATCAGTCCGGCCTAGTCGACAAAGGGGTGCGCGGGCAGGCCGTGCACCCTTGGCCGGCAGACATAGAGGGCTCCGGCGGCAGGTCCTGTTGCCTCCATCATCTCGGGGCGAACCCCGATGGTGAGCGCGATGTCGGGCATTCTGCCCGAGCGGCTGGTGATGTAGAGATCCGAGCAGTCGTTGCCGCCGAACGCGCAGCTCGTAGCGCCCGGAATCGGCAACGTGATGCGCTCGAGCGGTACTCCGTTCGGCGCGTAGCGCCGCACTTCACCGCCGCCGGTTAGAGCCACCCACAGGCACCCTTCGCGATCGACGGTCATGCCATTGGGAGCTCCTGCACCGTACTCGATTCGGATTAAGGCCCGACGATTGCCGATCGTGCCAGACTCCATGTCGAAATCGAATGTATCGACCGCACAGCTCAGTGAGTCAATGAAGTAGAAGGTCGCACCGTCCGGACTCCAGTCGAAACCGTTGGCCAAGCGAACGCCTTCCAGCAAACGAGTGACGGTACCGTCGGGTGTGATGCGATAGAGCGCGGCCCGGGGCTCGAACTCCGTGCTCAACGTCCCGACCCACAGACGTCCGCGCGCGTCGCACTTGGCCTCGTTGATGCGGATGAGCGGATCCGCCTCGAGGGCCACAAAGGGCGTCGTGTCACCTGTTGCATCAAACCGGAAGACCTCTCGCCTGCCGGCAATGAGGAGCCCCCCGCGAGCGCAGGGAAGCGCCGCGGCAATGTGATGCCCCAGGTCCCAGCGGTGAGTCTCGTGCAAAACGCGCTCTGTGCCGTATCTCGCTTCGTGAATGATCCCTGCGAAGTGATCGACCCAGAGCAGTCGCTGGTGCATTTCGTCCCAGACGGGTGCCTCGCCGACGCCATCTTGGCAGGCGATTGCACACTCTGCCGCCCGGGTTGGAATACGCGTGCTGTGCACCGTGAAACCGCAAAGAGTTAGAGCGGCGCGCAGCTGCGCCCTAGTAACGCCGCTGAGCTACTCTCCACGATGCACCGCCTCGAGGTGCGCGCGGTACCCATCGCGCAGCGCCGCCGCGTCGCTGGAGAGCAGAATGAAGCGGTGTCCGGCGTCGAGTAGCCGCGCGATCGGAAATCCCGGGTGACTGCGGCTACCGAGCAGTAGCCCTGCGTGGAGGGCGGCGCGCTCGACTTCGGCAAAGGCCTTGCGGTACGTGGGCGTCGAGAAGTCCTCCGGTGAGCCAAGATCGGCCGCCAGATCATACGGTCCAATGACGAGCCCATCGAGTCCCGGCGTGGCGGCAATCGCTGAGATGGCGGAAACCGCTTCTGCGCCTTCGATCATGGCGAGCAGTAGTGGTCGAGCACGGGGCTCCCCAGTGACGAGCCTATAGCGCGTGGCGCGCGCGCTCCCCCCGGTGGAGGAGCGCGTGCCGGCGGGCGCGTGAAACCCCGCCGCGACGAAGGCCTGCGCCTCGGCGGCGTTTCTGACGTCGGGCAGCAAAATCCCGTCGGCGCCGATATCCAGGTAGCGCCCGACGGCGCTCAGGTCCCCGGGACGCACTCGCACGACGGAGAAGGCGTCGCTGCCCGCGATGACCTGGAGCGCCGCAAGGTGTGCAGTCTCATCGACGATAGCGTGCTCGCAATCGAGGATCACGAAATCGTAACCGCTCCAGACCGCGATCTCGGTGACCATGGGCGTCGGAATCGACTGCAAAGCACCGTACACGGGTTCACCGAGCCGCAGACGCGCTAGCGCCGTCGGACGCGAAACGCTCGGCGCTTCAGGCTGTCTCGGTCCTGCTTTGACCTCGCTTGCGTTGACCTCCTCATCGCGGCTCCTGGCATGACGGATGCTCGTCGCTGGCACGCGCCAGCGCTCGGCGAATGAGGCGATGCGCGCGTTGACCGCAGCCGCGGCCTCGAGCTGCAGAAAGTGCCCACTGCCGGGGATCACCTCAAGCTTGCTCTCAGGCACCCAGCGTGCGACGGTCTCGGTCCAGGGGGTGCTCATGCCGGGCTCGAGACGATGCCACTTGAACTGCGCATCGAGACGCGTGCTCTGCAGAAGCAGCACGGGAACCCGGAGGCGCGCAAGCTGCGCGGGGGTCTCTCGCTCCCAGCGCACCGCATTCACGAGCAGCTCCGCACCGAAGCGCGGGTCCAGATGATCCAAACGCGTGAGCGCCCGCTCACGCAGGATTGGATCGCTGTCCACGGAGAACATCTCGGTGAACGCCGGGCGGATGAAGTTCGCGAAGCCGCTCTGCGCCACGGCGTCGCGCAACGCGTTCGCGGCAGCTTCGGCCTCGCCTCCCGCGACGAGGTTCTGCTCGATCAGGATGAGCCCCACTACGCCGCGGGGGCACAGATTCATCGCATTCAGGATCACTCGGCAGCCGAGGCTGTGACCGATGAGCACCGCCCTGCCCTGCCCATAGCGCTCAATCACCTCGCAGAGGGTCCGGCCAAGCTGCTGCACATCCCCGCTCAGCGGCAATCCCGATTTTCCATGTCCGGGCAGATCAAATGTGATGCAGCAAAAGCGGGGCGCCAGCGCCTCAACCTGCCGTTGCCAGTCCTCCTGATCGCAGCCGAAACCGTGCACGAAGATCAGGCAGGGCGAGCCCTCGCCGACACGCTCGAGCGCCACGTCCACACCCGCGATCTGCTCAACGCTCATGTCGCATTACCACTTATAGCGAGCCTGCAGCGCGACGTTGAAAGGCATCTCCTTGGAGCCGTAGTAGAAGGTGGTGTTGGCGCCGATGTTGGTCGCGATGACCCTGTCGGTGAGGTTCTTGCCGACGAGATCGATTGCCCAATGACCGTTCGGAGTCTCGAGGGTCATACGCCCATCGAGTCTTAGGTATCCACCGATGTGATAGATGGGATCGTTGGTGTCCCCGGTGCTCGAGCCATAGCTCGAGGTCACAAACGGTGTGAGCTCCGTGGCGAGGCGGTAGCCACCCGGCAGAATGAGGATGTAGGTCCCCGTAATGCTGCCGCTCCAACGCGGAGAGTAAGGAGTCGGAGAGCCCGAGAGATCGTTCACCTGGGGCACCGGAAAGCCGTAGATGTGGCACTCTGGAGTCGCCGCGTACTGAGGCGGGCCGAGCCCGCTGCAATAGGTCTGTAGTGTGGTCGGGCTCGCGTTCGCGTAGCTCACATAATAGGCATCAAGATAGGTGATGTTCGCCGACAGACGCAGCCCTGGCGTGACAATCCACTGCCCCTCGAATTCAACGCCCTGCGAGCGCGATTGCGCCGCATTCCTCACCAACGGTGAGTAAGTATTGGTCGCGGGTTGATAGACCTGGGTGTCCGTCTGCAGACCATAGTAGTTGCTCAGAAAGGCATCGAGGTTCAGAAGCACCGTGTCATTGAGCCACTTGCTCTTCAGGCCGAGCTCGTAGGCGTTCGTGTGCTCGGGACCGAACTCGAGATCCTCGAGTGGCTTGTTCGGCAGAAGACCATTGAAACCGCCCGCCTTGAAGCCGCGGTTATAGGAGAAATAAGCCATGGCCGCTGGGTCAAACTGATATTGAATCCCGGCCGAGGGCATCCAGGCCTGATCCGAGCGGCTCACGCTCTGCGTGCCCGGAGGTCCTTCGAGCACGCCCCAGAGCGGCTCGAGATCCGCCGGGATCGGAGTGAAGCCGCCGTAAATCTGGGAGCTCGTTCCGTAGCGCAGGTATCCATCAAAGTACTTGTCCACACGACTGCCGCGCAATCCAGCGTTCAGCCTCCACTGGTCGGTGATATTCCAGCGTAGAGATCCAAAGATCGAGTAGACCTTCTCGTCCTGAACGAACCCTGGCTCAAAGGACACGGGCAGATAGGGCGCGAGCCCCCCGAACCCCGGTATCGTCGCCACGAAGTTGGCGAACGGCGCGTTGATGTCGATGTTCTCCGGCAGATGATCACTCTGAAAATAAGCACCGAGCAGATATTCGAGCGGCCCGCCGGTTGCGGAAGCCAGGCGAAGCTCCTGACTAAATTGGTGGTACTTCTCGCTGTTTTGTTGAGCTAGGTAAACGAACTCGGGTAGCTGTCCGCTATCGACATTAGCGCTGAAATGGTAGCTGTAGAACCCAGTGACAGAACTGAGCGTGAGCCCCGAGAAGCGATAGTTAAGCGTCAGCACGTCCTGAAACGTTGAGAGCGAGTTGCCCTGACCCGGGAGGCCCGCCGTCTCGTCGTTATTGAGGCCTAAGGGAACACCGGCGGCGATCGCTTGCGCGCACACGCCCGCGAAGCTCGGCGAGATCGGCGGCGGCGGCGGGCAGTTAACCCATTGACCGGGCTGATCAGCCCAGGCACCCGAGGTGCGGTGCTGACTCGCCTCGATCTTGAAGGTGGCGTCAAAGACCTCCGAGGGGTGATAGAAGAGCGTCACCCGGCCCGCCTCGTTGTTGACGTGCGGTACTTCTTCATGGATGGTCACGTTGTCGATCCAGCCACGGTAGTCACCATTGCGGGTGATGGCGATGCGCACGCCGAGGGTGTCGCTCACGGGTCCTCCGACCGCGCCCTCGGCCGCATATTGCCCAAACATGCCGTAGAGCACGCGCCCCGAAGCGTCGAACTTATCCCCGGGCTTTCTGGTGACAATGTTCAGAGCACCGGCAATGGCGTTGTTGCCGAAGAAAGTGCTCTGCGGGCCCTTGAGCACCTCGATTCGATCCAGATCGAGGAAGAGTCCCTCGCTCATGCGCGAGCGGCCAAAGTAGACGTCATCGATGAACGTCGAGACTGACTGATCGTAGGATGGATTGTTGGCCCCTGAGCCGATGCCACGGATGAAGAAATTATTGGAGAAACCACCTGAGGAAACGGTCACCGCGGGAATCGTCGCCGTCAACTCATTGAGCGAATTGTAGTTCTGCTGAGCCAAGTAAGAGCCGCCGATCACCTGAGCCGAGATAGGCACGTCCTGAAGGTTCTCGGTGCGCCTTTGCGCCGTGACCACGACCTCCCCGAGCTGCTCCGAGGTCTCCCCGCGTGCCGCGGTGGACTGCTCCTGCGCCAGAACCGCGTCGCTCATGTGCAGGCCCCACCACAGCAAACTCCAAATAAGCGCCGACCGGCCGCACCGACCGCGCCCCGTGCAGTCTCGCTTCATAGCTCCCCCTCCCCTAATCAACGCCTTCAGAATTATTCGCCGAGGACGGCCTACAGAATGGATTAGCACCGTTACAGGGTCCATTATTAGTTATGTACTGATCGTTACTTTTAGAGTAAGTATTAGCCGAGGCGCCGTGGACGCGGGCTGATATCTTTTACATTATTGACCACCTACTGTTCGTTACTTGTGGAGTCACGATGGAACTCCGACACCTGCGTTACTTTGTGGCGGTAGCCGAGGAGATGAGTCTGCGGCGCGCGGCGGAGCGGTTGCACATCGCGGCACCCCCGCTGAGCGTGCAGATCCGCAAGCTTGAGAGCGAGATCGGAGCGGACCTCCTGGCTCGCGCAGGCCGAGGTATCAAGCTCACCGAGGCCGGGCAGGTTTTTCTCGAACAGGCGCGCAAGACCCTCGCCAACGCGCAGCGCGGCGCCGAACTCGCACGCCAGGCTGCCAATGGGGAGATCGGACACTTATCGATCGGCTACAACGCACCGACGGGCTTTCGCGTCTTTCCCAAGGTTCTCTCAAGCTTCAGGAAGCAATGGCCGAGCGTGCACCTCACTTTCCACGCGCACACGATCTCCCAGCAGCTCAACGGGCTCCTGCACGAGACGCTTGATGTCGGGTTCGTATGGCTGCCAATCCCCCAGGAGGAGTTTGACGTTCACGAGCTGGTGCACGAGCCGCTCCACGCCGTGCTACCGGCGGGCCACCGTCTGGCCAAGAAACAGGCCGTGACAATCAAGGAGCTATCGGGCGAGCCGCTGGTGCTGCTTCCGCGCACTCTCGATCCGGAAACCGTTCACCAGATCGAGCAGCTCTTCCGGAAGGCCGGCGCCGTGATGAATGTGGCCTACGAGCTCGAGAATGCCCTCTCGATGATCAACTTCGTCGCCATGGGTTGCGGCTGCAGTCTGCTGCCCGAATATACGCGCGCCATCCGACATGATGCGGTCGTCTACCGGCCGCTGCGATCACCCAAACTGGCGAAGACGCTTGCCATCGTCAAAAAGAAGGGGCAGCGCGGCCTGGCCGAAACATTCTTCCGCTTTACGGTCGAGAAGCTAGCGGAGGGAACCGATACAAGAACCTCCAGCACCTAAGAGGTGTTGTCCTTTGGAACTCGTTCCGAGGTCAGGACTCGGCCAGCGACAAGAGCGTCGCGTTACCTCCGACCGCTGCCGTATTGACCGTCACGGTCTGCTCCGTGGCGAAGCGCTGCACATAGTGAGGGCCGCCGGCCTTGGGGCCGGTACCGGAGAGGCCCATGCCGCCGAAGGGCTGTGTACCGACGACGGCGCCGATCATGTTGCGATTGACGTAGACGTTACCGACGCGGGCCCGTGCCGCGATGCGGCGAGCGACCGTCTCGATGCGGGAGTGAATCCCTAAAGTCAGGCCGTAGCCCATGGCGTTGATGGCATCGACCACGCGGTCCAGATCGGCGGCGCGGTAGCGGACGATGTGCAGAATGGGGCCGAAGGCCTCGCGCTCGAGGGGGGCGAGATCCGTGAGCTCGACCGCGAGGGGTGCAAAGAAGCGGCCCGAGCGCAGCTCCTCGCGCAGCGTGCGCTGGTGATGCCAGAGAGCCTTCGCCTTCATGCGCGCTGCGTGTGCGTCAAGCGTCGCGAGCGCCGCTCGATCGATGACGGGTCCAACGTCGGTCGAGAGGAGCGCGGGGTCGCCGATGCGAAGCTCATCCATATGCCCCGCGAGCAGCTCAATCACACGCGGTGCGATTTCCTCCTGCACCAGAAGGACGCGCAGCGCCGAGCAGCGCTGGCCGGCGCTGTTGAATGCGGAGGCAACCGCATCGATGACTACTTGTTCCGGCAACGCGGAGCTGTCAACGATCATTGCGTTCAAACCGCCCGTCTCGGCGATGAAGGTCGCAATCGGCGCGTTGCGGGCGCTGAGGGTGCGCTCGATGACACGAGCGGTCTCGGTTGAGCCCGTGAAGGTAACCCCGGCGATGCGAGGATCGCGGGTGAGCGCGGCACCGATGGTTGCGCCGTCCCCGGGTAGGAACTGCAGCGCCGGGTGGGGAATGCCGGCCTCATGCAAGAGCTGCACGGCGAGGGCGGCGGTGAGCGGTGTCTGCTCGGCGGGCTTCGCGATCACGGTATTGCCAGCGGCGAGCGCCGCAGCCACCTGGCCCGTAAAAATGGCGAGCGGGAAATTCCAGGGGCTGATGCAGGCGAAGACACCCTTGCCGCGAAAGCGAACGATGTTGCGCTCGCCGGTGGGACCGGGGAGCGGCTCTTCCTGGGAGAGGTCCTGGCTCGCACGGGCGGAGTAATAGCGCAAAAAGTCGACCGCCTCTCGCACCTCGGCCAGCGCATCGGGCAGGGTCTTACCCGCCTCGAGCGTCAGGCGCGTGACGAACTCGTTGCGAAGAAGCTCGAAGGCGTCCGCCGCGCGGACGAGCATATCGGCCCTCGCGGCGGCGTGAGTCGATTCCCAATCGGGGAACGCTGCGCTGGCGCTGCGCAAGGCGGCCTCGACGTCGGTCACATCTGCCTCGATGACCTCACCGACCGCGTCGGCCTCGTGAGCCGGGTTATGAAGGACGCGCGGAGCGCCGCCTTTCGTGGAGTGCCCGTCGATCAGAGCGCTCGCGCGGTAGAGCTCGTGCCCGACCTCATCGCAAGCGCGCTTGAGCGTGAAGAGATCCATGCCATCCGCCAGGTTGACTCCATTCGAGTTGGTGCGCTCGGGTAGATAGAGGGCCGGCGGATCGAAGATCAAGGGATGGGAAATCTCGCGATAACGCTCAAGCTGCACGATGGGGTCGCTTATGACATCCTCGACCGGGAGATTCTCATCGACAATGCGGTTCACGAAAGACGTATTGGCCCCGTTCTCGAGCAGGCGTCGCACCAAATAAGGCAAGAGGTCCTCATGCGGACCGACCGGGGCGTACACCCGGCAAGGCTCGCCGCCGCGCACAGTCACCTCGTGGTAGAGCTCCTCGCCCATGCCGTGCAGGCGCTGGAACTCGAATGCGCCATGGAGCGAGCGGAAGACCTCATCGATGTAGGCCACGGTGTGCGCATTGTGCGTCGCGAACTGCGGATAGATCACATCGCGCAACCCGGAGAGCAGCCGCACGCAGGCCAGATAAGAGATATCCGTGCTCGCCTTGCGGGTAAAGACCGGGTAGCTCGTGAGGCCGCGCTCCTGGGCGCGCTTGATTTCGCTGTCCCAGTAGGCGCCCTTAACGAGGCGCACAGTGATGCGGCGCTTGAGCGCGCGCGCTCGGGTGGCTAGCCATTCGAGCACGGAGTAGGCACGACGCTGGTAGGCCTGCACGGCGAGACCAAAACCCTCATAGCCTTCCAGGAGGGGGCTCTGAAGAACGGCATCGAGAAGGAGGAGTGAAAGCTCCAGGCGGTCGGCCTCCTCGGCGTCCACCGTGAGTCCGACCTGATGCTCACGCGCGAGCTTGACGAGCGCGAGCAGCCTGGGGCTGAGCTCGCGCAGTACGCGCTCGCGCTGCGCGAGCTCGTAACGCGGGTGCAGCGCCGAGAGCTTGATCGAGATACTCGGGTGCGCAAGCAGCGATTCCCGGTGCGTATCGTGCGGGATCGATGCGCCGAGGGCGGCGATGGCCTCTCGATACTTCTCGAAATATCGCTTCGCATCGGTCGCGGTGAGGGCTGCCTCGCCCAGCATGTCGAATGAATAGCAGTAGGCACGCTCCTCTTTGCCATGGCTGCGATCGAGAGCCGCCTCGATGGAGCGCCCCATCACGAACTGATGGCCCAGGATGCGCATCGCCTGACGCAGCGCCGCGCGGGCGACCGGCTCACCAATACGGCTTGCAAGCCGTCCAAACCAGGAGCGGACCGAGCCCACTGCCGAACGCTCGACCTCGACCAGCCGACCGGTCAGCATGAGTCCCCAGGTCGAGGCGTTGACGAACAGCGACTCGCTCGATCCCAGATGCTCATCCCAGTCACCGCTCGGGATCTTGTCGGCGATGAGTCGATCGGCCGTCGTCGCGTCGGGAATGCGCAGCAGCGCCTCGGCGAGGCACATGAGAATGACGCCCTCGGGCGAGCCCAGATGGTACTCGCGCAGGAACGCATCGAGGCCGTGCGTCGCCCGCTTGGCCTCGCGCACGGACCTGACCAACGCCTCTGCGCGCTGCCGCACGCGCTCCTGGGCGAGCGGAGCGAGGCGAGCGTGCTCGGCGAGCCTGCGTACGAGCTTAGGCTCGGGCGCGAGGTAAAACGCATTGATCGACTGGCCGACCGGCGTGATGAGATCCCGCGCATCGCTCGCAACGAAACGGGACGGAACGGAAGTTGTGATGGGCCTCAGCAAGCTCGGCTATAATCTGCCCTATTTTGCAGTGACTCTTGCGGTTTGGAGGCTTCGTGGCGCGAAAACTTGCTGGACCGGCGGGCGCCGCGCGTGGGCCCACCGCGAATTCTTTCAGGGATCGCGAGCTCGATCGCATCGACCGGCAAATCCTCAGGCGACTGCAGAAGGATGGGCGGCTGACGATCTCCGATCTCGCCGCTGAGGTGCACCTCTCCGTATCTCCCTGTCTTGCGCGAGTGCGCGGGCTCGAGGCGGCGGGCTATATCACCGGCTACTACGCGCACCTCAATGCCCTTCGGCTCGGTCTCGGGCTTCTCGCCTACATCTCGGTGCAGATGGATCGGACCACCCCTGATGTGTTCGAGCGTTTCGCAGCCGCGATGCTCACCTTCGATGAGGTGCTCGAGTGCCACATGGTGGGCGGCGGCTTCGACTACCTCGTCAAGGTGCGCGTGCGCGACATGAGTGCCTACCGGGAATTCCTGGGCGAGCGCATGGCAAGCGTTCGGGGGGTGCAGCAGACGCACACGTATTTCGTCATGGAAGAGGTGAAATCGACTCACCAGGTCATGGTGCCGGGATAGTTGTTATTTAGGAGCGCTGGGACGTCACAGTTCACCGTGTGCCCGAAGGCACACTACGAGTTTTTTTCTAAATCTGGTTCACACGGTTCCACCTTTCTCGTGCTCGAGGTTCCATCTGTGGTTCCAGTTTCAGCCGGCAAAACCCTGACCGTGCGGCGGCTATGTTTGGACGACTTCGGACGAAGCGATCTCGCCCCGCACACCGCCTTGCGACTTTTGAGAAAAGCGCTGCTATCACGAGGACACATGCTTAATGATCGGCAGCAGGATATGGGATTCGCGCGTACGCTCATGGTGAACTTTCTGCTGCGCTATTTCGGGCGGGCGTTCGTCGATCATCCAGTTTTCAACATCAGTCTGTGGGTTGCGCTCAAAACGTGGAAACCAGCTTGACGCGACCTCCACGCGAATGCGATGCCCGGCAAGGAACCGAATTCCAGTAGCCGTCATATCAATATCAAAGCGTTCGATCTGCCCTGGCGTGAGAAAGACGGCGCGGTCGTAGCCCTCCCGAAAGCGCGCGCGCGACACACCATGGCACAGAAACCGGGCCGCGCCGTCTGGCCATACGTCGACCAGCCGTACGTGCCAGTCGCAGTCTCGCGCCGAGGATGTCGCATAGAGGACCGCTTTCACTGGACCGACAACGTCGAGCGGTGTATCGAGAATCTCTGATGTGTAGCACAACACATCGGGACGAGAGCTAACGGGTCGATCATCCACCGGTCCATCGTGAAGATTCCACAATATGCGGATAGGGTCTAGGGGATCAGATTCATACCGGTCACAGGGCTCCTCAACGGGAGGCTGGCGAGAAAGCTCTCCGCAGCCGCGATGCGTATTGGCGTGTCCGTTGCTCCGAAAGAAGAACTGAGTTGGCTCGGTCTCCGGCAGGGGCCAGTCATCCGCCTCCCACCATTCATTTACGCCCGCTACGAAGACACGGACACGCGCAGCGTCGCTCACGCCGTTATGTTCAGCACCCTTGAGCCAGTAGTCGAGGAACCGCAACGTGTAGGTGTCCAGATCGGTCAAGGCCGCAGCGCCAAAATCCACTCCACTCAGCGACCGCGATTGATTAACCCAGTGCGCCCATGGCCCGATCACCAATTGCTGTCCGTCTCGTGCGGCTTGCGTAGCGCCCTGCAGTCGCATACCGACGAAGTTGCGAGTCGACCCAATGAAGTTCATATCCCACCAGCCTGTAATGTTTAATGCAGGCACCGTCATCCGCGGCCAGTACTCCTCGTATCCGTGTGACTGCCAATAGGCATCATAGGTGGGATGACTAAGCCACTCCTTCCACCACGCGCTCGAAGTACCAGACGCCTCTGCGATTCGGGACAGCGGGATTGCCTCGAGGTATGGCTGCTCCTGCGTGTAGATCCCGTGCAGGCCACTGATCTGCTCGCTACGTCTTCCCATGGCGAACATCCATTCCGGGGTAGTCATGAGCATCACGCCTTGCCACAGCGGCTCATTCAAGAATGGATGTCCAGGCGGGGACGCGGTCGGCACGATGGCCTTAAGGGCCCTTGGCATCTGGGACGCCGCAAACCATTGTGTCTGGCCATTATAGGAACCGCCGATCATTCCGACGTTGCCGTCGCACCATTCCTGGGCTGCCAGCCACTCGATCGTGTCAAATCCGTCCGTATGCTCTTGTCGATAGGGATCAAACACGCCATCGGAGTTGAAACGACCACGGCAATCCTGGATCGCTACGATGTAGCCGCTGCGGGCCAGTTCCTCGTGGAACGGGCGGGACCGATAGGTCACCTTGTTGTAGGGCGTCCTGATTAGGACGACTGGAAAGCGGCCCGGGGTGTCCGGTCGCAGTAGGTCCATTGCTAGCAGCACACCGTCACGCATTGGTGAAAGCACGTCATACCACATGCGCAGTCGATAACTCCACGGCACCGGGTCTCCCGATCTGGCGCTCCCCAGGTTTCGCATCGCTTTCTTCGTCGGCACTCGCTCTTCTCCCATCTAAAGCATCCGTCACCCCATGGAGCGGCCTGACACATCAGGAATCGCAGTGATCGCGGTCGACATACTAACCCTGTTCTACCAGGCACCTCCGAGCCAAGACCACGGCCGGATTCGCCGGATCAGTATCTGTCGGGCATCTATGCGTCTGTCGCTCCTTTCCTCGAGAGGTGGCGCCTCCCTTTTTGTCTCGGCTCCGAACACAGGACCTCAGGTCATGGTCTCCTCTGCGCCAGGTGCACCGATTGCAGCCCACCGCGCGCTCGGCGTGGACGTCTCAGCGCGCCCCGCCTACTGCGATGCTGCCACTTGGCCGGCATCGCTCCGTATGCACTCGGCCACCGCACATAGATCCTCTGTCACCGTCCGCCCAACCTCCCAAAAATGGTACGCGGCCCAAAACGCAACCAAAGACATGATCAGCATACCGAAACGCAGCGAATCACTTCCAATGACGGGACTCAGCGAATCACTGAGCAGTCCCACCAGCCATGGCCCGATTCCCATACCGACTAGGTTGTAAAGCAACATGGCAACCGCAACGGTTGTCGCTCTCGTCTCATCGGCCACAAGGCGCTGCATCATGGCGAAGGTAGGACCATAATAGAAATTGAACAGCACCATCAGTGGAACCAAAGCGATAAGCGCGTGAATTCTTTCGGAAAGCATTAGAAACGCCACAAGGCACGGCACCAGAGAGCCAATAGTCAAAGCGATTAGACGCATTTGGCCACGCTCGTTGGCGGCGAACCAACGGGCCGTTACATAGCCTCCCAATAAGACGCCGGCTATGCCGCCAACACCGAAGATCAGGGCAAACCAGACGCCCACTTCGGCCGTGCTCATTCCATGGCTACGCATCATGAAAGCCGCGTACCAGGGAGCAAGACCAAATCCCATCGTGTAGAACGTGATGAGGCCGAGAAACAGGTGCCTCATTGATCGCTGACGCCACAACGAACTCAATACATCGGTCATCCGGGGTAACGGAGAGCTGCGCGCTCGGCTTGAATGAGTCCGCGGTTCTCTGATCGAGATCTTCACAAGGGCGGCGAGCAAAAGCGCTGGGATTCCCATTACAAAGAACGTGATACGCCACCCGTAGTGTTCATTTAGCCAACCACCCAGGGCAAAGCTCACCATTAGCGATAAGGGATTCGCCGACATGTAAATGGCCATTGCGCGAGTGCGCTCGGCCAGAGATGGAAAGTAATCGCCCACGAGCGCGTAGGTTGGAGGCATTGCACCGGCACCCCCCACGGCCGCGGCCATACGCGCCAATGCCAATTGACCGAAATTGGTCACGGCCAAACACAACATGACAGCGCCGCCCCACACTCCAATAGCCGCCGACGCAATAGTGCTCCGATTGCCTCGGTCGGCCCATCGTCCGATGGGCAACCCTAACGTCGCGTAAAAGAGTCCAAATGCAAGTCCGGTCAGAAGGCCAAGTTGCGTATCTGTTAGCTTTAAATCCTGCTTGATTGGCTCCAGGAGTAACGTGATTAACCCTTGGTCAAGGACACTCATCATGTAAACGAGCGTCAATATCGTCAGTGCATAACGCTTGTAGGCCCGACTGAACATCTCCCTCCTCGCTCCGAGCCCAACCGGGCAATCACGACAGTTGCGGTGTACTTCGATTTACTCGGACCAAAAAGGCACCTGTGGTGCCGGACCAAAGAGAGATTTTAGTCCGTGGGCAAATGCCGGCGCCCACGCCGTCGCGTGAGTCTCGTGAGGGAAAACCTGCGTGGTCAAAGCCAGGCCCGGGATAGCGGCTAGCTTCAGTACTTTAGCCAATTGGTAATAGCTGGTCGTCAACTCAAAGCGATTCAGACCTCGCCCAAACTCTTCGAGTTCGCCAACCGATATGAACACTCTAGCGTCGATCGATTGAAAGGAGTTGGTCAGAGATCGGACGAGTTCGATGCCGAAATCCTGACCATCGTAGGACGTCGCTGGGCTTCCTAGAATGTAGCCTTTGAAGATATTGGGTTGCGTCGACAAGGTATAGAGCCCGAATGCACCACCTGCTGAATAGCCGAATAAACTGTTTTCATTCGGCAGTACCGAATACTGCCCGGTAATGTAGGGTATTAACTCGTCGCGAATAAATTGAAGAAACTCTCTCGCGTCGGTTGTCTGGGTAATTGCGGGCAGGCTAGATACGCCGCCAGCAAGCGCCGACCCGGCTACCTGTTCGATCACTCCGTGGAAACGAGCCCGTACGCCGTGTGTGAAAAAGTCGCGCCACCGCATCAGGTTTGCCACGCGAGAATCTTCGTAGCCGATACCGACTAATACAAACCGCGGTGCTTCACCGTAAAGTTGCAGGAAGTTGGCGAACGTTGAGAATCCACCAAAGAAATCGTCGCTATCCGTTACGTACACTACAGGAAACCGTTCGGTGCCATCCGCCCGACGAATCGGCTGCAGGACCTTGATGGTAAACTTCTGCGCGACGATGCGTGACTGAATTGAATGCTCTGTTACATCGTGACATCGATAAGGCGATCCTCCGGAACTCATGGGTTCTCCAATCAAAAGGTCTTTGTCACGGCTAGCCCAATCGTCCGCGGTTGGATATAGGTGAAGGCGAAAGGGTTGATCGGCGCCCCCAGGCCGCCACTCAGTAGGCCCCGTTTATCCGCCACATTGTTGGCGAAGAGATTGACCGTCCATGAGTCGTCTTTCACCCCGGTGCGCAGGTTTATCTGCGCATAGCCGGGCAGATCTTGTCGCTGGGGACTCGAAGAAAAAAAGCCCTCGCGGTCACCAATATAGCTCGCCGAGCCGCCCACCAATCCGCTCATGTTCCTCCATACGGGGAAGTCCTCCTCCACTCCGAAGTTCCCTGAAAAGTGGCTGCTGAACGGAAGCCTGTCGCCCGAAAGCCCGTATGCGGAGCTGTTTGGTGGCAGACTGGACGTTAGAACAGCATCATTCCATGCAACCCAAGCACTGACTGTTAGGCCAGTGATCGGCCGCGAGTCAACCGTGAGCTCGATTCCTTGGCTCTTGGCTGAGCTAGCGTTCGTAAAATATGTCGCACCGGTGACAGGAGCGGCTAGTTGGATTTGTATATCCTTCCAGTCAATGTAGTACACCGAAGCGTCAAACGAGAGTTCGTTTCCGAGAAGGTCTCCCTTCGTGCCGATCTCGTAGTTGCGTGTCGTGTCCGGTTTGAAGCTATTAGGGACGCCGAATATTGTAGAGATCGGATTGGGTCCACCAGGACGATACCCTGACGCGAGTCTTGCGTAAGCCATAAGATCTGCGGAAAACTTGAACTGCGGTGTCACCAGATACGTGAACGAATCGTCCTTGGTATGGATCTCCGGTTGAACCACCGGAGACGGTAAGCCAAAAAATAACGGGTCGAAAGGGCCCGTTATTGTCTCCATGTAACTCTGTCTGTTCTCGCTTTCGCGCCCTCCCAGCTGGACGTTGAATCGATCAGTGAAGTGAACGGTAAGATTCGTGAACGCCGCGTATTCCTCATAGGTGGTCGGGAAATAGTCGGAGCTTAGCTCAGTACCGACAATTGCACCCGTCGAGGGGACCGCGGCCAGTGACACCCCGAGCCATTTTGTGCTCTCGTGCGTGTAAAACGCGCCAACCAGCCACTCGAGGGTTTGCCCGACAGGAGTGCTGAGCCTAAACTCCTGCGAGAACTTGTTGGTCTTGACGTGATCAAACGTCGGGCTGCCAGTAACACCAAACCTTGACTCGGTTAAGGGGCCGAGAATGGCGCTGTAGTCATACGCGTCTGAGATTCTATTGGTGTTATATCCCGTAAGCGACGTAAAGTCGACCGTGCCGAACCGAGCGCTCACAATCGCGCTGTAAGCCTGAGTGTTCTTATCGTAGGTTCCTGTTCCCCGTACGGCGCTCTGCTTCAAGTCTCCCAAATCAGGCTCGACATCAGATGATCCATACACATGGATGTCCTGGATAAGCGCGCTGAGCTTAATGGATAGCGTCTCCGAGGGTCGCCAAAGTGCCGAAAAACGTCCGCCATCCACTTCTGCCTCGTTGACACCGTTTTGCCCCGTAGTTACGTTGTCCACGTAGCCGGGATCGAGACGAGTGAATGCGCTGGCGCGTATGGCTGATGTATCGCTTAGCGGCACATTGACGGCTCCACGGAAACTGTAGCCAAGCTCAGCTCCGTTATAAACACCACTGGTTGCTGCCTGCAGGTTGCCGCTCAGGCTATCGGTCGATGGATCTACAGTCACATACTTCAACAAGCCACCGATGCTGCTGGCGCCATAGAGTGTGCCTTGCGGGCCACGCAACACTTCGACCTGCGCCAAGTCGCTTGGGTCTAGATCAGGGACTTCGTTTCCACCTCCGATTCCAGTAGAAGATCCAAACGGCACGTCATCAATAACAACACCGACAGTCGGATTTGCCTGGCCGCCGCCGGTGGTAACGCCCCGAATGGCCAACATTGGATCATCGCGGTACTCACCAGTCGCCACGGTCAATCCGGGTACGCGGGTGTAGTAGTCCATAAGACGCAGTTGGTTTTGATCGACAAGCGTTTGGGCGCTGATTGCCGTAACGGGAACAGGCACATCTAGTAGGTTCTCGGACCTCTTCTGTGCGGTAACAATGATCTCTTGGATCCCGGGTGTTGGCTGAGACGATGCTTCGGTGCTTACGGCAGCAGGTGCCGCAGCGTGGCCAGGAGTCGCCTGAGCCAACCGAAATTCCAGGGAAGACTTCTTCCCGACCTCCTTTGAATCATCCTGCGTGTGATTCGTCTCAGTCTGGTCCACAGCCGCACCAGTGACCGCGGTGACCTGAACGATCGTCACGGTGCTCGCGTCCAGGTATTTGTACGACAGCCCGGTGCCCGAAAGAACCTTGGTTAGCGCCTCATCGGACGTGAACGACCCGACGGCTCCCTGCGTTTTTCTATCCTTGACGATTTCCGTGCGGTACAGGACCTGAAAATCGTAGTCCTTAGCGAGAGTCTCAAGGGCGGAACCCAGCGGTTCTGAAGGGATGTTTGTGTCTTTTCTAATGGAGGCATTGGCATGTTGCGCGCTACAGAGGCCGACCAAACAGAGGCTAAACGCTGTTGCCAGAACAGTTGTCCGCATTACCACTCCCCATATTCTTGATGAGTCTTGTGTTGTCGCAGGCTGAGCCCGCCGCGTCACAAAACCGTAAGAGCGGTTGGCGAAGAAAAGTGGACATGCCCCTAAGGCGAAATCTTTCAACCGAAGGCCAACTGGCCTCGGGTTACAAACGTCGAAGAGGTCAGGCGGAGGACAGGAACTCGCGGCAAGGACGTCATAACCGCTCATTTCGCCTGCAGGCGTACCTTGTTGTCCCCTTCTGCGATTTTCACCCCCTGATCACGCAAGAACCGAAGGAGTGATGCAGGATCGGTCGAGGAATACACCCCGCTCAATTCGAAATCGCGAAGCTTTGGATCCTCGATCACGAGCTGTACGCGGTTGTAACGGTTGAACTCGCTCACAACATCCGAAAGTTTCGTTCCCTCGAAGATGAGCTTGCGTTGCAACCAAGCTGCGGCGGTCGCAGGATCCGTGTGCCGCGGCGAGACAATGGCAGTTGGCGTGACGGTTACCTGTTCGCCGGCGTCGACAAACACGGCCGCAGAGCCCGAAGGATCTTCCAACCCTGGCGGCGATCTGGAATTGGACGCGACTACACGCCGCGCGTTGTCGCTTGCTGATGTCGCCTCCGCGCGATCCGTCGGAGAGAATCCTAGTTTGCGCTTGCTCATCGACGAAGACTCAGGCTCGGCGGCGCCCGAGTCCTCCTGCCGGTGAACACTAGAATAGACCGCGACGCGCCCTTCGAGCACCGTCACCGTGGTGCCCGAGTCCTTCCGGTTGACATCGAACTGCGTGCCGACTGCACGAACAGTTGCCTCGCCCGAGCGCACGGTGAAGGGCCGCGCCTTGTCCTTCGCGACCTGGAAAAGTGCTTGACCGGTCAATAGCTCGACGCGCCTCTCGCGGTCCGAGAATTCCACGCGCAGCTGCGAGCGCGCGTTCAAGTCGACGGTGGAGCCGTCGAGGAGTGTGATCGAGCGGCGCTCGCCGATGTCCGTGGTGTAGAGCGGATAGCGGTGGGCCTGCCACCAGACGGCGGCTCCCAGCACGAACGCGAAGGCAACCGCGGCGGCGGCGAAAAACGGGTGGCGGAAGCGGCGCGGCGCTCGCTCCGCCGTGCCTTCATTCAAAACCTCGCACGCACTCTCTACCCGCAGCGCGTGGGCATCATTGGTGATCGCGTGAAGCCGCACCACGTTCGCGTCCGAGTGCACGTAGGCGATGAACTCGTCGGGGTCGAGCTTGCCGAAGGCGCTTGCGGGCGGGAGATCTACATAGGTCCTAGCGATCTCCCAGTAGGCACGGATGTGCTCGGGCGAGCGGCGCAGCCATTCATCGAAGCGCTCGCGCGCCCCACTATCGACGTCGCCCACGCGAAAGTCGACAAACCACTCGGAGGCCTCATCCAGGATCTGCCGGTTGAGCTCAGGGGTCGGGGTTTTGGGTTTCATCGGACGTCCTTGTCCTGTGCCTCGGCACGGGCGTCGCGAACGTGAGCGAGGGCGCGCGCCAGATACTTCTTCGCTGTGGGGCGCGCGACGCCCAACTGCTGCCCGATTTCTTCGATGGAAAAGCCCGCGAACCGATGCAGCATTAATGCGGTCGAGACATTCGGCGGCAGGTCCTTGAGCGACCGCTCGAGCTGCTCCACGCGCTGCGCTATATCCGCCTTGGCGGCCGGGTCATCCGGCGAACTGAGCTGCAGCTCGGTGAAGAGCTCGGCAATGTCGACCGACACCGGTGCGGCCGATTGCCTCAAGGTGTGCTGATGCAGCACGTGGCTTGCGACTGTGAAGAGATAGGCCTCCGGGCTTCGGATCGTCTCGTGATGCTCGACGCGCATCAGGCGCAGGAACACTTCCTGCGCGAGATCCGGCGCATCGGCGGCGTTGCGCAGCCGCTTGGAGAGAAAGCTGCGCAGCCGCTCGCCGTACCGTTGGGCGATAGCTGAGACGAAGCGCTGTGTCGGGCTGTTCGGCAAGGTTTCGAATCTCGCGGGTAAGTGACCCCTTTAGACCCCTAGAGCGTTCGGCGCGGAAAAGTGGACATGGTTGCGAGGGTTTATTTTGGAGTCCCTCAGTGGGCGCAAAAATCACCTCTGTTACCAATGAGTTAGCGAGCCCTGACCGCCCTGTGGGTATAGCATCCCTATGTCCACTTTCCCCGTCAAACCGCTCTTACCCCTCCGGTCCCGCTCGCGTCTCCCAAGTCGCACCGGGGCAGGTCCCCTGATTGCGCCTGCGCGTCTGGCCTGCCGCATCTGCAGGCGCATCTTCTTGAGCAAGAGCGGTCGATTGCGGAGCGATCGGATCGGTACGGAATGTTGCCCTTCACTCCACCGCGCCCCAGGGGAGACAACGGAGGTAATGCGCGATTGCGCAGTTCAAGCAGCGTCTCGGTGTGTCCCCTGTCCCGGCTCGCGGTATTCACTAGTCGGGGGAATGAACGCATCGAGCGTGAACACGGCTAGATCAGGCGGGATTGAGGGCTGCGTCGCGGAGCCACTCTTCGAGGTAGCCGGCATAGCTTCTGCCGACGTGGAGCTCAAAGCGCGTTGCCCCGCGGCAATGAACAATGAGTGCGATCTGGGCGAAGCGGGTGCGTGCGCAACGACCCGGTGGAAAGCTCGACGGATGCAAGTCAAGACCACATCCCATTGCTAGAAGGTCTCGGGTCGAAGATCCGCTAAGCTCAAACGTCGCAAGCGCGGCCGTCAGATCCACGAGGACCGCACTTGGGTGTGGGCGGGCCAGTGCAGCGAGCAGTTGCTGCGCCGGCTGCTCGAAGGAGAGCAAGAACCATTCGCCAGGTCCGAGACAAAGCGCAAAAATCGCTGGCAGCAGCTCTGCGCCCAACGCGGAGCCTGCGAGCGCTGCGCCGACCTCGGTCGGGAGACGAAGGTGCGGAGCAAGTACAGACGGATCGGTCGTTGCACAGGAATCCCACGACTTTAGGCGCACAGCACCTTTGAGCGGGCGTTCCACGATCTGTACCGGGTGATCTGGGCGTGCCGGTGGCTCAGACATGGAGTCGCTCACCCTGGGGATCGTAGAAAGCGGGTGCAACGATCTTGGCTGATGTGGTGCGTCCGGCATCGTGGACGCTCACCTCAACGCCCGTCTGGGCGCGACCTTGGTACACCAAGGCGAGCGCGCGCGGCGCGCCCGTGAGCGTGTCGCGGCCCGCGGAGGTGATCCAACCGTCGGTCGCTCTTTGTGAGGACGGAAGCCGGATGTGACTGCCAACGATGAGCTCTGTGCTCTCCTTCGGGGAGGTCAGGCCGACGAGCTGCAGTCGATCGGCCTTGATGTGCTCGGGCAGGAGGAGCGAGCGCTTGCCGATATAGTCCCGCGTCTTCGCGAGCGCGGGCTTGCCCCAACCGACATCGTCGGGCACCGTGGTTCCATCGGTGTCGGTGCCGATGTGCAGGAAACCCTTCTCGAGTCGCAGCTGCAGGAGCGCATCCATCCCGAGGGGCAAGAGTCCCTCGGGCTCCCCGGCGCGCATGAGCCGTTCCCAGATGTCCGCCGCGGCGCCCGTCGGTACGTTGATCTCGTAGGTGAGCTCGCCCGTAAAGCTGACTCGGTAAATGCGCGCGGGCACATCGCATAACATCCCGGTGCGCACCGCAAGATGCGGAAAGGCGCTCGATGAGCAGTCAAAGCTCGAGCTCAAGCGCAAGAGAATCCTGCGCGCCTTCGGACCGGCGAGGGAGAGGGTGGCCCAGCCTTCCGTGACGGGCGTGATCACGATGCGAAGACTCGGCCATTCACATTGATGCCACTCCTCAAGCCAGGCGGCGACGCGGGTGGCGTTGCCCGAGGTCGTGGTGATCAAGGCGTGATCGGGCGCGAGCAAAGTCACGGTCCCATCATCGAAAATGATCCCGCTCTCGCGCAGCATGATCCCGTAGCGCGCGCGGCCGGGCGTGAGCGTCGCGAGGTTGTTGATGTAGAAGCGATCGAGGAACTCGAGCGCATCGGGCCCTTGGACCTCGATCTTGCCGAGCGATGAGCCATCGAGGAGCGCAGCGCCCGAGCGCACCGCCCTCGCCTCCCGCCGCGCGGCCTGCTGCCGCGACTCGTCGGTGAGGGGGTAGGCGACGGGGCGCTGCCAGGTGCCAAAATCCTGCATGAGGCCGCCGTGCGCGACATGCCAGGCGTGAAGCGGCAGCAGGCGCTTCGGCGCGAAGAGCGCGCCGCGTTCCGCACCGACGATCGCGCCCAACGTCACGGGCGTGAAGGGCGGACGCATGGTCGAGTGCCCGAGGAGCAAGGCCTCGATCCCGCGACGCTGTGCGAGAATCTGAAGCGTCGCGGCGGTCGCGGTCTTGCCTTGATCAGCCGCCATGCCGACGGTCGTGTAGCGCTTCACGTGCTCGACCGCGGTGTAGTTCTCCCGCAGGGCGAGCTCCAGATCGGCGACCGTCACATCGTGCAGGAGATCGACCCACTGGCGCGCCGGATTTCCGATCGGGCTCAAGCGTGGGCCGATGGGAATGCGCTCGGCCGCAAAGCCCGTCACATCGATCCCGCGATGGGTCGCGGTCGGTTGAAGCACACCGGATGCTGAGTCGAAGGCGAGCCTTCCGCCGGCGTGTGCGAGCAGTTGCAGCGTCGGGCTGAAGCCCCCTGAGACCGCAAGCACATCACACGCCACTCGGTGGCGTGTGACCACGCGCGTAGCGTCCTCGGAGAGCTCCCCCACCGTCACCGCACGAAGGCTTCGCCCGCCGTGCGCATCCACGGGCACAGCCTGCCCGATCACCGGGACACCCATCGATCGCATGCGCTCGAGGAGCGGTGCGGGGATGCGGGTGCGCGAATCAAGAACCCCCGCAAGGCCGACGCCCGCATCGTTGAGCGCCTGGGCGACGGCGTAGGCGGAATCGTTGTTGGTCGCGATCAGTACGCGTCGGCCTGGCACGACGGCATAGCGTTTGAGGTACTGATCGACGGCGCTGGCCAGCATGATCCCGGGGCGATCGTTGTTGTCGAAGATCAAGGGCTGCTCGATAGCGCCCGTGGCGAGAACGATGCGCTGCGTCCGGATGATCCAGTAGCGCTCGCGAGGGGCTGCGGGGCGCCCCGGCGCAGCGGGCAGGCGCTCAAGACAGGCAACGACGCGGTGATCGTAGACACCGACGGCGGTCGTGCGCGTCATGAGGATCACTTGAGGCGCTTTTTTAAGGTCATCAATCCGCTCATCGACGCGGTGCTCCGCCGTCGATGAGGCGGATGGCGCATGACCGCCCAAACAGGTGTCCTGCTCAACGAGGACGACGCGGGCGCCGCTGCGCGCATGGGTGAGTGCTGCGCTGAGACCCGCAACACCACCACCCACCACGAGCACCTCGCAGTGCAGATTTCTTACCTCATAGCGACTTAAGTCTGCGCCCGGCGGGGCGGATCCGAAGCCGGCCATGCGGCGGATGAAATGCTCGTAGGTGCGCCAGCCCGGCCAAATGAAAGTCTTGTTGTAAAAGCCTGCGGGCCAGAGCGGCGCCGTCCAGTCGAGCACTCGTCCGACATCAAAACGCAGAGAGGGCCAGCCGCGAACGGCTCGCGCATCGAGCGAGGCGGCAAGCTCAAGCTGCGTAGCGCGCACGACCGGGAGGGTCCCTGCTCCGGTGCCGACCTGGATGAGGCCATTCGGTTCCTCGATGCCGCAGGAAAGAACCCCGCGCGGCCGATGAAACTTGAAACTGCGGGCGAGGACGCGAACGCCGTTCGCGAGGAGCGCGGAGGCCAGGGTGTCGCCCGCGACGCCCCGGTACCGTTGGCCCTCAAAGCGAAACTCGAGGGGACGCGAGCGATCAATGCGCTCGCCGCCCTGAGCCAAGCGGTAAGGCTCCGTGCTCACAGAGACCCCGCGGGGTACGAGGGTTTGGGAGCTCCCATTGGGTAGACGATCAGAATCTCGTGGGTGAGCGTGTTGCGAACGAGATTGAACCAGCGCCCGCATCCATACGTGTGCGCCCAGCGTTCGTAGTGCATGCCGGCCGGATTATCGCGAAAAAAGAGATACTCGGTCCAGGTCGCATCATCCACCGAGGGCGAGGGCCGCTCGCAATGTGCCGGGCCGCCGAACGTGAACTCGGGCTCATCGCGAAGCCCGCAGTAGGGACAGTGAATGCGCAGCATGCGGCTTAGTGTGCAACGCCCGCGGCGGCGCCCTCATCGACGAGTGCGGCACTTCGGAAGCGCTCGAGCCCGAAGGGGGCGATCAGGGGATGGGTGCGCCCGGTTGCGAGGGTGTACGCCATCGTGTCGCCGCCCGCGGGGATCGCTTTATAGCCGCCCGTTCCCCAGCCGCAGTTGAGGTAAAGGCCTTGAATGGGCGTGGGACCCATGATCGGACTCGTGTCCGGGGTGATGTCGACTCGACCGGCCCATTGGCGCATGAGCTTCAAGCGACTGAAGCTTGGAAAGAGCTCGAGCACGGCCGCCATCGTTGCGCGCTGCTGAGTGAGGCCCCCGCGCTGGGCAAAGGAGTTGTAGGCATCGGCGCCCGCCCCCATGACGATCTCGCCGCGATCGCTCTGACTCACGTAGGCATGGATGGAGCCCGAGATCACGACGACATCGAGCACGGGCTTGATGGGCTCGGTCACCATGGCCTGCAATGCCATGGTGGTGATCGGGAGGCGCAGCCCGGCGAGGGCGGCGAGTGGCGAGGAATACCCTGCAACCGACATCACCACCCTATCGGCGGCGACCTTACCCAAGGTGGTGCGAAGTCCCCAGAGACGATTGCCGGCGATCTCAAAACCCGTGACCTCGCAGTTCTGCACGATGTCGACGCCGAGGGCGCTGGCGCCGCGCGCGAAGCCCCACACGACCGCATCATGGCGTGCGATGCCGCCGCGCGGCTGCATAAAGCCGCCGACAATCGGAAATCGCGTGTCGAGATTGATGGGCGGCGCCAGGCGCTTGATCTCGGCAGGGGTGAGCATCTTTGAGTCGATGCGGTTCATGCGGATGGCGTTGCACCAGCGACGCGTGGTCTCGAGCTCGTGCTCGCTGTGGGCGAGGCTCACGAGGCCGCGCTGGCTCAACATCAGGTTGAAATTGAGCTCGGCGGAGAGCTGCTCGTAGAGCCGCAAGGAATGATCGTAGAACGCTGAGCTTGCCGGGTAGAAATAGTTGGAGCGGACGACCTGCGTGTTGCGGCCGGAGTTACCGAGGCCGATGAGGCCGCGCTCGAGGACGGCAACCTTGCGGATGCCGTGCTTGCGCGCAAGATAGTAGGCGGTTGCCAGTCCGTGACCACCGCCGCCGATGACAACGACGTCGTAGCCGGATTTTAAGCGGGCGTCGCGCCAGGCGGGTTGCCAGCGCTTATTCCTGCGCACGGCATGAGAGAGGAGCGATAAGAAGGAATAGCGCTGCATGGCCAACATCTAAGCATAGCGACCGTGCGGCTTGGCGACCTTGGACTTTGGGGTTGGATTGCTTGGAGTTTAGGACAGCGCTCGGCGGGCACCCAGCGCGGACACCATACCGTGCGGATGGCCCAAACACTCGCTCGAGCAATTGCTCGATCAATCGCTCGATCGAGCGCGGCGCCTTTTGAGATCGACAGGCCGGAGGCCGAAGTGGCGCTTGAACGCCGTCGCGAAGGTGGTGGGCTGGGAATAACCCAAGGCCTCACTCGTTCGGTCGACCGACCAGCCACGCTGCTCGAGGAGCACGCGTGCCTGCTGCAGGCGGCAGCGGCGGGCGAAGCGGGCGGGACTTTCCCCGTAGACCGCCTTGAAGTGACGCCTCAGCCTTCTATCGGACAGGCCGACCGCGCGAGCAATGCCTGCAAGGGGCAATGGTGCGGCAGTGCGCTCTGTGAGCATTTTTCGCGCCGCGCGAAGCGCTTTCATCTCGTGATCGGAGGTGCGCGTGCTGGCGCCCTCCTCCGCCCGCGCTTGAACAATCGCGGCGCAGATGAGCTCGGTGATGAGGGCTTCCGTGTATGCGAGGCGCAGCGCCCCCTGATGAGGATTGGCGAGGAGCTTTTCGATGATGGAGAACATCTCGGCGGTGAGCGGCAGGAGGCAATAGTCGATCGCAGCGCCCGGCTGCGTGAGGAACTGCCGAAGCCCCAGCGGAATCTCGCCGCTTTCATCGAGCAACTGCCGAGTGAGGACCTCGGGGCGCACGCTCACGGCCACCATCTGCTCATGAGCCTTAGGCGCGGTGAACTCCTTGATGTCGAGTCCCACGGGCTGACGCCACAGGTGCAGCGCGGGGCGATTGAAGCGCAGCGCCGAGCGGTTGCTCGCAAGATCCTGGTCGCTCATGAGGTAATTGAGGTCGCCCGAGATTTTGAAATTGAACTGCAGCAGTCCATCACCCGGGACAAACTCGAAGCGGATGTCTTTGTAGGTGAAGTTACACAGGACCACGAAAAAATCATTGCGGATGCGCGTGAGCTCCCAGTACCCCTCGCCCTCCTCCGGTCGCAGGCTGACGCGAGCGGCAATGATCCCACGCTGTGTATGGCGGGTGATCTGATCGACGACGGCGGAGCGCTCGAGGCTGTCGAATGCATCGGCGAGGGAGCGTCCGGGACCCGCGAGCGTGGTCCGCCAAAGCCCCTCGCTCGGTCGTCCTTGCGGTTGCGCTGCACTCATCATGGCCCTATTTAATCCAGGCGCGAGGCGGTGTCCAGGCTCGCGGCTTCGGGCAGGTGCGCGGGGCGCTGCGGACTTCGACCGCGCGCCCGGCGCACTTCAAAGGCATCGGCCATGACTGCTTCCGCGGTCGGCCACCGGCCTGCGCCGCGACCGCTCACCCAGCGAAGGGGCGAGCTCGCACTCGTAATTTGTAGACCATTCCATTCGCGCTCAAGACGCGCAAGCGGGTGATCGCGCTCCAGGGTCTCGAAGCGGATCGTCGCGATAAGGTCGCCTGCATGCAGATGCACGCGGGCAACCTGGCGGATCCTCAAGCCGCGGGTGGCGGCCCTGCGCGCCCGCTCGGCGACATTCCTGTTGAGCCCTTCGGTCTCGATCTGCTCGGGCACCTCATCAAAGGCGTGTGCACAGAGGATGCGGAGCTTGCGCGCGGCATCCTCTCCCTTGAGGTCATCCGAGGGATCGGCCTCCGCAAATCCGGCGGCTTGCGCTTCGGCAATCGCCTCGTTGAGCGCGATCCCTTCCGCGCATCGATCAAGGATGTAGTTGCAGGTTCCATTCAACACGGCGGCGAGCGCACGAATCTTGCCGTGCGCCCAGGCGCGATCGAGCGCCTCGATCATCGGCGCAGCGCCGCCCACCGCCGCGCTGTAGCGCAGGCTCACCTGGTGTCGCTCGGCGAGCGCGGTGAGGGGCGTGCCGTGCGCAGCAATCGCGGCTTTGTTGGCGGAGACCACGTGCGCTCCTTGGCGCAGGAATGCGGCAATGAGATCACTCGAGGGCGACACGCCGGGCAAGGCATCGATGACAAGCTCGGGACCACACCCTAAGAGAGCACTTGGGTTGGTGTGCAGGACCGCGTCAGGAACACCCGCGGCGCGATGTTTGTAGGGATGGCGGACGAGGGCCCCGAGCACTTCGAACTGCGCCGGGTTGGCGAGAAAGCGCTGGTAGACCCCGAATCCCACGGTGCCCAAGCCTAGGAGCACGACCGATGTCGGGGGCTGAGGATGCACGCTCTGGCGACTGATCGGCCCCTCATGAATGAGGGAGGCTGCTTCCGCGAACGGGGCGCTGATGTGGGCGCGACCTCGAGCGCTTTCAAGGCAGGCAATGGCCTTCGGCTGGATGAGCTTGCCCGCGACGCGGCGAGCCTCGCCATAGCTCAAGGTCGAGAAGCGCTGCGGAGGCGGGATCTCTGGATGGGTCGCGGCGAGCGCTGGATCCGAGTCATAGACGCCATCGACATCCTTGATGAGCCGGCAATGGGGCGTTGCCAGCAAGCGCGCGAGAAACACCGCAGTGAGATCGGAGCCGCCACGCCCGAGGAGATGGGTGCGGCCATTCGCGCCGATGCCGAAGAAGCCCGGAATGATGAGCACGGGGTGATCCTCGAGGAGGGATCGCAAGGCTGGCTCGTCGGCGGTCAAGGGGTCGGCATCGAGCGGATCTCCCGCAACGGACAAACCGATCTCTCGGGGATCGACGATGCGACTTGGGATGCCGCTTCGGTCCAGGGCGAGCGCGAGGAGTGCGGCGCTCTCGCGCTCGCCGGTCGCGAGGAGCTCGGCGAGCGCGTGGGGGTCGGGGGTCGCGCTCAAGTGGGCTGCTTCGGCGAGCAGCCGATCGGTGCGGCCGTCGAGTGCGGAGACGACTGCAATGACCCTTTGCTGCTGGCGATACCAGCGGTAAATCTCGTGCGCCGCGTTGGGCAGGTCCGCGGCGCTTCGCAGGACGGAGCTGCCGAACTTCAAGACGGTGATCGACTCATTCATGTCATACCTCGTGCGCTAGCCCTTGGGCGACGAGGTGGGAGCGATCGGGAACCTTGCGGGCATAAAAAAACCCGCAGGGCTCAAGCCGCGCAGGTTCACCGCGTCCGCTTTAGCCGTATTTCTATCGCGCCCGCAAGCTAGAGGGTCAAATCGGCGCGTGAGGGGAAGTCTAGCAGGGTTGCGGAGGGATGGGGAGGGGCGTGATGGGAAACTATTTGGAGGGCTGTGCGATTAGGGGGCGGCGAGCCTTATTCGGGTCCAAGGACGGCCCGAGGCGAACCTCAGATACCCCTCAAAATCCGGAAGCTGCTCGATCTCGCTTGCGAGGACTGCGGACTCGATCAGTTGCTGCTCGCTGGTCGTTTGGCTCGAGAACCA
>Ga0070734_10001667_pt1 | contig 30787 bp, 23 predicted proteins | sample Coa_R1_8_FD_66444 | JGI IMG/M metagenome (GOLD analysis project Ga0070734, IMG submission 66444) | Surface soil microbial communities from Centralia Pennsylvania, which are recovering from an underground coalmine fire - Coalmine... | ecosystem: Environmental > Terrestrial > Soil > Unclassified ... | reverse complement strand
CGGAAATGCCAGCCGCTCTTTATTGGCGTGGACGCCTCGCCGAAGAAGATCGCGACATTGCGACCGCTCGCGCCTACTACCTCAAAGTTTCATCGCGTTATCGCAATTATTACTATGGCGAACTTGCGCGGCGGCAACTCGCCTCCATGCCTGCCCAGCCCGCGGCTGCGCAGATTACACTTCTCGATCGCGTTCCACCGCTCAATACCGCTCCTCAGATCGCGAGCCAGCCGCCCGACGACAATCTCCGCGTGCAAAAAGCACACTTGCTGGAAAATGGCGCCCTGCTGGATTTTGCGGTCCGGGAATTAAAAGCCGCCGGGCAGGAAGCGCCCGGCAACTGGCTGCCCGCAGAAATCGCCCGCATGTACCGCGATGCCGGACGATACGATCTCGCCATTCAAACGCTCAAGCGCGCTCAACCCAATTATTTCTCTGTGGACATTCCCGCACTTCCCCGCTCTTACTGGGAAGCGCTTTTTCCCAAAGCCTATTGGAGTGATCTAAAAAGATTTTCTAACGGCAACAATTTAGATCCGTATCTGGTCGCATCGTTGATCCGGCAGGAATCGGAATTCAATCCCAATGCCGTTTCGAAAAAAGATGCGGTCGGCTTAATGCAGTTGCTGCCTCGTGTGGGAAAGAATGTCGCGAAAGAAGAAAGGTTGTCGCACTTTTCCGCCAACCAACTCTTTGCTCCCAGCACGAACATGCAAATCGGCACCCGCTATTTCAAGAGCATGATTGATAAGTTTGGTTCCGTCGAATATGCTCTCGCTGCCTACAACGCCGGCGCAGATCGCGTGCAAGATTGGCTGGCGCAGCCGAAATACCGCGACATTCCAGAATTCGTTGAATCCATTCCTTTTACCGAAACCCGCGAATACGTTGAAGCTATTGTGCGTAACGCCAATGTGTATCGCCAGCTTTATGGCACTCCGTAACGTTTCGGCAAGTTGAATCACTATAAGTAGTTACCAGTTTCCCGCACCCTTTTGCCCGTTTACCGAATCAAATTTGTAAGACTCGGGTTTATGGAAGTGCGGTTTAAGGTTTTGTCTGAAGTTCTGGAGGTAGGCGATGATAGCGAAATTATTTGACGCGGTTTTTGGTTGCTGGCATTCACGTTACAGTTTTCCCATCACCACGCGGCGCGGTTCCAGTCGCAGCCAGGCTGCTACACGCACTGGCACTTACGTCGTTTGCCTCGATTGCGGCAAAGAGCTGCCCTATGATTGGAAGCAGATGAAGATTGTTGATGCGCCGGCAACCACACGCGCGCACGCTCCAGCGCTGGCTACCAAAGAAGCTGCCTAATCTCTCGACCGCAGGTGCATTGTCATCGCCTGCGGTCTTTGTGTGTCTGAATCATTTTCTCCACTCTTCTCCACTCGATGCACAAAATCTACCATTACGCTGCGCTCACGCTCGTTCGCTCTCGCGCAGTTGCAAATACACGCGCAATACGAGACGATAATTGTTTGCCTGACAAGACAAAGTTCTCATCTATCCCCTCAGGAGAGGAATCAGCCTGACTATGGCGAAGCGCCAGAAGCACGCAACAATGGAAGTCTCCCCATCAGCAAGTGAAATTAAGCCAGCCAAGGGCAAGCTTGGCATCATGATCCCCGGCATGGGCGCTGTGGCGACAACTTTCGTCGCCGGTGTCGAAGCCGTACGCAAGGGCTTTGCCAAGCCCATCGGCTCGCTCACGCAAATGGGGACGATCCGCCTCGGCAAGCGTACCGACGCTCGTTCGCCCAAGATCAAAGAATTCGTTCCTCTCGCGGGCCTCGACGATCTCGTCTTCACCGGCTGGGACATCTTTGAGGACGACATGTATTCCGCCGCGTCGAAGGCGGGCGTTCTTGAAAAAGAATTGCTGGACAAAGTGAAGCCCTTCTTGAGCAAGATAAAGCCGCGCAAAGCTGTGTTTGATCGCAACTACGTGAAATTGATCGACGGCCCGAATGTAAAGAAAGGCAAGAACAAGATGGACCTTGCCGAACAGGTCCGCGACGACATTCGCGAGTTTCGTAAAAGCTCCGGTGCATCGCGTTTGGTGACGATGTGGTGCGGCTCAACCGAGAGCTACATTGAGCCGACCGCTGCACATCAGTCGGTAAAAGCGTTTGAGAAGGCCCTGACAAAGAACGACGCCAATATCGCACCTTCGATGATTTATGCCTACGCGTCTCTGAAAGAAGGCGTGCCTTTCGCGAATGGCGCGCCAAACCTGACCGTCGATCTTCCCGCTATGCGCGAGCTTTCCCGCGAAAACAACGCGCCCATCAGCGGAAAAGATTTCAAGACGGGTCAGACGCTGATTAAGACCATCCTCGCGCCCGGATTCAAGGCCCGCATGATCGGCTTGAACGGATGGTTTTCGACCAACATTCTTGGTAACCGCGACGGTGAAGTTCTTGAAGATCCGGGGTCTTTCAAGACCAAGGAAGAATCGAAGCTTTCGGTTCTTGAACACATCTTGCAGCCGGGTTTATACCCTGAACTCTACGGCAATTTCACTCATAAAGTTCGCATTAACTATTACCCGCCACGCGGTGATAACAAAGAGGGTTGGGACAACATCGACATCTTCGGATGGCTCGGCTATCCCATGCAGATTAAAGTCGATTTCCTCTGCCGCGATTCGATTCTTGCCGCGCCCATCGTGCTTGACCTGGTTCTCTTCATGGATCTGGCTGCCCGCAGCACAGAACTGAAAGGCATCGGCATTCAAGAATGGCTCAGCTTCTACTTCAAATCACCCATGACTCTGCCGGGGCTTTATCCGGAGCATGATTTGTTCATTCAGTTGATGAAACTGAAGAATACGCTCCGCCATCTGCGTGGAGAAGAACTGATTACGCACTTGGGGTTGGAGTATTACGACTAGGTTGTGCGGGGCGGACGCCGCGTCCGCCCACCGAGCAAAGCTCGGCTAGATTTATTCAACTCCTAGTTCTTTCGCCAGCGCTTTCCACTTCGCGTCCACCAGGGCTTTCGTCTTTTCATCCATCATAATTTCATCTGGCCATGGGCGAGTAAAGCCTTCCGCGGGCCATTTGCGCGTAGCGTCAATGCCCATCTTCGAGCCGTAATTCGGCAAACGCGAGGCGTGGTCGAGCGAATCAATCGGGCCTAGCGTGAATTGAATATCGCGCTCAGGGTCAATGTTGTTCAGCGTCTTTAGCGTGACCTCCGCGATGTTCTGCACGTCCACGTCTTCATCCACGACGATAATGCACTTGGTAAACATCGCCTGCCCCAGCGACCAGACAGCGTTCATGACTTTGCGCGCCTGCCCCGCATAAGACTTCCTGATGGAAACGATCATCAGATTGTGAAAAACGCCCTCGACGGGAAGGTTCACATCCACGATTTCGGGGATGGTCAGCTTCATCAGAGGCAGAAAAATACGCTCGACGGCTTTGCCCATGTAAGCATCTTCCATCGGCGGCTTACCAACAATGGTCGTCGCATAGATGGGATTCTTGCGATGCGTAATGCAGGTCACATGAAAAACAGGATAAAGATCGCTCAGTGAATAAAACCCGGTGTGATCGCCGAATGGGCCTTCCGTGCGGAGTTCGTCGAGATTGACGTAGCCCTCAAGAACAATTTCAGAGTTCGCCGGAACTTCGAGGTCCACTGTCTCGCACTTCACTAGCTCAACCGGCTTCTGCCGCAGGAATCCAGCAATCATGTATTCCTCGATGTCGGGAGGCGCAGGGACGATGGCAGAAAACGTCAGCGCCGGATCTGTCCCAATAGCGACGGCCACTTCCATGCGTCCGGAAGGCTGGTCGTTTTCAACTAAAACAGAACCGCCGGCAGTGCGAGCCATGAGATCAACAGCCCCACCCTGTCGCACAGAACGCGACAAGGATGGGGCACCCGAGTTTTGGGCTGTGCGCATTCTTTCCCGATAGTGCTCGGCCGCAACTTTCTGCCGCTGCCAGTGCATTCCGGTGGTTTTCTCGTCATAAATCTGTATGCGATACATGCCGACGTTACGCTTTCCTGTTTTTGGATCGCGGGTAACCACACATGGCAAAGTGATAAACCTTCCTGCATCGCCCGGCCAGCATTGAAGCACAGGAAAATCAAGCAGTGAAAAATTATCGCGTTTAATCACTTCTTTACACGGCCCAGAGGAAACCGTCTTGGGAAAGAACTTCCCCATCTCCGCGAGCATGGGCAGCATTTTGACTTTGTCCAGGAAACCTTGCGGAGATTTCACATCCATAAACATGCGGATGCGGTCAGCAATTTCGGAAAGCTCATCCACTTCGAGCGCCAGCTTCATTCTTTTCGCCGAGCCAAATTGATTAATCAACACCTGTGAACCGGGATAGCCTTTGAGGTTTTGGAACAGCAGCGCCGGTCCGCCGGGATAGCCCTTGGCATCCTTCCCTTTCGAAACGCGGTCGGTGATCTCCGCCAATTCCAAAATAGGGTCAACTTCTGTCGCAATTTTCTTAAGCTCGCCGGCGCGTTCTAGCGCGGCAATCCAATCTCGCAGGTCGTCGTAAGCCAAAATCCCTCTCCCAGTTTTTTTGTCAGCGGAACGGTTGATTATACGGCACGTAGCTTGATAACACTTTCATACCGTTCTTGTTATGAAAGAAATTTCGCAGATTTTTGCGCTTATTTCTTGCCACTCAAATAAATCACAGCTAACTTGTAAAGCAACGACTCGTCACACCATTCGACGACCGTTTCCGATCCCAGAATTGAGCGTTTATGCAGTCCACTCCGTCTAACCGCCGTTTGATTTGCGGATATCTTTTTGCCAGCTTGCTCATAGCTTCCACCTCCGCTTGGGCGCAAGGCCCGCCAAGCGGCAATGCGCCTGTAGAACCCGGCTTTGGCAGCACGGGAGTGGTGATCATCACCGTCTACGGCGAAAACAAGAAACTTCTCGATCGGCAGGCACTCGTCAAACTGACCAACAAAGAAACCGGCAAAGCCTCCTATCAAACAACTGACCGCACTTCTTCGGCCGCAATCAGCAACCTGTCAGTGGGCGCTTACGACATGGAAGTCAGTGCCGTCGGTTATTTGACATATACGCAGAATTTAAAGTTGCTGAGCGACCACGCAACTTTCCAGTCCAATATCACAATCAAGAAAGATCCTTCAGCCGTGGAGTTAAACCCGGTCAACGGAAAAGATTTGCCTGCCGCCGTTCGTACGGACTTGAGCCGCGCAATTAACGATTTGAAATCCGGCAAGCTGCGCGATGCTCAGAAAAAACTGAGCCAGGCGGAAAAGCTTGCTCCCTCGAATGCCGAAGTCGAATTCCTTGAAGGCTATTTGTTCTATCAGGACAAAAACTTCGAGAGAGCATTAACACATCTCGAAAATGCCGCGAGGCTTGATCCGCGCAATGTTCAGGCATTCATTCTGCTGGGGCGCCTGCACATACAGAGCGGTGACGATGCTGCCGCAATTCGTTCATTGGAGAGCGCATCGGCCATCGATCCGCAAGCCTGGGTGCCCTACCAACTCTTGGCCGATTTGTACTACAAACGAAATAATTACGAGAAAGCCAGCGAAGAGGCGCAGTTGGCAATTCAGAAGGGGCAAAGCGCGGCAAGCAGCGCGCAGATTGTACTGGCGAACTCTTTGACAAATTTAGGCCGCGAACAGGAAGCCATTGCTTCGCTCAAGCAATTTTTGCAAGACCATCCTTCCACGCCCAGCAAAGCAGCAATTAACGACTTGATTGCTCAAATTCAGCAATATGGCGCAAATCCACCCAAAACTCACAAAACGGTTCCTACAGATTCGCAAGCAGCTTTGGATGCACTGCCCTTCCAGCCCTGGGGACCGCCGGGAATTGACGAATCCAAACCCGAAGTTGCAGCCGGCATAACTTGCCCATTAAACGAAGTCATCGAACAATCAGGCGTGCAGGTAAAGCAATTCGTGGACGACCTCAGTCAGTTCAATGCCACCGAAGCGCTGATTCACGAAGATTTAAATGAACTTGGCGTGCCAGTGCACAAGTTCAATCTGCAATTCAACTATGTCGCTTCCATCGCTGAAACTGATCCCGGACTCTTCAAAGTGACGGAATTCCGCGCTGAGCGTACTGGCGAGACCGATTTCCCCAAGAACATCGAAACCCGCGGTTTGCCGGCAGCCGCACTGATTTTCCATCCCGATATGCGCGACAACTTCGACATGGCCTGCGAAGGTTTGGGGCAATGGAACGGGAAAGCGACATGGTTGGTTTATTTCCGCCAGCGCGCAGACAAGCCCCGCAGAGTGCGGGATTACGTCGTCAACGGCCAGCCTTACGCCATCAGCTTGAAAGGCCGCGCTTGGATTTCGGCGGATACATTTCACATCGTACGTATGGAAACAGAATTGTTAGAGCCGATTCCCGACATACATCTGCAAATGGAGCACGAGATCGTCGAGTACAGCCCTGTATTTTTTAGCAAGACGAAAACAGAATTGTGGCTGCCTAAAACCGCTGATATTTATTTCGATTTGAATCGCCATCGCTATCACCGCGAGCACAGCTTTGACCCTTTTCGGCTGTTCACCGTAGAAACCGACGAAAAGCGGAAAGAACCTAAAGTGGCCAGCGATCAGCCCGCGCCAATTCCGGCCCGGCCGAATCCTTAGAACTTTCGACAGAAAATTGACATCTCCAACCCCGCATCGCGGTAAAGTATCTGTGTAGGCGAATTCCGAATGAGAAAACGCGTCGCGATTACGGGGATGGGCGTTGTCAGTCCCAATGGCATCGGCAATGACGCGTTCGCCGAGGCCATTATCGAAGGTAAAAGTGGTATTCGGCGCATCACAAGTTTCGATGCTTCTGAGATACCCGTTCAAATCGCCGGGGAAGTCCGCGATTTCGAGGAACTCGCATGGGTCGAGAAACGCGACCGCAAACACGTTTCTCGTGTCTTGCCGCTGGCGATTGCGGCCGCGACCGAAGCCCTGCAAACAGCTGGAATAGATAGCACATCCCTGCCGCTCGAAGAGAAGCGCCGCTTCGGGGTCATCATCGGCTCAGGCGGCGGTTCGCAGGAATTCACCGAAGAACAATACCGGCTATTTTTCCATCAGCAGTATTCGAAGATGAGTTTGTTCTGCGTCCCCACCGGCGTAATGGGGTCGATTTCGAGCGAGTTGAGCGTTCGCTTCGGGCTGCGCGGGGCCAGCCACGTCGTCACCACCGGATGCACGTCTTCCACAGACGCTTTTGCCTATTCCCTGCGGCAGATTCAATCGGGACGCTTGGACATGGTTTTGAGCGGCGGTGCTGATGCACCCATCGCGCTCGGCATCATGAAAGGCTTCGTCCTGATGAAAATCATGACCGACTCCTGGAACCAGGAGCCGGAACGCGGCTCGCGGCCGTTTTCCGCCAATCGTGATGGCTTCGTTCTCGCTGAAGGCGCGTGGATGTTTGTGCTCGAAGAGATGGAACATGCGAAGGCCCGCGGCGCAAAAATCCTCGCCGAGGTCGCCGGCTACGGCTCAACTTGCGAAGCCTTCCATCGCGTGCGCCTGCAAGAATGCGGCGAAGAACCAGCGCGGGCCATCGGGCTCGCAATACAAAACGCAGGCATCATCCCCGAACAAGTCGGCTACGTAAACCTTCACGGAACGTCCACGCAGTTGAACGACCGTATCGAAACACGGGCCCTAAAGCTCGCATTAGGCGATCACGCCTACAAAACTCCGATGTCGGCGCTCAAGTCGCAAATCGGACATCCGCAGGGCGCGTGTGGGGCGGCTGGGGTTGCCGCGACGATCGTTGCCATGCAGCGCGGCCAGCTTCCTCCAACATTGAATCTCGACGCCCCCGATCCGGATTGCGATCTCGATTACGTTCCAAGCACGGGCCGCAAAAAAGACATCGAGTATGCCGTTTGCAACTGCATCGCTTTCGGATCGAAAAACTCCGCGCTGGTGTTGAAAAGCATCCATTGAGTTGCCATACGCTCCTGTGATATACCTCGCGGGACGCAGTAGTGCGATCCTCCTAGGAGTTCTGCCATGCGCAAAGTCATTCTTTTCTTGCTCTCCATATTTTTTGCTTTACATGTTCTCGCTCAGGATCTGGCATCACCGCCGCAAGTCACTTTCCTTGACCCCGTTCCCCAGCTCTTGAGTGGCGCGCAGGTTACAACCAACGTTAATACTCTTGCGACCAAAGGCCGCGTTGTGCAGGGCGTGGGTGCGGATGGAGCAACACAGATGGTGCTTCGCATCCCGGCAAATTCCGTGGGTGAGCAATTCAGTTTGACCGTCATCAATGACTCCGGCATGCAGAGCACATCCGCCGCCGAGGATGGAGGACTGGGCGCAATCGGCACTACCACTTTCACCGCCAGCCAGATTACTGTCACCGCCGTAAAAACCTCTTCGGGAGCATTCGCCTTTGCCATCTACGGTGCGCCCGTGGACTATCCCCGCCCTGAAGGACAAGACTCCAACTCTGCTGACCGCTTTGTTTCCATCAAGGCCCTGGCTCTCGATACAAATCTATCTTCTTCGCCGAGCGTGACCATACTTCGGCCGCCATTGGTTCTGATTCACGGGCTCTGGGGCAGCTCCAGTGATTGGGACGACTTTACCCCGCTCATTGACGACCCACGCTTTGCTCTCAATCGCGCCAACTACGGCGGAATCATTGGCCCCAACATCAAGTCTTACAAACCGCTGGTTCCTTCCTGGGCGACGAGCAGCATTGCTTTAACGCCCGCCAGCGCGCTCGGCTTCCGCTACAACGCCAGAACGGTGCTGCAACAGCTCAATGGGTTCATCAACCAATTCAAAGCTGGCACAAACCCGGCAAATGTCGCTGTTGCCGCCATTCAAGCCGACATCGTCGCCCACAGCATGGGCGGAGACATCACCCGCACGCTGCCCTCACTCCAGCAGTTTTATTCAACAACCACTTTCACGCTTGGCTTTGTTCACAAGGTGGTGACCATCGCGACGCCCCATTGGGGCTCTCCTCTTGCGACCCGGCTGCTGCAAAACAACAATATGTGCGTACGCGGAGTGCTGACGTTGTCCGGGAGCCCCAGCTTTCTTACGGTTACATTGAACGACGGTACCGTAGTCAATGGCGGCGTCGGCGATTTGCAAGGAGATGGTTTCGACGGAGGCTTAAGTCCTGCGCTACAAGCGCTGCAAACTTCGATTCCCCATCCCTTGCCGACGGCCCTCATTCAAGGGCTCGAATCGCAAAGCCAACTGGATGGTCTCGACAATTCATCGGTTGCGGAGTCCATACGAATTTTATGTTTTGGCAACTACCTCGCCGACCATCTCACATCTACAGGCTGGCCAAAGATTTTCAATCAGGAGAGCGACTCGATCGTTCCCGCCCTGAGCGAAGTTGCCGGACTCAACGGCGCGACTGTGGTGCAAGGCGTGATTCACTCATCGAGTTCTGAATTGCTCGGCTTCGGGCCGCCAGCCGAATTGGATGCGGCAGGAAATATACCCGCCGTTGTGACGGATTTGCTCAATACGCCAATCACGGATGCGGCTTTCATTCCCCTACCGCAGCCCTAGATTCGTTTGTTAACAATTAGGCCGCCGTGCCCATTGCCACGCGGTAGAGACCATTTCATCGAGGGAGTATTGGGCGTTCCATCCGAGCGTTTCTTTCGCCTTCGTGGGATCAGCAACGAGTATCGGGGGATCTCCAGGGCGTCTGGTAGAAATCCGCACCGGTACATTTTTCCCGCATACCTGTTCAATCGTCGCGAACACTTCCTTCACGGAATGTCCTCGACCGCTCGCCAGATTTACCGCCAGCGACTCATTCTTTTCGAGATATTCGAGAGCCGATACATGCGCCTCAGCTAAATCGCTGACATGAACATAGTCGCGAACGCAAGTTCCGTCGGGCGTAGGGTAGTCATCGCCTAAAATTTCTACGGCATCCCGTTTCCCTTGAATTGCCTGAAATGCCGATGGAATCAAGTGCGTTTCCGGATCATGCACTTCCCCTACTCGCCCTTTCGGATCGGCGCCTGCCGCATTGAAGTAACGCAGCGCCGCATAGCGTAAACCGTATGCTTTGCTATAAGCATTTAACGCATTCTCAAATGCCAGTTTGGTCGCGCCGTAGGGATTAATTGGCTGCCGCGGTGAGTCTTCGGTGATGGGGAGTTGCCCGGGAATACCGTAAATCGCACAACTGGAAGAAAACACAAACTTCCGCACGCTGGAATTGAACACAGCATCAATAAACCGCAATCCCTTGACGACGTTGTTCTGAAAATACTTCTGCGGATTTACAACCGACTCCCCAACATAGGCATGCGCTGCAAAGTGCATCACCGCATCCACGCGCGCTAATATCGGCGCAAGCTTGTTGGTGTCTGCAATGTCGCCCTCGATCAGCTCAAACCCATCCGCTAACTTCCTGCATCCGGTCGAAAGATTGTCATAAAGAATTGGCGTATAACCATGCTCAGCCAAGGCGTGCGCGGTATGGCTGCCGATGTAGCCCGCGCCGCCTGTGACCAGGATTTTTTTGTTGTTATCTGACAAGCAAGCAGTGTAGCAAGAGCATTACATCCGCACGCGAAGAAATTAAGTCTCGTATCCCAAATCGGGAATTTGCAAATAGCCAGGGCAAGAAAGCACAGGCAAGCGCGGATATTTCACAAAGCGCGAATCGGTCAACGATAATTCGCACCGGTAAAAAATCGAACCGCGATCGGAAGTGATTTTCGCTGAATGAACGCAGTCAGCACAAAGCCCGACGGTTAGTCGCAAGTCGTCGGGCTTTTTCATTTCGGGGAAGATATTACCGCTGATTCATGGGCACGTACGGACTGGGGTAAGCAGGCCCAATGTAATCCGCACGCGGACGAATCAAGCGGTTATCGTCGAGTTGTTCAATCACGTGGGCAGCCCATCCGCTGATGCGGGAAACCGCAAAAATCGGCGTGAACAGGTCAACGTCAATTCCCAACGTGTGGTAAGTCGAAGCGGAGTAGAAATCCACGTTGGCGTTCAGTTTCTTGTCCGCTTTAATGAACTCCTCAATCGCGTGTGACATGTCGTACCACTTGTTTTGTCCGCTGGAGTAGCAAAGATCCTTTGACATCTTGCGTAAGTGCGTGGCTCGCGGATCTTCGGTGTGATAGACGCGATGGCCAAATCCCGGGACCTTCTTCTTCTGCGCCAGCATGTTTTTGATGTACTCCACTGGATCGGCGCCGGCTTTGTTGATCGCTTCCAAAATGTGAAACACGGCTTCGTTGGCGCCGCCATGCAAAGGCCCTTTTAAGGCGCCTATCGCAGAAGTCACTCCCGAATGCATATCCGACAAAGTCGCTGCCGTCACTCGGGCGGCGAAAGTCGAGGCGTTCAACTCATGGTCGGCGTGCAGAATCAGCGCGATATCCAATGCCCGTTCAGCCGTTTGAGACGGTTTCTCACCATTCAACTGAAGCAGAAAGTTTGCCGAATGGGAAAGAGTCTTGTCCGGCTCAACCACGCTCTTGCCCTTGCGAATCCTGTCATACGCGGCCACAATCATCGCGATCTGCGAAGTAAGCCGGATGGCTTTATTCACATTGGCATCGTGATCGTTCTTTTTGAATTCAGGGTCGTAAAAGGAAAGCGCCGACACCGCCGTTCGCAGCACGTCCATGGGTATGGCTTCTTTGGGCGCGCTCTTCAGAAGCGTAATAATTGCAGGATCAAGAATGCGCTCCGCCGCTAAACGCGCACGGAGGCCTTTTAGTTCTTCCGCTTTCGGCAAACGTCCAAACCATAACAGATAGCAAGTCTCTTCAAAATTGGAGTGGTCTGCCAGTTCGTGAATATCAATACCGCGGTACGCTAAGACCCCAGCATCGCCATCTATGTAACAGATTTTAGAAGTGGTTGCGACAACTCCTTCGAGTCCCTTGGGAGCCAGAGTCGGGCTGGACGTGGTTGGGCTGGACATGAATCCTCGCTGAAATTATTAGTTCTTTATTGCCCCACGGGGAGTTAAAAACGCGTGACAACGTAACCTTCATTTATACGCCAAAGTGGGTCAAGTTTCCAACTTACGAAGGGACAAGGGACCACTTACTGGGCCTCAACCCGGAAGAATTGCCCCATATTGCGGAATTTGTCGTAGCGCGCCGCGACCAGGTTTTTCACCGGCAGCTTTTTGAGGTCAGCCAGGCTTTGCTGCAAGGCATTGTCCACAAAAGTAGCCGCAGCTTCGTGATTCGTGTGCGCCCCGCCCTCCGGCTCGGGCACAATGCTGTCAATCAAGCCTAATTCCTTCAAATCTCCAGCCGTGATGCGCATCGCTTCCGCGGCCAGCTCTTTCTTGCTGGCATCGCGCCACATGATGGAAGCACAGCCTTCCGGCGAAATCACGGAATAAATCGAGTTTTCCATCATCAAGACGCGGTCGGCAACCGCAATCGCCAGCGCCCCGCCGCTGCCACCCACGCCAATTACGATGGCGATCGTAGGGACCTCCAGCCGCGACATCTCCAGCAAATTTCTGGCAATGGCTTCGCCCTGCCCGCGTTCTTCCGCGTCAATCCCAGGATATGCTCCATCCGTATCCACAAAGCAAATCACCGGCCGCTGAAATTTCGCGGCAATCTTCATGGTGCGCAGGGCTTTGCGATAACCCTCAGGGTTCGGCATGCCAAAGTTGCGATAAACCTTCTGCTTGGTATCCCGCGCTTTCTGCTGGCCGACGACAAGCACTTCTTCCCCGTGGAAGCGCGCCATGCCGCAGACCATGGCATGGTCATCGCGGAAGGAACGATCGCCGTGAATTTCACTGAAATCGGTAAAGATGCGCTCGATGTAGTCGAGCATGTATGGGCGCTGCGGATGACGCGCCAGCTCGGCTTTTTCCCACGCGGATTTCGGACGGTTCGGGTTCTGCGATAGTTGGTCGCGCAGCAGGCCGACGCGTTGGTTAAGTTGATCAATCTGGCCGCGGGTATCGGGATCCTGGCCCGGAACTGCCCGCAGCCGCACGATCTGCTGTTCGATTTTTTCCAGCTCTTTTCGCGCTTTGTCGCTCATTTCCATCGCCTTACCGTCACCATTCCTTGTGGACCAACCCATTTCCACCATCGAGAGAAGCCAGTCCGTACCCGCGAGCGTGACCGCCGCGCCGGAAAACCCCGGATTTCCAGGCACTTGCGCGCCCCGTTGCAGAAAAGCTGTCATGTGATGCAGATTTCCGCTTCAACCCTGAGTGACTGCCTTAATTGATAATGCGAACCGCTCCCCGTCCGCAGAGTTCTTCCACGCGGGCGATGAAATTGCGGTCTGGAAGCACATTATAGCCCTCCGCCTCCATCACCACCATGAAATCGTCCTGCCGCTCAACATCAAACAGCACTTTTGCCTGCCCCTTCCGCTCGGAAAACAGCCGGTGCAAATTTCCCACTGTAGTCTCATCCGCACTTCCCAGTAGAAGGCGAATGCGCAACGAATTGGGCAATGGAACTTTCACATCTTCGAGCGTCTGAATATCGTTGACCGTAAGTTTCGGGTTCGCGCCTTCTTCAATTCTCACGCCGCCGCGAATCAGCACCGGCACTTCCAGCTTCACCTTATCTTGCAGCTTCTTATAAGCCTCTGGAAACACAATCATTTCCACCGTTCCGCTCATGTCCTCGAGCGCCGCTTGCGCGTAGAAATCTCCCCGCTTGGACTTCAAGACCCGCACATTGGTGATAATGCCGGCCGTCATAATATTTTCATCCTTCCCGGTCGAGGACTTCATGGCCGCAAGTTCCGAGGTGCTGAGGGCGCGCAGATCATCCAGTTTGTCGCGATACTTTTCCAGCGGGTGCCCCGTAATGAAGAAACCCAAAATTTCTTTCTCGTTCGTTAAACGAGTGTGTTCGTCCCAGTCAGGAATATCGGGCAGTTTCTCTTCCGGCGCGTCCGCGGCGTCTTCAAATACTCCAAACAACCCATGCTGGCCGGACTCCGCATCCCGCTGCGCTTTCTGCGCATGATCCATGGCTTTATCGAGAACCGCCATCAATTGGGCCCTGCGTCCCAAGGAGTCCATCGCGCCGCTCTTGACGAGCGATTCAATCACACGCTTATTGAGCAAGCGCAAGTCCACGTTCTCGCAGACTTCGTAGATGGACTTATACCGGCCGACTGTCTTTCGCCCTGCGACGATTGAATCAATCGCGTTGTGGCCGACATTTTTCACCGCGGCCAGTCCAAAACGAATTGCAGCCCCGTGGGGCGTAAAATTCGCGTCGGAAACATTGATATCCGGCGGTTCGACTGCAATTCCCATTTCGCGGCATTCATTGATGTACTTCACCACGTCATCCGTATTACCGGTAACCGAAGTCAACAGCGCCGCCATGAACTCCACTGGATAATGCGTCTTCAAATAGGCGGTGTGATAGGCCAGCAACGCATATGCCGCGGAGTGCGACTTATTGAATCCATACCCTGCAAACTGAGCCATGAGATCGAAAATCTTCTCGATCTTTTTCGGCGGATATCCGTTCTTCACTGCGCCCTGCACAAACCGTTCGCGCTGCTGCGCCATCTCTTCGGCTTTTTTCTTGCCCATGGCACGGCGCAGCAAATCAGCTTCTCCCAGCGAATACCCGGCGAGGCGATTCGCGATCTGCATCACCTGCTCCTGATACACAATGACGCCCAGCGTCTCTTTCAAGATTTCGGCAAGTTCCGGCAATTCATACTCAATTTTTTTGCGCCCATGCTTGCGGTCGATAAAGTCGTCAATCATTCCGCCCTGAATCGGGCCCGGACGATACAACGCATTCAGCGCCGTTAAATCTTCGACCGTGTCGGGCTTATAACGCCGCAAAACATCCCGCATCCCCCCAGATTCAAACTGGAACACGCCGGAAGTCAGTCCGGTATAAAAAACTTTCTGATAGGTGAGCGCATCCGTTAACGAAATCTCTTCCAGAGAGAGATGCTCGCCGCGCGTTTGCACAATCAGCTTGAGCGCATCATCGAGAATGGTCAGCGTGGTCAGCCCGAGGAAGTCCATCTTGAGCAGGCCCATCTTTTCGATGGCGACCATGTCAAACGCCGTTACTATTTCGTCGTTCTTCGTCTTGTGCAGCGGCACCAGATCAGTCAGCGGGCGCGGCGAAATCACCACTCCCGCGGCATGTACACCGGAGTTACGCACCAGCCCTTCCAGTTTTCGCGCTGTATCCAGCAAAGCCCGGACTTGGGTGTCGCTCTCATACGCCTGTTGCAAAGCGGGAGATTCCTTAATCGCATCGTCCAGCTTGATGTTCAGCGTCGTGGGAACCATCTTGGCGATGCGGTCCACATCGGCATACGGGATATCCATGGCGCGGCCCACATCTTTAATCGCGGCCTTCGCCGCCATCGTGCCAAATGTAATAATCTGGGCCACATTCTCGCGCCCATACTTCTGCGTGACGTACTGAATCACTTCCCCACGCCGGTTCATGCAGAAGTCAATATCAATATCCGGCATGGAAATTCGTTCGGGATTCAAGAACCTCTCGAAGAGAAGTTCATTTTGCAGCGGATCAATATCCGTAATGCCCAATGAATACGAAACCAGCGAACCCGCCGCCGATCCACGCCCCGGCCCTACCGGAATGTCGTGTTCTCTGGCATAGCGAATAAAATCCCAAACAATCAGAAAATAGCCCGCAAACTGCATCTGCTGAATGATGGCCAGCTCCCGGTTCAGCCGCTGCTCATAATCCGAAATCGGATGCTTCAGTTCGTTCTTGGCTTGCGCCCGCCGCAGCGTCTCAAGTCTTTTTGCAAACCCCTCCCGCGTGACGTGTTCAAAGTAGCTGTCAGGCGTGTATCCCGCCGGCACATCAAAATGCGGAAACGGGTTGCTGACTTTCTCAATCTTCATGTTGCAACGCTCGGCAATGGCCAGCGTTCGTGCCAGAACCTGCGGCGAATCCTTGAAGACGCGGGCCATCTGCGCGTAATCCTTGACGTAGAAATCCGTGCCCTGGAACTTCATTCGGTTCGTATCTTGGATGGACTTCCCCGTCTGAATGCACAACATCACGTCCTGGGCGTGCGCGTCGTCTTCGCAGAGATAATGGCTGTCGTTGGTCGCAACCAGTGGCAAGCCCAGGTCTTTTTCGAGTCGGAACAATCCGGGATGAATGCGGTGCTCCTGCTCTAATCCCTGATCCTGTATTTCAAGAAAGAAATTTTCTTTGCCGAAGATGTCTGCGAATGTCGCCGCCGCATTTCGAGCCGCGTCATACTTCTCTTCCATCAGAAATTCGGCGACTTCGCCCTTCAAGCATCCGGAGAGCCCGATCAACCCCCGCGAATGCTCCGCAAGGAACTTTTTGCTTACGCGCGGCTTGTAATAGAAACCGCGCAGCGACGCTTCCGACGTAATCTTGGCCAGATTGCGGTAGCCTTCTTCGTTCTCCGCCAGTACTAGCAGATGGTTGTAAGTATCGCCTTCCGGCGGCGTGCGCTCGATGTTGTGATCTTCTTTTTTGCAGATGTAGAGTTCGCATCCGACGATTGGCTTGATTCCCGCGTGATAAGCCGCATTCGCAAAGTGCACTGCGCCAAAAATATTGCCGTGATCGGTCATGGCGACCGCTGGCATGTTCAATTCTTTGGCCCGCTCGCAGAGCTTTTCAACGTCGCAAGCGCCGTCCAGCAACGAATAGTCGGTATGTAAATGCAGATGAACGAACTGAGACATGAAGTTAAGTGATTGTACTGCGGATGCGCCGCCGATTTCTCCACACGACCTGTGGATTAACGGGACTTTTTCTTACCCTTGGCTTTCGCCTTTTCGGGCTTAGCCTTGGCTTTATTCGCTGCCACTGGCCTTGCCGCCTTCTTGGCTGGTTTTGCTGGTGATTTGTGTTCCTCAGGTTTCGGAGCAGGCGGTGGTGGAGCTGGCGGAGGAACCGCGACTACCTGCGCCGTTCCCGCTTTTCCTTTTTTGCCGGCTTTCCCAGCCACTGCGCCCGCAGCTCCCGGCGCGGCTGCCGCAGCTTTGGCTCCTCTTCCCCGTTTTGCGGGTGGAGGAGGAGGCGGCGGCGGTGGCGGCGGCGCCAGAGGCTTCAGATATCGCATGATCTCTGACTGTGACCGCATCTTGCCATCCAGCAGCAACATGAAAACGTCGTCGGCAATCTTTGCGTACTCCGGCATCTGCGGTGTGATGCGCAGCTCCGTCATTTCCACTAGAGGCAGCTTCTTCTTCACCTCGCGCCACTTGGTGAAGAAATTTTTGATCTTCTGCGTGACCGCTTGCTGGCGTGACGTGACGTCAAGGAACAGAATCAGATCCATCCGCGACTCGGAAATCAGCTTCCACGTCTTCGACGGCGTAGCCGCATCTTTTCCCGTGAGCCTCTTGGCCAGCGCTTTGGCATCATCTTCGAGATTCTGCCAGTTCTCCACCAGGTCTTTTCGTGGAATCGCCTTACGCAGCGAGGCAATCTCTTTGTCCGGCAACTTCGCCGTCAAAAAGTACATGGCCGCTGCTGACGCATCTGAGGGATAGCCCAATTCGTTCATCAGTTGCCGCGTCTTCTTCAGTTCAGTCAATGCAGCCGTATCCACTTTCGCCAAAGTCCAATGCGCGTGCAGAATTTTCAGCCAACCTTCTTTTTCCAGCGCCTTCACGACCGTGAGTGGATCGTCTTCATACGCCAACTGCGCCGCTTCATATCCCGCCGCATGATGAGAAATGTGCTCGATGTAGTTGTTTTCTACGGCGGAGTTATAGCGCGCCTGCGTTTTCTCCTCCATCGGCCACTGGAAACGCGCAGAGAACCGGGTTGCTCGTATCAATCGCGACGGGTCTTCGACGAACGCATAATTATGCAGCGTCCGTAATAATTTGCTTTCAATATCCGCCGCGCCGTTGAAAGGATCCATCAACAGTCCGCGCGACCCCGGATTCAGCGACAACGCCATCGCATTCACGGTGAAATCGCGCCGCCGCAAATCTTCGATCATGGTTGCGGGCGTCACAACGGGAGGCTTGCCGACTTTGTCGTAACGCTCAAGGCGCGCCATGCTTAATTCCGCGCGCACGTTGCCGGGCAGGCTTAGAAAAAGAGTCTTGGAGTCTTCATCCGAACCAACGACTCTTGCGCCGGCTCGTTCTAATTCTTTTTGCAGCTTGAAAGGATTGCCCTGAACGGAAAAATCCAGATCGCGGATGGGAAATCCGCTCATCATGTCGCGCACAGCTCCGCCGCTTAAATAAACATTCATTTCGGCGGCCCGCGCAACGTCCTGTACAAGGGTCACGCCGCGCTGCTGGTCCGGCGACAGCCGGATTTCCATCGTGTAAATGTAGTCAGCCATGCTGATGGGGAGATGCTCAACTCACAACTGCACGCGTCTCCTTTACAGAGATTTCCACAGGCTATCGCCTGGCTCTGCCGAAACGCCGGCATTGCAAGGCTAAACCATTCTGCCGCATAGACTTAACGGCGACCGCTTAAAACTATCAGACTAGAGAAAATACCACAAGGTTAACAATTTGGCTACTCGGAAGGTGATAGAGGCGTGTGAAATCAGTAAAAGGTGCGAAAATCAGGGCTGGTCGCCGTATCCATTTGCCATCGGCTGAGCCGCAATGCACAAAGTTCTACGATAAATGCCTTCCACCCATAAAAAAGTCGTTGTTCGCAAGATGGATCGCGATTCCCTCCACGGATTCGTCAGCCCGTCGAACTTCATCCACGAAGGCAAGCTGGAGCTGCTCAATACTGCTGGCAATGTCGTCACCATGGAACTACGTGACATTAAAGGCGTTTACTTTGTACGCGAGTTCAGTGAGGTTGAAACCCCAGTCCGCAAGACCTTTACCACACGCCCGCGCACGGAAGGTCTTTGGGTTCGCCTGCGCTTTAAAGACAATGAAGTCCTTGAGGGACTCATGCCCAACGATCTGACCGTGATGCCCGCCGAGGGATACTTGATCAACCCTCCGGACCTTCGCGCCAATACCCAGCGCATTTTCGTCCCGCGGACCGCTCTTGAGTCGCTTAAGATTCTGGCGGTTATCGGCGCCGCCCGCCGCTCTCCCCATGGCATGGACGACGGCCGTCAGGTCTCCATGTTCGAGCAGTAGATTCTTATACTTACGCGCCCCCCGAGTTCATGGTACATTTTGCCCACGATTTTGTGGCATAATGTCTAGAGGATTTCTATGGCAACATCAGTGTCTATGGCCCGGCAGTTGAATGCCTATTTGCGGGAGTGGCTCGGAACTCGCGAACTCTCTGAGCTTCAGCTGGTCACCCTGGCCGAGCACGGCCTCCCGCTCACCATAGTGAACACGATGACCGCGCACGGGCTGACGAACGACGAAATCAGCGATCTTGTCATCCATCGCCGCACGTTAAAGCACCGCCGTAGCAAGCGCCAAAAACTCTCGAAAGAAGAATCCGACCGCGCTATTCGCACGGCGCGAATCCTTGCCCGTTCACAGGCAACTTTCGGCGAGGCTAAAACCGCGTTGGAGTGGATGCGCCGTCCACAGCGCCGATTTGAGGGCAAGACGCCGATCCAAATGATGTTCACCGAAACCGGCGGACGCCTGGTTGAAGAAATGCTGATTCAGATTGATGAAGGAATGTTCGCCTGATGTAGTTCCCCATGCTTCTCTGGAGAATCAGCAACCACGCAAACATAGATGGGCACGGCGGGCTTGTTGCCTCCGCGCGCTGGCATACACGAGGCCGTCCCATCATTTATTTCGCGGCGAATCCTGCTGGCGCGCTCGTCGAGGTTCTGGTGAATCTCGAACTCGACTTTTCCCATCTTCCACAAAGCTACAAGCTGCTGAAAGCCAGCCTGCCGGACAACGTCTCTACCCTTCGTATAGAACTGGAGTCACTTCCCCCCGATTGGTGCGAAGACACGCTGGCCTCCCGCAGTATCGGTGACGACTGGCTGGAAGCACAGTCTTCTGCTTTGCTGATGGTACCTTCAGCGATTTTGCCTGAAACTTACAATCTCTTGCTGAATCCCAACCATGCTGACGCGCATGAGATTCAAGTGCTTTGGCATCGCAACTATCCTTACGATCAGCGCCTTTTCAAAAAGAGATAGCGCTCTCTCCGTTACAATCTCCTGTCATAATTGTTTCCACAAGATGAAATTAGAACAGTTAGCAGCGGCGATTGATGCCCACATAGATGACGCCCGCATAGAACCCGCGAGCAGCGCCCAGTTGGAAATCACCGGTGTGGCCGGCATTGAGCAAGCTGGGGCGGGCGAGCTGACGTTTGTAGCCAACCAAAAATATGCACCGCTGGCGCAAACGACCAAAGCCTCGGCGGTTATCGTTGCTGAGGATTTCCCTGCGATTCCTTCGGCCATGTTGCGCAGCAAGAACCCCTATTTAAGCTTTGCCAAGGCGATGCAGTTGTTTCATCCAGCCTACAAATACCCCGCGGAAGTACATCCCACGGCCGTCGTCCATGCCACGGCCAGAATTGGCGCAAATGCTCACATCGGGCCTTATGTAGTGATTGATGAAAATGTGTGGATCGAAGCCGATGCCGTTCTGCTGGCGCATGTCGTGATTTATCGCGGCGTAACCATCGGACGCAATTTCTTCGCTCATGCACACTCCGTCGTCCGGGAAGGTTGCCGCATCGGCAACAACGTGACTATCGGCAATGGCGTAATCATCGGCGGAGATGGTTTCGGCTTCGCCAAAGACGCGAATGGTCGTTGGAATAAAATTCCGCAGCCGGAGCCGGTCGTCATTGGTGACGACGTGGAAATTCAATCGAACGCTTGCATTGACCGTGCCAGCGTCGGCGCAACCCAAATTGGCCGGGGCACGAAGATAGACAATCTCGTCCAAATCGGCCACGGCTCAACCGTGGGTGAAGATTCTTTGCTGGCATCGCAGGTGGGTATCGCCGGATCCACTGAAATCGGCAACCGCGTGATTCTAACGGGACAAGTCGGCGTGGTCGGCCACTGCAAAGTGGGCGACGGGGCCATCGTCACCCCACAGAGTGGCGTGTCAGGAGACATCGAAGCTGGCGCCATCGTCAGCGGTGCGCCCGCCGTGGACCACAAGGCCTGGCTCAAATATTCGGCGATACTGCCCCGCCTGCCCGAAATCTGGCGGGCCGTTCGCGGCTTGAGTAAAAAAGAAAAAGACTAAAACGCTATCGGCCTTTAGCCTTCGCCACCAACCCACGCAAAGCGTGATTGATGCGCGTCTGGTATCCCCGGCCTCCGCGCTGGAACCAATCCAGAATCTCGGCGTCGAGACGCAGAGTCACGGGCAACTTACGCGGCCTGTACCAGCGTTGAATACGCGAATCTCCTGGCCCATCATCGGCGACGGCCATCATGGAGTCCACGCGTCCGGGGCGAGGCTTCAGCGCTTTCTTTTTTGCTTTTGAGCTGCTTTTCGATTTGGCGGATTTTTTCATAATGAGACGAATGTACTCCCGTACATACAGCCACACAAGTACAAAACGCAAATTTTAAGATGCCGGAGCAAGGCAGGGACGAGCTAAGTCATTGAATCTTCGTGCAAGTGATTGATTTTTCGTCGTGCGACGGTTGGGAACCTGAGAAAGCACGGTTCCCATGCCTTCTTAAACATGCGTTTCTTGCGTTCAGGATGCCCTACAAACGACGATCGCCATCTCGGAGCAGGAAAAGGACACCTGGCTCGCGAATGCTGTTATAAGCGCAGCAAACCACTTCCCTGTAAGTTTCCCGAAATGGGACGCAATTGTATGTACGAAAAGGGTAGTTTCGCGATTGCCTAATCTTTGTCGTTGTCTGCCGCAGCAGCGGCCGCCGTCTTGCCCAATTCAATATCCAGCATGTAAGGGACAGCTTTGCCGTCTTTCATGGCAGGCGTGTATTTCCATTGCGACACCGCGACAATCGCGGCTATGCCGTAATTCCCGTTTGAGCTCTTAAGCGCTTGAATAATGGCGGGATATCCATTCTCGTCCACAATGACGCGCATGCTGGCCGAGCCATCCATCGGTTTCTTGGCATCTGCACCGGGGGCTGGCGTGGTAATTCCTTTCGGCTTACTGACGACGTTGCCTTTCACGCAGGCGTAGGCGGGAATATTTGCCAGCGCGCCGACTACGCCGTCCGGACTAGCTTTTTGGACTGCCTTGCACGGCTTTTCCATATTCATCAGGTTTTCGACCGCTGGCCTCCAATAAGAGGCAAAGTGTTCATCCACGCTGGACATGGAAAATACGTCTCCCAACGCACCCCGGATTGAGTTGTCGTCCACGGGCGCAGTCAGGGTGAGGCTCACGCGCACTTTGCGGCCGGTGAGCATGGGCGTAAGAGTTGACTTGCCGCTGGGTAAAACGAGAATCACGCGCTCGGCATCGAGCGTGAAGGCTGTATCTTTCAATGACACTTCGTTGATCTGGATGGAACCATAGAGTGTCCAGGGCCCAACTTCCGAGGAACCAATCAGTTGGCCGTTTGCGTCATAGTTCAACTCGGCTGCGGTGTAAGGCATGCGCAGGCCAATGATTTTATTTTGCAGGAGTTGCCGCATCTGCGTTTCCATGGGCGAAGCGTCCACAGCAGCGGCTGGAATGGCGGCAAGGCAAAGAAATAGGGCGATGATCGTGAAAATATTCCTGGAAGTCATGCACTCTCCTGAAGTTCTGCGGGCAGGCCGCTATTGATGGCGTGACGTACTTTTATCATAAGACATTCGCGGCCGCCAAAGTCTTTAGGTTCAATGGGCGGATGAAAAATCACCGTAGCTTCGCCGGGTGTGATGGCGAACTGGCCCTTCGGCCACGCCTGATGCGTGCCGACGATGGTGATGGGGACGACCGGGACTTGACACTCTTCTGCGAGATAAAACGGGCCCTTCTTAAAGGGTAGAAGCTTGCCATCAAATGACCGCTTCCCTTCCACATAGATGGTCATATTCAGATGCTGTTCGCGGACCACGGCTGACGCCGCGCGTACGGCTGAAATGCCGGCATCGCGGTTGCCGCGATCCACGGGTACGAGCGAACCGAATTTCATTACGCGACCGAGAATGGGATACTTCCACAGCTCTTTTTTGGCCATGATGGAGGTGCGCCGGGGAATCAGCGGCATGAGCATGGGCGGATCAATGTTGGAAGTGTGGTTGGACATGAAAATGTACGTCCGGTTGGGGTCGAGTTTATCCAATCCGACGGTTTTCACTCGAATGCCCGCGATGCGAACTCCCGTCCACGCACCCCACATCCCGATGCGATAAAGAAAGCTCACATTGCCGGTGAGGATCGTCCAGGGAAAGCCGATGAGGGCAGCGAAGGGCAACATCGCAGCCCAGAAGCCGAGGGTGAGTAATGTGCGAATCACGGTTTCACTGTTCCGATTTCGTCCTCGCCTTTGAGCCAGGCTGCACGCCGCGATTTCTGAGCGGGCATAACGGTATCCAAATCTTGCAGTTGCAGCTCTTCGCGCTCGAAACTAGCGAGCTTCCATTGCAATTTGCGCTCTCCCTGGCGATTGCGGATCTTGATGTGCAAAGTATCGCCGGGGGCCATTTGTGCGATCCTTCGCGCTAAGTCGCGGGAAGCAGGCTGGCCATTGACCTCCAGTATTTCGTCTCCGACAGCCAAACCCGCGTGCTCGGCCTCGCTGTCAGAAGCCACGGCAGAAACCATTGGATATTCGTTAAAGTTGCGGGTGACGGAGAATCCGGCGTCGGGAACTTGCGTGTGGACTTGCGCCAGTTGCAACCCAACGGTCCTAAAAAACTGATTCCAGGGAATTTCTTCGGTTCCGGCAACATATTTCTCAAAGAAAGTTTTGAAATCTGCACCCGAGATTGTCTCGGCGGCAAGACGCACTCCCTCGGAGTCATCGAAGAAGCGCCCCTGCTTTGCATAGGTCTGATTCATATATTGAAAAAGATCGCGCAAGGATTTTGCGCCGTGCGTCGCTTCACGTAGTTGCAGATCAAGAATTACGCCGATGAGTTCGCCTTTGTCGTAATAAGAGATACTGCGTTCGGGCGAGCGATAGTAGGAATATTTCTCCAACCAGGCGTCGAGGCTTGATTCTTCAGCAGATTGCGTGGAATAGGCCGGCATTTGCTCCAGTGCAGTGATGGTGGCAGACAGGCGCGTGAGAAATCGCGGCTCATCCATGAACCCGGCTTGCAGAAGCGCATAACTTGCCACGGTGCTGGTGAAACCCTCCGAAAACCAGAGCGCATTGGTGTAGTTTTCGCGCGTATAGTCAATCGGTTCCAACGATTGGGGACGAATGCGTTTCACATTCCACAGATGAAAGAATTCGTGTGCGCTGACATCGGCCAACAGGCCGGGATTGTTGCTGAGGGAGGGTGCGCTGAGCGTAATCGCGGTGGAGAAGGCATGCTCCATGCCGCCGCCCCCAGCGCTCTCATGCGGCAAGTGATAGAGGAAAACATAAGTATCGAAAGGATGATCGTTCATCCATTTGGTTTCGGCGCCGACGATACGAGAGAGCATGCTGCCAATGCTGGCCAGATTTATCTCCTCGGAGTCGGCGTCAACAATAATGCGGTAGTGACTTCCGCCTTCGTCGAAACCAGTTTCCTGAAAAGTCCCCAGTTCGATGGGAGAATCCACGAGAGTATCGTAATTTTTCGCGGTGAAGCCGAATGTGAAGTCGCCGGGCAGGGCCGTTGCGGCCCGCCAGCCAGCCGGCACGTCAATGTAACGAACCAACATGGAATTATTGCGGGCATCCACGGGATACATCAAAACTTCGGCGAGATTGAAGAAAGCGTGATGCTGATTCAGCTCCGCCCCGAAGGGGCCGGATTCATTGGCCACGATTTCATACTCAACATTCGCGCCATCTTTAGCATCGCTGATTCGCCAGCGGCTTTTATCAACCAGCGAGACGTGCAAAGGCTGCCCGCTGGGGCTTTTCGCGTGGACCCAATTCACAAATTGCGAAAAATCGCGGACTTGATAAGTCGCGTTCCAGACCGGCAGTTGCAGATCGTGAGTATCAGATCCAGCCGGAATTTCGATTTTGACCAGCAGGCAATGATGCACCTGATCTTTTAAGGAAACCGTATAGCGGATGCGTGGGCCCAAGCTCTGAGCCGGGGTTTGCGCAGCCAGAATCGAAGAAAAAATGATGACTGGAATCCAAAAAATTGGCCACATCCGCGAGCTGGCACTCAAGCTTTGGCTCCGGATGCAGTTTCGGCGAGCATTTTCAGCTTTTGCGGGAGCTTCTCATAGATTCCGCCGAAACCGCCATTGGAAAGAATGGCGACAACATCGCCCGAGCGAAGTTCTTGAGCTATGAGATTCACGATGGCGTCGGCATCGGCAACAATGCGTGCGCGGCGTCCGAGACGCTTGGTTTCAGTGGCAACCCCTTCGATGTCGAGGCGCTCGGCTTCTGGAATGGCCTCGGACTTGAAAACATTGGCCACAACCACTTCATCGGCGACGGCAAGGCTCTTCGCAAGATCGGACTGAAACACATTGCGGCGCAGAGTATTGGAGCGCGGCTCAAGAACCACCCAGAGCCTGGCATCTTTGTAACGAGTGCGCAGCGCGTTCAGTGTGGCCGCGATCGCCGTGGGGTGATGGGCAAAGTCGTCAATGATGGTGACGCCGTTGATGATGGCGCGAACTTCGAGGCGGCGCTTCACGCTTTGGAATGATTTTAGGGCCTCGGCAATTTGTGGGACCGAAATTCCGCAATTCGCTGCAATGGCAGCGGCAGCGCTGGCGTTCCAAACGTTGTATTCGCCAGCCAGAGGAAATTCTAAATCCGCCCATGGTTTTCCATTGTGGAGGACCGTCCAGCGTGTGGCTGAAGGATCGAAGCGGAGATTCGTAATTTGCCATGCTGCGTTTTTACCGGAGCCATAGCGTTCCACGGGACAAAACGCTTTTGCGAGGCAGCGATCGAGGCTTACGCCAGAGTCGAAAGCAACGATGCGTCCGCGACGAGGGACAAGATTCACCAAGCGCTTAAAAGCAGTTTCCACGGCATCGAGGTCTTTGTAGATATCGGCGTGATCAAACTCGACCGAAGTGAGAATGACTTGATCGGGAAAGTAATGCAGAAATTTGGGGCCTTTGTCGAAGAAAGCCGTGTCGTATTCATCGCCTTCGAGGATGAAGTGCTTCCCTGCTCCCAGTTGGAAGCTACTGCCGAAATTTTCGGCGATGCCGCCGATAAGAAATGACGGATGCAATCCGGCGGATTCGAAGATCCAGGACAGCATGGACGTCGTCGTGGTTTTGCCGTGAGTACCGGCGACGACCAGAACTTCTTTGCCGACGAGAAATTCATCGTGAAGAATTTGCGGCAGTGAGCAAAATGGAATTCGCTGGTCAAGGATATATTCCAGCTCCACGTTGCCGCGGGAAATGGCATTGCCCACGACGACGAGGTCGGGGCGAGGCGTCAGGTTTTGTTCCGCAAAAGGCTGCGACACCGGGATGTTCAGTGAAGCAAGGAAATCGGACATTGGCGGATAAGCGGCGGCATCGGAGCCGGTGACGCGAAAGCCGCGGCGCTGCAACATTCCGGCGAGCGAGGCCATTGCGGTGCCGCAGATTCCGATTAAATGGATGTGCTTGTGCGCGTTCATAATTTTGCAGATCGGACTGAAGAGGCCTGCGCAATAGCTCCATTGAAAATATCGAGCGTGACTTCATTGCTTACGGTCAAACGGGCCTGCGCGCCAATGGGCAAAGTAATGCTGTCCCGCGTTACGTGGCCTGAGCGCATACCGTACGCAATGGGAACATTGAGATTGCCGATAATCCTGAGAATCACTTCTTGCAATGTGTAACCTTGATTTTCATTTTGCCGGCAATCGAGCATTTCGCCGAAGACGATGCCCCGTACTTTCGCAAACTTTCCAGCCAGTTTTAACTGCATCAACATTCGATCAATCTGATAGGGCTTTGCATTAACGTCTTCGATAAAAAGAATGGTTCCGTCGGTTGAAATTTCATACGGCGTTCCAAGCGACGCTACAAGAATGGACAAGCAACCGCCATACAAAGTTCCTTCACCGGAACCTTCGATTAGAGGGACAGCGCCGGAGCTTGATCCGATGCTCCATGCAGAGACTCCTTCGACAGACGCTTGCCATGAAGGAGTATCCACCTGATTCCTGGCGAAATCACCAGCCACCATGGGGCCGTGAAATGTGACCATGCCCGTTTTATCGGAAATATAGGTGAGCAGGCACGTGATGTCGCTGCAACCCACGAATACCTTTGGGTTTCTGGCAATCATGTCCATATCCAGCAGGGGAAGAAGGTAGTTGGCGCCGTATCCGCCGCGGGCGCAGATGATGGCCTTGACTGTATTGTCGCGGAACATCGCGTCGAACTCGCGAGCGCGGCGTTCGACCGACCCGGCAAAGTACAAATCCTGATCGAAAATCGAATCGAAGTAAAAAGGCTTATAGCCCATTCGTTTTAATGTTTCGCAGCCTGCTTCGAGCATTTCTCGCTTGATGTTACTGGCAGGAGCGACGATGCCGACGGTGTCTCCGGGCCTAAGCGCGGGCGGTTTGAGGAGGGACTGGTTGGGCATCGCAACCATATAGTATCAGGGGAAAATTGCGCCCAGGAGTGCGTTTCGAGCTACATTTCGGGCAGAAAGAACTCGCCACTCGCAACGAGTTGGGCCGGACCGCGAAGAAAAACCTGCTTTTCCCATCGGACGCTTTGCGTTCCTCCGGTTGCATGCACTTGCATCGGAGAATCCGCGTGGCCAGCGAAAATGGAAGCCACCGCAGCAGCGGACGATCCCGTTCCTGAGGATTGGGTTTCGCCGACTCCGCGCTCAAAAAAGCGCACTTCGATGTTGTTTCGATCGCGAATCTTAATGAACTCGATATTCACGCCCTGTGGGAAGCCAGAGTGGCGGGCGATTTCAGCAGCTTCGGATTGCCACTGCGGACTGAAATCATCCACAAAGATGTCGAGATGGGGATTGCCCATGGAAACGGAGATTGCTTTTACTTCCCGTGATGGAGTTACGACGGAGACCTGGCCGCGAACTTCGGGCTCTCCCATGTCGGTTTCAAACTCATATCGCGTTTCGCTTCGAGAAGTGAGCACGCAAGTTTTGAGTCCGGCGCCGGTACGAATGACGATTTTTTCTTTTCGGGTCTGTGCGCAAAGATAAGCCGCGACGCAACGAGTCCCGTTGCCAGAGATTTCGGCTTCGGATCCGTCTGCATTGAAGAGTCGCGCATGGACATCTACGGATTGGTCGGGAAAGAGCCATTCCACGCCGTCTGCACCGACCCCCTGATGGCGATTGCAAAGGCGGCGGGTGAGATCGGCGAGGTTGCCGGAAGCGCTCGAGCCGTCAATGACAAGGAAATCGTTTCCGCACGCCGAAGCCTTGACGAAAGAGATTGCCGGGATGTGCGAGGTCATTCCGCTTCGACCGGACCGAGAGGCACGACGCCGCTAAAGATCGTGGAATGCCGCAATCCATCGAGCACCTGCAACTGCTCTTTGCGCGTGGCTTCAACGTCAAATTGCATGCGAATGTGCTGCCTGGTAGCGGCGATTTGAACATTCTGCGCCATGGAGTGGACGCGCTCGAGAATGCCGTTCACTTCCGTCGTCATTATGTCTGAACTCTGCCCCGTGATCTCGTAAGAATGAAGCAGCAGCTTGAGATTGAACTGACGCTCAATATGGCCGAGAGCGAAGAGGCACAACAGAATCAATCCCGTGGCGAAGCACGCAGTCATATAGAGGCCACCGCCGACGGCCATTCCAATCGAAGCGACCATGAAAAGGGTTGCGGCGGAAGTGAGGCCGGTGATCAGATTCCCGCGATTGTGCAGGATGGAGCCAGCGCCGATGAAGCCGATGCCGGGAATGATCTGGGCGGCAATGCGCGTGTGGTCGCCGATGTGCTCGACGGCGAGTTCATCGGAGAGCAAAGTGAACAAGGCCGCGCCAACGCAGATAAATAAATTAGTACGCAATCCGGCTGGGCGGTGTTTGATTTCGCGTTCCAAGCCGATAATGCCGCCAAGCACCGCAGCGAGCAATAGCTTCGCTGTAGAACCGGCAGCAAAAGAGGTCAGGGCGGTATGCATGAAATCAGGCATGGACTTGAGGCTTCTCACCACGCATTTACGTGGATTTTAGCATCGCTGTATCAGGAGGCAGCAGCTATTCGGCGGCGTGGGTTAACGGGCAAGATTCCAGCTGGTTCTATTGTTTGTGCGATGCGCGGGCACGCGGCGTGCTGTAGATGGTGATGGGCGGCTCGCCTTCGGTGTGAATCACGATGAGCGATGTAAGTTGCTGATGGTTGGCACGAGTTGCCACGGCATCGCCTTCGGATGCTACGACGTAATCAGCATAAAGTGCAGGATTGGCGAGCGCACTGCCCCACAAGTCGGGAGGATCGGACGGCTTTCTCCACGGCTTCGCATCGTTTTCGTTGATGGTACGACGCAGTGGAATGCCGGCACGTTGCAAAGCGCCGACGTGATCGCCGAGAGACATGAGCAGTGTCGAGTTGGGTGGAAGCATCTTTAAGTTATCGCCCAAGGCGCCTTCCAACGGAGTACGCGTATGCGAGTTAATCAGCGCTTCGCGAAAACAGATGGGTTGCGCGCGCCAAACTCCGGCATAGCCGGCGGCGATGGCTGCAAGAGAGATAAAGATGATCGCTATCTGCGCGCGGCGGTTGGAAGTAAGTTCCAGTAATTGAAAAACCGCTAATGCGGCAAAGACTGCGAATGCGGGAAGCAGCTCGAGTCCATAGCGGACATTGTAGTAGCCGTGTGGCCACCAGACGGGCAGATAGATGGGCACTCCGCCATAGGTGATGGATAAGGCGTAAAACGGCAGCGGCACCCAAAGCAAAAGCAACGGCCAAAAGCGGCGATGTTTGATAAAAAGAGAAACGACTCCAGCGAATGCAAGGGCGAGCCAAAGCCGTCCCCAGTCACCTTCCGCCAGATTCAATTGCGCGGATTTCAAGAAAAAAATGGATGCGACGGGCATGCTTCCAGCCCCGGGGTAGGGCGCGGTTCCTGCAGCGGCGTCTTTGCGTGCGAGCGCCTTGGCCGAATAAGGGCCATTGGCAAACTCGAGCGGATTGCGATAGACGATGGCGTTATATCCCAGCCAAAGAGCCGGAGCCAAAGCAGCAAGCAAAATAAATTGGAGCAAGCTGCGGCGCGGAAATCGTAGTCCAGAATTTGACCGCACAAAAACTACAAGGACCGCGAGAGAAATTGCTACGGCGAGAAACCAGCCGTCATAACGAGTGAGGCAGGATGCAATTATGCAGAAACCGCAATTCATCAAAGATCTCTCGCTAGAAGAATGTTCGGTATTACGAAACTTCACAAATTCAACGAAATGCACGACCGCCCAGATCGAAAAAGCGAGGTAGAGCGATTCGGTCATGGCCGTGGCTTGCATATAGATGAGATTGGGATTGGCGGCAAAAATGGCGGTTGCAATCCAGGCAGCGCGCCGTGCGGGTGCGTCCGGTTCCATGGACCGGCTCAATGCAGTTTTTGTTAAACGAAAAATACCGACGACCGCAAAAATGTAGGCAAAAATTGAAGGGATGGATCCGCCAATGCCGGTTTGCCACATGCGATCAGAAATAACGAAGGGCAACATCAGCAGATGCGCCAATGGAAGCCAGACCGTGCCAAGCTGCAACAAACCGGGTGTCCGCGAGTCGAAAATGCGGCGGGCGATATTGATGTGGCCGAAAACGTCGCCGTAAAGCAGAATCTCTCCACGACTCAAAT
>Ga0070734_10001666_pt1 | contig 30818 bp, 18 predicted proteins | sample Coa_R1_8_FD_66444 | JGI IMG/M metagenome (GOLD analysis project Ga0070734, IMG submission 66444) | Surface soil microbial communities from Centralia Pennsylvania, which are recovering from an underground coalmine fire - Coalmine... | ecosystem: Environmental > Terrestrial > Soil > Unclassified ... | reverse complement strand
CGGAAGGCTCAGACCAAATTTGCGCGCCATGGAGATCACCGCCGCCGCCATGTCATCGTTGCTCGCGAAGATCGCGGTGGGCGGGGCCGGCGAGCGCAGCATGCGCTCGGCGCACACCAGGCCATCGTTGAACTGGAAGTTGCCGGTCTGCACGAGCTCGAAATCGACCGCCACCTGATGAGCGCGCATCTCGTCGATGAAGCCGAGATAGCGCTGCTCGGTCGCGCCGTGCTCCGGGCGGCCGAGCATGAAGCCGATGCGCCGGTGGCCGAGCTCCAGAAGATGCGCCGTGAGCTGACGCGCCGCTGCATAGTCGTCGATGCCGATCGAGGGCGTGGCCGAAAGGTTCTGGCGAGGTGCGATGCGCACGATCGGGATGGCCGCCTCCTGGAGCTTGCTGAGCACGAGCGGGTGATCGCTCAAGGGCGGCAACAGGATGACCCCCTCGAGACGCAGCTGGCCGAGCAGCGTGTCGAGCTGCTTCTCGATGCTCGGGCTTTGCACGTCCCAGGGCTCGACCATGAGGTGCAGACTCGATTCGCGGCAGCGCTCCACCGCACCGGCCTGGAATTCACTCAGGTAATCCCCGGGACGATCGCAGAACAGTCCGATCAGAAATGAGCGGTTGCTCGCAAGCCCACGCGCGTTCAGATTCGGGCGGTAATTGAGCTTCTCGATCGCCTCGAGGATGCGAGTGCGGGTGTCGGAGCGCACGCGTGGCTCGTTGTTGATGACGCGCGATACGGTCTTCGGCGAGACCTTGGCGAGATCCGCGACTTCCTGGATGGTCACCGACGGCGGAATGAGCGTCATGATTCCTCGTGCGCGCGGGACGTCCGCGCCTCGTGTGCGGGGCCTATATTAAGGCGGCCGCGAGGCGTGCGCGTGCACGACGATGCTCGGCTCGCGATCAAGGGCAAGGCAGGGCCGGCGCGGGCGCGGACGAGGGGGGCGCGGGCAGCGCGAGCTCGATCTGCGCGAGGGTCAGGGCAAAGGAGCCCGAGCTCGACAGCACGAACGGCGCATCGATCTGCTCGAGGTCGGAGACCTTGGGGGCCAGGCAGCTCAGTGGCACCTCGAGACTTTGCCACTGCCCGAGCGGCGCGCGGGCGAGCGTGGCCGAAAGATCGAGGCGGCCGCTCTCGGCGCCGCAGCCCGCGCAGTGCATTCCGAGGCGCACGGCGCTCGCCGGGCGCTGATCGAGCCGATAGCGAATCTTGAGCACCGCGCCTCGCCGCGCGGCAGGCTCGAGGTCGCGCTCGCGGCCCGAGATCAAGAGCGAGCCGACGTTCGGACCTTGCCAGCGAGCGCTCACGCCGCCCGCGCCGAGAGTGGCCTCGACGGCCCCGTGCGGGCTTCTCTGAGCCTCACCGGTCACGTGCACCTCATCACCGCCCTCGGCCACAAAGAGAATGTTGGGCGCCGTCGGATGGCCGTCCGCGAACAGCTGACCGGGCTTTGCCTCGTAGCCCGGAGCGATCTTAGGATCCTCCGACAGCATCCCCAAGGGGGAGCGCGGCTCAGCGTCGAGACCGTAGCCGACGGGAAAAAGGGCATCGCGCGCACGCCCTTGTGCATCGAACTGGACCGGCATGGCGGTGCGCGGCCAGGAGAAGGCGAGCCGGCCGGTGAAATGCTCGCGCACCGCGCCGTCGGGCCTGCGAAACAGGAGGTCGGCGACGCCCTCGCCCTCGCTGCCCGGCAGCCAGGCGGCGATGAATGCATCGGAGACATTCAGCTCCGGATTCACCCACAGCGGCCGGCCGGAAAGAAACACGCTCACGGTGCGGATGCCCTCGGTCCGCAGGCGGTGAAGCAGGGCGAGCGAGCGTGGATGGGCGGCGGAAAAATCCAGATTCTCCCGATCGCCTTCGAACTCCGCATACGGCTCCTCGCCGAAGACGACGATCGCAACGTCGGGGCGGTGGGCGAAGCCGCCGGCCGGCGCGAGCTCGACCGTGCCGCCGGCCGCGGTGACGAGGGCGCGGATGCCCGCATAGATCGAGGTGGCGCCCGGGAAATCCTCATTGCGGTTGTGAGCGCCCTGCCAGTCGAGCGTCCAGCCGCCCGACTGGCGGCCGATGTCATCGGCGGCGTCCCCCGCCACGAGCACGTGAGCGTTGGCCGCAAGCGGCAACAGCCCCGCCTCGTTCTTGAGCAGCACCAGCGACTCGCGCACGGCCTGACGGGCGAGCTCGCGGTGCGAGGCACTGCCGAGGACGGAGAGATCGTGGACTTGAGGCGGGCGCGGCACGAGCAGCCCGGCGCGCGCCTTGACCCGCAGGATGCGGCGCACGGCATCGTCGATGCGCGCGCGGGGAATGACTCCCGAGCGCGCCTCTTCGAGAAGATTGCGATAGAGCGGCTGCCACGCATCGGGAGCCATCAACATGTCCACCCCGGCATTGATGGCGGCGGGACAGTCCGATTTCGTGCACCCTGGCAACTGCTCGTGCGCGTTCCAGTCCCCAACCACGAAGCCGTCGAAGCTCATGCGGCCTTTGAGGATCCCGGTGAGGAGTCCCTCGTGACCGTGCACCTTGATGCCGTTCCAGCGGTTATAGGAGGCCATCACGATCTGCGCGCCGGCGCCGAGCGCGCCGTAATAACCGGCGGCGTGCACGCGCGCGAGCTCGATTTCGGGCAGGACGGTATTGCCCTGGTCGCGCCCGTCCTGCGTGCCGCCATCGCCGATGAAGTGCTTCACCGAGCCGAGTGTGTGCCCGGGACCCAGGAAGTCGGCCCGGCCGAAGGTCCCCTGCAGTCCCGTCACGAACGCGGCGGCGTACTCGCGCACGAGCGCGGGCTCCTCGGAGTAGCTTTCGTAGGAGCGTCCCCAGCGCACATCGCGCACCACCGCCACCGTCGGGGCGAAGGTCCAGTCGATGCCGGTGGCCGCCACCTCCTCGGCGGTGGCGGCGCCGATACGCCGCACGAGATCCGGATCGTGCGCGGCTCCGAGAGCCACGTTGTGCGGGAAGATGGTCGCGCCTTTCACCTTGGCGAGGCCGTGAACGGCATCGATCCCGAAGAGCAGCGGGATCGGCGCATGGTGCGCGCCCGGCGCGGGCGTGAGCGCCGCGCGATGATACTCATCGACGAGCGCCGCCCAGGAAGCCGCGGAGCTGCGCACGTTGTCATCGGGCGCCGCATTGCCGCCGGCGAGGATGGAGCCGAGCCGATAGGTGGCGAGGTCTGCGGGCCGGATCGAAGCGATGTCGGCCTGGATCATCTGACCGACCTTTTCCTCGAGGCTCAACTGCTCGAAGAGCTCCGTGACCTGCGCTTCGAGCGTCGCATCGAGGGGCCGCTGCGGACCCGGCAGCCAGAGCGACGGATGTACACTCGCGGCCGGGGGAGGAGTCGCCGGGGCGGCGGCGATCGTCGATGCGGCGGCGGTGGGCGGGGTGGCGGCGGCGGTCGCCGGCGCGGCCGCCAGGGCGGCGACGATCGTCGCGGCGATGGCGGCAGCGGCCCCTGCGAGCGCGACCCGCAGCGCACCCAGGGGCGCGGCGAGGCGCGCCGGGAGGCGCTCTGCTCTTAGCGTTTCACACATGAAAGTAACGATAAGTTTATAATTATACTGATATTCAAGAGCGGGCCTGATGACTGACGGCGTGCCTGTCGACGACTCCACGGACGCCGTGTGGGTGCGATTAGATGGAATAATGTCAGCGCTGTCAATCGGCAGGTTGGGCGTGCCGTCTGCAGGCCTGCCGGGCGCCGATGTCGATCCGAACCTGCGAGCGATCGCCCCTCGGCCAGGAGGCGTGCTTGCTGGCTGAGGCCCCGACGCTGCTGAGCCTGATCGACTGGGTGGTGATCGGCGTGTACGCGGGCGGCCTGGTGCTGCTCGGACTCCTGATGACCCGCCCGCAGCTCGGCGCAGCCGACTACTTTCTCGCCTCGCGCGCCTCGCGCTGGCCGGTGATCGGGCTCGCGCTCATTGCCTCGAACATGTCCTCGACGGCGCTCGTCGGCCTCGCGGGCGGCGCCTACGCGCTCGGCCTCTCGGTCTACGACTACGAGTGGAGCGCGAACTTCGTGCTGGTCTTCTTCTGTGTGTTTCTGCTGCCGCGGATCATCCAGAGCCGCACCTTCACGATGCCCGCCTTCCTCGAGCAACGATTCGATGCGCGGGTGCGGGTGCAATTCGCGCTGCTCACGCTGTTCTTGAACATCTTCGTCGACTCGGCGGGCGTGCTGTACTCGGGCTCGCTCGTCTGCCAGCTGCTCCTGCCGCACTGGCCGCTGGCGCTGATCATCGCCCTCATTGCGGGCGCCGCCGGGCTCTACACGATGCTCGGCGGACTGCGCGCCGTGATCGTGACCGAGGCCGTGCAGGCCGTCGTCCTGCTCGTCGGGGCACTGCTCATCGCCCTGGGCGCTTTCAGCCGCGCCGGGGGATGGCATGCGGTGATGAGCGGCGTCAATCCGGCGGCGCTCTCGCTCATCCGCCCGATCGGCGACCCGTCGGTGCCCTGGCCGGGACTGGTGCTCGGCATTCCGCTGCTCGGTTTCTACTACTGGTGCACCAACCAGACGATCGTGCAGCGCATGCTCTCGGCGCGCGATCTCGAGCAGGCGCGCCGCGGCGCGTTGTTCGCGGGGCTGCTCAAGCTGCCGGTGCTCTTTCTCATCGTATTGCCGGGGACCTGCGCCTTGCTCCTGTTCCCGCACCTGAAGCGCGCCGATGCGGTGTACCCGGCGCTGATCCTGCACCTCCTGCCCGCGGGGCTGATGGGCCTCGTGGTCGCGGGATTCATCGCCGCCACCATGGTGTCGATCGCCTCGATGCTCAATTCGGCCTCGACGCTGATCACGATGGACGTCGTGCGGCAGTGGCGCCCGCGCCTCTCCGATCGCGAGCTCGTGCGCGTGGGGCGCGGCTGCACCGCGCTGCTGCTGGTGGTTGCGGTGCTGTGGGCGCCGCAGCTCACGCATTTCCCCTCGCTCTGGCAGTACCTGCAGGCGGTGCTCGCCTACGCAGTGCCGCCGGTGGTGGTGGTGTTCCTCGCGGGACGCTTCTGGGCCGGAGCGAGCGCGGATGGCGCGGCGGCGACGCTGCGGCTCGGCTCGCTGTGCGGCCTGCTCGCCTTTCTGATCAACGCCGTACTCGGCTGGACGCACCTGCACTTTTTATATGTGGCGCCGCTGCTCGCAGGCCTCGATGCGCTGATTCTCGTGGGCGTGAGCCGGCGGGCGCGGGGACCGGTGCTCGCGCCGGGCGGGCACGGCGGCCAAGCCCCGGCTGCGCTCCTCGAGGAGGACCCGCAGGCGGACTCGAGACGGCGGCGCCCTGCCCCGTGGCGCGACTGGAGAGTGCTCGCGGCGGGCCTTCTCGCCCTCACCGCCGCGCTCGTCATCGCCTTTCGCTGACCCGGGCCGGCCGGCTCAAGCGGCCGTCAACGCAATGGCAGCTCGATTCGCCTCGACGACCGTGATGGCGGTCATGTTGAGGATACGCCGCACCGTCGCCGCCTCGGTGAGGATGTGCGCCGGGGCCGCGCAGCCGAGCAGCATGGGTCCGATGGCGACGTTGTGTCCGGCGGCGGTCTTCAGCAGGTTATAGGCGATGTTGGCGCTGTCGAGCGTCGGGCACACGAGCAGGTTGGCGCTGCCGTGCAGGGTACTGTCGCGCAGCGTCGCGGCCCGCAGCGCCTCATCGAGCGCGCCGTCGCCGTGCATCTCACCGTCCACCTCGAGCTCGGGCCGGTGCTCGTGAATGAGCGCGAGCGCTCGGCGCATCTTGAGCGCGGACGGCGCATCGCTCGAGCCGAAATTCGAGTGCGACAGGAGCGCCACCTTCGGTACCAGGCCGAAGGCGCACAGCTGCTCGGCCGCGAGCGCGGTGATCTCACAGATCTCCTCCGCGCTCGGATCGAGATTCACATGGGTGTCGACGATGAACACCTGACGCCCCGGCAGCACCAGCCCGCACATGGCGCCGTAAACGTTGACGCCGGCCTTGCGCCCGAGCACCTGATCGATGTAATGCAGATGGCGACCGGTGGTCGAGATGGTGCCGCAGATGAGTCCGTCGGCCTCCCCCTTCTTGAGCAGCATCGCCGCAATCAACGTCGTCCGTCGCCGCATCTCGAGCTTCGCGTACTGCGCGGTGACCCCCTGGCGCTCCGTCAGCCGATGATAGGACTGCCAGTACTCGCGATAGCGGTCGTCGTGCTCCGGATTGACGACGCTCACGTGCTCACCGACGCGAATGCGCAGGCCGGCGCGCTGGATGTTGCGCTCGATGACGGCGGGACGACCCACCAGGATCGGCGTCGCGAGCCGCTCATCGACCGCCATCTGCACGGCGCGCAGCACCCGCTCGTCCTCGCCCTCGGCGTACACGATGCGGCTGCGCTCGGCGCTGACGGTGCGAGCGGCGGCAAAGATCGGCTGCATGAGCGTGCCGCTGTGGTAGACGAACTGCTCCAGCCGACGGCTGTAGGCCTCGAAGTCCGTGATCGGCCGGGTCGCCACTCCCGATTGCATCGCGGCCTGCGCAACGGCCGGTGCGATCTTCACGATGAGGCGGGGATCGAAGGGTTTCGGGATCAGATACGACGGACCAAAGGTCAGGTCCTCGAGGCCGCCATAGGCGGCGGCCACGACGTCGCTTTGCTCCTGGCGTGCGAGCTCGGCCAGTGCGTGAACGGCGGCGATCTCCATCGGCCGCGTGATGGTGGTCGCACCCACATCGAGCGCGCCGCGGAAGATGAAAGGGAAGACCAGGACGTTGTTCACCTGATTGGGGTAATCGCTGCGCCCCGTCGCGATGACCGCATCGGGGCGCGCCTCGATCGCGACCTGCGGCAGGATCTCGGGGGTCGGATTGGCGAGCGCCAGGATCAGCGGCCGCGGCGCCATCTTGCGCACGAGCTCGGGGGTGAGGACACCGCCCGCCGACAGACCCAGGAACACGTCGGCATCCCCGATGATGTCGGCGAGCGTGCGGGCGCGGGTGGGCTGGGCAAAGCGTGCTTTTTCCGGATCCATGAGCTCGGTGCGGCCCTCGAACACGACGCCCGCGAGATCCGACAACCAGACATTGGAGCGCGCAAGCCCGAGGTCGATGAGCAGATCGACACAGGCGAGCGCGGCCGCGCCGGCGCCGCTCACCACGAGCTTCACGCGTCCGATCTCCTTGCCGATCACCTTCAGGCCATTCAACACCGCCGCACCCACGGTGATGGCGGTACCGTGCTGATCGTCGTGGAACACCGGGATGCGCATGCGCGCTCTGAGCTCGCGCTCGACGATGAAGCACTCGGGCGCCTTGATGTCCTCGAGATTGATCGCGCCGAACGTGGGCTCGAGCGCGGCAATCACCTCGATGAGCTTTTTGGGATCGCTCTGCTCGATCTCGATGTCGAACACATCGATCCCCGCGAACTTCTTGAAGAGGACCGCCTTGCCCTCCATGACCGGCTTGGCCGCGAGCGGCCCGATCGTGCCCAGGCCGAGCACGGCGCTGCCATTGGTGATCACACCGACGAGATTGCCGCGTGCGGTGTAACGGACGGCGCTCAGGGGATCGGCGACGATGGCGCGGCACGCCTCGGCGACCCCGGGCGAGTAGGCGAGCGCAAGATCGCTCTGCGTGAGGAGCTGTTTCGTCGGGGTGATGGAGATCTTGCCGGGGACCGGAAACTCGTGGTAATCGAGCGCGGCCTGCTTGCGGTCGTGCATTCCGGGTGCCTGTATCTGCCAGGAAAAACCCGAGAAGGATAACAAGTTTGGCCGCGGGCGGAGATCAAGCCGCCGTCAACCCGCACAGGGTCCGATTCGTTATGCTCGCGTGCCTGTGCACTAACGATTCCTTGCCGGAGATGCCACCATGAGCCGCTCATCCTTTGGCCGACGCGCCGCCGCGCCGCTCGGCCTCCTCGCCGCCCTGCTCACCCTGCTGCCCGTAGCGTCCGGATCTGCCGAGCAGAGCGGCGCCGCGACCGCCCCCGGGATCTGGCAACAGCACAAGATGTCGTTTCAATTCATAGGTTTCACGTCGACCTACTCGTGCGATGGCCTCGCCGACAAGCTGCGCATCTTGCTGCTCGCCGCCGGCGCCCGAAAGGACGTGAAGTCGACCCCAGGGGTCTGCGCGCGCGGATTCGGCGAGCCCGACAAGTTCGCGCGCGCCGATCTTCTCTTCTACACGCTGCAGCCCGCAGCCCCCACGGACTCCGGGAGCGTGCCCGGGATCTGGCGCCCAGTCGCCCTGTCCGACCGCTCCCCGCTGGAGCTGCGCTCGGGGGATTGCGAGCTGGTCGATCAGTTTCGCGCGGAGGTGTTGAAGAATTTCACGACGCGCAGCCTCGTGAACAACACGAGCTGCATTCCGCACCAGGAATCCGGCTCGCGCATCGATGTGCGGTTCGAGGTCTTCACCGTCGCGCAGCCCGCCAAGCCCGGAAGGCCCGCACCGCCCGCGCCCTGACGGCGATCCCCACCGTCGACCCCGCGGCGCCGGCCGCTACGGGCCGCCGGGCGTTCCGGCCGCCGGCTCATCGCGAGCCGGCGGCAGCGCGCATCTACTTCTCTGCGCCGTAGCCGTTCTCAGCAGCAATCTGCCGCGCCGCCTTCAGATGCTTCTCCAGGGTGGGAAGCGTCTTCTTGGCCCATGCTTTTGCATCCGCATCCTGTCCCGAATTGATCTCCTTGCGGAACAGGGAGATCACTTCCTCGTGATCCTTGATCTGCCCGTGGATGTAGGACTTGTCGTAGGCGCCGCCCGAGAGCACGTCGAGCTTGGTCTTCTCGGCGGCCTCGCCGACGCTCGGCGTGGTCGGCAGCTTGATGTTCTTGGTCGCGGCGAGCTCCTTGAGCTCATCGTTGGCCTTCGTGTGGTCGGTGACCATCATCTGGCCAAAATCCTTCACCTTCTGGTTGTCGGCTTTTTGCACCGCCTGCTGACCGGCGGAAACTTCGGCAATGCCTGCCTCCGCCGCATTCTTGTAGAAGCTGGCATCGGGGTCGTCTGCCGCGACGGCAGCGAGCGGTGCCAGGGCCAGTGAGGCGAGCAATGCCACGATGTATCTCATGAGTCTCTCCTTGGAGTTCATCTGGGAGTTCGTTAGGTGTGTGCGCTCCGGGCAGAGCGTCGAAAAGCGTCAAGATTATTTTCGGCGCTGCACGTCAGTGTTAAGCTCGTGGGACCCTGAATAGGGGTCGGAAAAGGACCGAAATCCTGACGGCGCAGGCCGACAGCTCCCCGGGTTCGGCCCCTACAGTATCGATTTCAAGTGCCCGCGTAGCGTGCAACGCCGGCGGCGTCGGACGATTCGTGCTTCAGACGAGAGTATTCGGTTCTTCGCATTCCAACGATGGGCGAATGACGGTGGCGCATCCCGCATGTGCCGCACCCGGGGTCCTGCACCGCCCGAATTGGGTGACCGTCTCCGCCCTGTCCTTCGAGATACAGGCCTAGAGCATGTGGATCGTCAGAATCGCCCTGCAGCGGCCCTACACCTTCATCATGCTGGCCGTGTTGATCGTGCTGCTCGGCGTGAACGCAATCCTGCACATGCCCACCGACATCTTTCCCAACATCAAGATCCCGATCGCGGCCGTGATTTGGCGCTACAGCGGTCTGCTGCCCGAGGAAATGGCCGATCGCATCGTGCTGTTCTCCGAGCGCACCGCGCAGACGGTCGTGAACGATGTGGAGCACACCGAGTCGCAGTCGGTCAACAGCACCTCGGTGGTGAAGTACTTCTTCCAGCCGAATGCCAACCAGGATCTGTCCCTGGCGCAGATCATCGCCGTGTCGCAGACGCAGCTGCAGTCCGCGCCGCCCGGGACCACGCCCCCCTTCGTGCTCTCGTACAACGCCTCGAGCGTGCCCATCCTGCAGCTGGCCCTGTCGAGCGAGACCATTCCCGAGCAGGACATCTTCGATCTCGGCAACAACATCCTGCGCACCCAGCTCGCGACGGTGGCGGGAGCCTCCATTCCCTACCCCTATGGCGGCAAGCAGCGGCAGGTGCAGGTGGATCTCGATCCGGCCGCGCTGCGCGCACGTGGGCTTGCCGCCAGCGACGTCGTCACCGCGATCGGCCAGCAGAACCTCATCCTGCCGGCCGGCACCGAGAAGATCGGGGGGCGCGAGTACTTCATCAAGCTCAACGCGAGCCCGCTGCAGATCGAGCAGCTCAACGACCTGCCGGTGCGCCGCACGGCGGGCGGCGTAACCTACGTGCACGACGTCGCGCACGTGCGCGACGGCTATCCGCCGCAGACCAACATCGCACGGCTCGATGGCAAGCGCGCGATCGTGATGAACGTGCTGAAGACGGGCGGCGCTTCCACACTCGACATCATCAAGGGGATCAACGAGAAGCTGCCCCCGGTGCGCGCCATCATGCCGCCCGGGGTCAAGGTCGAGGCGATCAGCGATCAGTCGATCTTCGTGCGCGCCGCAATCGGCGGGGTGATCCGCGAGGGCGTGATTGCCGCAGCGCTCACCGGACTGCTCATCCTGCTGTTCCTCGGCAGCTGGCGCAGCACCCTCATCATCACCATCTCGATTCCGCTGTCGATCCTCACCTCGATCGCCTGCCTCGCCGCACTCGGCGAGACGATCAACATCATGACCCTGGGGGGCCTCGCCCTCGCCGTGGGCATCCTCGTCGACGATGCGACCGTGACCATCGAGAACATCAACTTCAATCTCGAGCACGGCAAGGACGTCGAGCAGGCGATCCTCGACGGCGCACACCAGATCGCATTGCCCGCGCTGGTCTCGACGCTCTCGATCTGCATCGTGTTCGTGCCGATGTTTCAGCTCGCCGGCATCGCGAAGTACCTGTTCATCCCGCTCGCCGAGGCCGTGGTGTTCGCGATGCTCGCCTCCTATCTGCTCTCGCGCACGCTGATCCCGACGCTCGCGAAGTTCTGGCTGAAACGCAAGGACGCCTCGCAGGATCGCCGGCGGGGGGCGCTCACGCGCTTCCAGGAGGGCTTCGAGCAGCGTTTCGAGAGGCTGCGCGATCGCTACCGGGAGCTGCTCTCGCTCGCACTCGACAGCGGCTGGCGCTTCGCGCTCGTATTCCTCCTCGCCATGGCGGCAAGCGCGCTGCTCGCCTTTCCGATCGGGCCCCTGCCCGGTCTCGGCCAGGACTTCTTTCCCTCCGTCGATGCGGGCCAGCTGAAGCTGCACTTCCGGGCGCCCACCGGCACACGCATCGAGCAGACGGCGGCGCTCGCCGACCAGGTGGAGCAGACGATCCGGCAGTCCATCCCGCCTGATCAGATCACCTCGATCGTCGACAACATCGGCCTGCCTTACAGCGGCATCAATCTCTCCTACAGCACCTCGGCGCCCGTCGGTCCGAGCGACGTCGACGTGTTCATCAATCTGGCACGGCATCACTCCTCGATCTACGACTATCAGCGGGAGCTGCGCATCAAGCTGGCGGCGCTCTATCCCTCGACGCAGTTCGCTTTCCTGCCCGCGGACATCGTCAGTCAGATCCTGAACTTCGGACTGCCCTCGCCGATCGATGTGCAGATCACCGGCCAGAACGTCGATGCCAACCGCGCGTTCATGCAGCATCTGCTGCCGAAGCTGGTCGCCATCCCGGGCGCGGTCGACCTGCACATCCAGCAGGCCTACGACTATCCGCAGATCAACGTCGACGTCGACCGCAGCAAGGCGGAGCTCCTGGGTCTCACGCAGCAGAACGTCGCCTCCAACATGCTCGTCTCGCTCTCGGGGAGCTTTCAGACCAGCCCGTCCTTCTGGATCGACCCGAAGACCGGCACGCAGTACAACGTCGTCTCGCAGACACCCCAGTACCGGCTGCAATCGCTCAACGATCTCGGCAACACGCCGCTCAGCCAATCGGTGGGCTCGACGCCCGCCGCATCCGGCACCTCGCAGGTGCTGTCCAATGTCGCGCTCATGCATCGAAGCGTCGCGCCGGCGGTCGTCAGCCACTACAACTCGCAGACCGCCTTCGACATCTACGGCACGGTTCAGGATGCCGACCTCGGATCGGTGGCCGCCCAGTTCAAGCAGGTGATCGATGACTCACGCAAGGACCTCCCGAAGGGCTCGCAATTGCGCTTGAAGGGTCAGGTCGAGACGATGCATCAATCCTTCAACGGGCTGCTCATCGGCCTGGCGGCCGCGATCGTGCTGGTCTACATGCTGATCGTGGTCAATTTCCAATCCCTCCTCGATCCGCTCATCATCATCACCGCGCTGCCCGCCGCTCTTTCCGGAATCGTCTGGATGCTCTTTCTGACCCACACCACCGTGAGCGTGCCCGCCCTGACGGGCGCCATCATGTGCATGGGGGTCGCAACCGCAAACAGCGTGCTGGTGATCAGCTTCGCGCGCGAGCAGATGAACGAGGGCAAGGATGCGCGCGAGGCGGCGCTCAACGCCGGATACACGCGTCTGCGGCCGGTGATCATGACCGCCGCCGCGATGATCATCGGCATGATTCCGATGGCGCTCGGTCTCGGCGAGAGCGGCGAGCAGAACGCGCCCCTGGGCCGCGCCGTCATCGGCGGGCTGATCTTCGCCACGGTCGCCACCCTGATCTTCGTGCCGACCGTGTTCAACCTCGTTCATGGGCGCCGGCGCGGCGGCGCTCTCGCACCCCCGGAGCCCGCCCATGACTGAGCCCTCGCGTCACGTGCCCGCGCCCCCGGATCCGCTGCTCGCCGGGGCCGAGCCCGATGCCGAGCGCGTGCGCGAGCTCAAGGGCAAGGTGCGCCGCTTCGCGCTGATCGCCGCCGTCGTGGCGCTCGTGCTGGCCGCGTGGGGCGTGACCAGCCGGATTCATGCGCGCTCGCAGCTGCGCAAGACCTCGGCCGAGAACGCGCTCATCACCGTGGCGACCGCGAAACCGACGCTCGGCGGGGCGGACGCCGAGCTGGTGCTGCCCGGAATCGTGCAGGCCTACATCGAGTCGCCGATCTATGCGCGGACCAACGGCTACCTGAAGAGCTGGCGCACGGACATCGGCGCTCACGTGCACCGCGGTGAACTGCTCGCGGAAATCGACACGCCCGAAGTCGACCGGCAACTCTCCCAGGCGCGGGCCGATCTCGCCACCGCGCAGGCGAATCTCGATCTGGCCGTGCTCACCAATCAGCGCTGGCAGGGCCTGCTCAAGACCCAGTCGGTCTCGCAGCAGGACGCCGACAACAAGGCGGGCGATGCCGCCGCGAAGCTCGCCACCGTCGACTCGGCCCGGCAGAACGTCAAGCGGCTCGAGGACCTCGAGTCCTTCAAGCGGGTGCTCGCCCCGTTCGATGGCGTGGTGACGGCGCGCAACACCGACATCGGCTATCTGATCAACGCCGGCCAGACACCGGGGTCGGAGCTGTTTCGCATGTCGGACCTACACCGCCTGCGCATCTATGCGCAGGTTCCCGAGGCTTATGCGGGGGCGGCAACCACCGGCCTGAAAGGGGAGTTGTACTTCATGGAACGGCCGGGCCAGGTGTTCTATGCCGACGCGGTGCGCACCTCGCGCGCGCTCGATCCCAGCGCGCGCACGCTGCAGGTCGAGCTGGATCTGGACAACGACAAGGCCGATCTGCTGCCCGGCTCCTATGCCGACATCCACTTCAAGCTGCCGGAGAGCAGCGCGACGCTGCGCCTGCCGGCGAACACCATCCTGTTCCGCAATACGGGGCTGCAGGTTGCGACGGTGCAGCACGGCGACACCATCCAGCTCAAATACGTCATTCAGGGGCGGGATTTCGGCAAGACCATCGAGATCCTGTCGGGGCTCGACCCGAACGATGAGGTCGTCGTGAATCCTCCGGACTCGATCGCGGATGGCGCGCGCGTGCGCATCGCGCCGCCGCCCCCGCGGGGCTCGAGCCCGAGCCCCGCGCCGGGAACCAAGCCCTCATGAGCGGCATCGCCCGCCTCACCGTGCTGTCGACGCTCGCGGGGGCCGCGGCGTGCTCCTTCGCGCCCCACTACGAGGTCCCGTCGAGCGCCGCGCCGCCGCCGAGCTACAAGGAGCAGGCCGGCTGGCAGCGCGCGACGCCGCAGGACGCGGTGGCGCGCGGGGAGTGGTGGACGCTGTTCGCCGATGCGGATCTCAATCGCCTGGAGGAGAAGCTGCACAGCGACAACCTCTCGCTCAAGGCGGCCGTCGCGCGGCTCGACCAGGCCCGGGCGCAGTACCGCATCGCGCGCGCCGATCTGTTCCCGACGATCACCGCGGGTGGGTCGGCGACGCGCGAGAAGTTCTCGGTCAATGCGCCGCGCTCGTTGCCGGGTTTTGCCACCACCTACAACGACTTCGTCGCACAGGGCGATGTGTCGTACGAGCTCGATCTGTGGGGCCGGGTGCGCAATGCGGTCGCGGCGGCGCGCGCCAATACACAAGCGAGCGCGGCCGATCTCGCCGTCGTGGAGCTCTCGCTGCGCGCCGAGCTCGCGGTGGACTACTTCACGCTGCGCACCGACGATGCGCAGATTCAGGTGCTCGACGAGACGACCCAGGCTTACGGGCGCTCGCTCGAGCTCACTTCCAATCTGTTCAAGGGCGGAGGCGCTGCGCTCAGCGATGTCGCCCAGTCACAGGCGCAGCTCGAGACCGCCAACACCCAGGCGGCCGAGATTCGTCTGCAACGTGCCCAGACCGAGCATGCCATCGCCGTGCTGGTCGGGGAAAATCCGTCGAGCTTCTCGCTGCCCTCGAGCCCGCTGCCGCTGTCGATCGCGCCCCCGCCGCTCGATCCCGGCATGCCCTCGGCGCTGCTCGAGCGCCGACCCGACATCGCCGAGGCCGAGCGGCGCGTAGCCGCGGCGAATGCGCAGATCGGGGAGGCGCGAGCAGCGTACTTTCCGCAGTTCAAGCTGCTCGGGGACGGGGGCGTCGAGAGCACGCACACCGGCAACTGGTTCAGCGCGCCGAGCGAGATCTGGGCATTGGGTCCGCAAGTGTCCTTGCCGATCTTCGAGGGAGGCCGGCTGGTCGCAGCTACTGCTCAAGCCAAGGCCGCGTTCCGGGAGCAGGCGGCCAATTATCGCAACACCGTGCTCGCGGCCTATCAGGACGTCGAGGACAATCTGGCGGCCCTGCGCCAGCTGCAACGCGAGAGCGAGACGCAGGCGGCGGCGGTGCAGGCGACGGCCACCGCGCTCGATCAGGCGCAGAAGCGCTACGAGGCGGGCATCGTCACGTATCTCGAGGTCGCCACCGCACAGACCGCAGCGCTGCAGGCGCAGCTCGCGGCGGTCAGCATCCAGGCGCGGCGCATGAGCTCCGCCGTGCTGCTCGTGAAAGCGCTCGGCGGCGGCTGGCAGAGCCCGCGCTCCTCCCTGGCCGCCGCTCAATCTCAAGCTCAATCTCACTAGCAGCGGCGCCTAGCGGCTGCATTTGCGCTTGAGCAGTCCTTGCGCCGACGGATCAACCGCGTTGCCGGCGATGAGCTTATCGACGTAAGCGCAATCGACATGAAAGCGCCCATTCGCCGGCATGAGCTTGGGCTGCGCGTCCGGGGTGTGATCCGCGCCGTGCTCGTTGAGCAGAATCCAGACCCAGGGAGAGGCCACCTCACCGGTCGGAAGCCCGAGCACGAGGTAACCCGACTTCTCCGGATGGCTCACGAGGAGCGGCGCCTCGGGCGAGCGGTCGCTGCGATGCTGCTCCTCGATGTCCTGCAGCACGGTCCAGGGCGTGCCTTTGCCCGGCTGCGGCTGCACCGGATGCTGACGGTACCAGAGGAGTGCGAACGTCGCGGCAAACACGCCGATGAACACGGCCAGGATCAGCCTGGAGGAGCTCTCTCGGCCCGGCGCCGAGGCCGGGCTCATGCGGCGTTGTCCGCCTCGACCTTCTTGACCGCCGGACGTGCGCGAATGCGCGTCGTGTGGGCGGCGATCGCCGGCAGGCGCGCCTCGAGCTGCGCGGGCTCCGGGTACCACGAGACGAGCATGTAAAGATAAGAATCCGCGATCGAGTAGGACTCGCCGAGCACATAGGGGCTGAGCCTCTGGGCGATGACGCTCGTGTGCTCGATGAAATCCGCCATGCCCTGGCGGCGGATCGCCTCGGCGTCCGCCTCGCCGCGCGTCGAGTAGCGCGCCGAGTAGAAGATGCGCAAGCACGCCTCATAGAGGTTCGCCGACAGAAACACCATCCATTGCAGGAACTCGCCATGGCGCGGGGTACCCGGCTCGGGCGCGAGCCGCGCCTGCGGGTGCACGAGCGCGAGATGAATCAGAATCGCGGCCGACTCGGCGAGGATCGTACCCTCGGGGAGCTTGAGCGCCGGGACCCGCCCGGCGGGGTTGAGCCTGCGGTAGTGGGCGACGGCCTCGGGCTCGCGGCCCACCCAGACCCGCTCGTAAGGCGCGCCGATCTCCTCGAGCGCAATCTGCACCGCCACCGAGCCCGAGCCGGGCCTGCCGTAGAGCACGTAAGATGGATCCATGGACTCGAACTTCCTGCTGGGATGAGCGAGTATAGACAAACGGCGCCGCGACGCACACTCATGGAGAAAGCCATGCTCGAGGACACGCGCACCCAGGATCCCATGAGAAGCGAGGAGCGACGGCTGCGGGCGGAGCTCGCCGACTTCTACCACCTGGTCGACCATCTCGGCTGGACCGAGCTCATCTTCAATCACATCTCGGTGCGCCTGCCGGGGCCACAGCATCGCTATCTCGTCAACCCGTTCGGCCTCAACTACAGCGAAGTGACGCCCGAGAACCTCCTCAAGGTGAGCGTCACCGGCGAGCTCGTCGAGCCCTCGAAGTATCCTGCAAACCCCGCCGGGTTTGCGTTGCACGGGGCGATCCACGAGCATCGTCCCGACGTCGCCTGCGTCGCCCACACGCACACCACCGCCGTGTCGGCGGTCGCCATGAAGCGCGCAGGTCTTGATTGCAACAACTTCTACGGTGCGCAGCTCGCCGGGCGCGTGGCCTATCACGACTTCGAGGGCATCACGCTCTACGCGGAGGAGCGGCCGCGCATGCTCGCGAGCCTCGGCGACAAGCACGTGCTGATCCTGCGCAATCACGGCGTCGCCGTGTGCGAGCGCGATATTCCGAGCACCTTCCTGCTGCTCTGGGCGGTGCAGCGGGCAGCGGAGATCCAGTGTGGGGCTGGGCAAATTCCCGGCGAGAACTGCGTGCTGAGCGATGAGGTGCGCGCGCGCTGCCGGGCGTCCTCGAGCGATCTCGGCGCGCAGATCCAGGTCGCGCGCATCACCTTCGATGCGCTCGTACGCCGCATGAAAGCCGCGCGGCGCTAGACTTTTGATCCTTCGGGGAGATCGCGGCCGCCGTGCGGCGGGCCGGGGCCTGGCCGCCGACCTGGCGAGCGGCGCGCTCGCGTTCCTCGCCTTGCCCATCGCGCTCGCGTTCCCCATTGCGCTCGGCCTCGCCCTCGCACCGCTCCCCGCGCTCGCCGCGAGCCCGCCCGGCGCCCTCGAGAGCGGCCCGAGCGCACCGTGCGCGGAGCGGGCGGCCCACACCGAGATCGTGCGCGACGAGTGGGGCATCGCCCATGTGTACGGCCGCAGCGATGCCGATGCGGTCTTCGGCGCGCTCTATGCGCAGGCCGAGGATGATTTTGGACGCATCGAGCACAACTACCTCGCGGCGCTCGGCCGGCGCGCCGAGGCGGAGGGCGAGAGCGCTCTGTATGCGGATCTGCGGCAACGGCTGTTCGTCGATCCCGCGCAGCTGCGCGCGCTGCATGCGCGCAGTCCCGCCTGGCTGCGGGCACTGATGCAGGGCTGGGCCGACGGGCTCAACTGCTTCCTGGCAACTAATCCGCAGGTCGAGCCGCGCGTGCTCCAGCATTTCGAGCCGTGGATGACGCTCGCCTTCACCGAGGGCAGCATCGGCGGAGACGTCGAGACCGTCGACCTCGAGGCGCTGGCGCGCTTCTATGGCCCGCCGGCCGGCGCCCGCCGCGCGAGCGCCGCAGGGCGCGTCGCGCTCGAGGGAGCTCGGGCGATCGCGCGGGCCGAGCGCGCGGCCCCGACGAGCGGCGGCTCGAACGGCTTTGCGCTGGCACCGAGCCGCACCGCCTCGGGACATGCCCTCCTCTGGATCAACCCGCACACCTCGTTCTACTTTCGCGCCGAGATGCAGATCGCGAGCGAGTCGGGACTCGATGTGTACGGCGCGCTCACCTGGGGGCAGTTCTTCGTCTATCAGGGCTTCAACGCGCGCAACGGCTGGATGCACACCTCTTACGGCGGCGATGCGATCGATGAGTACGCCGAGGATGTGCTGCGGCAAGGCGGGCAGCTCCGCTACCGCTATGGCACGGGCACACGCCCGCTGCGCAGCCGCCGCATCGCGCTCCTCGTGCGCACGCCGACCGGGCTCGCAACGCGCCGCTTCACCGTGTACCGCTCCCATCACGGCCCCATCGTGCGCTCGCAGGCCGGGCGATGGATTGCCGTCAGGATGCTCGAGGATCCGGTGCACGCGCTCGAGCAGTCCTTCCTGCGCACGCGCACCGCCGACTATGTCTCCTTTCGTCGCGTGCAGACGATGCGCACCGACACCTCGAACAACACCGTGTACGCCGATGCCGACGGCACGATTGCGTACTTTCACGGCAACTTCATCCCGCGGCGCGATCCGCGCTTCGACTACACGCATCCGGTGCCGGGGAGCGATCCCGCCACCGAATGGCACGGCGCGCACGCGCTCGAGGAGACGATCACGCTTCTCAATCCGCCGAATGGCTGGATCGAGAACACCAACAACTGGCCCTTCTCCGCGGCGGGCGCGGCGAGCCCGAAGCGCGAGGACTATCCGCGTTACATGTGGACGCGCGGCGAGAATCCGCGCGGCTTGCACGCGGTCGAGGTGCTCGAGCCGTTGCATGATGCGACCCTCGAGAAGCTCATCGCCGCGGGTTACGACCCGCATCTCAACGCCTTCGACGAGCTGCTGCCGCCGCTGATGGCCGCCTATGAGCGCTTGGACGCCGGCGATCCGCGCCGCGCGCGCTTGAGCGCGGCCATCGAGAGTTTGCGCCGCTGGGATCGACGCTCGAGTGTCGAGTCCATGCCCACCGCGCTCGCGATCTACTGGGGTCAGGCGCTCGTCGATCGCAAGGGTGCGGAGGCGCGTGCGGCCGAGGAGCCGGTGTTCGACTTCCTGGTGGGCGCGACCAGCGATGCCGAGCGCATCGCCGCCCTCGAGGAGGCCCTCGCGCGCCTCACGCGCGACTTCGGACGCTGGCGCATCGGCTGGGGAGAGATCAATCGCTACCAGCGGCTCGATGATGCCATCGAGCCGCACTTCGACGATGCTGCACCGAGCTGGCCGGTCGGCTTCGCGCCCTCGCAGTGGGGCTCGCTCGCTTCCTTCGATGGGTCGGGACCGCGCACCACGAAACACCTGTTCGGCTCGGTCGGCAACAGCTTCGTCGCCGCCGTCGAGTTCGGCCCCACGGTGCGCGCGAAGGCGGTGCTGACGGGCGGAGAGAGCGGGCATCCGGGCGCGGCGCACTTCACCGATCAAGCCGCGCTCTACTGCGAAGGTCGGCTGCGCGATGTGCATTTCACTCGTGAGGACGTGCTCGCCCATGCCGAGCGCCGCTACCATCCCGGAGAGCCGTGATGCTTGACATAACCGTTTTGAGAGCGCCGCGCCCCACACGGCATGCCCGGCGACCGCCCCGCATAATGCCGATCGATGCCCGGCCGTACGGAGACGATCAGGGCGTCCGTCGGTGGAAGCCGCGCGCACGGATGCGCGCGCATCTTTCAGGGTGCACGTGCCCATGAGGACCGCCCGGCTCGCCGCGACGGCGCTCGGCGCACTCGCCCTGCTCCTGTTCCTCGTCCTCGCGGCGCTTGCCGGGATCGGCAGCGCCAGCCTGCCGCAACTCGAGGGTCGCGCGCACCTGGCGGGCTTGAGCGCCCCGCTCTCGGTCGAGCGCGACCACGACGGCGTGCCGACGCTGCGCGCCCGCAACCGCCGCGACCTCGCGCGAGCGCTCGGCTATCTGCACGGCGAGGACCGCTTCTTTCAGATGGATCTCCTGCGCCGCGCCGCGGCCGGTGAGCTCTCCGCGCTCTTTGGTCCGGTCGCGCTCAAGGCCGATCGGAGCTTGCGCGTACACCGCTTCCGCAGCGTCGCGCGCTCGATCGTCGAGGGGCTCGATGCACCCTCGCGCGCGCTGCTCGATGCCTATGTCGAGGGTGTGAACGCGGGCCTCGGATCACTCGCGAGCGAACCGCCCGAATACTGGGTGCTCGGCGCGAAGCCCAAGGCGTGGAGCGCCGAGGACACGGTGCTGTGCGTGCACGCGATGTTCCTCGACCTCCAGGACTCGGCCGGGCACCTGCAGCTGCAACGCGGACTGTTGCGCGCGACGCTGCCGCCCGCTGCCTGGAAGCTCATCGAGGCCGGTGCACCCGAGTGGGACGCCGCGATCGATGGCTCACGCAGTGCCGAGCCGGTGCTGCCCACCGCACAGGAGTACGATCTGCGCGCCTATCCTGCGGGTCTGCCCGTGGACCCCCCTCCCCACTTCGTGCGTGAGGTCGATCTCGGCAGCAACAACTGGGCCGTGGCCGGGATGCACACCGCCCGCGGCGGCGCGGTGCTCGCAAACGACATGCACCTCACCTTTCGCGTACCGATCATCTGGTATCGCGCGCGCCTCATCGTCGAGCCCGCCGCCGCATCGCCGGACGCCGGCGCGATGCCCCTCGCCGTGACGGGCGTGACGCTGCCGGGCAGTCCCGGGATCGTCGCGGGCAGCAACGGCTCGATCGCGTGGGGGTTCACCAACAGCTACGGTCAGTACTCGACCCTCATCCGCCTAGTGCCGGTCGCGGACGACCCCAACGCCTATGCCACGGCCGCCGGGCCGCAGAAGCTCGTGCCGGTCGATGAGCTGATCGAGGTGAAAGGCGCTGCGCCCGAGCACCTCGTCGTCGAGACGACTCCCTGGGGGCCGGTCGTGGGTCGCGATTGGGAAGGCAAGGATCTCGTGCTCGACTGGACCGCGCACGATCCGGCGGCAACGAACCTGCGGCTCATCGAGCTCGAGACGGCGCGCTCCGCGCAGGCGGCGCTCGAGCTCGGCGCCGGGTTCGGCATGCCGGGACAGAATCTTCTCGTCGCCGACCGCGCAGGGCACATCGGCTGGACCATCGCCGGGCGCATACCGCACCGTGACCCTGCGCAGGTCGTGCCGCAGCTCTCGACCGAGGCATCGCTTGGATTTCAGGGCTGGGTGTCGCCCGAGGAGCAGCCGCGGGTGCTCGACCCGCCGGGCGGCCTGCTCTGGTCGGCGAACGCACGAGTCGTGGGCGGCGAGGCCGCGCAGCTCATCGGTGACGATGGCCTCGATCGCGGCGCGCGCGCCGGACAGATCGCCGAGGACCTGCGCGCGGCGCCGCGCCCGTTCGCCCCCCGCGACAGTCTCGCCATCCAGCTCGACGATCGGGCGCGCTTTCTCGAGCGCTGGCGCGCGCTCCTCGGAAAGGTGATCGCGCTCGAGCGCGCACGCGGCGATGAAACGCAGGCGGCCGCCGCGGCGGTGCTTGCGACCTGGAGCGGGCATGCGCTGCCGGGCGATGCCGCCTTTCGCTGGGTGCGCCAGTTCCGCGCCGAAGTGGAGACGCGTGTGTTCTTCATGCTCATCGCGCCGGCGCGCCAGCGTGCGCCGGCTTTCGAGTTCGAGCTGCCGAGTTCCTTCGAGGGACCCTTGTGGAGACTGCTCGAAGCGCGTCCGGCCCATCTCCTCGCAGCGAGCTATGCCGACTGGGATGCGCTCTTGCGCGACGCGCTGCACGCGAGCGAGGCAGTGCCCCCGTCCTGTCGCGATCTGGCCCACTGCACCTGGGGTGCGGTCAACGCCGTGCACATCGAGCATCCGCTGGCGCGCGCCCTGCCGCTGATCGCACCGCTCCTCGACATGCCCGGGGTCGAGGTGCCGGGAGCGCATCACGACATGCCGCGCATTCAGGGACCCGATTACGGCGCCTCGGAGCGTTTCAGCGTCACGCCGGGTGAGGAAGCGCAGGGCTACTTTCACATGCCCGGAGGTGAGAGCGCGCATCCGTTCTCGCCCTATTACCGCGCGGGATTTGCCGCCTGGCGCGAGGGCCTCGCGACCCCGTTCCTGCCGGGCGCGCTCGAGCACACGCTCGTGCTCGAGCCCTGATGCGGGCGCCCCTCGAGCCCCCGCAAATTCGCGCTGCGCAGCCGCCCTACTCGTTGGATGATGGATCGGTCGGCGGGACGGCGCCCGCGCCCGCAACGGGCGCGGGTGCGCCGGCGGGCGCCTGCGCGGACTTCGGCGCAAAGACTTCCGCACCCACGCAGCCACGGCCTTCCGTGCAGATCTGATTGACGGGACACGCGACGGGCTTGCCCCGCACGCAGCCGCGCTCATCGGCGCCCGGCGCGCGCGGCGCGCACCGCTCGCGTCCGTTGCAGGCGCGCCCGTCGTCGCAATCCGCATCGGTCGAGCAACTCATCGTGCTTGCATCGCGCGCCTCGCTCGCGAGCTCGCCCTGGCGATGCAGCTGTCCGGACAGGGTGGTTGCCAGCAGAAGGTGCGCGGGCGCATGCCCGGCCGCAAGATCGACATCGGCGGCAGCCACCTGCCAGGGCGGCGCGGCCGGGCTCACCGCACGATAATAGAGGCTGAAGCGCTCGACGCGGCGCGGATCGAGGGGCTCGTTGAGCGTGATCGGGAGGGTGCGCGTGGTCTCGCGCGGCCAGCCCTCGCCGTGCGTCAGGGGGAGCTTGCGCAGTCCGCCGCCGATCTCATAGATCCGCAGCTCCACGTAGCTGCCGGCGAGGAGGTCGGTGGTGCCGTTGACGATACGCACTTGCAGCTGCGAGACCGGCTCGCCGGCGCTCGCGGCCACCGCCAGCAGCGCGCCGAGAAGCGCGCCCAGGGAAAGCCACGACCGATGAATGAGGAACGGCTGTCGAGTCATGGCGCTCTCCCGCGGATGTTGATCCCGCCCGATTACCGCGCGCGATCATAGCCCATTCGCCCGAGGCGCCCGCAAGCAACCGGCGCACACCCCGCGCAGCGTCTCTCGTGCCGCTCGAAGTTAACTTATTTCAGGCCGCGATACTTCATCATGGCCTCGATGCTCGGGGCGCGGCCGCGCCAGGCGACGTACATCGCATCGAGATCCTGGGTGTTGCCGCGCGACAGCACCCTCTGGCGGAAGCGATCGCCGTTTGCCCGCGTGAGACCTCCGTGCTCCTCGAACCATTCATACGCGTCGTCCGCCAGCATCTGCGTCCACAGATAGGCGTAGTAGCCCGCCGAATAGCCGCTACCCCAGATGTGCGCGAAGTAGCTCGAGCGATAGCGCGGCGGCACGGCCTCGAGATCGAGATGCAGCTTGGCGAGCGCCCTGCTCTCGAACGCATCCGGGTCCTCGAGCGGCGCGCTCGCAGGCAGGGTGTGCCACTGCATGTCGAGCTCGGCCGCCGCCAGGAGCTCGGTGAGGGCATAGCCCTCGTTGAAATTCCGTGCGCGCTTGATCTTCTCGACCAGCTCCGCGGGCATCGGCGCGCCCGTCGCGTGATGGCGCGCGTAGTGCTCGAAGACCTCCGGGTAGAGCGCCCAGTGCTCGTTGAACTGCGAGGGAAACTCGACGAAATCGCGCGCCGTCGAGGTGCCGGCGAGTCGCGGGTAGTCGGCGTCCGAGAACATGCCGTGCAACGCATGACCGAATTCATGAAACATCGTGACGACGTCGTCGAAGCTGATCAGCGCAGGATCGCCTTCAGCGGGCTTTTGAAAATTGGCGACGTTGTAGATCACGGGGCGCGTACCGAGCAGATGCGACTGCTCGACGAGCTCGGCCATCCAGGCGCCCCCGTTCTTGTTGTCGCGCTTGAAGTAATCGACATAGAAGAGCGCCAACGGCTTGCCGTCGGAATCGGCGACGTCGAACACGCGCACGTCCGGCTGATAGACCGGTATGTCCTTGCGCTCCTTGAAGGAGATGCCATAGAGGAGGTGGGCGGCGTAGAACACGCCGCTCTCGAGCACGCGCTCGAGCTCGAAATAAGGCTTCACCTCCGCATCGGTCAGCTGGAAGCGGGCCTGGCGCACCCGCTCCTGATAGAGCTCCCAGTCGTAGGCCTCGAGCGTGAACCCGCCGTGCTCGGCATCGATGAGCGCCTGGATGTCCTGCGCCTCGCGCTGCGCCCGCGCGGTGGCGTACGGCTTGAGCGCCTCCATGAAATGCTGAGCGGTCTGCGGAGTCTTCGCCATCTGATCGGCGAGCTTCCAGGCGGCATGGTTCGGATAGCCGAGAAGCGCCGCCCGCCGTGCGCGCAGCTGCGCGAGGCGCGCGATGATCGATCGCGTATCGTTGCCATCGCCGAGCTCGGCGCGATTCCAGGAGCGCTCGTAGAGGGCGCGGCGCGTGTCGCGCACGGTGAGCGAGGCGAGGAGCGGCTGCTGCGTCGTGTTTTGCAGGGGAATGAGGTAGCCCGTCTGATGGCGCCCCCGGGCGGCGCTGCGCGCCGCCGCGAGCTGCTCGCTCGAAAGACCCGCCAGCGCCGCTTCGCTCGCCGTGAAGTACGCCCCCTCCTTGTTCGCCGCCAGGAGCCGCGTGGTGAAGGCATCCGAGAGCGTCGAGGCCTCGGTGTTGAAGGCGGTCAGGCGTTGACGGTCGGCGCTCGAGAGCTGCGCCCCCGCGTGCACGAAATCATCGTGGGTCACCTCGACGAGCCTCAGCGCCTCGGGCGTGAGATTGAGCTCGTGACGCCTCTCGTAGACGCGCTGCACCCGTTCGAACAGCTTCGGATCGAGATAGATGGCATCGCGGTGCGCGGCAAGCTTCGGGGCGAGCGCAGTCTTGGCCCGTTGCAGCTCCGGATCGATGTTCGCGCCGGTGACGGCATTGAACGCGCGCTGGGCGCGATCGAGCAACACTCCGCTGCGCTCGAGCGGCACCAAGGTGTTGTCGAAGGTCGGAGGGCGCGGGTCGTGGACGATGGCCTGCACCTCGGCGAGCTGCTGGGCCATGCCGGCCTCGATCGCGGGCTGGTAGTCGGAGTCCCGGATGCGATCGAACGGCGGGGCGCCGAAGGGCAGCGTGCTCGGCGCATGGAAAGGGTTCTGGCTATCGAAGGGCGGCGCCGCGTGATTCGCCGCCTCGCTCTGCGGCGCAAGTGCGCCCGCTCCGACCGCGCTCATGAGGAGCGCCCCACCGAGCGCCCGGCACAAACCTCCTCGCATGGCCAGCCTCCCCTGTTGCAGCTCACCCGTCCTCTCATGGCTCGTACTTGTAAACGGTGCCTTCCTTCATCACGAACGCGACGTGCTCGAGCACCCGGATGTCGGCCAGGGGATCGCCCTTGACCGCGATGAGATCGGCGGACTTGCCAGTCGAGATCGAGCCGAAGAGCTCCGGATGACCAATGAGATCGGCGGCGTTCACCGTGGCCGCCTGAATTGCCTGCAGCGGCGTCATGCCATATTTCACCATGAAGGCGAACTGACGTGCATTGACCCCGTGCGGGCAAACGCCCGCGTCCGTGCCGAACGTCATCTTGACGCCGGCCTTGACGGCCTTCCTGAAGTTGCGCCGCTGCAGCTCGCCCAGGTCCGCATCGTGGCGCAGAAAGTCCTTCGGCGTGTTCGGGTCGGACTGGATGCATTCCTCATCGTAGATGTCCATGTCGAGATAGGTGCCGTGCTGCTTCGCGAGCGCGATGCCCTCATCGTCGATCAGCGTCGCATGCTCGACCGAGGCGACCCCGGCGCGAATCGCATTCTTGATGCCCTCGGCCGCATGCGCGTGGGCCGCGACCTTCAGCCCGAAGGCGTTCGCCTCCTCGACCGCCGCCTTGAGCTCCTCCGGCGTGAACTCGATCGACTTCGGATTGCTGCCGTGCGTGAGCACGGCCCCCGTCGAGAGCACTTTGATGTGATCGGCGCCCCGATGCGCGAGCTCGCGGATCTTCTGGCGCACCTCCCAGGGGCTGTTCGCGATGCCGTACTGCAAGTCCCAGGGGAGCGTGATGTCGGGCGCAAGACCGGTCATCGCCCCGGCTCCCTCGCTGATGGTGATGTAGGCGCCTGCGACGTACATGCGCGGGCCGATGATGATGCCGCGCGCGATGGCATCGCGCATGGCGACGTCGGCGAAGGCGCGGTACACGCCGACGTCACGCACGGTGGTGAAGCCGGCGAGCAACGTCACGCGGGCGTTCGGGATCGCGGAGTAGGCGAATTCCTCCGCGGTCTTCTTGAGAACGTCGAGCGGCTCACCGGTCGGCACATCCGCCAGGTGGGTGTGGCAGTCGATGAGCCCGGGCAGCACGGTCATCGCCGTCAGGTCGAGCACCTGCGCCTCCGGTGGCACCGCAACCTGCGCGCCCACCGCCTCGATGCGTCCCTCGCGCACCAGCACCATTGGGTGCTCGAGCATCTGGCCCGTGAGCACATCGAGCAGGCGGCCCGCCCGAATCACGAGCGGCCGGGTGCCGTGCGGCGGTGGCGCGGAGGGATCCGCGACCGCGAGGTCCGCGGCCGTCGCCGCGGCGGGCGAGACGGCGATCAGCATCGCGAGGCAGGAGAAAACCAGAGCAGGTCGCATGCAGTTTCAGCCTTTATGAGCGGTTCAGTTTTTGGCCGTCCGCGATCATACCCTGGGAAGGCGAACCTCAACTGCCGCATCCTGCCCGGCGTGCACCGGACGAGCGCTCGCAGGCGCCGGGTCACGGCCCGGCGAGCAGCCGCCTCAAAACCCGCTCGGCCGCGCCCGCCATGGCCTGGTATCCCGCGTCGCTCAGATGCAGATGATCCCCGCAGTCGAACTGCGGTCGGAGTCGACGGGGATCATCGGCATCCCTGACCGCGCGATCGAAATCGATCGTCGCGTCGAACTCGTGGCCCGCTCGCACCCATGCATTGAATTCCTGACGCACGCGCTCGCCGCTGCTCCCACCGCAATCCATGCACCCGAGCGTCGGAGTAATCGTTGCGCCAACGATGATCAGGCCGCGCTCATGAGTCTCGTGGATGAGCGATCGAAAGCCGGCGATGAGCTGGGAGGCCGTGATGCCGGCCCGGGTCATGTCGCCCTCGCCGGCAATGTCATTCACGCCCTCGAGAACGACCAGCACGCGAGCGCCCGGAATCTGAAACAGGTCCCGCGCACTGCGCTCGAGTCCACTGGGTCCCGTGGAGGGCTTGAGCAGCCGATTGCCCCCGATGGCCATGTTGACCACTGCGTAGCGGCCCGGATGATCGCGGGCCAGCCGCCGCGCGAGCTCATCGGGCCACTTCCGGTCAGCGCCCGGGGTGGCGCCCGTGCCATCGCTAATCGAATCGCCCAATGCAACGATCGCCGACGACGCGCACGGGGCCAGTACGTCGAGCGCTGCAAGATAGAAGTCGTTGTGCAACGGGGCGGCGATGGGCAGATCGGGGCGCCCGGTGAAGTCTCCCGGCGGTGACACGTATCCGGTTCGCCAGGCCTCCTCGTGCACACTGCTGGTGCTGCCGAGCGTCGAGTCGGGGAGGTAAATACTCACCGCAACATCGAGCGCGTCCGCTACCGCCAGGATCGCGGGGTCACTGACCAGACGGCTGCCCGCCGGAATGCTCGCAGATCGCTGGCCTTCAAAGAGCAACTCGACGTCGGTGGCGGGATCTATGCGCGCGCCCCCGAGCTGTGATGCGATGTGCGCGTGCCCGATCCTGAGGGGCATCCGGCCGTATTCGTTCGAGAACGTGACCCGGACGGTCCGCCCCGGGAGCGTCCGCAACATGTTCTGTCTCAGCGTGACGCCCGAGAAGATGCGATCGAGCCCCGGGTAGTATTCGAATTCCTCCGGCGCCATCATCGCTGCGCCCCAGGCACGCACCCAATGCGTGCCCGGACAATCGACCGGCGTGGCGCCTTTGATCGACGGCGCGAACGCAAGCGAGAAGGTCAGTGCGGCCGCGGTCCTGCGTGGAGCTCGACGCGATCCATCCGCCGCCCAAGCGCGGCTCGCCAGAAAGCTGCTGCAGATCCGATTCATGCCGACTTGGCGACGTTAGCATAGGGGTACTTCGGTTGTGAGGCGCGCCGGTGGCTAACAGCTGCGAGTTGGCCGTCCGAAAGCGGCGAGCACTCGGGCGCAAGAACTCCCACCCTACCGTCTCATGAGCACGGCCAGCCTGTTGCGGCTCCTGGCGCTTTCGGCGATCTGGGGCTCATCGTTCCTCTTCATGCGCATCGGCGCACCGCTCCTGGGCCCGGTCGTGCTCATCGCCCTGCGGGTCGCGCTGGCCGCACTGTTCCTCGCTCTGGTGCACCTGATGCGACGCCAGCCGCTCGGGCTGCGCGGGCATGCACGGCACTTTCTCGTCCTCGGGCTGATCAATTCGGCGCTGCCGTTTCTTTTATTCGCAACGGCCGCGCGCACGCTGTCGGCCTCGCTGATGGCGATTCTGAACGCCACGGCACCGATCTGGGGGGCGATCGTGGCCTCGCTCTGGTCACGCACGCTGCCGCGGCCTGCAGCGCTGCTGGGCCTTGCGCTGGGAATCTTCGGCGTGACCATCCTCGTGCGCTTCGACCCCTCCTCGCTGCGCGAGGGGGCTCCCCGGGCGATCCTGCTCGGGCTGGCGGCGTCCCTCTGCTACGGCGTATCGACCACGTATGCGCGCTCCGCACCGCGCATCGATGCATTTGCGAATGCGCACGGCAGCATGTGGGCCGCAACGCTGTGGATTGCGCCCGCGGTGCCGTTCTTCGTGCATCCGGCCCCGCTCTCGGCGACGCTGCTGATTGCGGTGCTCGCGCTGGGGATCCTCTGCAGCGGGGTGGCGTATCTGCTGTATTTTCGCTTGATCGCCGACCTCGGCCCGACCTCGGCCCTCACCGTCACCTTCCTGGTGCCGGTGTTCGGCATTCTCTGGGGCCACATATTTCTCGCCGAGCCTGTCGGCTGGGACACGCTGGCGGGCGCGCTCATCGTGATTGCCGGAACCGCCCTGGTCACCGGCTTCTCATGGACGGCCCTGCGACGAGCCGCCGCACCGCTGCGCGATCGAGCCTGAGCAGGCGGGCCGCGAGAACCGCGGCCTCACTCAGGTGGTGACGGGCTGCTTGTTCGACTTCTCGATCACCTCATCGGCAATCTGCCGCGGCACGGGCTCGTAGTGGGAGAACTCCATGGTGTAGGAGGCGCGCCCGCTCGTCATGCTGCGCAGGTGACCGATATAGCCGAACATCTCCGAGAGCGGCACGGTGGCGACCACCGCGATGTTGGTGCCGCGCTCGAGCTGGTCCTGGATCGATCCGCGCCGGCGATTCAGATCGCCGATCACATCGCCCAGATAATCGTTCGGTGTCACGGTCTCGACCTTCATCACGGGCTCGAGGAGGATCGGCCCCGCCTTGCGAATGCCCTCGCGAAACGCCGCCTTCGCCGCGATCTCGAACGTGAGCGCATTCGAGTCGACGTCGTGGTAGCTGCCGTCGGTGAGGGTCGCCTTGAAATCGACGGTGGGATAGCCGGCGAGCACGCCGTCCAGCATCTGCACGCGCAGGCCCTTCTCGACCGAGGGCACATACTCCTTCGGCACCGAGCCGCCGACCGTCGCGTCCTCGAACTCGAAACCGGCGCTGCGCGCAAGCGGCTCGAAGTCGATCCACACTTCGGCGAACTGACCCGCACCCCCAGTCTGCTTCTTGTGCACGTACTGCTCGTGCACCTTGCGCGTGATGGTCTCCCGGTAGGCGACCTGCGGCTCGCCCATCGTGCCCTCGACCCCGAACTCGGTGCGCATGCGATCGAGCGTGACGTCGAGGTGCAGCTCGCCCATGCCGCGCAGGATGGTCTGACCGGTGTCGCGATCGGTCTCCAGATGCAGCGAGGGATCGGCGCGCACCATCTTGCCGAGCGCGTTGATGAACTTCTCCTGCTCCTGCTTGTTCTTTGCCTTCACCGAGACGCTGATGACGGGGTCCGGGAAGCGCATGCGCTCGAGCACCACGGGATTGGCGCTGTCGCACAGCGTGTCGCCGGTCTCCGTATCGGAGAGTGAGACGAGCGCAATGATGTCGCCCGCGCGGGCCTCCTCGATGGGATTGGCCTCCTTGGCGAACATCTCGACCATGCGGCCGATTTTCTCGCGCTTGCCGCGGGTCGAGTTCATCACGGAGGCGCCCTTGGTGAGCACCCCCGAGTACACCCGCACGAAGGTGAGCGCGCCGTAAGCGTCGTTGATCACCTTGAAGGCGAGCGCGGCAAAGGGCTCATCGTCCGAGCACCTGCGCTCGCCGATCGGATGGCCATCGGCATCGACCGTCTTGATCGCGGCCACGTCCGTCGGGGCGGGCAGATAGTCGACCACCGCATCGAGCACCTGCTGCACGCCCTTGTTCTTGTACGAGGAGCCGCACAGCACCGGGGTGAAGGCCGAGGTGATCGTGCCCTTGCGCAACGCTTTGCGCAGCACATCGGCCGAGGGCGTGATGCCGTCGGTCAGATAAGCCTCCATCGCGGCATCGTCCTGCTCGAGGCAGGTGTCGATGAGCTCGGTGCGGAATTTCTCGACATCGGCGAGCAGCTTGCGGTCCGTCGGCACGGTGATGTTCAGCTTGTCGGCCAGGTCGGGAGTCACCTCGAGCACGTGCCACTCGGCGTCCTTGTCGTCGGAATCCCACACCAGCGCCTTCATCTCGACCAGATCGATCATGCCCTGGAAGCGATCCTCGGAGCCGAGCGGGATCTGCACCGGCAACGGCCGCGCGCCGAGACGCTTCTTGATCATGTCCACGCAGCGCAGGAAGTTCGCGCCGCTGCGGTCCATCTTGTTCACGTAGCACATGCGCGGCACGCCGTAATTGTCGGCGAG
>Ga0070734_10001665_pt1 | contig 30824 bp, 23 predicted proteins | sample Coa_R1_8_FD_66444 | JGI IMG/M metagenome (GOLD analysis project Ga0070734, IMG submission 66444) | Surface soil microbial communities from Centralia Pennsylvania, which are recovering from an underground coalmine fire - Coalmine... | ecosystem: Environmental > Terrestrial > Soil > Unclassified ... | reverse complement strand
GGCGGGTATGTCCGCGCTTTCGGCGGTTCGATTCGCTGCCCCGCCGACACCACCCCGTGGTTCCTTCAATCTCCGCCTTCGGATTCGCTCCTTTTTTCGTCAGCCTCCTAGCCGGCCGGGCACACGCGAGTCGCCCCCATGCCAACAGTTGCCACTTCTCCAGGTCCGCTTTGATCTGCAGCCCCCGGTCGCGCGCGTGCCGCACCAGCTTCGCCACCAGCCGGTACAGCTTCCAGCGCAGCGTCGCCACCGTCGCCGTGCAGTAAGATTCCGGCAGCACCTGCCGCTTCAGCCGTTGCGCCATGTGGTAGGCCAGCACGCCGATTGCAAAGTACATGGCATTGGCCGCAAACTCCCCCACGGCATCTGCCCCATCCCCAAACATGCCTTCAACTCCTTGTGCCAGTTCTCGCTCTCGCCCCACTGGTTATGTGCCCAGATGACCTCGCTCGCCATTCAGTCGCTCCTGCCTCCCGCCAATCTCGATTCTTGGGGCACATAAAACCCAAAGGAATTGCAGAAAGAGCGACTGAAATAAACCCTGCTTGAGCTTGCGATTATTTCGTAGAAGGCGGGATAGTCTTGATCTCTGGCTTCTGATGATCCAGCAGTTGGACAACTTCCATGGAGAGCCCTTCTGAAGTCAGTTTGACAAGTCCATAAGGCGTGACCCGCGAGGAAATCCAAAGATCGCCTGGAGCACTTCCGAGTTGCACGCGATAATGACGACAAACAAACTTGCCTGCTGGCGTCGTAATATCGGCACGTCCCAGGGACTCTTTAATGCCGCTGGTGGAACTTTCCTTGGGCTCGGTTGAGGATGGCGTCGCCGGACTATGTTCCAGAGCTTCTTCCTCAGGCGTTTGGCCCGGGCGCTGAATAATCAGCCGCAATGTGTGCGGCCGGCCTTGCTCACGCACGATGAGTTGCTTCAGGATTAATCCCGCCTCATCGCCCTTTTCCACCCGTGTCTCCACCCAATATCCCGGCTTGCCGTTGACTTTGGTTTCTCCCACCACAGCCACTGAAAACGCGCCGGAGCCGTGTTCATCGCGGGTTTCGTAGCGGGCTCCGGCGCCCGGGACAGGGTTGAAATTCTCAGCAATTACTGAGAGTTTGGGCAGCGGTCGCGGGGCCTGTGATTTCCCCGGAGAAGGGAAAAATAAGGCCATGCTGCTGAAGCAAGCGAGAGCGAAGGAGAGCTTGCGCATCCTGCGGGGAGTTCCAGGCGGACAGACAGAAAGGCGAGCCGATATGATCATGGGAAATCCTGATCCCCTCACTTCAAATCAATCACCAACAGTTTCCCATCCGTCTCCCAAGCACCTCCGGTGCCCGTTGTGCCATGACTCAGTGGATGGGGAGGTGTTACAAGCTGAGTTGCCGCCACAAGGCCCGTATCAATCAGGTCTGCGCCAACTTTTGCCCGCTCCGCGTCCAGATAAGGGCTGGTGGCATGAGAGGCAACGCCGGGGTGGATGTCAAATCCGGTATCATGCACCGCGGCTCCCAGCCAGATTTCGCGTCCGTCTGCCGTGCGGGCAGGGGATCGCCAAAGTCGCAGGTGATGACGCATGGCAAATGTATTCAGCATCTTTTCGTAGGCCAGATCCTGGGGCCGCTTAAAGAGGTAGAGATTGGAAATTGGCGCCGTATCATATCCCCGCCCCTGAACCACAGCTTGAACAGTCTTCAGTACTGACTGGTTCTGCTTCTCGGCAGGGACATCCCACCCCGCTTTGCTGAACGCTTCGCGCACTTGCTGTTCATTGCCGACGATCACCAGATTGATGGGATCGCCCGGAGTGCCCTTTTGAGTGGACGAACGCTGCGGCGCCGTCGCCAGAACCTGAGTAACCGCATTGAGAATCGGGCCTGGAAGTTCCTCGGCCGCAGCGGGCGCAAAGGTTTTCTCAACCGGTAGGGGCTTATCCAGCCTCACCTGCATATCCGTACCTTGCGGGTAGCTGATCGCTGTGTCGGGCGTTCCGACCTGTTTTTTCTCAAACCCCCCAATCACGCTGCTCAATGATGGAAGCTGCTGGGACAACTTCTCAAGCCCCTTGCTCACGTATGTTGAACCCAGATCGCTTGCGCGAACGCCTTGAATGGTTCCGTCCTTAAGCACCGTCTCGCGCGCGTTTTCAATCTTGAACAGATGACCTGAAATCTTGAGTGGTTTCTCGCCCGGCAGCGTCAGTTGAGTGAAGTTGATGACCAGCACGGCGGGATCGTCGGGATTGGCGCTTTGATGGATCTGTGCGATCTCCCCCTCGAGTGTTGCCCCCAGCGGCACCGCCACCTGATTGCCGGTGAAGATCTGCCTCACAACATGCGCCTTTACGGCCTGATGAACCTTGGAGGATGCGGTGCTGACAGGCGTATCAAGCCGAATGTAGAGCAGGGAGCCTGCCGGCAGGGAATTCTGGCCCTGGGGCACGATTTCTGCGGCAGCCGGCGCTGAAGGGGTGGAAGATGCCGGCGCATTCTGAGATCGCATGGTAGCCACACCGGCCAGAATAAACGTAAGTCCCAGGGCGCACAGAGTCTTCATGAACTTCTCCCCTTGCCTTCTGGGGACCACCCTAATATCCGCGCCATGTGAACACTCTTCCCTTTGCATCTCACTGCCTCCTCACCACCTTGTGCGATGCAAGAAGTCACGCTTCCGTTGTGAGCAGCGGGCCAGCCCGCGGGCTCGGCTCGATGAAGGTTTCCCTTCCTTGTAATCCCCAAAGCCACAGCAGAGCCTTCCTAATTGTGACATTGGGCGTCTAAGAAGAAAAGGTGGAGCAGAGTTCCTGAACGATCTCGGAAGCCGCCCGGCGGGCGGTTTCCAGATCTCCAGGAGGCAACGAAATGGCAGCAACCTTGGCGTGTCCTCCACCCCCAAATCGCTCGCAGATGGTGGCCAGATTCGCGGGATTCGGAGCCGGATTCCACGGGCTGCTCCCCACCGCAATCTTAATTCGTTCCGGTGAGCTGCTGATGGAGACGGTATAGATCGCTCCTGGGAAGAGGTAATAGGGAATAAACTTGTTGAAACCCTCCATGTTCAGGTCGGCCACGTCGAAGAAAAGGACGCCATTCTTCAGTTTTCCACGCTCTTGGATGATGTTCATCCATTTCATGTGCTGACTATACAGCCTTTCGAATTCCTGACGAAGCGGGGGGAGCGAGGCAATTTCCTGCAGAGATTTGGAGGCGAGTTCAGGAATCAGGTGCGGAACAAAGTCAGGATCGGGTGTGCCCTCGATGACTAGCGTAATCCGGGTGGCCGGATCCTTCATCTCTACAGCCGTCTGAGCGTCGGGATACTGTGCGCCGTCAATCAGGTTGGCCCAGTAGACAAGCTCATCCAGGTCCGGGGGGTGGAAATCAAACTTGGTTTCTGCGACATGCGCAATAAGCCGGGTGCAGGAACGGAATTCGGGATCGTAGAACTTCCGTCCGCTGGTGTCCTGGCGAAAGTGCTGGGCGTCAGCCTCACTCAAGAAAGCGCTCTGATGATGGTCAAACCACCAGGTAAGACGGTCGGAGCTGGAATATTTGAAGTCGACGATCACGTTCTCATCGCCGACAAACATGTTTTCATCAAACAATTGGCCTGCCCGATGGACCAGTCCACGATAGGTGATTTCCGCTGCCGGATCAAATTTGGCGCGATATAATCGCGTAAAAAAGGCGGCGGATGCAGCCCCATCAAAGCATTTGTCATGAAAGCAAATCAGGACTTTTTTGTTCGCTGCCATAGCTCAGCGTCAGAAGAATAACCTTTGGTCGCGATGAAAATGACGAAGCTTGCTAACATGCAATTCATAGATTGAAATGTCAAGAGGAAAAACAATTTTCCGGTCGCCGCACTCCCGTTGAACCATCTTTGGCTTGACCCGCAGTTGCTGTCACTGAGACATGCGGCAATTCGCATCCTGGCCAGTCGCCAACCTGAAAAGAAGAGTGTACGCTGAGTTACCGTCGAGCCTGAAGTTCATGCCGGATGCTTAAATCGATCGAGAAGGGGAAAACAAAGTAGCGCCAGGGCGACGTTGACGATCACGGTGCTGGCAAGATCGAGAGGAATGAAAGGCGGGGCAGTCTCAAATAAAAGGCGCCTAAGGGCCACCAGGATCAAGGCATGAAGGCAGACCAGAAATCCGGTTAGGATATAGCGGGCCCCCAGTTGCTCCATTTCAAACTTCACGCTGGCCGAAGCTGCCAGATAGCCGACGACGGCTTTAGCAATGCCAAACATCCCGATCAGACCGTGAGAAAGCGCATCCTGCATAAGGCCCAGCGCTGTCCCAAGCACTATCCCGAAGACCTTGCTCCGCCGGGTAGACGTATAGTAAATGGTCAATAGAAGAGGAAAGTCAAAGAGGCGGGCCAGGGGCAATTTAATGGGGAGAGAAATCTGTAGAAGCAGCGCAACGAATAGGCTGATTCCAAAAGCCGCACGATTGATTCGATAGACGGCGACCGGGCGCTCCGTGGAATTAGCCATGATGCAATCGTACGGATTCAATGAAAGGTTTGTACATCTTTCTTATCCTGGAAGGAGTTTAAAATCACCAGGACATCCTCCAGACGATCGAGCGGGGCGGCCGGTTTCACCGTAATATTCTTATAGATGTTGCCTTGGCTTACCTTCAGTACTGTCCCTACAAGCAATCCTTTGGGATAAATCTGGTCGAGACCCGAGGTAACCACTGTATCGCCAACCTCGACCTTCTCGCCGTTCATAATATAGTCGAGATGGCAGACGCCATCTCCCCCACCCTTGAGCACGCCTTGAACGCCACTTTTTTCGAGCATGGAGCCAACTCCGCTGGAGCCATCAGTAATGATCAGCACTTGTGCCGTATGATTGAAGACCGCAATAATCTTGCCAACCACGCCTTCTGGAGTGATCACGGGAAGGTCGGTGCGAAGTCCGTCCTTCATACCTTTATCGATATAGATCGCAGAACCGCCGCCGGGACTGGCGGCAATGACTGTGGCTCCCAAGGTGCGCAGGGGCAGGCGTTGTTGGAGGCCCAGGAGCGCTCGCAAACGCTCGTTTTCGGCACCATCCTGAGAAAGTTGTAGAATCCGAGCGCGCGCTTCGGCTAGTTGCTGTTTGAGCTTGATATTCTCCCGCTCAGCCTGGCGAAGATCATGGTAAGAATACCAGGCGCCGGAAGCGCCATCCGCAAGTCCGCGAAATGAGCGTTCAAAAGGATCGAACGCAGCCACGGCCCAAACTTTAATCAAGGGGACATGATGTTTGCTGGTTGCCTGTAAAGCCAATAGAAGGAGCTGGGCCAACAGCACGACCACGAGGGTGAAAAAAGAGGCGTGGCGGATGATAAAAGCCTGCATCACCTGCGGGCCTTCCTTGGCGCGAGGTGAATGGGCTTGGGTGGTTTCCAGTGGGTTGACTCTGAGCATTACCGGCTCGCCGGAACTTTCAGGCGTACTCTCGGACGCAAGGATTTTGCCGGGACTGGAGACCTCACTCGATGGCAACCCTCCGCAACAGGCTGAAATCCGTCAGCATCCTCCCGGTGCCGAGAACCACTGAGGCTAGCGGGTCTTCCGCGATGGATACTGGAAGTCCGGTTTCTTCGCGGATCCGCTTGTCCAGGTTCTTGATCAAGGCGCCACCCCCGGTCAGTACAATACCACGATCGGAGATATCGGCGGAAAGCTCAGGCGGAGTCCGCTCCAGCGCCACCCGGATGGCGTTAAGAATGGTCGCAATGCATTCAGAAAGGGCATCCCGAATTTCCGTATCGTCAATCGTGACGGTCTTGGGAATGCCTTCCAGCAGGTGCCGGCCCTTGATTTCCATCGTCAGGGGCTTTTCCAGCGGATAAGCGGACCCCAGTTCTATTTTGATCTGTTCAGCGGTGCGTTCGCCGATCAGCAGATTGTATTTTCGTTTGAGATAGGCGGTGATGGCCTCGTCCATCTCGTTACCTGCCACCCGGACGGACCGACTGTAAACAATGCCGGAAAGAGAGATGACAGCAATATCCGTGGTGCCGCCGCCAATGTCCACGATCATGCTGCCGGAAGGTTCCGTAATGGGGAGTCCGGCGCCGATGGCCGCCATCATGGCCTGCTCCACCAGGAACACTTCGCTGGCCTTGGCGCGCATCGCGGAATCCTGCACGGCTCGCTTTTCCACCTGAGTGATTTCGGAAGGCACGCCGATGACAATCCGGGGGTGGACGAACATCTTCCGGTTATGCGCCTTGTGAATAAAGTAATTCAGCATCTTTTCCGTGACCTTGAAATCGGCGATCACCCCGTCCTTCAACGGCCGAATTGCGACAATATTGCCGGGCGTGCGACCGAGCATCTCCTTGGCTTCACGCCCCACGGCTTCAATAGCTCCCGTAACTTTATTGATCGCGACGATGGAAGGTTCATTCACCACGATCCCTTTACCTTTGGCGTAAACAAGCGAGTTCGCGGTGCCAAGATCGATGGCGAGGTCGGAAGAAAACATGCTGAATAAAGAGCGAAAATTCATTCCCAATAGGGGCTCCTCATCTCATGGGCTACCGGCGACTTTTGCCGGCGCCGCAAAGCTGGATCACCTTCAAGGAGGGATCACCATCCCCTCATTCTGGTCTCACCTTGGGTGTGCTGGGGACTCAAGCGCTTGGAAACAACCGACTTTGAATAAGGAGGAAGCTTATTGTCGACCAAGTGAGCGATCTGGTCAAGTGCACTCTACCGTCTACACCTATTTTACCATTCCGCGCTTTCTGCCGCCCGGCTTTTCATCCTGGAGGGCTTCAGGGCCGGTAAGTGGCAGAAGCCGTATCCGTCTCCCACACCGTGACGGCCTGAAGCCGAAGCCCCTGATCCTGAAGCCGGGCTCGCAATCCATCGCCAAGATGCTTCGCAAGGTTTTCCGCAGAGGGATTGATCTGGTCGAAAGGCTCGACTTCATTCAGAAACCGATGGTCCAGCCGATCAACCAGGGCACGGATGCCCGCTTTCAGGTCAGCAAAATCCACCAACAAACCCGCGCTGTTCAGGGTTTCGCCGGCAACAATCACCTGAACCCGATAGTTGTGTCCATGAACATTCTCACACTTCCCCTTATAGTTTCTCAGCGCGTGGCCCGCGGCAAATGAGTATTCGACGGAAACCTCAAACATGAAACCCTTTCTGATGGAATCATCCGCTGATTGATCCATGGAATCATTCCCCGCCAACGGTCACCAGGCTGCAACCTGCGCTGAAGACGGCAACCGATTCGAAAGTCAACGGGGCAATGCCGCAACGGACCAATCCCGTTCAGTATTTTTGCATGAAACCTCTGACTTCATCCAGCCGATTTGCGCGCCGATACGCGGGCAAACTGTCAAAAAATATCTTTCCGTAAGGTTTTCGGACTAGGCGGCTATCCAGGATCGCCAGTAGACCATAATCTTTCTCGCTGCGAATGAGTCTTCCAAAGCCCTGCTTGAGGGCAATGACGGCCTCCGGAATCTGATATTCCAGGAAGGCGTCGCCGCCTTCCTCGTTGATCTGCCGGATTCGCGCTGCCACCACCGGATCCGTAGGCACCGCAAAGGGTAAGCGGTCAATGATCACGGCGCTCAGTTGTTGTCCCTGAACATCCACACCCTGCCAGAATGAACTCGTGGCAAAAAGCACCGCATGGGGTGTGGAGCGGAATTTGCTCAGTAGGGCCGGGGCCGGCGCGCTGCCTTGAATCATCATCGGATAGCGAAGCTGCGGCCGAATCCGATCATAGAAGTCTCGCATCTGAGCAGTGGAGGTAAACAGGACAAAGGCCCGACCTCGCGTGACTTTCAGCAATTGAATTACCTCCGCGGCGGCTGCCCGTGAAAAGTCAGGGCTGCGAGGGTCGGGAAGGTGTCCCGGAGTGTAAAGCAGGGCCTGCTCCTCGAAATTGAAATGTGAGGGAAGGACTTTCTCGCGAGCATTGTGAAGTCCCAGGCGAGACTTCACGAAACTGAAATTGCCCGCTACGGCCAGTGTGGCAGAGGTCAGGATGACGGTCTCCACGCGGTCGAAAAGGCGCTCGCGGAGCAGAGAGGAGACATCGATCGGCGTCGCCTCCAAAAATACGCCTCGCCCCCGCCGCTCCCACCAGAACACAAAATTCCGATTCTTTCCTTCAAGAACCAATTCGAAGCCCTGCCGAAGCTCACCCGCACGCCGGGCCAGATTGACGAATTCTTCGGGACGATCTTTTACGCGGTTTAATTCGGTTTCAAGCCGGAGCAAGGCGTTGAGCAATGTGGAGTATGCCCCGCGATGCACCTCCACAAAGTCACTCCGCAGATCAAAGCCGAACCTTCCTTCTGTGGGCGGAAAGAGACCAAAGAAAAGTTCCGATCGATGACGAAGCTCTGCCAGCGCTTCTGCGATTTCGGGAGCCTGGAGGTCTTTGAGCCGCTCTGCCGTTTCAGTGTCCCGCGCGAGTTCTTCGACGCGATAATTGCTCACCTGAAGGCCAAAATAACGCGTCGCCACATCCTCAATTTCATGGGCTTCATCGAACACCACCGCTGCATATTCGGGCAACAGGCTGGCATAATCGGTCTGCTTCAGGGCCAGATCTGCAAAGAAAAGATGATGATTCACGATGATCAGATCCGATTCCGCCGCGCGCTGGTGCATGAGCGTGATGAAACATCGCTCGAATTGCGGGCATTTCTGACCTGTGCAGGTTTCACGGCGAGCATCGATCCGAGGCCACAACTCGCTGGTATCGGGAAGATCCTGCAGTTCCGCCCGGTCGCCAGTCTCCGTTTGGGTTTCCCACTCCCGGATGCGAGCGTATTGGTGGACCTCTTCCATCCCGCTCAGTACGGGCTGCTTCTCAAGGTCATAGAGTTTCTGTCGGCACAGGTAATTCTGCCGGCCTTTCATTAAAGTCACGCGCATGCCTGGAACCAGTTTCCGCAGGAAAGGAATATCTTTAAAAAACAATTGTTCCTGAAGGTTCTTCGTCCCGGTGGAAATGACCACTCGACGGCCGCTGCGTAGAATCGGGACCAGATAAGCCAGCGTTTTGCCCGTTCCCGTTCCCGCTTCAACGATCAGGTGGCGACGATTTGCAAGGGCGGACTCCACTTCCTCGGCCATCAGAAGCTGCCCCTGGCGATACTCATAGTGCGGATGATTTCGCGCCAGCCAGCCTCCGGGAGCAAAAATCTTCTCCAGGGAGGTTTTCGTTTCCACCGTCTTGTGACTCACTCCGGGCATCATTCGGATCCTTACGCTTATCTTATCTTACGCTTCTCTCCCACGTTGTGCGGTACGGTCGCAAAGGCAGAGCACTGGAGGAGGACCTTAACAGCGCAAGCTTGAATCAGATTCTTCTTTCAGCAGAACCCCGGCTTGCCAATGAATGGCTTCTTAGATCGTCAAGGCTCCTGGGCCGGGCGAATTCCGAGGTCTAGCCGGTTGCTAAAAAATGTGTAGAGGCGGGTTTATCCCGCCATCGACGCCGTGGTCACATTGGAGTTCTGGCGACATCAAGTCGCCGCTACCGCCCATTTTCGAGGTTTTTCAGCAACCTAGAGTTCTTCCATTTGTTCTTTGTGGATTTCATCCAAGTGCAAGGTGGGCTCTCGCAATCAATTTGAGACAGTAACCCTGCGCCTTCAGATGGTCTTTAACTATAACTCCAATCTAACGGAACAGTGCATTTCAATTTACGAATTTGAGATGCTCTTTGTGCCAAGCGGAGCCAAAACCGGTGAGTCAACCCTCCCTTCTGAACAACCGTGATAGGCATCAGGGGAGACGTGCGAGTTTGCATGTCACAGACCGTCTGCCACAGTTTCCCGGACTCTTCCCCAACGTCCGACGCCGATCAGCACGGTCGCTTACACTCTTGACGATTCCCCTGATCCCCCGTCAGTATAGAGGGAGTCCGTTATTAGGGCCTGTAGCTCAGTTGGGAGAGCACCTGGTTTGCAACCAGGGGGTCGGGAGTTCGAGCCTCCCCAGGTCCACCAATCAATTCAACAACTTACGGGTATCGTCCTTTTCGGAATTCTGAATTTGGTGCACATTCTGGTGCACGTCTCCCCTAACCTTGGTTGCCTCTCCACTGGCAAGCTGCGGTAGGGGTGTGGAGATGGCATCCAGAGCGGCGCGTTTGGCGGCCCGCCGGATAGGGCTGTAGTGTTTAAGCATGGCCCGGCTGACGTGACCGGCAATCGCCATGAGGGTTTGGTCGGACGATTGGGTTTCGGCAAGCTCGGTGATGGCTGTGTGCCTAAAGTCGTGGAACCGGGCAGCCGAAGAAGAGTGAGAGGGACATGACCGAAGCTTGGTGATGGCTGTGTGCCTGGGATCGTGAAACCGAAGCTTCAGCCCGGCGCGCTTGCAGGCGTTCCGCCACGCCGTCCGCCGCGGCTGCCCAACAGAGTCCCGGTGTTTCGTGTGTCGGGTGGACGCCGCCTTGCCTTGTGTCGCGGGTTTTCAGATGGTCGCACTGAATCGGCCAGCCCTGTTAAAACGGCTTGCATACCCTCTCTCGTGGGTCGAGACGGTGATATAATCCGCCGCAATGCTTGCTTCGGCAATTACTGGAGTGAGTGGTGATGTGTCGCATACGTATCCTCCAAGGCGCGCTAACGGTCCTGGCGGTTTGCACCTGTGGATTTGGAAGCTGGAATCCAGCCGTGCCGCAGGCTCAGAAACCTCTGCTTTCCGCTCAGCAAGTCTTCAAGCGCGTTTCCCCGTCTGTCATGGTGGTGGAATCGCTCAACGCGAGAGGCGCGGTCGTGGCGTTTGGCAGCGGCGTAGTGATTGCGCCCGGCTGTGTCATCACCAACCGGCACGTCATTGAGGATGGCGTGAGCTTCCGCGTGGTGCACAGCGCCAGGAAATGGCCTGCCCAGCTGATGAAGGTTGACCCTGACCATGACCTCGCCGAATTGTCGGTCGCCGGACTCGACGCGCCTGCCGTCACTGTTCTCGACTCGTCAAAACTGGAGGTGGGCGAAACGGTCTTTGCCATTGGCGCACCCGAAGGATTGGAACTGACGATTTCAGAGGGACTGATTTCTGGCCTGCGCGATTTCGATAAAGGCCGGGTGATTCAGACTTCCGCCGCCATCTCGCCTGGCTCAAGCGGCGGCGGACTGTTTGACACTCAAGGGCGGCTGGTGGGCATCACCACGTTTTACCTGAAAGAAGGCCAAAGCCTCAACTTCGCCCTACCCGCCGAATGGACCACCGCCCTCAACCGACAGGCCGCCAGCCCCTCGCCGGCCTGGACCAAAAGCAGCCCTGCTTTTCAGGCCCTGGTGTGGTTCGAGGTCGGTTACACAGCCGATGAAGCGGGCAGGCACGCCGAGGCCGTGACCGCCTATAAGGAAGCCCTTCGCCTCAAGCCGGATGAGGCGCTCGCATGGGTCAACCTGGGCGTTGCCTACGCCGGCCTCGGGCAACACGACAAGGCGGTCAACGCCGAGCAGGAAGCGATTCGCCTCAAGCCGGATGACGCGCTCGCATGGCTCAACCTGGGCTTCGCCTACGGCCACCTTGGGCAATACGACAAGATGGTCAGCGCCGAGCAGGAAGCGATTCGCCTGAAGCCGGATGAAGAGCTCGCATGGTTCGACCTGGGCGTTGCCTACGGCCACCTTAGGCAATACGACAACGAGGTCAGCGCCGAGCAGGAAGCGATTCGCCTGAAACCGGACGACGCGGATGCGTGGACCGGCCTGGGCTTCGCCTACGACCACCTTGGGCAGTACGACAAGGCGGTCAACGCCGAGCAGGAAGCCCTTCGCCTCAAGCCGGATGAGGCGCTCGCATGGCGCAACCTGGGCGTTGCCTACGCCGGTCTCGGGCAACACGACAAGGCAGTCCGCGCCGAGCAGGAAGCGATTCGCCTCAAGCCGGATGACGCGGCTGCGTGGTTCGACCTGGGCTTCGCCTACGACCTCCTTGGGCAACACGACAAGGCAGTCCGCGCCGAGCAGGAAGCGATTCGCCTCAAGCCGGATGACGAGGCTGCGTGGTTCGACCTGGGCTTGGCCTACCACGCCTTGGGCCAGCAGTCAGAGGTCATCAAGGTTTACGAGAAACTGAAGACTCTCGACCCCAAGCTGGCGGACGAATTTTTCAAGCTCGCGGTACTGCCTTGAGGTGGCCCCTCGGCACCCATGAAAGGATCGAGTCTTGGTGTGTTTGGAGGCTACATGGCGGACCAGTCCGGCGGCGCACCGGAATTGTTCAGCCTAACATGCTTGGTCAGCCATGACAGCATGTGAGTGTGGTTTGAATTCGCTTGGAACAAGGTTCTCGACCGTGGGAACGCCCAGCTCAGAGCGGGCGTCGGCAACCAGGGGGTCGGGAGTTCCTACGGTCACAGCAATAACCTCCTCGACCGTCGAACCGGTGAGTGCGCCATTGTTAAACATCTGATAGGAACGCTTCATCACCAAGCAGCCGAGTGACGGAGCCAGCCACTTGTCCTCCTTGACTGACATTGGGCCAAATGTGTGCTGCTCATGATCAAGCACCACTGAGTAGCCGAGCATCGTGGTTTGGGCCGTCGCGTTTGTCGCGGAACAGGTCGGGGTAGCCGAGAGCATCTGCATCTCAGAGCCTGCCAACTTGTAAGTGGTTATGGACTGGCTGACAGGGTCGACCGCAATCCGAAAACCTTTTGCCAAATCAACCACGGTCTTCATCCCATCCGGGTGGTTGTCCACCGTCAGGCGCATCCGAACCCGCGAGCCGTCAACGCGGTTTGCGAGAACGGAAGTTTCCGTCCGCCGAAGCTTACCCATCGCATCATAGTACTTGGTGAGGATGGTCGCGGAGCAGGCCACTCGCTTTCCCGCCACTTGGGCACGCGTTGGCCGAGTAAGGACAGTATAAAGATGCTACACCCAGTAGCATTACAGCCATTGATATGTGCCGCTTCCACATAACTTCACCCTCCCTTGCTCTACTGAGGCCTGGCGCAAGTGAAACAGCCAGGATATGCACCGCACATGCTCGTGCAGTAGGTTATCCATCCGCTTCCTCCACCACATTGAGGATCGAGACAATAGTCTGATTCGCAGTAATCCCCTCCGCAGAGACTATAATCAACCTGGCAGTAACGCTGAGCCAGGTTTCCATAGTTTTCCTAACCTCCAAAGCTGCATTGTGCCCTGAGTCGGATTGCAACGCTCAGCACGAGCAACAACAACCCAACGATGGTTGCCAACATGTTGCGGGAAGGCATGACTGAACCTCCGAAGGCAACGAATCTATGCCGAATTTATCAACCCCCCGCGATGTCAAGAGGGATCGTTGGTGGCTGCCATCAATGGTTTTTCTTAGGGGTGGATCTGTAATCGCGCGAAGAATCCTCAATCAGGAGCTAGCCAATCAGCCATGTCTCCTGCTTACGCGAGCCCCATTCGGGTGTAGTCTTCGGGAGTGAGTCCAAGCGTATAGTCAAGCTCATGAAGGGGCTTGCCGAGCCCGTACACGGTCCATGTCAAATTGCGCACGATGATCTGAGGCACGCATACTTCATACCATGTGGTGTCGAAGATCTCCGTAGCCGGGCTCGCTCCGAAGGCCAATACCTGTAAGTCGATTTCAGAGGACGGCAACTGGAAACGAGTGTCTGTGACCCGCCTTTGCTTATCTCCCACGAGTTCCACATCAACCATCGCTTCTGCGCTTCCAGAACTGGCGAGGCGAGCAACGAATTCCTCGGGGCTGGCATACTGGTCAATCTTTGAGATCCAGACGGCGATTTCGCGTTCGCCGAACTTCTCCGCAAAGCTGCTGAAGATTGCGCTGCGCAAGCGCCTCCCGAGATTGTACAGGGCAAAACCAATGGTATTGGCCACGCCCGGCACTGCGAAATCCAGGGCGGCCAGGTTCTTCCCAAACTTTTTGAAGATAACCTGACACAGGACGGAGAGAGAGCCTGCGAGATTGGTCCAGAACAAGGGAAGGTGAAGATCAAAATCGTCTGAAATGCCCTTGATCTGGCGCACCACGCTTTCTTTGTGAGGGTCCTGGCCCTGACTCACCTCCGCGACAGTGCGCATGCAGATTTCCTTGACCCTCTCGTTAAAGCCGTGATTATCGATCCGTGCCTGCAGGGATAGAAATCTACTGCGCGTGAACTCGTATAACTCGGAGCGCAGGGATTCTCTGTTGAGAGTCAATTCGGGGGAAAGTGGAAGGTCAAGAATAAAGGAGTCGCGGAAGAGAGCGGGAATGAGGTCCGGAAAGTCAGCCTGGTTGCTCCGAATGGAGAGATACAACTTGTCAGACACAATGGTCGGCACCGGGCATGGCTCCACAACCAGCGGAATCACGCGCGGCTTCTTGCCCGAGATTTCTCTGTTCAGCGCAATGGTCAATTCTTTCTGAACCCATGGAGACGCCACCGATTTCTCGGTGAGGAGCGCCAGAAGAAAATCTGCGGATTCGATCCCGGCGCCGATCTCGCCCAGCAGGGAGTCTCCCGGCCTAAGCTCGACTCTGTCGAACCAGACGTCGACGGCTTGATCGCGCATGAATCTGAACAGCCGGGTTGCAAGAGCATTGTCCGCTGACGAGTGGGATAGAAACGCTTTCATGCGAGTTGGTTGAACTCCAGCCTTCCGGCGCAACAGGGGCCCAAATGATGACCATTATACATTCTGCACAGCCAGCATCAACCGCTCGGTGTTTCTCCAACCTCGGTCGCGCCTTTGAACTCCCACGGCGTTGACAGGGGCTAGCCATCGTCAGTAGTTTTTCGAACATTGCTTGCGATCGCTGGCGAAGAGTTCAAGAATTCGCGTCGAGTCACGGTTTGGCTCCATGGGGTGGAAGAGTTGACGGGGGCGCATTGACCTTGCCGCATCTCCCGGCCGGGGCTGCTGAGCCCCTCCCTCCTGCTGTCCATTGCCCTCGTTGCGTTATCTCCGGCATGCTTTCCACCACCCCTTCGCATCCACTACACTTTTCACTCCGTGAAATTTAGGAGGCGCTCTTAGGGTTCGTTCCGCAAAAAATAGATGCGTCAAAATTGCGCCTGCCTCCCTCCACAGGTTGCTCAATTCTTTGGCCTCTCCAAGGATCGGCTATTGATTTTAAAGCTCGATTAGGGTTCGCGGGAAAAATTTTTGTTGCTCCAATCCCTTCGATCATGGCTCGACAGCATCCACAGAAAAAGGCTTGCGATCGCCAATTGCAGTCTAATACCAGCGCTTGGGAATAAGCTTCAACGGCTCGTAGTGGAAGATTGGAAGACATCCCCATCGAGCGGTCAGCATAGCAGTTCGCAGTGAGACAAAGGAGACAAGCGCGACAAATGAGACAGTTTTCCTTGCAGAGCGATGGAGTCAGCCGATAACAGAATCGCCATGTTCGAAAATCGCGAGGTGTTGATCTAGCGCAAGAGGCTATACGTAGATGCGCATGAGGTTTGCCACTTCTAAGAGCCCACAAAACCGCAGACCCCGAACCAAGGAGTCTTGCGCCATACGTCACGACTGCGGCTCAGAAGCTATACCGCAGCGACATCTGGAGGACGCGCGGGTTCCACAGGTTTAGCGCGCCCAACCCGTTCAGAGGAACCAAGGATCCAAAGGCGCAATTTCCTGCAGGCCCGGGTGTACACCCCACGGGGCTACTCTGCACGACAGAATTGGGAAGATGCGGGAACGCGTATCGGCTCGAAAACACGTTGAAAATATCCAAACGGTATTGCAGCGTGTGTCGTTCCGTAACCTGAAAGTTCTTCATGAAGGAAATATCTCCCTCACGGACTGAGCTCCCTCGGAGCGAATCCCTCGACACGTTGCCAAAAGTCCCCGCTTCCGGTACGGCAAATGCAGCTGGATTGAACCATTGTAACACCGTCTGGGTGCCTGCCTTGGGATTACCGACCAGATTGGCTCGAATCCTGTTTCCGAAAATATTTCCTGTCTGATTGACGGGAGTTGAACGCGGACAACAGCCGATGGTGAAAGGCAGACCGCTCGCGAAGGTCACGACGCCGCTGGTTTGCCAACCACCCAGAATCCAATTAGCCCACCCTAGATCAATGTTCCTGCCTTTCCCAATCGGATCCTCGTAAAGATAGCTCAGAACAAACCGCTGGGGCTGATCGAACGCCGCCGGGCCATAATCGGCGGCAAGATCGTGGGCATTTTGGATGAAGTTCGCGATTTGGCCGCCGAACTGTGCGATTTCAGACCCAAGATCAAAAGTCCTCGACCAGGTGTAGTTGGCATCAAACTGAAAGCCTTGCGAAAAGCGCTTTTCAAGGCGAATCTGCAAGGCGTTGTAATTGGACCAGAGGATATTGGCGTTTGCATAGCTGCCCGAAGAAAGATTTGCAAAGGGAACGCGCGTATCAATCGGCTGAAAGTTGGGGTCGGCTAGGCATGTGGCGGAGGCGAGCGAACGGTCTTGGATGACGTTGCACGGATCGCCAGCAACCTTGGGAAGAAAGCCCTCGTTAAAGTGCCACTGGTACGGCAAGTTAAGCGAGTGTCCCCCCACATAGCCCACGTCCAACATTACTGTGGGAGAAAACTCGTATTGCGCGTCCAAGGTCCACTGCTGGTCATAAGGGTCTTTGTTGTTGGGCCATTCGGTCTGAATTCCAAACGCGTAGGGCGGAGGAATCGTGGTAGGTAAAAGCGTGACCGGCGGGAGCCACAAGGTGTTCAAAGCCAGAGGGGAGCTTTTCTCAAATCCCGTAGCTTCCGGATAGTTAGGATTCGGAAAAACCAGAGACAGGATGTTGCTGTCATAATTCGCTCCATCGTAGAAGCGCATGTAGATGCCATAAAACAGTCCATAACCGGCCCGCAAAACCAGCCGGTCGTTATGGGACAACGGCCGCCACGCCAAGCCGATGCGTGGCGAAAAATCGCGGAAGTGAGTGGGTACGAGCTCATTGGAAACACAGCATTGGTAATAGATGCTTGCTCTCGGCGCGCCCTGGAGTGGCGTTACATACGACTTGCTAGCCCAAATCACTCCTCCTCCCGGTGTCGCCAGGTTGAGCACGGAGCCATCATTTGTAATGCTGTGCAGCGCCTCCGGAATTTCGTAGCGCAGGCCTAGATTCACCGTCACGCGAGGCGTAATACGAAAATCATCCTGGGCGAAGAAATTCCAATCCGTGGACCGAACGTTGTAGATGTCACTCGCCAGTGGCAAGGCTGGAATGACCGAGAAGGGATATCCCAGCAGGAAATCGGCAAAGCCATTTCCACTTGTCGGACCAGGGCGCCCGGCGGCTTTGGGATCTGATGCGGTATAGGCGCCGGTGGCGTTGACCTGTCCATTCGCGGTAAATCCGTCGAGATCCTGAAGTTGGTAGCGCCGGATGTCGGCCCCGAAAGTTAACGTATGCTTGCCGTGGATAAGAGTGTAATTATCCGCGTATTCGAAGATGTTCTCTTTCTGGCTGTACCCGTTGTTATTGTTGCCTGGGGCTGAATACCCGTCGCCTAGGCTGAGGCCGGGGAGACCATAAAAAGCCGGCAGAGGGGTAGTATTTAAAAAGCCGAGTTGCTGGGAGAGGTTAGGGCCAAAGGCGGTGACCGATCCCTCATGGAAATTCTCGCGGTTATAACCGGCGCGAAAGTCATTGATCGAATTGGGTGTCAGGTTACGAATGTAGTCGAGGCCCACCATGCGCGTGCGAGAAAAAGATGTGCTGGAACTCGCGGGGAGGATGGAAGGGCTATAGGGCACGTCGCGCGAAACAATGACCGTTCCGGTGAGTCGATCCCGGCTGGTGAGTTGGTGATCCACCCGGCCATTCACGGTGTCCGTGGTGATGGTGCTCTTTACGACCTTGGAGAAGTTCAGGCACGGCAACTGGCAAGAAATGTTGGGCGTCGGAAAATAATTCAGCCACTTCTGGGCGATCGGGCTGATCATAGTGGAAGGGATCGTGTTGTTGGGAAATGGAACACGCCCGGCGGGATTATCCGTAGTGGCCGGAACGGAGCCTGTTGTCGCGGGATTATCGATTGGATAGGGCCAATCTGAAAAATCGCCGTTGCGCTCTTGGGTTGTAGGAAGCTGGGCAAATCCCGGTGAGACGCCGCCGGAAATCTGGCGTCCCCCTTCGTAGCCCACAAACCAGAACGTGCGGTCGCGCCCATTGTAGATTCGAGGGAACACCATCGGCCCGCCCAGCGTGAAACCGAATTGATTTTGGTTGAAAGGGCTTACCACCGGGGTATGGCTTCCGTTCCGGGCGTTCAGGGCGGCAATGATGGCGTTGTCGGGTTGCAGAGCTGAGTTCCTCCAATAGTCATAGGCTGTGCCGTGGAGCTGATTCGTTCCCGATTTGAGGGCCACGTTCACCTGCGCCGATCCGGCGCCGTACGCTGCGGAATAGAGTCCGTTTTGAAGCTTGAATTCCTGAATCGAGTCCGCCGAAATTAAACTGATGGACTTGGCAAAGAACTGATCGCTGTCCGTGATGCCATCAACGAGATAACTGATCGAAGCCGGGCGTGCGCCATCGATGCTGGACATGGACCAACTGGGATTGAGGCCGTGTGGGTCAAAGATACTCGCTTGAATGCCTCCGGAAGGCTGGGTTACTCCGGCATTGATCGCGATCAGCGTCGTGTAATCTCGACCATTCAACGGTAAGGCAGCAATCGTCCGCGAGTTAACCACCGATCCGATGGCAGCGTTGTCCGTCTGGAGCATGGGCGCCTGAGCGCTGATGGTCACTCGCTGTGTCTCGGAACCGACTTGCAGCGTGAAATCCTGCCGCAAAGTCTGACCCACGTGAAGAATCAATCCTCCCGTGGTCGCCGTGATAAATCCGCTCTTTTCGACCGTCACAACATACGTGCCTGGAATCTCATTCACAAAAACATAGTCGCCAACATTGCTGGTGGTGAATGTCCGACTGATGCCGGTCTGAGTGTTGCGTAGCGTCACCTTCGCTCCGGGGATTGCGCCTCCGGAAGAATCCTGAATATGTCCCAGCACGGTACCCGTCGCGCCGAATTGGCTCTGCGATTTTATCGGGAGGCTTGCGAGCAGAACAAAACTAAAGCAAGCCACCACAAACGTGATGCCCTTGAATAAGAGTCTCATAGGTCCCTCCGTGCCCACAGCCAGTAATGATTGATGTTCTATCAAATAGAATAATGTTTTAGGCCAACACATTCTTGGATCATTGCTTTCGATTTGTCAAGCCCAAATCAGGCTAGTTGCGTCAAACTAAAAAGAATCATGGAGCGTTCTGACAGATAGAACACACTTCAAATTTCTCTGTACATCCTGACCCGAGGCTGCTAGACTGAGCGCTCTGAGAGGGCGAGAGGAAGATGCCAGCCAATAATTACATCGCCGTGATCCAACGGACCATGCTGGTGCTCGAAGCGTTTCGCGGGCAACGCAACCTGCGTCTGGCCGACCTTGCAGCACGGACGCGGATGGTGAAGAGTTCCGTATTTCGCATTCTTTTCACGCTGGAGCGTTTGGGTTATGTGGAGAAGGGCGCGGACGGGCGGTATTCCATCTCGAGCCGGCTGGCCCGGCTGTCGGGTCCGTTGCGGCCTGAATCCGATCTGGCCGCCCAGGCAGGGCCCTTCATGGCGGGACTACTGCATCGCTTCCAGGAAACAGTGAATCTGGGCGTGTTGGATGGCGACGAGGTTTTGTATCTTCGCGTAATGGAAAGCCCGCAGGTTTTTCGCCTGGCCGCGCATGCGGGCATGCGCAGCCCGGTACATTCAACAGCGCTCGGCAAGTGCCTGGTCTCCTGCCTGCCGCGGGCGCAAGTGGAGTCTATCCTCAAGCGGCGGCCCATACAGGCTTTTACGCCGCATACGATTCGGATGCGTTCAGCTTTCTTTCAGGAACTCCGTCGTGTGCGCGCGCAAGGGTATGCAGTGGATAACGAGGAAGACTCGCGCGGCATTCGTTGTCTGGCCGCGCCTATTCTGGACGGAGAGGGAAACGTGATTGCCGCCCTCAGCATCTCCGCGCCGGCAGTCCGGCTGCAGCCGGAAAAGGACCACGAAGTAGCCACGGCCCTGAAAGAGGCCTGCGCACAGATTTCAACTTTGCGCGGGTATGTGGCCAGGGCTTCCAGAGCAGCGCCCGCCTCATAAAAAAGTTCCTTTTGGGAGTCAGAAACCAGAGGTTTGATCCGCGATGGAATTGGCAATTCTTGGCGGCGTCCCGGTTCGCAAGGTTCCTTTCCCACCCTGGCCGGTTTACGGCGAAGACGAAGAGCGTTCGCTGCGGGAAGTGCTCAAGAGCAGTTCCTGGGGAGGCTATAACGGGAAGGTTGAGGAATTTGAGTCCGCTTTCGCGGAGTTGCACCAGGTTCGCCATGCGATCTCCTGTGCGAATGGAACCGTGGCGCTCGAGGCCGCGCTGCGCGCCTTGGGAGTTGGATGCGGGGATGAGGTTATTGTCCCGTCCTTTACCTTCATCGCGACGGCCACCTCAGTGCTGCTCTGTCATGCGGCTCCGGTGTTTGCAGATATTGATCCGGTAACGCTAAATCTTTCGCCCGCGGCTGTCGAGTCTGCCGTCACACCACGCACCAAAGCCATCATTGCAGTTCATTTTGGCGGGCAGCCGGCTGACGTGGACGCCCTGAGAATGATTGCGGACCGTCACAATCTGGCGCTGATTGAAGATGCCGCTCACGCGCACGGAGCAAGATGGCGGGGCGTGCCGGTGGGGAACTTTGGAAGCGCAGGAACCTTCAGCTTTCAGGCTTTCAAGCTGGTAACGTCAGGGGAAGGCGGCATCATGGTGACAAACAATTCAAATCTTGCTGCCCGGTTGTGGAGCTACTGCAATCAGGGGCGACGGAAGGACGGGGGCTGGTACGAACACTTCACGCTGGGCAGCAATTATCGGCTGACCGGTTTCCAGGCGGCGATTCTTTGCGCGCAACTGCGCAAGTTGCCCGAGCAGTCGGAGATTCGCAAAAGGAACGTTCAATATTTCCGGCAGCAGTTGCTCGCCATTCCCGGATTGAGCATGCCGGAGGATGATCCCCGCGCGGACCGTCAGCCGTATTACCTGATTACGTTACGCTATGACCCGGCGCAGTTTGGGGGAATTTCGCGTGATCTGTTTCTTCGCGCCCTCCAGGCGGAAGGCATCCCGGCGCAACGGACGTATCCGTACCCCTTGTACCATAATCCGGTTTTTAGACGCTCTCCCTGCCCGTGCAGGGAATGGAAAGCGCCGCAGGACTACACATCGCTGTTTCTCCCGGAAAGTGAAAAAGTCTGCCGCGACGGCATTTGGCTTGAACACAACCTCTTCCTGGGCACGCAGAAAGAGGTTGAGGATATTCTCGCCGCCTGCGAGAAGATACAGCGCCATGCTTCGGCTCTGGCAGGGCTCGCGAAGAGGGAAGAAGCGCGGCACTCTGGCACCCCCAATCGGGGTGACATTCAGTCTCACAACTGATTCATCGTTATGAAATATTTTGTCGAAGGGGTGGCGATTCTGTCCGCCGTGCTTGTTGCTCTGTGCGACCCAGGAAACCTGCCTGGAGCGGTTGCGCCCGTCGGCGAAACGACAGCGTGGGCTCCATGGAGTTTTCAAGAGGATTTTCAAAATGGAATTCCCGGTTGGATCAGCTATCCGCTCGCTCAGGACGAAGGTTATGACCCGTCGCTTTATACAACAACCTCTGGGGGGTCAAGCGTGCTGGTTCGGGACGTTATCGCCCGCGGTCAAAGAGTTTTGCGAGTGGGATTGTTGCGTTCGTTGAGGTTTCGCATGACGCCTTCCTCAACCCTTAAATTGACGTATGTTTTGGAGATGGGTGGACCGGCAACGCAAACGCAGGCGACGCTTGCCTCTGCCGCCGGGCGCAGATACATGACTTCGATTCCCACAAGTCAAGGTGCTCATGAGGTGATGCTGACGGGTAAACAGTTGGGTGTTCGCGAAGCAGGAGCAACGATAGAGGCGGTGGTTATCGAAGCGGACGTGGCCTCTCCGATTCTTAGCTCGCACAACCGGCTCACCCTGCGCCGTTTCGAGGTGAAAGCCGAACGGCCGAAGACCCTGCCATTGAAAGCTCCTTCGCTTCAGATTTCGCGGGTCAGCGGTATCGCCGTCGCCCAAGGAGTTTTTTCGCGACAAATCCCCGTGGAGTTAGTTGGGGATGAAGGCGGAACCGTCTCGATTGATGACGGTCGGGGCCGAAGGTCAGCAAGCCAGGTGATTGGTCCAGCCCAGGCTAGCCAGTTCAAACCTACCCCTGTCGGCATCACCGTGAATTCCTCACCGCAGCCGGGGCTTTGGTCCGCGCGCGTCCGGAGTGACGGAGGAGAATGCGATTTTCGCTTTTTGGTACTGGCCGGCATTCCGCCGCATCCCCGCATTCTTCTCACACGCAATCGCCTTGGGCAGCTGCGATCGCAGATCAACTCGAAAACGCTCCTGAAAATTGTGCATCAGCGGGCCGCGCAGCTTAGCGCAGGCTTAGCTTATAATTCCCGGGCGGGGGAAAACATTGCATTGCTCTCTCCGGTTTCCGTATTTCCCGGCCTTGTTCAGTACTTTCAGTTAATGGAGTCGTATAGCGACGCCATCGCCTTCAATGCTCTCGACTTTCAGCTGAGCGGCAACAGGAAAGCGTTGGAGACCGCGCGCAAGGCTCTGAATGTGGTTTCGCAGTGGTCCACTTGGACGCCGCCCTGGTTCGTTGCGCACGGACTCCATACTTATTATGAAGTTGGCGTGTTCACGCAAAGGGTTGCACTAGGGTACGACCTGATTGCGGATCAAATCAGTGCGGAAGAAAAGAGCCGCATTGCGGAAGCCTTCCTGAAAAACAGTATTAATCCCACGCTTGAGGATTATTTTTTTGATGACCGTCTGCCTACGGCATCGAGCAATCACATGGCGAACTCCGTGGGAGGAGCGATTGCGGCTTGTGTCGCGCTTTCCGGTGATATTCCGGACTGGAAAGGTCGCTTCGGTTCTGCGCTGGCAGAACTGATTGTGGCTTACGAGAATCTGCTCCGAGGGCTTTTCCCTGGAGACGGAAGCGAAGCCGAACCGGCAGGGTATGAGAACTTCGCCATGGAGGGGATGTCGTGGGGAGCTGCAGCGCTTCAGGCTCTTGGCATCCGCCCCAAAGGTCTGGAAAGGATGATGCGCGCCTTTTGGTGGTTGCGCTACGCTGAATTCAAGCCGGGATTGTACCTTGATACGGGCGATTTCGGAACGGAACTTTCAGCGCTCTCCGGCTATGCCTGGCCGGCTGAGAATGCTGGAGATCCTGCACTCAAGGACTTCTATGAGAGCGCCAAAAACAGCACGTTGATGGGCGTCATCCGCCTGAATCATACGGGCCGCACCTTGGAGGAGGCTCCCGGCCTGCTGGACCTTGCCTGTTGCACGCGCCCCAGGACTTTGGTTCCGGGGCCGTCATTGGCCCGCCTCTTTCCTTTACGGGGAAGCGCCGTGCTGCGCAGCGGCTGGAGCACTGACTCAACGGTTATCGCCATTCGCGTGGGGCCCTGGTTTAATCATGAGCATCATGACCAGGGAACTTTTCAAGTGGCGGCATTCGGGCAAAAACTGATCGCAGAAGCGGGATACGCGGATTACTACAAAGACCCCCGATATGCCAGTTACTTCACCCAGGCACCGGGGCACAATACAGTGGTTGTGGATGGTGACTCTTTCAGCCAAGAAGACTATGACGGTCGTTACTGGAGCGCTTTTGGAAGGCATGCGAAATTTAGCAGGCATGTCTTTTCAACCGGAATCGATTATCTCGCCGCTGATCTCGCTCCTGTCTATCGGGACGGTATCAAACCGAATCAATACTGGCGCAAATATCTCTTCATCAAGCCGGATATTTTTGTTGTGCAGGATCACCTGGAATTCTCTTCTCCCCATCGCTGCACGTTTTTACTGCATATCCCTCCCGGCACGCACGCCCATGTGGATCAGGCAGGCGCCACGATTCAGGCGCAGTCCGCATCAGCCTCTCTTACCGCCGGCGGCGCAAATCGTCATTGGGTGCTGCAGCGCGCGCCGATTCCCGAGAATGCCTATGAGAACCTGGACCGTGATCGAGTGCTGCCGCGGGAGACTTTGCGGCTGGATTCGCGTCCGACGATTTCTGCAAATTTTTCGGTCGCAATGCAGTTCCACAAGTCTTCAGAAACCACCGTGTCCTTTACTGCGTTTGAAATCGCTTCAGGTGACGGCTTTAAGACTCGCAATGGCGATAGAGTGGTTCTTCTGCGAACCAAGTTCGGGCTGCCGATCAGTGCGGATACTTCGTTGGGTGAAATAGATTCCAATGGGAGCCTTATCGCCCTCGTCAGGCGCACGGAAGGTCTCGATCTGCTGGCTGCCGAAGCAGGTTATCTCAGAGTGGCTCATCAACTGGTTTTTTCCGTCGAGCCTTCGACGGCAAGAGTGGATATGGCACTCTGGCGGGATACAAGCGGGATTGTAGGGCATTTCGACTGCCAGAGAGATGCAAAGCTCAAGTTACGCGTCGGGCAGCGTCCCACCTTGGTGGCGCTGGACCATCAGAAGATTCCGCTCTTTTTCTCTGACGGAGTCGTCTCCATTTCTCACATTCCTGAAGGAGATCACTTTGTCGAAATCAAGTATTGATCCAGCGTTTGAAGAAGTGCTTTCCTGGGATGTGTTCGATGCGAATGTGCGGGTGGGACATTCGGGTGTTCACGGAGAGTTGGCGTTGGAAGCGCCGAGCCTGATCAATGAGCTGGATCGTTTTGGGATCCGGCAAGCGCTGGTTTCGCATTTTGCAGCCGAAGAATACGATGCGGAAGAAGGCAACAAGGCGCTGGCGCAAGATGCGGACAAATTTGCCGGGCGCTTGACGCCGGCCTGGGCTGCGTTGCCGGATTCAGATTCCATTCGTACGCTCGCGGCGCGCCAGCCCGCTGCGGTTCGATTGTTCTTTGGAGCGCTCAAGCACAATTTCTCCAGCGCGCCTTGGTGCGCGGGAGAGCTTTTCGAATATCTCCAGGCTAATGCAATTCTCACGCTCATCGCTCGAGAAGGTATTGAGTGGAATTCGCTTGCCTCAATACTTGAAAACTTCCCGCGACTGCCGATACTCCTTTTGGAGATTGGTTACCGCGCCGACCGTTATCTTTTTCCATTGCTTCAACGTCATCCGAACCTGCACTTCGACAGCTCAACCTATGTGGCTCACCGGCAGATCGAAGCCTTTGTCGAGCGGTTTGGGCCTGATCGACTGGTTTTTGGCAGCCGGCTGCCGCTCTATACACCCGGCGCTGCACTGGCCGTGCTGGCGACGGCGCGCGTTCCGGATGCGGCACGTCTTTTGATCGCCGGCGGGAATTTACGCCGTCTTGTTCGAGCTGAGGCCGGTCGTGAGTGATGAGCGTTATCGCGAATCGCTGCCTGCCGAGTGTTGCAATGAGATCCCCCGTTCCAATCTATGATTGCCATGGCCATGTAGGAGTTCACCCGGATTTCCCTGCCTACAAGCACACGCCAACAGAGATGATCAGGGTGATGGATCTTCTGAATATCGAAGTGCTGGCGATTACGTCCACCCGGGCTTGCTGTAACGACTGCCCGCGGGGCAATGCTGAAGTGGCGGAAGCGCTCAAGCAATATCCCCAACGCTTTCGTGGGTACATCACGGTAAATCCCAATCCGCCGGGCGAGGCCCTTCATGAATTGGAGCGCTGGACCGACTTTCATACTCCGCCCCTTATCAAGCTTCATCCAGACCTGCACAAATATCCCGTGACCGGCCCTCATTACCGGCCGGTTTGGGACTATGCCAATCAGACTCGGGCGATCGTCCTGGTGCATACATGGGATTCGGATCCGAACTGTGGGCCGCTCAGGCTGGCTCCGATTGCTCAGGAGTTTACCCACGCCAGGATCCTTATTGGCCATGCAGGTGTGACCTGGCGCGGATATGAGCAGGCAATGCAGGTGGCAGAAGTTGCTCCCAACACTTTCCTGGATATTGCAGGATCGCAGAGCCATCGCACGGTGATTGAAGCAGCGGTTTCCCGTCTGGGTGCCGAGCGAGTGCTTTTCGGCTCCGATATGCCTTATCTGGAGGCTGCGGTTTCTCTGGGGCGGGTGCTTACAGCGCGCATCACCGATCAGGACAAAGAATTGATTTTGCGAACCAATTTTATGCGACTGCTGGAAGAAGACCCGTCTTCGTGAAGCGTTGCAAGGAGGAGGCATGAGGGATCGTGTTCGGCTAGGCATCATTGGTCTTGGGGTTATGGGAAGTCTTTACACGAAGATCTATTCCGCGCATCCGCTGGCCGAAGTCACAGCGGTTTGCTCGCTACAACAAGAACGGGTGGATGAGATTCGGTCACGCTACGGTGTACGCGATGGCTATGTGGATTATCGGAAGATGCTGGAACGTAACGACCTCGACGCCGTGGTGGTGGCGACCCCCGACCACCACCATTTTGCTCCGGTACGCGCCGCGCTCGAGTCCGGCAAACATGTCTTGGTGGAAAAGCCATTCACAACAAGTGTCCGCGAAGCCGATGAGTTGATTCGCCTTTCGCAACGGGTCGGGAAGTTCGTCCAGGTCTCCTTTAACCATCGCTGGCTTTCAGCCTATCAACAGGCGAAGCAGACCATTCAGTCCGGGCAAATTGGCGTGCCGCTGGCCGGTTACGCCCGCAAGAACGATACCATCTATGTGGCGACGGATTATATTTCCTGGGCAGGCGAAAGCACTCCCGCTTGGTTCCTTTCCTCACACGATATCGATCTGATGCGCTGGTGGCTGGACTCCGAGCCTGTCGAGGCTCGTGCCTTGGGGCGGAAGGAGGTGCTCGCGGCTCGCGGCATTTCCACCTACGATGTGATCCAGGCGCAAGTGAAATTTGCCTCGGGCGCATTCGTCACCTTTGAATCGGCCTGGGTTTATCCCAACACTTTTCCGTCAATTGTGGATTCCTTTATGGAAGTGATCGGCTCCGCTGGCCACCTGCATATGGACCGGAAGTGTGAATCCATCGAAGTCAGCACGACTGAAAAATTCTCCTATCCCAAAGGATTCCTGACCGCTGAAATCTTCGGTCGTCTGCGCGGCGCGTTTCCCTCCTGTCTGGAAGACTTCCTCTTCGCCATCTGTGATGGAACGCAGCCTCACGTAACCGCAGTCGATGGTCGTCAGGTTACCGCGGCGCTCGAAGCCATCCACCATTCGCTCGAGACCGGCGCTGTGGAAGCCGTCGCTCCGATGCCGGAGGAATTTGGAAAGCTTCATGCGAGCCGCTGATACGGCTGTCCTTGTCGCTTATTTCGTGACGATGGTGGTGGTGGGTCTTGTCTACTCGCGACGCATGAAGTCACTTGACAAATATTTTGCCGGGGACAAGCAGCTTTCCTGGTGGTTGGGAGGCGTTTCGTTTGTGATGGCGTACGTCAGCGCACTTTCCATTGTGGTTTATGCCGCGCTCGGATATCAGTATGGCTTGGTGGCGCTGACAATCTACTGGACGACGGTCCCGGGCACGTTGATCACCACGTGGCTACTGGCGCGGCGCTGGCGACGGGCAGGGATTATTACGCCAGTTGAATTCCTTGAGACTCGCTTCTCCTCTGCGGTCCGCCAGATTTTTGTTTGGTCGGGAATTCCGCTGAAAGTTATCGATGACAGCCTGAAAATCGTCGCCATCGGAATTTTCGTTTCCGCAGGAATGAAGATTTCGGCGGATGGCGCCATGCTGGCGGTGGGCCTGATTGCCCTCATTTATACCGTGATGGGCGGTCTCTGGGCGGTGGCGGTCACGGATTTTGTCCAGTTTGTCCTGGTGATGGCCGGAATCCTTTTGATGGTCCCGCTATCGCTGCACGCTGCCGGGGGTTGGAGCCATTTTGTGGCTGTAGCACCCCAGGGATTTCTTAAGCCGGTACATGAGCCTTACACCCGGAGTTATATTGGCGCTTTTCTGGTGTTGAGTGCGATGTCGCTGGCAGGGAACTGGTCATTGATTCAGAAGTTCTATTCCGCACGCAGCGACCACGAATGCCGCGGAGTGGGCTGGTTAGCTAGCTTGTTGTTCCTGATTATGCCTCCGCTCTGGATCTTTACCGGCATGTTCGCCCGCGCTTTTGTTTCGCCGCAAGGGATCGACCCGCAGCGGATTTACGCCCACGTCAGCGCAAGCCTGATGCCGCCGGGCATGCTGGGCCTTGTCGTGGCGGCGTTGTTCGCGGCGACGATGTCGGTGCTTTCTTCAGGCTATAATGTTTCGGCCGCCGTGTTGACGGTTGATGTTCACCAGCGGCTCATTCATCCAAAGGCCACGCAACGAGAATTGGTGGTCATGGGAAGAATTCTGACGTCTCTTGTCGCCTTGATTGCTTTGGCGATTGCGCTGATCATCAACCATTTTCATTGGACAATATTCAATGCCATGGTAGCAGCTTTCGGATTTTTTCTGCCGCCCACGGTTCTGCCTGTGGTGGCGGGGCTGCTGACGCCACGCCTCTCTGCGAGCGGGGCTATCGCCGCTTTTGTCACAGGCATCGCGGCCGGATTCGTGATGATGGCTTATAAACTGATCGCGAAGCCCGAAAACCTGGCGTCTTATCAGGCAGCAAGCATTATTATCCCGACGGTCGCTACATCGATTGCCTTGCTTCTGGGAGCTTATGTTTTTCCGGTGAAAGGTGAAGCTCGAGAGCGCTCCTCGCGGTTTTTTACGCAACTCAACCGCGCTGCACTCCCTTCTGCAACTGCTGAAAATCCGGCCTCAGTGGCAGGCGTGGTGATTTTCATAATGGGATTGGTCCTGATGATCGTGGGAGGGGGTTTTATAGCTGACCGCGCCAATACTCTCACTTTCGGTACAGGTTTTGTGCTGGGCTTGGTGGGTGTCGCGATGATGAAGCCCATGTGGTTTGAACCGATGTTGCGATGGCTGCAAAAAGCTCCAAAATAGTTGACTGCGGTGCAGGGCGCTCTCACGCGCTCTATCCTTGTTGACACGTCTGATGGATGTCCAGATACTGTAGAATTTCCGAGGAGCCTTTATGCAAGCCAGTGCGGGCAAGATTCGGCAGTTTCAGGTCGGAAACCTCAGCGTGCGAATTTATGAGACCCGTCGAGATATGGGCGAGGCGGCTGCAACGCTGGTGGCGGACCGCTTACGTACGCTCTCTGCGGAGCATGCGACCCTGCCGATCATCTTTGCTACCGGCGCTTCTCAACTCGAAACGTTGCATGCCTTAACGGCCATTCCGGATCTTCCCTGGAGTCGTGTCATCGGATTTCATCTAGATGAGTACATTGGAATTCCCGAGAGCCACCCGGCGTCATTTCGACGCTACCTGAGAGAGAATCTCAGCCGCCGCGTTCCCATCGGCCGCTTCTATTGGATTGATGGCTCTTCGAGCGACCCCGAAAGGGTCTCGAAAGAGTACGCAATGTTGCTGCATTCTCACCCTCCACTCTTAGGTCTTCTGGGCATTGGCGAAAACGGGCATTTGGCCTTTAATGATCCTGCCGAAGCAAATTTTGAGGACCCTTTTGATGTGCGCCCGGTTCAGCTCGATCTCGAATGCCGCAGGCAGCAGGTGGCCGAAGGCTGGTTTTCAAAGCTGGAAGATGTTCCTGAGCAAGCGATAACACTCACCATTCCAGCCATCATGCGAGTTCCGGAGCTGATCGTATCGGTTCCGGGAGAGCGGAAGGCAATCATCGCGCGGCGTACTCTTCGCGATCCCATTTCCGCTGCCTGCCCAGCCACGATCCTGCGTCGTCACCCCCACGCTACCCTCTTCCTGGACGCAGAATCGGCTGCTGCGCTGTAGACCCGGCATCGTTAAGATACCGCTTACCGCCATCCAGAACCGGGCGAGGCCAGACCCCTGCAGTGGATGCGGCAAAAGGGCTTCTGTTCTCAGCCTGGATTGCCAAATCACTGACGCAACTGTTAGATTTTAGAGAACGCGCCTGTAGCTCAGTTGGATAGAGCGGCAGACTTCGAATCTGTAGGTCGGGGGTTCGAATCCCTCCAGGCGCGCCATGATTCCAAATAACATAGCCTGAACGACGGACTTTTGGGCGCTGGCCTTTCGATTTCCCGCGGCACCTCTGGCGTACGCTGCGCACAACCAACGTCAATTGAGCGATGCTTCGTGGAAGTTCGTCGCCGCACGCGACCTATGGTGTGCTTCGTCAACGCCGCCAGCGTCGAGCGGATTATCTATGCCATCTTCAATGGCTACAACGAACAACACCAGTGGCGGAACCGCATCCTTCGCCTTTTTACACAAGCAGCTTGACATCACCAACTATTACAACCGGATGCGCTTGCACCGCGCGATCGGTTACGTCGCGCCGCTTGATCGGCGGGAAGGCCCGGGCCGAGCGGGATCGGAAGCTGGAGGAAGCCCGGCAGCAACGGCAGCTTCGGCGTCTGGAAGCTTCCCAGGAATTCTTGGCTGTAACCCCGGGCGATGAGGGGCGCAGCGCCGGCGTCAGGATTAGACTGAATCGGCTGGGTGAAACGGAAGTCGGCCAGGCTGGAGAGCCCCCGGGCGGAGGGATAATCCGGTGGGCTCCTCGTGTCGAGGAGGTCGGGAGCGCGCGATTCCGCTCCAGCGAAATCCACGCTCCCGTTCCCCACCCTGTTCCCTGGACCTCATCGAACGAGAGACCCTTATGCCTCGAAAACTCCCGCCGCGCAGCGACGGAACTTCGTCGCTGCGAAAAATCGTCCGCATTCCATTTCCGGCTGAACCAGGACAGTTTTGAGCGCCATTGGCAGGCTGCCTGGGGTGCAACATGCCGATGCGTGCTGGGGGCTTCCGGATGTGTTCGCCTATGT